>Ga0194054_10000628_pt1 | contig 17466 bp, 13 predicted proteins | sample SepL2210m_MetaG_FD_163628 | JGI IMG/M metagenome (GOLD analysis project Ga0194054, IMG submission 163628) | Anoxic zone freshwater microbial communities from boreal shield lake in IISD Experimental Lakes Area, Ontario, Canada - Sep2016-L227-10m | ecosystem: Environmental > Aquatic > Freshwater... | reverse complement strand
AACTGGAACCGGAGCGGATGCCGGCTCGGCTTCCAGGAGGGGTTCGGCTTCGGGCAGCGGCTCCTGCGCTGGCTTCCGGGGAGGCGGGACCTCTTCCTCGACGGGTGCGGGTTTGATCGGCTTCCGGGCCGGAGGAGCGGGCTTGGCGACGGGCGCCGGTTGGGCGGCGCCGCATTTGGCAATGACCGACACGACCAGCGGAGCATCTTTTTCCTGGAGCGTGCTGATTCCCAGGTGCAGCAGGGAGCGGTCGGAGGCCTTCCGCGAAATTTCCTGCATGATGGCACCCACCTCCGCGAGGGAGAGCGACGGCGGTCCGGAGATGTGAACGAGCACGGTGGCGGCATCGGCGAGCAGGCGTCCGTGATCGAGCAGCGGGCTCTTCAGCGCGTCTTCCAGCGCCTCGTGCGCGCGGTTGTCGCCTGCGGCGGCGGCCGTGCCGAACAGGCAGGATCCGTCGGCGCCATTCAGGATCGAAAGCAAATCCGGGAGCCCGACGCCCATCGGGCCGGGGGCCGAGATCATCCGCACGACAGCCTCCACGCATCCGCCGAGAAGATCGTCGCAACCGGAGAATGTCTCCGCAACGCCCGATCGCGGCGCGGCAAGCTCGGCCATGCGGTCGTTTTCAAAATGGATCACGGCGTCGGCATGGGCGGCGATTTCCTGAAGTGCCGTCGCCGCCTGGATCGCCCGCCTGCGTCCCTCGAATCCGAACGGCGAGGTCACGATCGCGATGAGGAGCGCCCCGGCCTTTTTCGCCGCCTCGGCCACCAGGCCGCACGCGCCCGAGGCGGTTCCCCCGCCAAGGCCGGCACAGAGAAAAACAATGTCCGCTCCGCCGACCGCCGCCTCGATGTCCGCGAACGACTCCTTCGCCGCATCCAGGCCGATCTCCGGGTCACCCCCCGCACCCAGACCGCGTGTCGTCAGCGGGCCGAGAAAGATTTTTGTGGATGCGACCGACGACGAGAGCGACTGCTGGTCGGAATTGATCGCGACCGTCTCGATGTCCAGCCGGTGGTTCATGTGGATCCGGTCGGCGAGGTTGACGCCCGCATTCCCGAGGCCGATCAGCCGCGCCACAGGGGTTTCGGAACGGTCGGGAGACTTCGGATACGTGATCATGGCTTTAAAACGGCAGCCGGAATTTTCTGCCCATCTTCTTGATAAAGCCTCCGAGGAGCGACTCCTCCGGCATTTCCGAGCGGACCGCCTGGGCATATTTGGCGAGTCCGATGCACGTCGAAAACTGCGGATTCTCGAAGGCCGACGTCGGGCCCGAGACCGCCTGCGCACGGGTGAGCTGGACCGGCATTTCGAAAACGGATTCCGCCACCTCGCGGATCCCCCGGATCAGGCTGCAGCCGCCGGTGAGCATCACGCCCGCACCCAGAAGATGCTGCGGGACGTCGTCGCCCAGCCGCTTCCGGAGCAGGGTAAAAAGCTCCTCGAGGCGCGCGTGGATGATCATGTTCAGCATCTCGCGCTCAACTTCCTTGCCCGAGAAGCCGGTGTCATTTTTCAAGACGATCTTGTCCCCCGGAAGAGCTTTTCCGAGCACCGCCGACCCCTCCTCGACTTTGAGTTTTTCGGCGCGGGTGATCGGGATGCGGAGGCCGATCGAGATATCGTTGGTGATATGGTCGCCGCCGACCGCAAGGACCCCGCTGTGGCGGACGGCTCCTCCGAGATAGACAATGTAGTCGGTGACCCCGCCGCCAATATCCACCACCAGCGCGCCGGCTTCCTTCTGGTGCTGGCCGAGCACGACCTGCGCGGAGGCGAGCGAACTGACCACCACATCCAGGACCTCGATGTCGCATTCCTTCACGCAGCGGATCGAATTCTGGATCCTGTTTGTCACGCCGTGGATGATGTGAAAATCCGCCTCGAGCCGGCTTCCCAGCATGCCCACCGGGTTGAGGACCCCCTCCTGGCCGTCCACGTAATAATGCTGGATGATCGAGTGCAGGATCGTGTTTTCCCTCGGCAGGCTGATTTCCTTCGCCTGGTATTCCACCTCCTGGATTTCCTTCTCGGTGATCTCTCCTCCTTCATCCGGGATGACCGCCGACCCGCGGTTGTTGAAGCTTTGGATGTGGCTGCCGGTGACAGCGAGCCAGACGTCGCTGATCTCGACATCGCTCTTCTCCTGGGCGTCCGACAGGGCCTCGCGCACGCAATTGCAGGCGTTTTCAAAATCCACGATCTCGCCCTTGCGCACGCCTCGCGACGGGGATTCGCCGACCCCGAGCAGGCGGATGTCGCCGTCCTGGCGGCACTCGGCCACGACCGCGCAGACCTTTGCCGTGCCGATTTCCAATCCCACATGGATATCCTCGCGTGCCATGTCAGCGTTCCTTTCCCGCGATGTTCCGGGAGGCCTTCGAAGTGGATGCCGCAAGCTGCGCAAATGTCACCGGGGTATTGCGGCGGACCATGAGGTTGACCGAGTCGAGTTCGCGACCGCTTTCGCGGCAGTGTTCGAGGAGCTGTCGGAGGCGGGCGAGCTGCTCGGGAAAGTCCTCCGATAAAAAGGTGATCCTTGCCTTCCTGTCGCTCACGACCTCGATGCAATACCCCTTGGAGATATTTATGGTGCGGATGGCGAGGAGGCATTCCGGGCGGGATTCCACATCGCGGAGCAGTGCGAGAGCACGGCGGAGATCCTCGTTGTGAAGCGGTTCGCCATCCCGGATATTGTCGCTGCGGACGCCGTAAATCACCGGGAGGCGGTAGAAGTCGGGCTGGATGATGCGCGGCTTCATCAAAAACCCGGTGTCGTCCACAAGCAGCGACTTCTCGGGATCGAAAGGATCGGCATCCTTCTCGGCGGGAGCCACCCAGGCAACCGGATCGCGGGCGGTGAGGGAGATCGCGATGTGATCGGGCAGCCGGCGCTCGATGACAACGTCCGACACCTGCGGGATCGCACGCAGCGCTTTTTCCGCCGCTGTCAGATCCGCGCGGAAGATATTTTCCCCCTCGTGGATCCCGGTCTGCTCAAGTGCCTCCGCACGGGTCATCACCCCGTCGAGTTCGAAGGTCACGCGCTTGAGCGTGTAGTCCGGGTTCGATAAGAAAAACTTGTCGAGGGCGGTCGAGATCCCGAGCCATGCGGCAACGCCGAGAGCGAGGACGAGGGCGGTTTTCCAGAAAAAGCCGCCGAGTTTCTGACGCCGCTGGCGCCGGGCCGTGACGGCCCGGATTTTGACTTCCAGCAGGCGCTGTCCGCGTCCACCGGAATGGTGTCTGCGGTTGCTGGTGGCGGTGCGTTGGGATCGTCTGATCATGCGGGATATTGGGAGAGAGAGAGGCCCGCGATTTCCTCGCAGAGGGCCGGGAATTCCCAGCCCGCGACTGCGGCCGCCTTCGGCAGGAGGCTGGTCTCGGTCATGCCGGGAATCGTGTTGATTTCGAGAACATGGATCCGTGCATCGGGCGCGAGGAGCACGTCCACCCGCGAATAGATCCGGAGGTCCAGCGCCCGGCAGGCTGCGAGCGCGGCTTTTTGAATGGTCGCTGTCATCTCCGGCGGGAGGGTGGCGGGCACGTGATATTCCGAAGCTCCCTTCGTATATTTGTGCTCGTAGTCGTAAAACCCCTCGTGGGGCACGATCTCGACAATCGGGAGGGCGGTTTTTCCGAGAACCCCGACGGTGAGTTCGCGGCCTTCGAAAAATTCCTCGACCAGGACGCGGTCGCCATACTGGAAGCAATCCTCGAGGGCGGCGGGGAGTTCCGCGGCGGAGCCGACGAGATGCACGCCGACGCTGGACCCCTGCCTCGGGGCTTTGACCACGCAGGGGAAAGCGCAGTCCGGAGCCTCGCCGCGGCGCAGGATTTTCCACGGGGCGGTCGGGACACCGGCCAGGTCGAAGTGTGTCTTCGTCTCGATTTTGTCGAAGGCCAGGCGGCTTCCTTCGGCCCGCTCGCCGGTGTAGGCGACTCCCATCGCGTCGAGAAGCCCCTGCAATTCCCCGTCCTCCCCGAACGTGCCGTGGATGATGTTGAACACGAGCTCCGTGCCCGGCGGGAGAGCGAACCCCGCGCCTGTGACGTCCATCTCCGTGACGTGCGCGCCGGATTTCCGGAGGGCGGCGGCCACGGCCGCGCCCGACCGGAGCGACACTTCGCGCTCTTTGCCCGGACCGCCCATCAGAAGTGCGACGGCCATCCCGTTCAAAATCCCTTCGAACTCCCTTTTCATAAATCCACTCCCACGATTTGCACTTCCGTCTCGAGCCGGATCCCGCGCACGCGCTCGGCGGCGGCCTGGATTTCCGAGATCAAAGCGAGCACCTCGCCGGCGGTGGCCCCGCCGTCGTTGACGATGAAATTTCCGTGGACTTCGGAGACCCGTGCGCGGCCGACAGCAAAATTTTTGAACCCGAGCTCTTCGATCACGCGACCGGCTGCGACGTGGCCGGGGTTTTTGAAGATGCAGCCGGCGCTGGCGGCGATCGGCTGCGACGCGCGGCGTTTCGCCGCCGAGGACTCGATCAGGCTGTCGATGTCTTTGCGTGTGGACGGAGTCCCCTTGAGCGTGGCCGAAAGGGCGTAGTTCTGACGGAGCATCGGAATACCGCGGTAATGGACCTCGATCTCCCCCGGCGTGCGCGTGAAAATGTTGCCGTCCTGATCGCAGAAGCGGATGCGGACGACCTGGTCGAACGTCTGGGCGCCCATCGCGCCGGCGTTCATGCGGAGCCCGCCGCCAAGGTTGCCGGGGATCCCCTCCATCCACTCGAAGCCGCCGATGTTCGCCGAGCGGGCCAGCGCGCTGAGCTGTTGGAGTTTGACTCCAACCCCGGAGGTGATCTCGTCGCCCTGGATCTCGTGGCGGAGAAATTCCCCGCGCGCCAGGTGGGCGACCACGCCCGGAATCCCTCCGTCGCGGACGAGAAGGTTCGACCCGCGGCCCATGACCATGAACGGAATTTCCTCGTCGAAGCAGAATCGGACGAGGTCTGCAAAGCCCTCCTCGGTTTCCGGTTCGGCCCAGAACTGGGCGGGTCCGCCGACGCGCATCGTGGTGTGGCGGGAGAGCGTTTCGTGGAGCTTGATGCCGCCCGGCCCCATCACCGCCAGGAGCTTTTCGCGCGTGGCGAGATCCTGGGCGAGCCGCGCGCCGGCCTCGTGGATATTTCCGGCACCGAGGCTGATGACGAGGTCTCCTTCCTCGATCAAGGCCGCGGCGGCGCGGTGGATGTGCGCGATGTCGGGCACATGCCGTGCCGAAACGTGCCCGTGTGCCAGCAGGGCCTCGACAATCGTCGCTCCCGAGACTCCCGGCAGCGGTTTCTCGCTCGCCGCATAAACGTCCGCGACAAACACATGGTCCGCCAGATCGAACGCCCTTCCGAACGCTTCCTTCAGCGCCAGAGTGCGCGTGTAACGGTGGGGCTGGAACATCGCGATGACCCGCTTCCATCGGCCCGTGCGGGCGGTCGCGAGGGTTGCGGCAATTTCCGTGGGATGATGCCCGTAGTCGTCCACCAGCAGGTGGCTCGCCGATTCGTAGTGGATCTCAAACCTCCTTCGCGCGCCCCGGAACGAGTCGAGGGCCGCGGCAATCCGCTCAAAAGGAACCCCGAGTTCGCAGGCAAGCGCCACGACCGCCAGGGCGTTCACCGCATTGTGCGCGCCCGGAATGTTCATGGCAATTTCCCCGAGGTGGCGTCCATCGTGCGAGACGGAAAAGCGCGAGCAAAAGTTCTCGGTTTGGAGACTGGTGATCCGGTAGGCCGCTCCTTGGGAATGCCCGTAGGAGACGGCGCCGGGGTGCGCGGCGCAGACCCGCCGGGCACCCTCGTCGTCAGCACAGTAAAAGACACTTCCCGAAGTCTGCGCGATAAGCTTCGAATAAACCGCGTCAATCGCCGCAAGATCCTCGTAGAAATCCAGATGCTCGGGCTCGATATTGAGGACGATCGCGTGGGACGGATGGTAGTTGGCCAGGGTTCCGTCGCTTTCGTCCCCCTCGGCCACAAAATATTCTCCCTCGGAATCCCAGCGCGCGTTGGTTCCGAGGATCGGAATCTCGGCGCCGACATAGTGGGACGGTTTCAGGCCTCCGGCCCGCAGGGCGTGTGCCGCCATCGCGGAGGTCGTTGTCTTGCCGTGCATCCCGCAGACGACGACGCCCTTTTTCACGGCCATGATCGCCGCGAGCGCGTCGGCGCGTCGGGCCATCGGGATGCCGAGTCTCCTCGCTTCATCGTAGGCCGGATTACCCGGTTTGATCGCCGAGGAATAGACGACCATGTCGGCTCCCCGGACGCTCTCCGCGGTCTGCGGGGAGTCAAACCTCAGGCCTTTCTTCTGCAGCCGCCCGACCTCGGTCGTCACAACCTTGTCCGACCCGCTGACCACGTGCCCGAGCGCGAGGAGCAGGCCGGCAATCCCGCTCATCCCCGAGCCCGCGACACCGATCAGATGGACATGCCGCGGCGCGGGGCCCGTCAACTCGTCTTGCAGGGCGATCATGTTCGGGCCTCCCTCACCGCCTGCTCCAGGACAGCGGCGACATTTTCCGCCGCGCCGGGCGGCGGGATTTTCCGGGCGTCCACGGACATGCGTTCGCGCCGGCCATCGTCCGAGAGGAGGTTGGAAATCATTGCGGAGAGACTCTCCGCGCTCGCCCCCTTCTCCGTCAACATTTCCGCGGCACCCGCGCGGACATAAATCCCCGCGTTTGCGGTCTGGTGATCGTCGGTGGCGAACGGGTAAGGAATGAGGATCGACGGCAGCGCGAACTGGGAGAGCTCGCTGAGGCTCGATGCTCCCGCCCGCGAGATCGCCAGATCCGCCGCCGAATACGCCTCCTCCATCCGGTGGTGAAACGGCGAGACGTAGTGCGGGATTTCCTCGCGCTGGTAATTCGCCGCGGCAAGCCGGTCGTCCCGATCTCCGGTGAGGTGGATGATCTGGATCCCGGATCCCGCGAGCAGCGTGGCCGCCTTGAAGAGGAGCTGGTTGATGCCCGCGGCACCCTGGCTGCCGCCCATCACGAGGAGAGTCTTTTTTTCCGGATCCAGGTGGAACGCGCGGCTGGCCTCCGCGCGATCAAGCGGCCTCCCGAGGTTTTTTCGCACGGGCGTTCCGGTGACCACGCAGGACGCGCCCGGAAGTCCCGCCTCCGCCTCCGCAAAGCCCAAAAGCACTTTCGATGCGAATTTCGCGGCGAGGCGGTTCGCGCGTCCGGGGATCGCGTTCGACTCGTGGATGAACGCCGGGAGACCCAGCAGGCGGGCTGCCAGCACGGGGGCGGTGGATGTGAACCCGCCCATACCGAGCACCACGGACGGACGGAATTTCCGATGGAATCTCCGGCATTGGCAGAAGCTTTCCCAGAACCTCCGCAAAAAACGGACGGATGCCGGCGATGCGATCATGCTGGGCATCCCGACCGAGGGGAGCTTTTCCGAGCGGAACTCCGGGTGCAGTTTCAAGGCGGTTGCATCGATCTCTTTTTCCGAAACGAAGAGCACGACTTCATGGCCGCGCACATGGAGGGCCTCGGCCACGGCGAGCCCGGGGAAGAGATGTCCTCCCGTCCCGCCGCATGCGATCACCGCGCGAAAAGGTGTCGTTTTCATAGGCGGGGTTGCACGCGTCCGCGGAGGAAGGCGGGCGCCAGCCGAGGCACCAGAGGTTTTCCCTGGCGATGGATGTTGACGAGGAGTCCGATCAGGAAAAGGCAGACCACGAGATTCGAGCCGCCGTAACTGATGAACGGCAGCGGCATTCCTTTGTTCGGGAGAAGCGATGTCGTCACGCCGATATTCACGGCGGCCTGCAGGGAGATCAGCATGACGGCCCCGATGCCGAGCAGTTGTCCGAAACGGTCGCGCGCATTCGAGGCGACCAGGGAGCCGCACAGGCAGACGACCAGGTAGCCGGCCACGGTGAGCAGGGTGATCCTCAGGCCGAGTTCTTCTCCGATCATCGGGAAAATGAAATCGGTGTGCGCGTACGGAAGGTAACTCATTTTCTGGCGGCCTTCCCCGAGCCCGAGCCCCTCGATGCCACCGGACCCGAACGCGATGAGTGCCTGCCATTGCTGCAAGCCCTCCCCGAGGCGGTATTTTTCCGGGTTCAGGAAGGCGAGAAGCCTCCCCTGGCGCTCGGTGATGTTCGTCGCGAGGAACAACAACCCCACCAGCCCGGCCGCACCCATGAGGAGAAGCCAGCGCAGCGCCGCCCCGGCCACGAACATCATCGCCACCGACGTCGCGCCGATGAGCGCGGTGTTCCCAATGTCCACCTCGGCCAGGATCGGAAGAAGCAGGAGCGAAAGAATCCCCATCGGCGCCGCAAAACCCATCAGAAACCCTTTCGACCGGGCCAGAAATTTTTCGAGCCACCACGCGAGAAAGATGACGGACGCGATTTTGGCGGGCTCGCTCGGCTGCAGCACGGCGGGCCCGAGGTGGATCCAGCGGGACGACCCGTTGAGGCGCAGCCCGATCCCGGGCGCGAAGCACAGGAGGAGCAGAAGAAAAGCCAGCGCGAAAATGGCCCACCACCAGCGCGCCCAAATATGGTAGTCCACGCAAGCGGCCGCGAACGCCACGACAATCCCCACGCCAAGCCACAGGATCTGCCGCTTGACGAAGAAATAGATGTCCCCGTGGCTGTCATGGGCAAAGGCGCTCGTGCTGAAAAGCATGACGAGGCCGAGGACCACCAGGCCCGCAACTGTCAGGAGAAGAACATGGATGCCGTGCTTTTGCATGAGAAAGCCGACCGGTGCCTGGGGAGCGCGCGCGGACCGGCCGGGCGGATTTCAGGGAATGATCAGTTTCTGGCCGATTTGTAGTTTTGTTGGGTCTTCGATTTTGTTGACTTTGAGAAGCTCGCTGTAGCTCACCTTCAATTTTTTTGCAATCGAGTAGGGATTTTCCCCTTTCGCAACCGTGTGGGTGCCTCTGGAGGACGACGCCTTGGCTGCCGGGCCGGTGGCGGACTTGGCATCCGGTCTGGCGGCCGCCTTCGCCGCGGCTGCGGGGGCCGCCGTCTTCGCGGCAGCGGCAGGAGTTGCAACAGGAGTTGCGGTTTTGGCGGGGACGGCTTTCGGGACGGCCGCAGGGGCTGCAGCCGTCTTGATCTCGGAAGCCTTTGCGGAAGGCGCGCCTTCCTTCGCTCCAACCGTCTTTGCCGAAGGATGGAAAGGAACATTGATCACCTCCTGCTTCTCCACGACCGGGGCTTTCTGCCTGCCCGACACCGTGTGGCCGGTCTTGAGCATGTTGAACGCGAGGACGCCTCCGACCGCCAGGACATGCAGAACCAACACCACGATGAGCGCGTGGGAGAACTTCATGTTCGGCTCGGATTCCTCTTCGTAGTCTTCGATTTCCTCCGCTCGTGTCGCGGCGCGGGCATGCAGGGGGCGGAGGATTCTGCGCGGCGCACGACGCGTCACGGGCGGGCGTGTGGTTCTGTTTTTCATGGATGGTTTGGCGATGTCAGTTGGTTGGTGCTGGTTTTGAAAATGTTTCCGCGTTCGCCGTAATTGCGGAACATGTCGAACGACGATGTGCCCGGCGAGAAAAGGACGACATCGCCCGCGGACGCGAGGCTTTGCGCCTTGCGCACCGCCTCCCCGAGAGTCGCGGCTTTGTGGCAGCTCACTCCGCTCCAGGATTCAGCGATCCGGTCTTTCATCTCGCCGATGAGGACGGCGGCGCGGACGCGCTCGCGGACAAGCGGGGCGACCGCGTCGAATTCGAACCCTTTGTTTTTGCCGCCGGCGATGAGCACGATCGGAAGATCCTGCGAGCGGATCGCCATCTCCATCGCGTCGAGGTTGGTGGCCTTCGAATCGTTGATCCAGCGGACCCCGTCGAGATCCCGCACGAACTCGCACCTGTGGGCGGGCGCCGAGTAGTCGGTGACCGCGTCGGCCATGATCTCGAACTCGACATCCAGCGCGTGCCCGATCGCCAGCGCGGCCATCAGGTTCTCCGCGTTGTGGAGCCCGCGCAGCTTCGTGAGCGCCTGATCGAGGACCGGGTGGCCGCGGAAATGGATCTGCGTTCCCCGCAGGGTGAAGTCGGCATCGTCACGCGAGGCGCTGAACGTGATTTTTCGTGCCGGGAGCGGAGGAAGCTCGGAGGCCGCGTTCACGACGACAATATCGGACGCGGTCTGGTTTTCAAAAATCCGCAGCTTGGCCTCCCGGTAAGCCCGCATTCCCGGATACCTGTCGAGATGGTTCGGGCTGAGGTTCAGCCAGACGGCGACCTCCGGATGGAACGACCGGATCGTCTCGAGCTGGAACGAGCTGACCTCAAGAACCATGACATCGAGCTCGTGGCTCGACCGGACGGCGGTTGCGAAGGGAAGGCCGATGTTCCCGCTCGACATCGTGCGCACTCCGCATTCCCGCAGCATGGCGGCGGTCAGTTCCGTGGTCGTCGTCTTGCCGTTCGTTCCGGTGATCGCGACCGTCGGGCACGAGCATTCCTGGAACGCGAGCTCGAGCTCCCCGATGACCGGGATCTTCTTGGAAATCACATTGCGGACAAGCGGGACCGCCGGGTCAATGCCCGGGCTGAGCACCGCGATGTCATAGGCATCGGGATCGGTGTCCGCCGCGCCGCCGAGGATCACGCGGATCCCGCGCGCGACCAGCGCTTCCGCCTTTGCGCGGAGCCCCGGGTTGTCTCCGCTCTCGCAAACGGTCACCCCCGCCCCCTCCTCCTGCAAAAGCAGGGCGGCGGCCTCGCCGCTGTGGCCGAGCCCGAGAACAACGGCTTTTTTCCCGCTGTGGATCATCTGAGTTTGAGTGTGGCGAGCCCGAGAAGGGCGAACAGGACCGACATGATCCAGAACCGCACGATCACGGTGTTTTCTTTCCATCCGCTGAGTTCGAAATGGTGGTGGAGCGGCGACATTTTGATGATCCGCCTGCCGGTGAGCTTGAAGCTCGCGACCTGCAGGATCACCGACATCGCCTCGATCACGAAGACTCCCCCAACGATCACCAGCAGGAGCTCCTGCTTGCAGCAGATGGCGACGGCGCCGAGCATCCCGCCGATCGCCAGCGAGCCGGTGTCGCCCATGAAGACGCGAGCCGGATGGGCGTTCCACCAAAGAAATCCGAGGCAGGCTCCGAGCAAGGCCACGCAGAGCACGGTGAGCTCTCCCGAATACACCACAAACGGAACCTTCAGGTAGGTCGCGGCGGTGATGTTCCCGGCCAGATACACGAGCACCGCATAAGCCGCCGCGACCGTCGCCGTGCACCCGGTGGCCAACCCGTCGAGCCCGTCGGTCAGGTTCACCGCATTCGATGTGCCAACGATCACCAGCAGATAAAAAACAAAGGTCCCCCAGCCAAGGCTGAAGACGAGCGGATCCTTTGAGAACGGGATGAAGAGCTGCTGGGCGATTCCCGAGACTTTCGGGTTCGTCAGGAAAAAGACCGTGAAGATCCCGGCCAGCACGCATTGGAGCCCGAACTTCAAGCGGCTGCTGATCCCCACCGAGCTTTTCCTGGTGACCTTGATCCAGTCGTCGTAGAACCCGACGACACCGAGAAACACCGTGCTGAAAAGCACAAGCCACACGAACGGATTTTCCGGACGCGCCCAGAGGAGGGTCGAGATCACCACCGCTCCCACGAGCAGAATTCCTCCCATCGTGGGAGTTCCCTTCTTGGCTCCGTGAAGCTCGAAGAGCTTGTGGACTTCCTCCTTGCTCCGGATCGGCTGCCCGAATTTCATCGAAATCAATTTCCTGATAACCCAGTTTCCGAAAATGATGCTGATGAGGAACGCGGTGATCCCGGCGCAGATCGCACGGAACGTGATGTAGGAAAAAACATTGAACGCCTTGAAAAAATCGCTGTCGATCCCGCGCGCCCGCGCCCAATCGTCGAGTTGGAAAAGATAGTAGAACATCAGAAATTTTTGAGCACTTTTTCCATTTGGGCGGCACGGCTCCCCTTGACCAGAACGATATCTCCAGGCTTCGCGAGCCGGGCGAGCATGCGGGCGGCGGCGGCGGCGTCTTCCACTTCGTGGATCCTGCCGAGGCCGGCTTCGCGGGCGGCTTCCGCAAGAGGGGCGGTTTCCGGGCCGACCGCGACAAGGATGTCCGCGTATTTTCCCGCGGCGAGTCCGGTCCGGCGGTATCCCTCCGCGGCGTGATCCCCGAGCTCGCCCATTCGCCCGAGGACGGCGATGCGGTGGCCGCTTCCCGGCAGCGCGCGCAGCGTGGCGAGTGCCGCGACCATCGAGTCCGGGCTGGCGTTGTAGGTGTCGTCGAGAAACGAGATCCCGCGGATCGTCCGGCGTTCGAGTCGCCCGCCGGCGAGCTGCACCCTGCCGAGGGCCGTCACCGCATCCTGCGCGGGAACTCCGAATTCCATGCCGGCCGCGACCGCCAGAAGCGCGTTGGAGACCATGTGCGCGCCATGACAGGGGATCCGTGCGGCGAATGACTTTCCTCCCGCATGAAGAACAAACGCGCACGAATCCTCCGACTCCACGATCGAGTCGGCGGTGATATCTCCCGCGGCGGGGCCGGTGCGGATGACGCGGGCCTTGCAGCGTGCGGCGATCCCCTCGCTCTCCTCGTCGCTTGCCGGGAGGACGACGAAGCCGGATGGGGGGACCGCTTCGGCGAGCGCGCCTTTCTCTATGGCAATCGCCGCGCGGGACTTCATGTGTTCAATGTGGGCGACGCCAATGTTCGTGATGATCGCGGCATCCGGCCTCGCAAGGGCTGACAACGGAGCGACCTCGCCCGGATGGTTCATGCCGATTTCCCAGACCGCCGCCGTGTCGGAACCGCACGCCGCAAGGATCGAGAGAGGAAGGCCGATGTGGTTGTTCAGGTTGCCCTGGGTTTTTGTCACCCGGAAACGCGCGGCGAGAACCGCGGCGGCAAAATCTTTTGTGCTCGTTTTTCCGTTGCTGCCCGTGATGCAAAGGACCTTGGGATTCAGCCGGGCGCGCCAGGCCGCCGCGAGTCGGGTGAGGGCGGCCAGCCCGTCGGCCGCGAGCAGCACAGGAAACCCTTCCGGCACCGCGCCGACGGCCTCCGGCGAGTCGAGCAGCACGGCCGCGGCCCCTCGCGAGGCGGCATCGGCGGCGAAAATGTTGCCGTCAAAAAGCTCCCCGCGCAGCGCCACGTAAAGGTCGCCGGACTGGATCGCGCGGGTGTCCTTCCCGACGCGCGAGACCACGACATCCCCGGAGCCGCGGACGATTTCCGCCCCGGCCATTTGCGCGATATCTTTAAGAGAGAGCGGGTCCATCAGGTTTCGCTTTTTTTGTCGGCGAGAGCAAGTCGGGCGGCGGTGACATCGTCAAACGGAACCCTGCGGTCGGCGAACTCCTGATAATTTTCATGACCCTTGCCCGCGATGAGCACGATGTCGCCTGGTCGCGCCAGCCCGATCGCATGCCGGATCGCGGTTTCGCGGCCGGTGATTTTTTCGTGTCGGGATCCGCGAAGTCCGGACTCGATATCGCGGAGGATCGCCTCCGGATCCTCGCCGCGGGGGTTGTCCGAGGTGAGGACTGTCCAGTCCGAGAACTCCTCGGCGGCGGCGGCCATGAGCGGGCGCTTGGCGCGGTCGCGATCGCCCCCGCATCCGAAGACGGTGATGATCCGCGCGGGATTCAAAGCGCGCAGCGTGCGGAGCACGTTCCGGAGCGCGTCGTCGGTGTGGGCATAATCCACATAGACTTGGAAATTCCGTTTCGCCGTGACGCGTTCGAGTCGTCCGGGCACCTGGGGCGCGGCGGCGAGCGCCGCGATCGCGGCCCGCAACTCGACGCCGCATGCGGCTGCCGCGGCCAGCGCGCCCAGCGCGTTGTAGATGTTGAACAGCCCGATCATCGGCAGGCGCACAAGAAAACTTTTTCTTTTGGCATCGAGCTGGAACGTCGCGCCCGCCGCATCGAACCGGATCGCGCTCGCGCGAAAATCCTCCCCCATCCCGCGCCCGAAGGTCAGCACCTTCAGCCGCTTTCCGAACTTCTCGATGAGCTGCCGTCCGTAGCGGTCGTCGGCGTTGATGATCGCGCGGCCTTTTTTTTCCGTCTGGGCGGCGAGCGCTTCGAAGAGGAGGGATTTCGCGTCGAAATACTCCTCCATCGAGCGGTGAAAATCCAGATGGTCCCGCGTGAGGTTGGTGAAAACCGCCGCGTCGAATGCGATCCCCCGGACGCGATGCTGGACCAGCGCGTGGCTCGAAACCTCCATGGCGACCGCCCGTCCGCCGGCGTCCCGCATTGCGGCCAACATGTCCTGCAGATCCACGGATTCGGGAGTCGTCCTGGGCGCGGGGATCTCCTCGCCGCCGACCACATACTTCACCGTCCCGATCAGGCCGCAACGCAGGGAGGCGGAATCCAGAAGATGCCTGATGAGAAACGAGGTCGTCGTCTTGCCGTTCGTGCCGGTGACTCCGGCGCATTTCAGCGAGCGGTCGGGATGCCCGTGGAAGGCGGCCGCAATGTCGGCCATCGCCGCGCGGGCGTCGGAGACCCGGATGATCGGGCGGCCCGCGTCCGCGACGCAAGACCCGGCCACGACGGCCGCCGCACCGTTCGCCACCGCCTGATTGATGAATTCCGCGCCGTCCGTGTTCTGTCCGGGAAGCGCAAAAAAAAGACCGCCCTCCGTGACCCGGCGCGAATCGTGACACAGAGACGTGATTTCGGGATTGGCAAGCCCGGCGGGAAGCCCGGCGGATTGGAGAAGCTCGGCCAGCCTCATGGCGTCCATGAGCCCTCTCTTTTTGCGCCGGTGCCGAGCGCAACGACCGGCTCCGCCCGCAGGGCCGGGACGAGATCGAGATGGCGGGCGGCACGCTCGCCGATGCGTGAAAAAACCGGCGCGGCCACGAGCCCGCCATAGTTCACAGCCGAAGCAATTTTCGGATCGTCAATCAGCACCAGACAGACGAACCGCGGGGCTTCCTCCGGAAGGTAGCCGACAAACGAGACAATGTATTTTCCCTGCGCGTATCCTCCGCCCGGGCTCATCTTTTCCGCGGTGCCCGTCTTGCCGGCCACGGTGAATCCGGCGACTTTGGCAAGCTGGGCGGTTCCGCCCTCGCCCACGACCCCGCTCAGGGCATTGCTCACGAAGCGGGCGGTCTTTTGCGGGATCACCTCGCGGGCGACTTTCGGCGGTTTTTCCCAGACCACGCGTCCCTCGGTGTCCTCGACCGCGCGAACGATCTGCGGGGTCATGAGCCGGCCGCCGTTGGCGATGACCGACATGCTCATGGTGATCTGCAGCGGCGTCACGGAGACCGACTGCCCCATCGGCATGCGGGTGATGGTCAGCTTGTCCCAGCGTTGAGGCGGGTGGACGAGGCCCGGGATCTCTCCGGGCAGCTCGATCCCCGTCTTTTCTCCGAAGCCGAAACGCCGGACGTATTCATAATATTTCGCATCCCCCATCATGAGGGCCATTTTGGCGGAGCCGATGTTCGAGGATTTGACCAGGATGTCGTGGACATTCATTGTCCCATACCCGTGGTGGTCGTGGAGGATCTTTCCCGCGTAGGCGAACGCCCCGTTTTCGCAGTAGATCCCGGTGTTCTCCTTGACCGTCCCTTCGTTGAGCGCGCCGGAAGCCACGACGATCTTGAATGTCGAGCCGGGCTCGACCATGTCCGTGATCGCCCGGTTTTTCATCTGCTCGGGCTTTCCGCCGCCGGGGCGGTTCGGGTCGAAGCACGGGCGATTCGCCATGGCGAGAATTTCTCCCGTCACCGGATCGGCAAGGATGCCGACCACCATCTCCGGCTTGAGGTCGCGGAATGCCGCGTCAAGCTCCTCCTCGAGGATCGCCTGCAGGCTCATGTCAATGGTGAGGCGGACGTTGAGCCCGTGTTCTGCCTGCTCTTCCTGGCCGCGGTAGAGCATGATCTCCCGCCCCGTCCGGTCGTGCTCGCTGAACCGGTATCCGTCGCGGCCGCGAAGGTATTTTTCCATCGTCATCTCGATGCCCTGGATCCCCGTGCCCTCGTGGTCGAGGAACCCGAGCACATGACCGAGCATCTGACCGTTCGGGTAGATCCGCACGGCGTCCTGCTCGAGTTCCACCCCTTGGAGGTTGGCCTCCTCCAGGGCCTTTCTCAGCGCGACCGCCTTTTCCTCGGCGACCGCGCGGCGAACGACGATATATTTTCTGTCGCTTGAAATTTTCTGGAGAAGTTCCCTTTCGTCCATTTCCAGGAACGGCGCGGCGATCCGCGCGACGGCCGCCGGGTTTTTGATATGCGAGCCGTCGGCCACGACCGTGCGCACCGGAAGATTCGACGCCAGCAGCTCGCCGTTGCGATCGAAGATCAGCCCGCGTCGGGCGTGGATGACCATTCGCATCGTGTGCTTTTCCGCGGCCAGCCGGGAATACTCGCTGTGCTTTGCCACTTGCAGGTGGACGAGCCGCCCCGAGTAGACGGTGAAGATCAGGGCAACGGCGCCACAGGCCAGCCCCGCGCGCGTGCGCTCGGTCCACTTCATGGGCGTCCTCTCTCAACAAAGGCCGTGCGCAGGATGCCATCCGCCACGGCGGCGGCCGGCGGAGTGAGGCGGGCGATGACGTTGTCCTGGATCGGCTTCATGACAATGAAGCCGTCGGCGATTTTCTGCTGAAGCACGCGGCGCGAGGAAAGCTCGGTCACCCGGGCGAGGAGGGTTTCGTTCTGTGCCCGGACTCCGGCAATCCGCTTCTCGATCTGGCGGATCTCCTCCGCGAGGGCGAACTGCTGGTTTTTCATGTAAACAAAGAAAAGTCCTCCGGCACCCAGGAAGAGGGCGACGAGAAGGCAGCGGACGAGCGATGAGAAGTGGACCGGGTTGACCTGTTTTCTACGGTTGGTATTCATGGGGTGTTCTCCTGGAGTTTTTCCGCGACACGCAGTTTGGCGCTGCGGGCACGCGGGTTGTTGGATACCTCCTCGACGTCGGCATCGATCGGATGCGGCGTGAGCAGGCGGAAAATGCGTTCCGGGTTGCGGCGGGGTTCCGACCACTCCGGACGGTCCACCCACTCCTGGCTTCGCTCGCGGAAGAAGTGCTTCACGATGCGATCCTCGAGCGAGTGAAACGTGATGACGGCCAGGCGTCCGCCCGGGGCAAGGCAGGCGGGAAGGATCCCCATCGCCTCGCGCAATGCTCCCAACTCGTCGTTGACCGCGATGCGAAGCGCCTGAAAAATCCGCGTGGCCGGATGCCGTCCGCTCGTGCGCGGAGCCACCGACGAGACAGCGGCGGCGAGATCGAATGTGGTCTGGAACGGATGCTGGACGCGCAGCGAGGCGATACGTGCCGCGATCTGCATCGCGCGCGGTTCCTCGCCGAGTTCCTTGAAAAGGCGTGCCATCTCGCCAACCGGCATCGTGTTGACAAGTCCGGCGGCCGTGGTCGGGGCGGAGAGGCTCATGCGCATGTCCAGCGGGCCGTCTTTCATGAGGGCAAATCC
>Ga0194054_10000626_pt1 | contig 17474 bp, 17 predicted proteins | sample SepL2210m_MetaG_FD_163628 | JGI IMG/M metagenome (GOLD analysis project Ga0194054, IMG submission 163628) | Anoxic zone freshwater microbial communities from boreal shield lake in IISD Experimental Lakes Area, Ontario, Canada - Sep2016-L227-10m | ecosystem: Environmental > Aquatic > Freshwater... | reverse complement strand
GTATTTCCTACACCTGTACATGATGTGTTGTACGGAAAATACGTAGATGGATCTGTTGCGGTTACCGCATTACATTCAGGAAATGATATTCTCGTCACAAATTACGGAGGTCCGGATCTGATTTACACAGAATACATAAAAGTCATTTATAATAACCAAACTTACCTTTTAAATCGGGAACTCGGTTCAACGCTCACTTTACCTTATAACGAGAAATACATCACTATTGATGTAGGAATATTGAAAACGCATTTATTGGGATCTGAAATTAAAGACTTCAATCGTACCTTTGATTTGACCGAAAAGGCAACGAGCTAAATACCAAAATTACTGGGTGTGAGTGGCCCTCTTCCACTCCACTGACACGGAAACAAATATTATTTAATGGTCCTATAAGGGCCAGGGATCCCATTTATGTTGTCAAGATGGTCAATTTTTGAAATCAGTGGATTGAAATCTATTTTGATAGAGTCATCTCTCCAAGGATCGTCCCCCACGTATTTCCATTGCGAAGTATTTGTTGTATTGCAGCGAGTGACATTTTTGAAATAATACAAATTAAATGGCTCATCATAACGTTCAATAAGGAATCCATAACAGGGTCCACCTTCGGTGTTTGTTATAACATCACCAACATTATATTTCGGTTGATGAATCGTGCATCCGCTGACAAATATCAGTGAAAATAGAAAGATGGCAATAATCCAATGTATGCGGCCCATTCCTTTATCCCCCTGCGAGGTTATTTTCCTCCAAAAAGCGAATATGCGATTTCAAAAACCCTATTTGTTAAATGAGGGATATATAGGGAAGATATTTCGAACATTGTTCATTGAGGCAATCTTCCTTAGATTTTTCAATGGTACTAATCCGTTAATCTGCCAATAGTCTTCACCATATTTTCCCGTATCTCTGCTGAATTCCTTTAAAACGTACGGTTGAATTAAATCTAAATTTGAACCAGGATCCAACCATATATGAACCGCTACTACATCTCCAACGATCTCTCCCTGATATCCGAGTTGGCTTGCCGGGATTATGACATTGATCCTAACCAGTGAATTGTATATATTTTGTTTAAAATCGGGACTAAATACAGGGAAATCTGGATTAATGAGAATTAAAAGATCTGTGGATATTTTTAATTCTTCAGGTGGCAGGGTTTTAATGTAAGCGTTTAAGATGTCTATTTGTTCATTTTGAATCGTTTCGTTCGATTCCTGACCCAGGCCGTTTTCTCCCGCATTTCCCCCCGGAGTATATTTGGATCCACTAAGGGAACTGGAAGGCTTTATACGATAATTTGCGACGGCATTCCCTGTTTTCGAATAATTTGTCGTATGGAATACCGTTGAAGAAGAAAGACCCATGGTAGGAATGAATGAAGGATTTGCCCCACTAACTGATGGGGAAATCGGAAGGGTGGGGGTTGCTCCCTTTGAAGGGGAATATGTGAATGGAATCGTCTTTGGAGTAACAACGGTAGATGTAGGAGTATAATTCACCACAGGTAAGGTCTTAATGGCCTTCTGGGTTGGAAAATAGTTGATGGTTTTTCCTGCGGATACTGCGGGGACGAATAGTATTCCGATAAGTGCGATGACGGCAAGAATCGCAATATAATGATTCAAGAATTTATTGGCCTTTGTCAAGGATAGTCCCCCATTATCGATACCTGAGTCACGGTCTATAATAAATTGTTAGGATGGGACAGGGTCAATGGTTTGCTTGCGGATTGTCATTTTTTAAGATATTTATAAAATTTCAATCACGCTAAACCCCAAAATTTATTGTTCCGTGCATCATTTTGACAATTATATGGGGAAACTATTTTTTGTTCTGTTGATTGGGCTGTTTCTTTTTGTTGCCGGATGTATGCAACCAGGTCCCGGTGGAAATAATACTACCATTACCACGGACTCAAAACCGGCTACGCCTGTCCCAACCTACGTTGAAGACAACTGGACCCCCGAACCTGTCGGGTTGTCAACATCCTACCCGGAATTTCCCCGGACGATGATGGTGTACCGGGTGATCCCCGAAGACCCAAGAGAAAAACTTGGGGAATTATCAAAGAAATTCAACATATCGGGTGATCTGAAGATGTACGATACCAGTTGGGTCATCGAGGAATACAATAGTACGAGCCAAGAGCAGTACGTATTATCCCTGATTCCTGAATCCGGATATTTCGAATATTCGAATTCAACCCGATATTTGGATGTGAATCCCCTTGATTCACCAGAATTTGTCCCGGATGACGATCAGGCCCGTAGAATTGGGGAGGATTATTTGAAAAATACAGGGCTGCTGCCTGACGATGCCATTTTTAATCAAATTGGACATGGCGGAGGAGAATCACATATTGGAAATATCACAACAGTTTCCAAAACTGTCGTCATCAGTTACATGCGGAAAATAAATGGAACGATAGTAAATGACCGTATGTCCGTAATGGTAGGGGGCGGAGGAGACATTCTGCGTGTAAGCAGCCATTGGCCGAAAGTCGAATCTTACAAAGAAATACCGTTGATTTCCCCCGAAGAAGCATTCAAAGAATTGCAGAGGAACGTTTCCTACGGTAATGTTACCAATATCAGTCTTGAATATTATTCAGGGACCCGTGACACACAATTGAGTTATATCCTCCCGGTCTATGTGTTCAGAGGGATGGGGCCTGGCTCGTGCGATGGTGAACAGGCATTTGAATACAAAATTATTGCTACACAAATAATGAATGAATCAGGGGCGATTCAGAGGTATGACTCATATTACTAGTCTATTTTTTTGGAGGGATTAAGCCGAATGACAACCAAAATTCATAGTATTTTTCCGATTATTCTAGTCCTGATTTTCTGCATATCATGTGGGTGTATCAATTCACAACCGTCGTCAGACAGAAACATTACGACACCTGCTCCGACATTCACCGTTTTGCCGACAATTACAAATAATTCGGCTAATGTTACTCCCACTGTTACTACTCCATATTCAGATGTCCCGGGAATCATTGTCTTTACAGATAAACCAAAATATAAAGTTGGGGAGGATGTTACCGTTGGAATAACGAATAATCTGAACGTCCCCATTAGATTTGCTGTTGGTGCACCGTTCTGGACTCAGTATCAGACAAACGGAACATGGAGAAATGTTACTCTGGGTGGAGGGACCCAGGGTTTTTGGTCCCTCAAACCCGGACAATCGTATACCTGGCCTTGGAACGTGGAAGGATTGTATGATTTTGATTATGTAAGGCCCGATCCATATACTGATCCCTTCAAACCCTTCACAGTCGTTCCCGGAATTTACAGGGTAATTATTGGCGGGACTATTGATTCCAAATATCAGGAAACTTTTGTTATGCAGAAAGAATTCATAATTGAATAAGGCATTCTGGCACTAGATAGGGATATAAAACTCATTCTTGAATATTCTCTTCCGGTTCTATAAATAAACGGAAAAAATGTTTCGAAGTTTTCAAAGATAAACTATCACTTTCCCACTGCACACGCCCTGAGTTCATACCACCTTATCCCCTCAACAATGTATGAATTTCGAAGGCCCAATCCCTCTTTGCTCATGTTGTAAGAGACCAAGTCTCTATCGTTCCCAGCATTCCCGGACTGCCTATAAATGCTCATATTGCCATGCAGTGTTCCCCGAATCATGCATTGTTGATTACCTATCAGTGGAGGATCCCGATCCAAATCTCAATAGCTTGTCAGATCGGATTGAATCTCAACCCGATCTTACTTATTTCGAATCTGAAGGATATGCCCGGGATCAATTGCATCCAGGCTTTGCGAAAAAATGTTACCTTAATTCTTGAATATAAGGACAAGACCAACTATAAACAAGATAATGCTCACCGATTTGCAAATCATTTGAGTAAAGCCTGTAATCGATATTGTAGAGATAACCAATCCGATTAATCCCACAATCATGAAACCCAACGGCAAAATTAATCCAAAATTTGAATTTGACGATCCTCGTGGCATAATTAGTCATCGGTTAAAACAGGATATCCAATTTGTGTACATAAAATCTGAATGTATTATTTTGTAGAATTCCGGGGCTACATTTCCATCCCCTATTTTCTAATTCCCCCGCTTACCCTCTTTACGTCCCAAAAGGGGCAGGAGAGAAACGAAATGTCAGACTTTGTCCAAACTGCAAATGTTAAGCGTTCGGTCCGTAACCTTACGACCAAGATCGCTGATGTTGCAGCCCTAAACACCCTCGTGCAGGGTGTGATTGATACCAACGCATTCCAGTGCGTGAACCACGTCGTAGCCGGTGAGACTCATCCCGGTGTCAGCCGTGGAACACAGTCATTCGGCATCCGTGTGGTCTATGAAAACCCGACAACCCTGAAGAACATGGGTATTGCAACTGCAAAGGCATCAACCGTTGCAGGTTATACCGCAGCTTCGACTGCTCTTGTCGGAAATACCGCACTTGCGACCGCAATTGGCGGGGACCCTATCCAGGACACGGAAACCGAAGGGTATTCCATTTCGCTGAATTGCCACGATGCAAACGGCGAGGACTATACCGTCACGTTCACCCGGAAGGCAGTCACCATTTCGTCCTACGAGGACGCTGCGATTGTCGCCCGCGTGAACACCTGGGCGAACACAAAGCCCGCACTCGCCTGAACAGCCAATTGAACACGGGAGAGCCGGACCATCCCTGCTCCTTCTATTCTTGCCTCCCTGTTCGAGGAGGTCCACTATGGATATTGAAACTACGGCCCTGATCCTCGGTGTCGTACTTCCGCTATACCCTTCGCTTTTCTTAATTTACGAGAAAATCGGGAAGTATGAGGTGATTTGTGCGGAGTTCGAGGCCCTGCGTGCGGAGCATGAGAAAATTAAAGGAGAACATCATGGATCCGGAATTAACCAACCTCATTGAGATTCTGATTACGCTCGCTGCAGCGTTGATTGCGTATTTGCAGCACAGGAAAGCAACGGCAGCAACCGCAACGGCAAATGCTGCAACTGAAACAACCAGCCAGGTACTAAGCTACTTCGACCCGACCGATGACACGGTGACATCTGCACCTTCGGAGGTCCCGGGCAGGTCATTCAGGATGACCGACAGCACGAAGAGATGGCTTACGTTCGACCACTCACCTATTGAGCAGGAGAGCCTTCTCCGGCAGGTTGCGGAGGCCGAGGCGGAGAGGCTTGACACGTACACAATAACAGTCCCGTCTGCCTGGTATGACATTGAATATGGGCTGATCAAAGGCTCAGGAAAGACGGAGGCATGATGATCAAGCGACTTTCCCAACGGAGAAAGCTCGTCATCGGAGGGTGCATTTTTGCTGCTGTTGTGCTTGGGGTGGCCTGTACCGGGGTTACCCCGGCCCAGGCGGCTTCCTGTGAGGTATCGATATCAGCAGCCGGAGATCAGATGCTATCCAGCTCATCCGATTGGACATGGACCGCATCGGACGGGGACCTTTCGAAGACGCCACCGCTTGGAATCGGACAGGAAATCTTGCAGGGCGGATATTCGGGATCTGTCCTGGTATCCGGTCCCGGGACTTACTCAGGTGAGAGGTCGTTGTCGGCGGATGAAATACTCGAGTTCTCGACAGCTCAGCAGGTGGATAGCCAGGGTCCCGGGATCCTCTCGGAGTCGTTGATGGTCAATAGCTGCGGTTCGCCTTCTTCTGGTGTGACCTGTGGATCTGATTCGCTCGATGCTGAAGGAAGTAATCTCACTCGTCAGGCATATTGCGAATATGCTGGGGTTTCAACGATGTTCATGACTGACGCTTTGAATTATTATTCAGTTGGTGGCATTAGCCAGGGTGATACTGAGCAGCCGGATTCGATGGCGATGGATATTTCATCGTCTGGAAATGGTTACGGTAGCTTTGCTGCGGGATCACGATCTCTGATTGGAATTGGGAATACGACGGCACTCGGGTATGTTCATTTAATGCATGAAGAGACAAGGGCTGGCGGACTGTTTGCGATTGATGGGCGGATGAGGTGGAGCTCGTTTGTGGGAGAATAATACTATTTTTTTTTGGAATAACTATCGATTAGTGATTTAAACACAAATTCTGAAACCATTTTTTGCTTCTCTGCTTCGTTCATCTGTGGAATTTGCATATAGTTATTTAATGATGGGATTTGTGTTACCATCTCGCTATGGACTCTGCTCAATTCATTTCTAAATGATTTTTGTTTTGTTAAGGTTTCTTGAATATTAGATTTCACCATGCCATGTTCAATTAAAAATTTCCAATCTGGGGAATCCCCCTCAAATGCCTTTATAAAAGCCTCAATTATAAACATATCTTGCGAATCCAATACAACCCGCAATTCATCCCTATGGGCATCAAAATATTTAGTCAAACCCTTGAAATCACGAATAAAAGCCTGATAACTTTCAAAAAAATCCTTCATTATCAATTGAGCTGTTGTTGTAGGGTTGGGAGGCTCCATCACTTCAGCTAGTATCTCGGCACCAGTTAATCGATATAATGCTAGAAGAAATAATTCGAGAGATTTTTCAGCATTGTTTATTGGAGTCTCTAAAGTAATTGCCAGATCTGATTTAATTGAATCTTCTTTCACCTTATGTAAAATATAATCAAGGAAGCGACCAAACAGGTTTATTCCAGGTCCGGCGATAGTTATTGGATCAACCATGACAACACTAGTTACCCATTATTTCGTTGGATGAAAAAGATGTTGTCGGGTTCGTTTTTCCAATTTATCGAAATGGATTTTGAGGGTGACCGGACTTTATCCTTTAAGCTCGTTCAGGTCAATATATCAGATGCCCCTTAACCGGGGCGATGAAGGGAGCCATGGGGTCAGCAATGACCCCTTCTGATATTTCTGCACTTTATGAAGGCCACTTGAAGGAGAACTTGTGGGTATTTCTGATTTTTTAAATATTCCAGGATTATGGACACCAGCACAAGCATCGCAACCATCATCATGAACATCATCAGGATAACAATCAGGAAGTCAATCATATCGAAGGTATATTTCTTGATCCCGCTTTTTATCAACAAATAAATAATCCGATGCCTTTATTCCTCCAGCACCGATAAATCATTGTCAGAACATTATATCTCCGAGTTGGGTTCCCTTGGCAAAAAAGTCTTCATCCGCTTCAAATGGCGCTAATCTTGGTTTTGAAGCTGAATGTTGGAAGATGGCAGATAAGCTCCGTAACAATATGGATGCCGGGGAATACAAGCACGTCGTTCTCGGCCTTATTTTTCTCAAATACATCTCCGATGCTTTTTCTGAACGTCATACCGAACTTGAATCGGAATTGAGCAATCCGGACAGTGAGTGGTACATCAGGGAACCGGAGTCCAGGTATCTCGCTGTTGAAGAGCCGGACGAATACAGATCGAAAAATATCTTCTGGGTCCCGAAAGAAGCACGATGGGCAACGCTTCAGGCAGCAGCAAAACAACCGGAAATCGGTAAGATTATCGACCAGGCAATGATCGCGGTCGAACGGGATAATCCTTCATTGAAGGGAGTGTTACCAAAGGATTATGCAAGACCGGCCCTTGACAAACAACGCCTGGGCGAGCTGATCGATCTGATTGCCCGTATAGGATTTGGCGACAAGGAGAACCGCTCAAAGGATATCCTCGGCCGTGTCTACGAGTATTTCCTTTCACAATTTGCGAGTGCGGAAGGGAGGAAAGGCGGGCAGTTCTATACCCCAAGGTGTGTGGTCCGGACACTGGTTGAGATGCTTTCACCCTATAAGGGGCGGATCTATGACCCGTGTTGCGGATCTGGCGGGATGTTTGTCCAAAGTGAGAAATTTGTTGAAGCCCACGGGGGCAGACTGGGAGACCTCAGCATCTATGGCCAGGAGTCCAACCCGACGACATGGAAACTCGCAAAGATGAACCTCGCAATCAGGGGGATTGACAATGATCTTGGAAAGGAACATGCCGACAGTTTTCACCGTGATTTACATCAGGACCTGAAAGCTGATTTCATACTTGCCAACCCGCCGTTTAATATGAGTGACTGGGGAGGGGACCGGTTACGCCAGGACATCCGGTGGAAGTATGGCACACCACCGGAAGGAAATGCAAACTTTGCATGGGTCCAGCACTTCATCCATCACCTTGCCCCTACAGGAATAGCGGGGTTTGTGCTCGCCAATGGATCGATGTCCTCCAATCAGTCCGGGGAAGGAGAGATCCGGAAGAATATCATCGAAGCTGATATTGTGGACTGCATGGTTGCCCTGCCGGGTCAGCTCTTCTATTCTACCCAAATCCCTGTTTGTCTCTGGTTTGTTGCCAGGGATAAGAAAAACCACCGGTTTAAAGACCGGCGTGGGAAGGTCCTGTTTATCGATGCAAGAAAGATGGGATCGATGACTGACCGGGTCCACCGAGAGCTGACTGACGACGATATCGCCCGCATCGCCGGGACATACCATTCATGGCGTGGTGACCCGGAATCCGGCTTATACGAAGATGTTGCGGGGTTTTGTAAGAGTGCCACCATTGAGGAAGTCAAAGGGAACAGCTACGTACTCACTCCCGGGCGTTATGTCGGGGCGGGGGCGGTTGAGGATGACGGCGAACCTTTTAATGAGAAGATGAAACGGCTGACTTCGACTCTGCAGCAGCAGTTTTCCGAATCCCAGAGGCTTGAACAGGCGATTCGCGAAAATATGAAGGGGTTGGGATATGACCTTTGATAAGCACCTTCCTATGCAATTTATAGCGAAACACAACCAAGCGGGGGAATTATCATGAATATTCCCACAAATGCTGAGATACTTGCATTATTAGCTCAATTGGATCATGTTGTTGCAGACGATCTTGAGACCCAGTATTTGGAATTTAAACCATGGACTGACCCGAAAAATGAGATGAAAATAGCCATAGAATATGCTGCATGTTTTGCAAATGGCGAAGGTGGGGTAATTGTTTTTGGAGTTTCGGATCAGACAAGAGGACGGTTAAATGCCATTCACGGCGCCAAAGGATATGATTTGGACATCTGGAAACGTGGGATTTTCGATAGCACAAGACCGCATATTCCCGTCATTGTGGAGGAATTATCTATTCCGGAAGGCACCGGCCGACTTCTGCTAGTCCGAGTGTCAAAGGGAGACACTCCACCATACGGTACTGCCCAGGGACTGTTTAAACAACGTATTGGGAAAAATTGCATGCCGTTGGACCCGGCTGAATTTCTCAAGACCCGGATATCAACCGGTGCAGTCGACTGGAGTGGCCAACCAGCGGATGGGATCACAAGGGATGATTTAGACCCGCTGGAGATTGCCAGGGCGAGGGGAATTCTTCGAAGCAGGAATCCTGAATCCGAGCTATTAAGGTTAAAGGATGAGGAGTTTCTCTGTGGTCTTGAAGCAATTCGTAATGGAAGAGTGACGAATACCGGATTGCTGCTTTTCGGCAGATCTGATGTAATCGAGCGGTTTTGTCCTCAGAATCAGGTTCATTATGTTCACCAGATTTCAGACACCAAGGTTGCTCGGAATGATCTGTGGCGTATGGGACATCTTCAGGTACTTGAGAAGATAGAAGGGATTTTTTCAAGTCCGGTAAACCCTGAAGAGGAAGTCCCCATTGGTTTATTCCGACTTCGGATTCCAGCATTCCCGATCGAGGTAGTACGGGAATCAGTTTTGAATGCGGTGACTCATCGAGATTATACAAATCCCGGAGAGGTGTTGATCAGGCATTCCACCCATGAATTGACCGTAACCAGTCCAGGAGGGTTTATTGGTGGTATCAACCTAGAAAATATTCTCCGCCATGAAGCAGTCGCAAGAAACCGGACATTGGCGAATGCGTTTCTTAAATTGAGGCTGGTAGAATCTGCAGGTACAGGCAGACGTAAAATTTTCATTCCTATGCTGGAATATGGAAAACGCATTCCCAAGTACGAGGCAGATGCATCGCATGTAACCCTGCGGATATTTGATGGATCGTTCGATCATGCGATGGCAAAACTTGTTGCAGAGTGGCGTGCCCATGGAAAAGACATTGATATGGAAGGCCTCATGGTCCTCACCTATCTCAAGCGTCACCGGTTTATCAACACTTCGGATGCTTCGGTTCTGCTCCAGCTGGACCGGGACGAGGCACTTGTTGTCCTTGACGGTATGAGTGATCCTAAAAGGGGAATACTTGAGAGGAAAGGTCATACAAGACCTGCAACCTATTATCTTACAAAATCAGTGGCCAGGGATCTTATTGGAAAGGTGGCCTATTCCTCCACGAAAGGAATTGATACCGCCCGATACCCAGAGATCGTCTCGAAATTTGTGCAGGACCATGGAAGCATTACCAATGCCGAGTGTCGCATGTTGCTTGGTCTTGGAGACTCGGCATCGGCACAGGTGGAGGCATCCCGATATCTGAAAAAATGGTCAGGCGCTGATGGCTTTCTGATCCCGGATGGTGTGGGGTCTCAACGAAAGTATCTGTTAAGGGGGTCTTAACATAGTTCTTAACAGTCGATCCGAGTTTTTCAAAATTTCAATTGAAAAGCACCTAATTGAATTTATGACTTCAATTAGAGCAATTGGGGATCTTAACAATGTGTTACAATGTCATACAATGTTGAACAAGATGGGTCGGATTCGAACCAGGCAACACCAAACAATAACCAACTTCATGTTAATGATATGTCGAAATTTTTCAATTTCTTCGACACGTTTTTGGGATATGTCGATGGCGTCGACATGTTCCAAGTGGGGATAATATGAAGGATGAGCAGGGTGAGCGGAATATCGAGGAAGATTTGAAACTTAGCCTTCAAGACTATACTCATACTGGAGTTAAAGCTGGGCTTTCAACTGCCCCGATTGTTGGAGGTCCTTTAGCAGAATTCTTCGCCACTGTGATTGCACCCCCTCTTGAAAAAAGACGTGATGCATGGTTAATCGAGATTTACAGGAGATTAAAAATATTAGAGGGGACTATTGAAGGATTCAAAATTGAGAGTCTTGCAACAAATGAGATTTTCATTAGCGTTTTATTCCAGGCGACCAGTGTGGCGATGAGAGCACACCAAAAAGAGAAACTTGAAGCATTAACAAATGCGGTTACCAATTCAGCTTTTAATCCATCAATAGATGAAAATCTACAACTAATTTTTCTAATTCTTATTGATCGATATATTCCATGGCATTTGATTTTATTGAAGTTTTTGGACAACCCTCGCTTATACGGAGAAACTCTCGGAATAAAATACCCACAATGGTCTATGGGGGGGACTGCAACTGTATTAGAATATACATTTGATGATCTAAAAGGACAGCGGAATTTTTACGATCAGATTGTTAAAGAATTGTTTTCAAACGGCTTGATCGATTCGGATACATTTCTTCATACAACAATGACTGACCAGGGAATGTTTTCTTCAAGGACCACTGAAATGGGAAAACAATTTTTGAAATTTATTCATGATTCTTCGTGCAAAAACGGTGAGGAAATAATTAATGGTAGATAAAGGCCGGAATCCTGTAATTTTAAAAGAGGTTGCTGATTGCAGAAATGGTGCTGGAATCAAGCAAGAATTTTTTAGTCCCATCGGCATTCCGCTTGCAAGGGTTTCTGATTTTACGGGAGATTCTATCGATATGCGAAATTGTCTTTTTGTTGAACCTACCCATGCAAAGCGATGGGAAGGTTACCGTTTGAAAAGTGGCGATGTTGTCATAGCTACAGTGGGATCATGGCCTCCTAATTGGTCATCGGTTGTTGGGAAGGCAATTCGTGTTCCAAAAAAAAGCAGAGGGTGCAATCCAAAATCAAAATTCTTGCTGTATATTAGCTAGGAGAGGTGTTGCGGATCAACGATTTCTTTTTTATTTACTAAAAAGTAAGGAATTTATTTTATATGCTGCTAATTCCGCTGGTGGAAGCGCAAATCAGGCTCGGCTTCCTGTCGGGGAATTGGAAAAATTTAATTTTGATCTCCCCCCGCTTCCAACCCAACAGGCCATCAGCAATATTCTCGGTTCTCTCGACGACAAGATCGAAATCAACCACCAAATGAACGAGACTCTCGAAGCGATGGCTCAGGCGATCTTCAAGTCCTGGTTCGTGGACTTTGATCCCGTGCGGGCCAAAATGGAAGGGGAAAAACCGGCAGGAATGGACGAAAAGACGGCAGCGTTGTTTCCGGGCGAGTTTGAGATGGTGGACAGGCGGGAGGTGCCGAAAGGGTGGGGGGTTGAATCATTATCTGCCTCATTCAGCATTACGATGGGTCAATCCCCTCCTGGCACAACCTATAATGAGAGTGGGGATGGGGCTCCGTTTTATCAAGGTAGAACTGATTTTGGATTCAGATTTCCCTCGGTTAGAATTTACTGTTCCTCACCTACAAGGTTTGCTGAAATAGGTGATACATTAGTCAGTGTTCGTGCTCCAGTTGGAGATGTGAATATAGCACAAGATAGATGTTGTATCGGTCGGGGGGTTGCTGCCGTCCGTCATAAGACCGGAAGTCGATCATTCACTTATTATCAGATGCTTTCGTTCAAAGAGAAATTTGAGGTCTTTGAATCTGAAGGGACCGTGTTTGGTTCTATTGGGAAGACAGATTTTAATTCAATAGAATGTATTACACCACCTCCTGAAGTGATTAAAAAATTTGAAGATCTGATTTTTCCAATCGATCAAACAATAGAAAATAACGAGGAGGAATCCCAAACTCTCACCAACCTCCGAAATAACTTACTTCCAATGCTCATATCTGGTGAAATAGTGCTTGGAGATGTACCTTCTTGACAACTGACTCCGAATCATACTATGATTTTGAAAATGTCGAAGGCATCGTTCCAATTGCAAACGACCTACCATGTTCATTCATTTTCGATCAGCGTGAAATTAGGGGCCGGGCCAAGATTTCTCTTGACCTTAAAAACCGGGGAGGAATAAAAATTGACGTTGGATGCGATCCAACACAACTCTCAAAAATTTCTTTTCCCAATGATGACATCAAGGAAATAATACTAAACAATCACAAGATTCGTGTTTTCGTTTCAAATATCAGGCCAGATCCCATAGGAATTGGTCTGACCTTCACCCCTAATATCGAGCCGATCCAATTTCTTGGAGATGATAATACAAAGATATCTAAAATTATTTTCCACCTATTCAATTTCAAAGATTCAAAGGGAACCGCTCGTAAATTAGTATCCACCTCAGAATTCGAAACCTCCAGAGCAGTAACAGAACTGATTTCAAATGAATGGAAAATTGAATTACATCATTTTTCCTTGTCAAAAAAAAGTGAAAATCCTCTTCATTTAACACATATTGGTTATGTATCAAAAGTTGATGATTCACAGTTCGATGGAAAAACTGCCCACGAAATTCTCGCTAATCTCTATTGGTTTTTCTCATTCTGTCAGGCTACTTTTTGTTCGCCGGTTTTACCCATCGGAATAGACCCGAGTGGAAAAACGGTGTGGCTCCAGGCAAATAGTCCAAGAAAATCAGATAGTGGTGAACTATCATGGTTTGATCCTCATCATTCTGAAGAATTATCCCAGTTATTCCCCAAATTTTTGTCAATTGCTAACAATGAAAAATGGGGTGATACCCTTCATCACGCAATTTATTGGTATGTACGGAGCAACAATTCCTCGGGGACGGGGATAGATTCAGGAATTATTTTGACACAAGTCGCAATTGAACGGCTTGGATACGAATATGCGGTAAATCAGAGGAGATTAATTGAATCCAAAGGGTTCAAAGATCTGAAGGCATCAGACAAATTCCGGCTTCTCTTTTCTTCCCTCGATTTGCCCATAGATATTTCGGATAGCACTCCAAAAATAAAATCTGTGGCTGAAAAATTTGGATACATAGATAATCCTCATTTTTTAACTGATGTTAGAAATTCCCTGGTCCATCCCGATCATAAACGCCAAAAAGATTTTTCAACTCTTTATTACGATACATGGCGTTTGGGATTGTGGTATTTGGAACTTGCAATTCTCAAAATATGTGATTATCATGGGACCTACGCAAACAGGTTAACTGATGGACTTTGGGTAGGACAGGTAGAGTGTGTCCCTTGGGATAAACGTAAAGACGGGGAGGATTCGTGACACAGACCCTAGATAGCGTTTCAGGAGGTTTTTTAGAATCCCATATCGAAGAAGCCGCCCTCACCTGGCTCCGTGATCTTCATTATTCAGTCATTTTCGGACCAGAAATTGCACCTGGTGAGGCCCGGGCAGAAAGAGCAAATTATCATGAGTACATCCTTCAACAACGACTCAACCACGCAATCCGAAAGCTGAACCCATCAATTCCCTCCGAAGCTCTTGACGACGCCTTCCGGAAAGTGACAATTCCTTCTTCACAATCGCTTGCAATCAATAACCGGAATTTCCATAAAATGCTTGTCGAAGGAGTGGAGGTCGAATATCAGCGACCGGATGGGACTATCACGGGGGATCGGGTAAGGCTCGCAGACTTCGAAAATCCGGAAAATAACGACTGGCTTGCTGTGAACCAGTTCACGATTGTCGAGGGGCAGCACAACCGGCGTCCGGATATTGTATTGTTTCTCAACGGCCTTCCTATCGTCGTAATCGAGTTGAAAAATCCGGCAGATGAAAACGCAACGTTGCGAGCCGCCTTCAGCCAGTTCTCGACCTACAAGCATCAGATACCCTCTTTTTTCGCATACAATGAAATGCTTATCATCTCTGATGGACTGGGGGCTAGGGTTGGCACAATATCAGCAAATTACGAATGGTTCATGCGATGGAGGACCGTCACGGGCGATGATCTCGCCTCCCCGACCCTTCCGGAGCTCGAGGTACTGATCAAGGGCATCTGCAATAAACGAAGGCTGCTGGACCTGATCAGCCATTTCATCGTGTACGAAGAGGATGCAAATGGAACCGTAATTAAAAAAATGGCAGGGTATCACCAGTTCCATGCGGTCAGGAAAGCCATCGAGACGACGATTTCTGCATCTGGGCCGGAAGGAAACCGGAAATGCGGGGTTGTCTGGCACACCCAGGGATCGGGAAAAAGTCTTACCATGGTCTTCTATGCGGGCCAGGTGATCCAGAACCCTACGATGGAAAACCCCACAATTCTCGTGATCACCGATCGGAACGACCTCGATGATCAGCTCTTCGGAACATTCTCCCGGTGTCATGAACTACTCCGGCAGACACCGATCCAGGTGTCAGACCGGGACGACCTGCGATCGAAACTGGTGAGAGCTTCCGGGGGCGTGATATTCACCACGATTCAGAAATTCCTCCCCGAAAAAGAAGAAGACCATTATCCTGTTCTTTCAGACAGACGAAACATCATCGTCATCGCCGATGAAGCACACCGGAGCCAGTATGGATTCGGTGCGAAGGCCAGTGGGAAAACAGGGGAGATCTCATACGGGTTTGCCAAATATCTTCATGAAGCACTACCAAGTGCATCCTTTATCGGTTTCACCGGAACACCGATTGAGATGGCAGACAAGAGCACCCGGTCAGTATTCGGAGAGTACATCGATATTTATGATGTTCAGAGGGCGATCGACGATGGTGCAACCGTCCCGATCTATTACGAGAGCCGGCTTGCGAAAATCGAACTAAAAGAGGAAGAACGACCTCACCTGGACAGCGATTTCGAAGAGGTTACTGAGGGAGAAGAAGTCACTACCCGGGAGAACCTGAAGAGCAAATGGGCAGCCCTTGAAGCTGTTGTCGGGACCGAAACCCGGGTCTCATTGATCGCCCGTGATATTGTCTCCCACTTTGAAGACCGTGAATCAACCATGAACGGAAAAGCAATGATTGTCGGTATGAGCCGCCGTATTTGTATCGACCTCTATAACGCAATCATCAGGATTCGCCCCGAATGGCACAATGATTCCGACGTGGAAGGGGCAATCAAAGTGGTTATGACCGGCTCTGCATCTGATCCGGTTGAATGGCAACCACATATCAGGAATAAACAACGCCGGGAGAAGCTTGCAACACGGTTCAAGAATTGTGAAGATTCCTTCAAAATCGCCATCGTCAGGGATATGTGGTTGACCGGGTTCGATGTCCCTTGTTTGCACACGATGTACGTCGACAAGCCAATGAAGGGCCATACCCTCATGCAGGCAATTGCGAGGGTTAACCGGGTATATCGGGATAAGAACGGTGGAAGAATCGTAGATTATCTCGGGCTTGCCGAAGAGCTCAAAAAAGCCCTTCGGGATTACACCGACAACCAGGGTAAAGGAAAACTCTACATTGACCAGGAAGAAGCGGTCGCGGTCATGCTCGAAAAATATGAGATATGCTGTGGCCTTTTCCATGGATTCGACTGGTCCGGGTGGAAAAGCGGAGATCATAGCACAAGACTCAACATCATAAACCCTGCAATGGGGTTCATCCTTGATCAGAAAGATGGAAAGCAACGCCTCCTTCAAAGCGTGACCGAACTTACAAAATCATTTGCATTGGCAATACCGCACCCCGAGGCCCTGAAAATCCGTGATGATGTAGCGTTTTTCCAGGTGATCAGGGCGCAGATGGTTAAAGTAACCGGAGACGACGGCCGGTCTCCTGAAGAAATCGACCATGCAATCCGGCAGATTATTTCAAACGCGGTATCATCCAACGAAGTGATCGATGTCTTTGCTGCTGCAGGACTCAATAACCCTGATATCTCGATATTATCAGATGAGTTCCTGAGTGATGTCCGATCTCTTCCTCAAAAGAATCTTGCCGTGGAAATGCTCCGAAAATTACTGAATGATGAGATTAAGGCACGAAGCAGGAAGAACCTCGTCCAGTCCCGACTATTTTCAGAGATGCTTGAGGCAACTATCAAAAAGTATCAGAACCGGGCAATCCAGACCGCGATGGTTATCGAAGAGCTCATCCAGCTTGCGAAGAAGATGCGGGATGCCGCGGAACGTGGCGAAAACCTTGGGCTGTCTGAAGCAGAACTGGCTTTTTATGATGCCCTGGCTGTCAACGACAGTGCGGTCCAGGTACTCGGCGATGAAACCCTTAAGCTCATTGCACAGGACCTTGTGAAAGCAGTGAAACAGAATGTAACCATTGACTGGACAGTAAGGGAATCCGTCCAAGCTAACCTCAGAGCGCTAATCAGGAGGATCCTTCGCAAATACAAATATCCGCCAGATAAACAGGAAGAAGCAACCCTCACAGTACTAAAACAGGCGGAACTGCATTGCAGGGGGATTGCGGCAATTGTGTGATATATTTTTTTAGGTCTGTTCAACAGCCCATCACATTTGTTTACGCATTATCCCACTCTCCCGTTTGCTTCTATCTGGGAAAATTCATGATTCATTACCCAATTATTTTCCGGGGCTACACATTTCACGATGTTGATACTGATTTGCAACAGAGTAGTAGTTGCCCTTCGGGGCATAGAGGGAGCCGGGAGGTTTAGCCACCTCCCTATTCTATTATAAAAT
>Ga0194054_10000623_pt1 | contig 17490 bp, 10 predicted proteins | sample SepL2210m_MetaG_FD_163628 | JGI IMG/M metagenome (GOLD analysis project Ga0194054, IMG submission 163628) | Anoxic zone freshwater microbial communities from boreal shield lake in IISD Experimental Lakes Area, Ontario, Canada - Sep2016-L227-10m | ecosystem: Environmental > Aquatic > Freshwater... | reverse complement strand
CAACCCGGAGGGACTTTATTAAGTCAATACTATTATGGTAAGGGTATTTGCAGTCATTTGTGCGTTATTATCGTTCCTTCCCTGGAGGGCTGCAGGGAACGACTGTACATTTACCCCTTCCCTCAACGGGCCGGCCAGCGCATGCGAGGGAAGCATCAACCTGGTTTACACTACCGATGCGGGGGGTACAGCATATACCTGGTCCATTTCGTCGGGGGGGGCTATCACCGCAGGCTTTGGGACGAACTCAGTGACAGTGACATGGACCACCGCCGGCGCCAGGTGGATCGCAGTAGATTTCACCAGCGCCTCAGGCTGCACGGCCGCAGCTCCGACGGTACTGAATGTGACAGTGACCCCCAACCTGCAGGCAAGCGTGCAGGTGACGGCTTCGGCTAACCCGGTATGCCAGGGAACTACGGCGACTTTTACAGCAACACCAACCAACGGGGGCTCTTCCCCTTCCTACCAATGGAAAGTCAACAACATAAACTCAGGGACGAACTCACCCAATTTCTCTTATATCCCTGCGAACAGCGACCAGGTGAAATGCGTCATGACCTCGAACTATGACTGCCCCGCTGGCAATCCCGCTCCCACATCGAACACCGTATACATGGCGGTAAGCCAAAATTTGCCGGTCAGTGTATCGGTAAGCGCCTCACCTGCCGGCCAGGTTTGCGACGGTACCCAGGTTACATTTACCGCGACACCGGTCAACGGGGGGCCCTCCCCTGTTTACCAGTGGAAAGTCAATGGCACCAATGCCGGAACTAACAATTACCGCTATACTTACACTCCCCTGAACGGGGATATTGTGAGCTGCTCGCTTACTTCCAATACTCCCTGCTCCAGCGGGAACCCGGCTACTTCAATGCCTGTCACCATGAGCGTGGTAGCCAGCATCCCGGTAAGCGTATCCATAACAGCCTCAACCAACCCGGTTTGCAAGGGAAGCCAGGTCACATACACTGCAAACCCGGTAAATGAGGGCGCCAACCCAACCTATCAATGGGTGGTAAACGGAGTGGGCTCAGGCACAAACAGCCCGGTATTCACTTATACCCCCCTGAACGGGGACCAGGTTTCCTGCTTTCTGCAGTCAAGCCTTACAAGTTGCACGACCAACAACCCGGCGGAATCGAACAAGATCCCGATGACTGTATACCCTATTGTACCGGTAAGTGTGAGCATAGACGTTTCGGCTGACCCCGTCTGCGATGGAACCCCGGTCACTTTCACCGCCTACCCGGTAAACGGGGGGTCAGGCCCCTCATACCAATGGAAGGTGAACGGCACCGATGCAGGCGCCAACTCACCCACATTTACTTACACCCCTGTCAACAACGATCTTGTATCCTGCATACTGTCATCAACAGAACCCTGTCCCACGGGAAATCCGGCCACCTCCAGCGCCATCAGAATGACGGTATACCAGATCCTTCCGGTGAGCGTGAGCATCACCGCTTCGGCCAACCCGGTATGCGCGGGCAGCACGGTCACACTCACCGCCCACCCGGTCAACGGTGGCACTCTGCCTATTTACGAATGGTATCTGAACGGTTCGGTTGTAGGCGGATTAGGTTCCACCTTTACTTACATACCCTCGGCCGGAGACCAGGTACAATGCCGTCTCACCTCCTATCTGAATTGCACCACGGGAAACCCGGCCTACTCCAATGTTATCACCATGGGCCTGGATCCCGAATTGCCTGTAAGCATAAGTATCACGGCTTCCGAGAATCCTTTCTGCCAGGGGCGGCCCGTTCAGTTCACGGCTATTGAGGTGAACGGGGGGGCTTCACCCTCATATCAATGGCAGGTCAACGGGATTAATGCCGGCAGCAACAACCCATTCTTCTCATACCTGCCCTCCAATGGTGACGGGGTCACATGCATTCTCACTTCCGATGCAAACTGTGCGACCGGGAACCCGGCCACTTCCAATACTATTGTCATGACAATGAACCCCGACCCTCCCCTCCCTGTAACTGTCTCAGTCGCGGCTTCTTCCAACCCGGTATGCACCGGAACAAGCGTCACATTCACAGCAAGTCCGGTTAACGGGGGACCCGGCCCCTTATACCAGTGGAAAGTAAACGGGGTAAACGCCGGGATCAATTCATCAACTTATACATACACCCCGGCCGACGGCGATCTTGTATATTGCCTTCTCACATCCGACGCTCCCTGCACCAGCGGGAACCCTGCAACGTCGAACACCGTCACCATGAACGTAAGCCCCTTCCTCCCCGTTTCAGTAACGGTGAGCGAATCAGCCAACCCATGCTGCCTTGGGGCAATTGTCACCTTTACAGCTACCCCGATTAACGGGGGATCTTCCCCTTCCTACCAGTGGAGGGTCAACGGCATTAATGCAGGCACCAACTCATCAGCCTATACTTACACACCAGCCAACAACGATATTGTATCCTGCATCCTTACATCCAATCAGGCCTGCGCCAACGGTAACCCTGCAACTTCCAATGCCGTCACGATGACGGTCAATTCCGATCCGGTTTCGGTGAGTATTGCCGCCTCCGCAAACCCGGTCTGCCCCGGCACCCCGGTGACGTTCACCGCCATACCGGTGAACGGGGGAAGCAGTGCGGCCTACCAGTGGAAAGTCAATGGTAATAATGCAGGCACTGACTCTCCAAACTTTACGTTCACACCCGCTAACGGCGATGTTGTATCCTGCATCCTCTCATCCAATGCTCCCTGCCCCACAGGCAGCCCCGCCACATCCAACACGGTTTTCATGACAGTAAATCCGGCCCTCACGGTCTCTGTTGGTATCACAGCTTCCGAAAACCCTGTTTGTTCAGGATCCTTGGTCAGCTTCAACGCGATACCGGTAAACGGCGGATCAGCACCCGTTTACCAATGGCAGGTCAACGGCATCAACTCAGGTACCAATTCATCAACATTCAGCTATCAGCCATCCGATAATGATCTTGTATCTTGCATCCTCTCATCCTCTTACCCTTGTCCCACCGGTAACCCCGCCACATCCAACGTGATCAGCATGTCGGTAACCCTGGCTATGCCGGTCTCGGTAAGCATCTCGGCTTCGGCGAACCCAATTTGCGAGGGATCGCCTGTCTCCTTCACCGCAACAGCTGTAAACGGGGGTATAAGCCCGGCCTACCAGTGGAAGGTCAACGGGGTAAACGCCGGGACCAACAGCCCCGGTTACACTTATTTGCCCGTTAACAACGACCTTGTATCCTGCATCCTCACATCCAGCCTGTCGTGTTCAACCGGCAGCCCGGCAGGCTCTAACCTGATCACGGTGTCGGTTCTGCCCTATCTCCCGGTTTCGGTCACCATCTCGGCTTCGGCAAACCCGGTTTGCGACGGATCCACGGTCAATTTCACGGCCATTCCTGTAAACGGGGGAAGCAGTCCCTCATACCAATGGCAGGTAAACAGCATCAATGCGGGAACCAATTCATCCTCATTCAGCTATCAGCCATCAAATAATGATCTTGTAACCTGCATCCTGTTATCCAGCTATAGCTGCCCCTCCTGGAACCCGGCCACTTCCAATACCATTACCATGACGGTCAATCCCGTCCAGCCGGTTTCGGTCACGGTAAATCCGTCTCTAAACCCGGCATGCGAGGGGACCACGGTCAGTTTCACGGCCATTCCTGTAAACGGGGGAAGCGCTCCCTCTTACCAATGGCAAGTCAATGGCATCGACGCAGGAACCAATTCTTCAACATTCAGCTATCCGCCATTGAATAACGATATTGTATCCTGCATCCTCACATCCAATGCAAGCTGTCCTGTACCAAACCCGGCCACTTCCAGCCTCACCATGACGATGGACCCTTACCTCCCGGTCTCGGTAAGCATCTCGGCTTCGGCAAACCCGGTTTGTTCAGGATCATCTGTCACGTTTAACGCTGCGGCTGTAAACGGAGGCAGCAACCCGGTTTACGAGTGGATGGTGAACGGCGTTAGTTCAGGCACCAACTCACCCACCTTTAATTACACTCCCAACAACGGCGATCTTGTATCCTGCATCCTCACATCTTCCTATCATTGCCCCACAGGCAGTCCCTCCACATCCAATCTCATCGCCATGACCGTGAACCCGGGCCAGCCGGTCTCGGTTACGGTAAGCCCGTCACTGAACCCGGTATGCACGGGAAGCACAGTCACCTTCACAGCCACGCCGGTTAATGGCGGAATCACCCCTTCTTATCAGTGGAAAGTCAACGGCTCCAATGCCGGGACCAACTCACCCACCTTTACCTACACCCCCAACAACGGCGATATTGTTTTCTGCATTCTCACATCCGACGCAGGCTGTGCCACAGGCAACCCGGCTACATCGAACCAGGTCACAATGCAGGTCAGCCCGGGCCTGCCGGTTTCGGTCTGGATCACAGCCAACCATAACCCCTGCTGCAGGGGATCCCTGGTCATCTTCAATGCATTTCCAATCAACGGAGGCGCCTCTCCATTCTTCCAGTGGCAGGTCAACGGACTGGATGCAGGCAGCAACAGCACTACGTTTATTTACTCTCCTATCAATGGCGATCAGGTGACCTGCATCCTCACATCCTCTTATCTCTGTCCTGCGGCAAACCCAGTCACTTCCAACCTTATTGCGATGAGTGTGGTTGATAACCTGGGGGTGGGAGTGAGTATTTCAGCATCGGCCAACCCGGTATGTGCCGGGACTCCGGTGACCTTCACCGCTACCGGGACCAACCAGGGCTATACTCCCGTTTACCAGTGGAAGGTCAACGGGGTGAACGCGGGGACAAACTCTGAATTCTTCACCTATGCACCCGCCAATGGCGACAAAATCGTTTGCGAACTTACCTCCAGCGAGGATTGCACTTTGGGCAACCCGGCCACTTCCGACCCCGTCACGATGACCGTCAACCCCAACCACCCTGTATCGGTATCAATCAGTACTCCTGCCACCTCAATCTGCACGGGTAACCCCGTCACGTTCAACGCTACAATTGTAAACGGGGGCCTAAGCCCGGTGTATCAGTGGCAGGTCAACGGCCTTAACTCAGGTACAAACTCTCCTGTCTTTACCTACACCCCTGCCAACAATGACCAGGTTAAATGCATACTCACATCCAATGCGATCTGCCCCACGGGTAACCCCGCCAACTCCAATACCATTGTCCTCACTGTCGGACCCAGTCTCCCTGTAAGCATCAGCATAAGTTCCAATCCAACGGGCACAGTCTGTGCAGGAACAGCAGTGAGTTTTACCGCTGCTCCCGTGAACGGCGGAGCAGCCCCCGTTTACAACTGGAAAGTCAACGGAAATAATGTCGGTACAAACAGTCCGGCGTATACATACACCCCGGCCAACAACGACCTAGTCAAATGCATACTCACTTCCGACCTGGCCTGCGCCAGCGGAAGCCCGGCCACTTCGGGCACCCTGACTATGATCGTAAATCAGTTCAGGCCGGTATCAGTCACCATCTCAAGCCCTGTCACTTCAGTTTGCGCGGGAACTACAGTCACCTGCACAGCCAGCCCGGTGAACGGGGGATCAGCCCCTTCCTATCAATGGCAGGTCAACGGCATTGACAAGGGAACCAACAGTCCCTCCTTTTCCTTCCAGCCATTACCAGGAGACCAGGTCCTCTGTATCCTCACTTCAAATTACTCCTGCCCCACAGGCAACCCGGCCAATTCGAACCCCATCACCTTTACAGTGAATCCCAACCTCCCTGTCTCGGTAATCATCAGCTCACCTTTAACCACCTTATGCCAGGGAGCCCCGGCATCCTTCACAGCCACTCCCGTGAACGGAGGGCTAAGCCCCTCTTACCAATGGAAGGTCAACAACCTCAATGCAGGCGCCAACTCACCCACCTTTAATTACATTCCCAACAACGGCGATATTGTATCCTGCATCCTCACATCCAATGCGATCTGCGCCATAAGCAGCCAGGCCACATCCAATACAATACCGCTCTCGGTAGTACCAAGCCTCCCTGTCTCCTGTACCATAAGCACCCCCGCGGGCACTCTATGCCAGGGAACCACGGCCACATTCACGGCCATCCCGGTGAACGGGGGAATCACTCCCTCTTATCAGTGGCAGGTCAATAGCGGCAATGCAGGCACCAACTCACCCACCTTTACTTTCATCCCGGCAAACAATGATATTGTATCCTGCATCCTTACATCCGGCTATGGCTGCCCCTCAGGCAACCCGGCCACATCCAACCCAATAACGATGAATGTCACCCCCAGCCAGCCGGTCTCGGTCACGGTGAGCGCTTCCGCCAACCCGGTCTGCGAGGGGAACCAGGTCACCTTCAGCGCAAACCCTGTCAACGGAGGACCAACCCCCTTTTACCAGTGGAAGGTCAACGGCAACAATGCAGGCTCTGACTCGCCTGTTTTTACCTACTCCCCCTCAAATAATGATGCTGTATCTTGCATCCTCACATCCAATACAAGCTGTCCCTCGGGCAACCCTTCGACTTCGAACATCATCACAATTACCGCCAATCCATGGTCCTCTGTCTCGGTCTCGATCAACCCCTCGGCCAACCCGGTATGCCAGGGAACCACGGCCACATTTACGGCCAGCCCGGTGAACGGGGGGCTCACTCCCTCCTACCAGTGGATGGTCAACGGCAGCAATGCTGGCACTGACTCCCCCATCTTTAATTACACCCCGGCCAACAACGATCTTGTATCCTGCAGAATGTCGTCCAGCCTGTCATGCCCCTCGGGCAACCCGGCAAACTCCAACGTTGTACCGATGACCGTGAATCCTGAACTCCCTGCAAGCATATCGATAAACGCCTCGGCCAACCCTTCCTGTCCCGGCTCGCTGGTCAGCTTCACCGCCAGCCCTCAGAACGGGGGAAGTACTCCGGCCTACCAGTGGAAAGTCAACGGCAGCGATGCAGGGACCAACTTACCAACCTTTACCTTTATACCTGCCAGCGGAGATGTTGTATCCTGCATACTCACATCCAGTGAAAACTGCATCTCAGGCAACCCGGCCGCATCGAATAACATCATTGTAAGCAACACCAACCCCGCCCCGGTTTCGGTATCCATAACCTCTTCGGCCAACCCGGTTTGCCAGGGAGCCCAGGTCACTTTCACCGCCAGCCCGGTCAACGGAGGAGCCAGCCCCGTTTACCAGTGGAAGGTCAACGGCAGCAATGCAGGGACCAATTCATCAACGTTCAGCTATCAGCCGTCCAATAATGATGTTGTAACCTGCAAACTCACATCCTCTTACGGCTGCCCCCTTGGAAACCCGGCCACTTCAAACACGCTTTTCATGGCTGTAAGCCCCGCCCTGCCGGTAAGCGTTACAGTGAGCGCCTCGCCTCCCGGCGACGCCTGTGAAGGCGAACAGGTGACCTTTACCGCCAGCCCGGTCTATGGGGGTTCGGCTCCTTCATACCAGTGGAAGGTCAACGGAATCGACGTTGGCGCCAATAATTACCGCTATACCTATGTTCCGCTGAACGGGGATGTTGTCACCTGTGTGCTCACTTCGAATACCCCCTGTTCCAGCGGCAACCCGGCCACTTCACCTCCGGTCCCCATGACAGTAAGCCCCAACATCCCGGTGAGTATAACAATATCAGCCTCAGCTACTGTCGTTTGCGCCGGAGCGTCAATTACCTTCAATGCCACAGCTGTCAATGGGGGGTCAATTCCCTTCTACCAGTGGGTGGTGAACGGGACCGGAGCCGGTACGAACAGCCCGGTTTTCGCTTACACTCCCTCCAACGGGGACCAGGTGAGCTGCTATTTGCTGTCGAGCATAGCAAACTGCGCAGTAAACAACCCGGCCCCATCCAATGTAATCCCCATTACAGTTTACTCAAACCTAGCAGTTAGTGTAATCATCGCGGCTACGGCCAACCCTGTTTGCCAGGGGAGTACAGTAACTTATACCGCCGACCCGGTCCATCCCGGATCCGCCCCTCACTACCAGTGGGTTGTCAACGGCCTCAACGCCGGGACCAATTCCTCAACATTCATCTATCAGCCCTCAGATAATGATCAGGTATCCTGCATCCTCACATCCTCTTACCCCTGTCCCCTGGGCAGCCCGGCCACTTCCAACGCCATCACCATGACGGTTTACCAGGTCATGCCCGTAAGCGTAAGCATCGCGGCTTCAGAGAACCCTGCATGTACAGGCAACCAGGTCACCTTCACTGCAACCCCTGTCAACGGGGGAAGCCTGCCTATTTACGAATGGTATGTAAACGGCACAGTGGTAGGCGGAATGGGTTCTGCCTACTCATATATTCCATCCAGCGGCGACCAGGTGAGTTGCCGCCTTACATCCTACCTTTTCTGCACCTCGGGCAACCCGGCCAGTTCCAACGTCTTAACAATGACAGTTAATCCCGAACTCCCGGTAAGCGTGAACATCACAGCATCCCAAAACCCTTTCTGCCTTGGCACACTCATCACATTCAACGCAACAGCGGTCAACGGAGGTTCTGCCCCCGTTTATCAATGGCTGGTCAATGGTTCCGTTGCCGGCACAAACAGTCCGCTGTTTTCCTATGTCCCTTCGAACGGAGATGCCGTTACCTGCGTACTCGCTTCCACTGCCGACTGCGCTATGGGAAGTCCGGCCACATCGAATACCATTGTAATGCTGCTGAACCCCGATCCTCCCCTCCCGGTCTCGGTGTCGATCAGTGTATCGCTTAACCCCGTATGTCACTCAAACCCTGTCATCTTTCAGGCGACACCCACAAACGAGGGCTCCACACCCGTTTACCAATGGCAGGTCAACGGCATCAACCAGGGAACCAGCAGCACTGTTTATTCATACATCCCGAACAACGGCGACCAGGTAGTGTGCATACTCACCTCCGGTTCAGCTTGCGCCACAGGGAATCCGGCGACTTCAAACATGATCACCATCGTAAAGGAAGCCCTGGCAGTAAGCCTCGACCTGTGCAATAACAAAACCACCCACGATGCCCGGGCTTTTACTCTGGGGATCGGCACCCCCCTGGGCGGAACCTGGTCAGGAGTAGGTGTCGCAGGAGACATCTTTACCCCCTCCTCGGTACCACTGAACGTTGACTTTGTAAACGTGACATATACCTATACCAACACTTTTGTCTGCACCGCTTCGGCCACACAGGTGATTCAACTGTTTCCGCCAGGGGGCGGATTTATATGCAAGCAAACTCTGACCGACGTAAGGAACGGCAATACCTATGCCACACAGCTCATTGGCACACAATGCTGGATGGCTAAGAACCTTGATTTCGGAACATTCACCCCGTATTCGGCTTACCAGACCAACAACTGCCTTGCCGAAAAATACTGTTACGATGATCTTCCCGGCAATTGTACGCTCACGGGCGGGCTTTACCAGTGGGACGAGCTCATGCAATACCAAAGCGCCCCGGGATCCCAGGGCCTTTGTCCGCCGAACTGGCATGTGCCTTCCGAAGCAGAATGGTTTGCCCTCGAATCCAATCTTTCCGGACAGGGCAACGCGGGTGATTCACTCAAATCAGGCGGATCATCGGGCTTCAACGCCCTGCTTCCCGGAGTCCTCTACTCCAAAACCACCTGGGCCTTCCCCGGTTTCGCCACCTTTTTCTGGACCGCCACCACCACATCGGCTTCCCGGGCAATTGCACACTCACTTAACCAATTTAACAAAAGCGTTTCAGATTACCCGGCCCTGAGGTCCAATGCGTTTTCGGTAAGGTGTGTCAAGGACTGACGCAGGGTAGCGAATCAGATACTTCTTCAACTAAAGGTTTAAGTGCAACCCGAAACCATCAAATGACACTCCCCTCTCAAAAACTGAAGCACCTCCTCACTCGGGCTGTCAAAGTGATTCTTCAGGCTATGCTCACTGATCTCCTCACGATGTGAAGTTTGGAAAAATGCCGCGAATTTCCGGCAAAGTTCCGTCTTGGGCATGTTCCCGAATACACCGTTCCTATGCAATAGCCATAAATAGCCAGCCATCTGCGGAACAGAGCGGTGGACTTTGATCTTTTCCGGCATAGGTGAACATGCAGCTATCTTACGCTTCGCCGGGCTACCTTCGGCTGACCCGCCCATCAGGCAGGCGACATGAACAGAGTCATAAGCCGGTGCAGCAACAACCACCATCGGCACTTCCTGAACATGCAGATAATAATATCGCAGGAACTCCATGTTCCTTACATACTCCTTCACCCGTTTCCTCCAGCAATAAGCATACATCGAAGTTTTTACAAGCACTTCAGCCGGCACTCCCTTTAAGCCAATCGACAGAGCGCTCACGGTTTCCGAATCACGATTCACGGTTCCCGGTTCACGGTCAAACACCCAACTCTTCCTGGGATTCTCCCAGTTGGTGTCGATTAACTCACCAGAAGGCTCAACACAACGGATGATTGTTTTCAATTGTTTCAGTCTGCGGATGGCAGAGTCCAGGTATTCCGGCCATTCCGACCGGGCAAGACAGAATAGTTTCTTTTTTATGTTTGACATAAGGTCTTTATACAATAATTCCAGAGCAAGTGAAAACACCTGGGGATCAAAAGATCCATTTACAGAAATTACGGTGAAAGACTCACAATACTCCTCATTCCTACGCTCTTCATTAGCCTGATAATCAATGACTATCTTAGAATAATCCTCGATCGGGTAAAAGATCTCATCCAGCATATACCCGAACGTGTCCATTTGTTCCATACACGCCCAGTTTTACGTTAAACATTCAATTACTATAACAAAGACCAAACACAAATTCAAAAAGTTGCACCCCCTATTATAAAAATCGATAACTGTGATCCGCGAACCGTGACCCTGATTTCGAGCCACGATTCACGATTCACGGTTTACGGTTCGCCGTCAGAGCGTCACAGCGTCAGCGTTCTTTCGACAACATGTCCTGGAACATCCCTCACGATTACAACAACCTTCAGGCCGGCAATGACCGCCTGGGAAGTAGTAGCTGTATAGGTCCAGTTCATCCCTTCCTGATCGAACACACAGGCCCCGGCCTCCAGTTCGGCACCGGCCCCTGTATTGATTGAAAGGTTCACCGAAGAAGCTTTCACGTTATCGCTGGCGATCACGCGGATCTTATCCCCTGTATGGCCGGCGTAATCGATTGCATCGATCTGGTCTACCCAGGGCTTGCTCAGGAAATCGGCAACGGCACAATTGAATGCCGTTGTATCCTGGTCGGCCCGGGCATCGTACATTGCCTTTTTAACAGGGTCGTTCATTGCGTTCTTCGCATAGTGCACTGCCCCGGTAAAGCGACGGCCCTGGTCGATCTGCGCCTGCGAACGCAGTATGTTGCCGCTTTCGGGTTTAGCGCAGATCATGCTCTTGCTTCCCCTCACACGCAGCACAAACTGGTTACCTACCTTCCCGTGGTAACCATGCGTAATGATGTTTGTTTTTGATTTTGCCATTGGTTTAAAAATTAAAAGTGAATACCCGGCAGCGGCCGCTGCCATTGCTTCAGCTGAATATCATTATAAGATCGTGATGGTAAAACGTAACGGTACAACGTTAAGAAAACCGCCCTTCTTCACGCCCTTCTCCACAGCATCACAAATACCATCGCAACTAATAAACCGATAATGACATACAAATACCATGACGTTCGGGGCTTAGCCATCACGATCTTTTCCACTGGGATTTTACGGCGGATGACTACCGTATCAGGCTTACACTTTCCCCTTATGAACAAGGTATCATGCAGCTTTTTCACCACAACCTGCAGCCTCCCCTTCTCCACCAGTACCGAGTCCCCATTCCCTATTCCCGGCTCCCTGTTCCCCGCTCCCCATTCCCTATTCCCCGCTCCCAGTTCCCTGTTCCCGAATACCGGAACCACCGTATCTGCAACCACTCCAGGAACCGTAACAGTATCCTGCACCACAACCGTATCGGCCTTCTTAAGCTCCGGATGCTTCTCAAGCAATCTCGCCAGCCTCCTCGACGGACTGCAACCGGCACTGATTAATAAGCATATCAGCATTATCAACATTATTCTCATAGTTTAATTTTTTTGATCTCTCTTTTTTACAATAACGAATTAACCCTGTTAATCCAGCCCTTTGCAAATCTCTGCTGCCTGAAATCCCTGCGAACAATGGCGCGGATAAACGCCAGCCGAGCGTTGTAAACACTGATCAGGAATTTCCCCGGCACAAAAGCATTTACGGCAGTAATTGTATTACAACCTGCAATACCATCGTCATCAATACTCAGCAGGCGCTGAGGGATTACGATTCCCCATTTCCCGCTGCACCACAGCCAGTCAACCAGCATATCAGCCAGTTTCTGATCCCGTATCTCATCGGCCCTCCACCGATCCCAGTAGAATTTCTTAAGGACCATCTCAACATCCTCCTTATCCAGCATCCTGATATCCTCTTTATCCAGGTCCCCGTCCCCATCCTTATCATACCCCATCTGCCTCCAGGCGCCCAGGCTTATCCCCATATTCGTTGCACCCCCTTTATCCAGAGGATCATTCACAAACCCACCCTCCAACGCCAGAAGCTTTGGTAAAAACTCCATAACAGAAGCCATAATTTTAAATTTTATATCCAGTTATCGCGGCGAAGCCGCTTATCCAGTCATCCAGCTATCCATTTTTAATCAATGACGAATCTTTCACATACAACAATCCCAAAATCGTCGGCAAAAACGCAGTAAACTCACTGAACGAAATATGCCTTAAAAACAGCAGAACAATAGCCACAATCAATAAAACAACCCCCAGGATCGATGTCCTCCACGATAATATCAATCTCGCTTTCATTTTTATAATCTTTAAATTTTTTCTCTGAAAAATCAAAGCTCATGGTTCACGAATCACGGTTCACGAATAAAATGCCACCTCAACCATCTCCACGAACGCCACCCACCTGATGCTTTGCCCGGGTTCTGCATCCGCCATAAGCCTCAATGCTCCATTCCCCTTATCCGCTTCGGCGGCGATATCCCATGAAGAATTGGATCTGGAAATAACCGTCTTTGAGACAGCGCCGATCAGGGTGGTAGATTCGGGGGTATCGTTCTTGCTGATTATGCCCTTGAGTTCCCAGGCAGCGCCTTCAGATAAGTCAGGGTTTGATGCGCAGACCAGTATCCTGAAGACATTCATTTTGTTATCCATCAAGACGATACTCCCCTCCTCTCCCACAAGAAGTTCCCGGGGATAGTTTTCTTCGGCCGAAAGCCGGGCAATAAGATTAGTGTACTGGGCTTCACCTATTTCGCCAGGATTACTGAAACCTCCTGATGCCCTGGCATGCTGAAAGTCGTTGTAGGCCCTGGCAGCCAGACCTTCGGCATGAGAGTATCGGCCATCGCAGATATTCAGTCCTCCCTCGGCATGGGCCGCATAACCCGAAACGATATTCCCGTCTCCTTCAGCTGATGCAGCTTCAGCCGTTATTACATGCCCGCTACCCTTAGCAAACGAAAAGTTACCCAGCACATCATTTAAATTCCCAAACGCTGCCCCGTGGCTTCCGCTCACCGAATTCGATTCACCGGCAACGAAACCCATATCACCAGCCACCTCATTATTCGAACCCGCAGCAGCAAAAGAATCAGAACCCGACACCAGGTTACTCTGACCTCCACCTATAAACGAGTTAACCCCTTTTGCAACCCGGCCAGGCAACCCACGATCGAACTGGAAATCAGTGGAATTTTTCCCCCTGGCATCACCCTCAAGGCCATCGGGAGAAATAACCCCCTGCCTCCCTTGAACGAAGGAAGGATCCTTCTCCTCCCCCAGAAAATATAACTTCGATAAGCTATCCATAAAATCCTTTTTTATTATTATAATCTCCGAATCACGATTCACTGTTCACGGCTAACGGCTCAGGGTTTCGTGATTCATTGAGCGAAGATACATTCGCCAGTCCCCCCTCCGCCAGTTGCAGGGGGTTGTACCACCCCAGGCGTAAAACCTGTATTTCAGCGCTTTACGCCATGTCATTTTCTTGAAAAAAAATGAAAAAACCCGGTTTCAGGGTCGAAATCAGGGTATAAAAAGAAGGGAATAAGAGTTGAAAAACGGGACTGCTTTCCTTCGGTATTCCTTCGGTCATCCTTCGCTATAATTGGAAAAAACGCACTCCTTGAACAGCCTTTACCGAAACAACCCGATCACCTCACTCTATTGATATTCATGTGAGTAGTATAGTCAATCAAAATTGGCAGAAAGTGGTCATTCAGGCCGGCCGTTCCACTTGATTGCCTGGAAGCACCTTCAGCAATATTTGATGGGATTGAAACAACAGCCCGGCGTAACTGTAGGATTAATCCAAATCGTTCATCGGATGGGAAATTCTTCGTGATACAGTAAATATCCTTTACTAATGCCATAGAGACTTGCCATACATCCAGATCCTTGTGCGCTCTGATTGATTTCATAAACGGTTTATTCCTTAATCTGTCGAGGTGGGAAAAGTGATAGGAAAAACGTGATGGAAAAGCGAAAGGAAGAGCGTGACAGTAAAACGTGAAGGTAAAACGTCACGCACTACCGTCACGTATTTCTTCACGATCTTCATCACGAACTTCTTTTGTAAACCGCGAACTCCCCTCACGCACTTACTCACGTTTTTCTTAACGTTCTTCTTCACGCCCTTCATCACGTTCTTCCTCACGCCCTACTGTCACGCTCTTAACACGTCTTCGCTTTTTCCTGTAATTTAATTACTTAGCTCTAGATTCGTTATGAACACAATGCCCTATCAATACCATATTTCTTGATTTTTTAACCTGTGAATTCTTGATTCTCTATATTAGTGAGTAAATTTGTTACGCAAACAATCAGGTAAGGATGCCAAAACTCAACACCATCAATACTTTCAAGTATTTATCATCAAAATTATCAGTTGAGGAATTGTTATGGAGCAACTAAAATTTCAAATAGTTGTCCTGTGACCTATGCCTCAAATTGATTACTGATTGTAATTGCATTCAAAATTTAAGTCAGCTAAGTCAAACTGTGACTGAAAGGGCGAAGCTGTATCAGAGAAGATCGTGACGGTAGTTCGTAACGGTAAGTCGTGATGGTAATTCGTAAAGAAAAGCGAAATTCATCACGTTTTATTTTCACAATCTTCTTCACGCTTTTCCTCACGACCCTTCTGACGCACTACCCTCACGTTCTTCTTCACGCTTTACCCTAACGTTTTTCTTCACGAACTTCACATCCATAGTCCCATGCTTGAAACCTTAATCACCAACAAAACCCGGATCAAATTAATGTTCCGATTTTTCCTTAATCCCAAATCCACAGGTTACCTGAGGGGGATGGAAGAAGAATTTGGAGAATCTTCAAATGCCATCCGCATAGAATTAAACCGGTTTGAAGCTGCAGGCATGCTTGAATCCTACAAAGAAAAAAATAAAAAAATATACAGGGCCAATAAAAAGCACCCAATTTATGCAGCAATAAACGAAATAGTGCAAAAGCAACTTGGGATTGACCAGGTATTGGAAAAGATCATAAAAAAAACAGGACATATTCTCAAGGTGTATCTCACGGGTCCATTAGCAAACGGGATATACAAGGGCCCACTGGAACTGGTTTTAGTCGGAGAAAAAATTAACATCCAGAGCCTGGATCAACTGATAATGAAAGTTGAGAAAACCATAGGCCGCAACATAATATGTACGATTTACAACCCTGGCGAATTAACCACAACCCATATCAATGAAAATAACTGGTTGCTTATCTGGGATATGAATACTTAAATATCATTAGTGCACTTCATAATCAAATCAACTCCTTTTAAATCAGAATTTTATGACATCTGCAAGCCTATCTCCCTCAGGTGAATCCTTTGAGCTGCCTTCCAGGGCCGACTATGAACATGAATTAAAACGCATCGAAGGGCTCGTGAATAAAGCCCGTTCAGAAAACAAAGAAATTGTAGTGGTCATGGGCCTGGGTTTCGTAGGCGCCGTCATGGCCGCCATTGTAGCCGATACGAAAGACAGTAACGGCAAGCGCTCAAAATTTGTCATCGGTTGCCAGAGACCATCCACCCGCTCCTACTGGAAAATCCCTATGATCAACCGTGGAGAATCACCGGTTAAGGCCGAAGATCCTGAGGTAGATATACTGATCAAACGCTGCGTGCTTGAAGAAAAAACCTTTGTGGCCACATACAATAGCGACTGTTTAATGTTTGCAGATTGTGTGGTGGTGGATGTACAATGCGACTTTGCCAAGAAAGAGCTTGGGAATATGAGAAGCGGTGAAGCCGATATGGCCGCCCTTGAAGATACCATGCGTACCATAGGGGAGAAAATACAATCCCACTGCCTGGTGTTGATCGAAACCACGGTGGCTCCCGGTACCACCGAATTCGTGGCCTGGCCTATACTGAAAAAAGAATTTTCGAAAAGGAATATTGAAAGCATTCCGTTATTGGCTCATAGTTTTGAACGGGTGATGCCCGGCAAGCAATACGTTGCCAGCATCAGGGATTTCTGGAGGGTTTGTTCAGGCTGCGAATCCGAAGCAAAAGTCAGGGTTGAAAAATTCCTGCATGAAGTGCTGAATACAAAAGATTATCCCCTTACCGTCATGGACCGCCCAATTGAATCTGAGACGACCAAGATCGTGGAAAACTCTTACCGGGCAACCATACTCGCCTACCTGAACGAATGGAGCCTGTTTGCCGAACGCAACGGAGTGGACCTGATCAAGGTAATCAACGCAATCAAAATGAGACCCACGCATAGTAACATCATATTCCCCGGACCCGGTATAGGCGGTTATTGCCTTCCGAAAGACGGCGGGCTGGGTTACTGGGCTTATAAACATATTCTAGGCTTTGAAGACGGAGATAAACTGTTCAAGATTACACCCACTGCCATCGACATCAATGACACCCGGGCCCTGCATGTGGCTGAACTTGTAAGAGATGCTTTACGCAATATGGGCAGATATATCGCCGGCGCCAAAGTGGTTCTTGCCGGAGCAAGCTACCGGCAGGACGTAGGGGATACCCGTTACAGCGGAAGTGAATTGGTCGTACGCAAGCTTACCGAGATAGGAGCCGAAGTCATAATTCATGATCCTTATGTGGATCATTGGTATGAGTTGGAAGAACAGGATACCTATCCTTCGGCAGGAAGCTCCTGGAAACGGTTTTTCAGGAACCAGGAAAGCCTGAAACAAACAGTAGTTGAAAAAGATCTTGAGAAATCTTTGAAAAAAGTTGAAGCTTTGATACTTGCAGTACCTCATACCCAATATCTTGATCTTAATCCGGAAGATATAGTAAAATGGTCAGGAGGCCCCATTGCTGTTATAGATGCATTCGGAATTTTAACAGATGATCAAATTAGTAAATATTTTGAATTGGGATGTGAGGTAAAGGCTTTAGGGAGAGGGCATTTGGCAAGAATTAAAAGAGAAATAATAACCAGTACCTATGAAAAATAGGTTGTAAAATTTAATAATCCTTACTAATTTAGTGC
>Ga0194054_10000620_pt1 | contig 17571 bp, 24 predicted proteins | sample SepL2210m_MetaG_FD_163628 | JGI IMG/M metagenome (GOLD analysis project Ga0194054, IMG submission 163628) | Anoxic zone freshwater microbial communities from boreal shield lake in IISD Experimental Lakes Area, Ontario, Canada - Sep2016-L227-10m | ecosystem: Environmental > Aquatic > Freshwater... | reverse complement strand
TCGCCGTGAAGATCCAGTCCACCATACAGATCCAACTCAATCATTGTTGCCTCCTTAGTTGCTGAATTTATTTCTTCAGTTAACCGAGACTTCGCCTTTTTTGTCAATTGATTTGGATGATTATCACGTCTCCACATTCGACAATTTGTGAGATCGTCAGGCTTCCCAGTCTTCAAGTTTCAAATCTTTAATGCGGGAGAATTCACGGGTGTTAGAACGGGCAATTCCCCACTAGGCTCGTGGGGAATTGCCTATTCATCCGCGATGGCGAGGGGTCACATCGTAACAAGTAACATTGTGCGAACATGATAAATTGAACTTCGAACAGTCAACATTCAACTTCGAACGTTGAATCAATTTTACAAACGGAGAAGAGGGTTAACATGGATATACATGATTTACAGGATAGGTTTAGGGGGAATGCGCTAACCTCTTTATCCTGTGTATCCTGTCTATCGATGTTTGAATCGCTTCCTGGCTCCTCAACGGCGGATCACAGTGTAACAAGTGATATTTTTAATATAGGAACGGGGTCACGTCTCCACATTCGACAATTTGTGAGATCGTCAGGCTTCCCAGTCTTCAAGTTCCAAATCTTTGATGCGGGAGAATTCACGGGTATTATGCGTGACAAGTGTCGATCCATGAACAAGTGCGATGGCGGCAATCATGAGGTCATTCGGGCCGATGGGTGTGCCAACCCGGCTAAGCTCCGCCCGGATTTCGCCATATTTCCGGGCGGCCTGGCTATCAAATGGAAACGAATTAAATGCGCTCAAGAACACATCCAGCTTGGCCAGATTCTCAGCCGGTCTCGCACTTTTCATGACTCCAAAATGCAATTCCGCTTCGACAACCGAACATAATGATATTCTCTCAGGACTCAACCGCCTCATACGCATCTGGATTGCAGAGTCAACACGATTGAGGTACGAGATGCAGGCGTTGGTGTCAAAAAGATAGATCATGCCAACTCTTCCCGGATTTCATAAGCGCCCTGATCTCCACGAACCAACGGCTCGCTGGCGAAACATCCAGCAGTTTGCTCAATGAACCCCACCGGCCAAGCCTGCGTCGAGATATCATCCACCGGCATTACAATGATCTCTAACTTCCGGTGCAGGAAACTCTTTGGAACAATGACGAAAACCCGCTCATTGTCTGCTGTCTGAATTTCTCGTAATCCTTCCATGGCGTCACTCCTCGTGTTAAGCATCATATCTAGCACTAAAGTCGTATTCATTTACTGCTTGTGCTGAAATTCTACCAAATGGGCACCACTCCTACAAGTTCGACGTCTCACAGAAGGTGGCTATAAAGCAGGAGGGCGCAGGGTCACATCGTAACAAGTAACATCGCGTGAACATGTAACATTCAACGCGCTGCTCTGGCTGAGGCGAAGCCGATATCCAGAAGTGGCTGGCTCGGCATTGATCAGGCGTGTTTTGCCGACCTCATGTACGAGCGGAGTACAGCATTCATCTTTGTCTGATAACCACGTCCGGCGCTCCTGAACCAAGCCACCACATCGTGATCAAGGCGCAGCGTCAAACTTTCTTTTTTTTGAGGCAAACGCAATTCCGCTTTCTTCCAGAATTCCGCGCCGAGTTTAGGGATATCGGAATAGTCGATACCCTCGTCCGATTCAGCCGTCAAGAACTGCCAATCAGTGCCGGATTTCTTTTTTGAATTTATCGCGTTCATGTCGTTCCGCCTTTCGAGCTGAGATAATCCTGACTGTGTCGCCGATCCTTTCGACAAATACAACCACAACCACTGAGTTGATGAGAAGCCCGATTCCGATCAACCTATCTTCACCATAATTCTTTCGAGTGTCCAATGCGACAACCATGGGTCCGTCGAAGACCGGAGGTACATCCGCAAAATCGATCCGGTGATGTCGAATATTCTCCTGGTTCTTCTCCTCATCCCACTCGAATTTCATGGCTAGCAATGTAACTACTATTCGTAGTTACGTCAATTATGTTTTGCTTCTTTGATTTCTTGCCGAACTTCGAACATTTTAGAATCAGAAGAAAGGGTTAACATGGATATCCACGATGTTCAGGATAGTTTTAAGGGGAAATACCCTAACCTCTTTATCCTGTGTATCCTGTCTATCGATGTTTGAATCGCGTCCTGACTGCGTTGGAACATTAGTAAATCACGGGATCAACGGAAGAAGCTTTTCTTGATAATAGGTTTTGGCGGTGTTGAACATAGCCTCCAATTCGCGCCACTGTGAAAAAATCAAGTTCAGTGTGGCGACACACTGCTCCTTGCTGTCAGGGTAATCGTGAGCAAGATTGTTCCGTAGAACACGCAGAGTTTGCCACGTTTCCACAGAAGAGATGAGCCCGGCTTTCTCCAATTGATTCAAGATGTCGATAAACGGGCGAGGGTCGTCGCTCCCTGTAATCATGCTTGTTAAAGCGGGAAATAATCGAGTCCCCATCGCGTCTTGCAATTTGGTGAACCGATAAATGAACTGATCTAAAAGTGATACATTTTCATCCGCCAGAGAGGCAAGCGTTTCGGGCGTAAGCGGGAAAACGCCCGCTAATTTCCCAGTACCTGAATCAAGGCGCTGAAGATGGGCGTCGCCTTCTAGTAGAGCTGCTTCAATCTTGAGACGCAAAATATCACTCATAGTTCAACCCCATGCTTCAACGCCTCTTGGACGACTTTGCGTGAATCTCGTGCTGGGTCATTAGTGACAATCAAGTCAATCTTTTGCTCACCCAGGGTCATTTGTATCTTCGTAATCGCTTTAATTTTAGCGATCTCCAGTTCATCCCGACGCAGAGCGCTCACCACCATCAGATCAATATCACCACCCCGTTTGTTATCATCAACACGGGATCCAAACAAAAACACCTTAGGCTGTCCTGGAAAGGCTCCCCGAATAGCGTTTTTGAATGTGGCTACATTTTTTCCAGATACTCTCATGGGTTTATTCTAATCTTGCGAATATCAGACGACAAGGGATTATTAGGATGGGCGCAGGTAACATTGTGCGAACATGATAAATTGAACATCGAACAGTCAACATTCAACCTTGAACGTTGAACGTTGAATCAGTTTTACAAACGGAGAAGAGGGTTAACATGGATATACATGATTTACAGGATGGTTTTAGGGGAGGGGCTGTTATCTTGTGTCAAGCAACTGCCTGATCACCTGAGGATCTTTTGAAGAATGGAATACGCCGTACACGGTGATCACATCATGTGAAACAAAATAATATACACTGTAAGGAAACCGCCTTAACAAGGCCCGCCGGAAATTATTGTATACCGTTCCGTTCGAATAAGGAAATTCGCCAAGTTCACTAATTGTGGCGTAAGCCATCCGAAGAAAATCTTCTCCCAGTCCCGGGGCACGGCTCTCATACCAGGTGCGGGCACCCGCCAAATCGTCAGCGACTTCCCGAGCATAAGCAACTCGCATGACTTATCTCCGCGCATTCACAGCTTTTTTAAGCTCTTGCTCTGACAATAATGCGGATGGATCATCTGCATATTTCTGAAACCGTCGATCCAATTCCCTCTTGTGACTCTCCGGAACCTGAAGGCAGTCTGGCTGTTGCTGTATTGAATCCCAAACATCTTCAATCCATAAAATTCTGCGTTCAACGGGCATCCTTAAGACGCTTTCCAACTCAAGCGTTGTCATAACGGCCTCCTTTTCCTACGGAACAGATAGTATCACAACCTGCAGGCATGTGTAAACCTGGACTCGTTCTCTGCGAGTGCGGTCAAACGGTCTCATCCATATTCAAGGAGGGGATCAGGATCACATCGTAACAAGTAACATTGTGCGAACATCGAACAGTCAACATTCAACTTCGAACGTTGCATCAGTTTTAGTATACTTCGTCATGGGTTCCCAATGCTTCGAGAAGTATTGCCGACTTGCCCGCCTGCTTAACGATCTTGAAAACAACACGTAGGTCGTACCCGGCACTGCATGCCCATGAGCCTACTAAAGTTCCTGTCAACTTGTGAGACCTCAAAGAAGGGTGAAACGGATCCTCGGCCAGTTGCGTAAATACTTCAAATAAATCCGAGGCATACTCCGGGTGGCGGCGAATGTGCTTGCGAGCCGCCCGCACAAAGGCTGAACTACGGATCAGCGCCCAACTCACCTCATGATCTCCTTCATGAGTTCAGCCGGGGTGGCAACATGGCATTTTTTTGCTTTAAATTCTCGATTTGCGGACAGAATATCGCATCTTAAGACTTTCCGCCGTTGTTCGATCAAACGCTTTGTAAGAATTTCAACCAAGGACTCTTTTTGAGGTAATGATAGCCCATCGGCCAAACCCACGATCTGATCAAATGTTATCGTCGTTTTCATGATGATTATCGTATTCGCGTATCGGTTTTTTGTCAATTAAGTCGGGGTGAACTCGGGGCGAAGGCGCGAGTTCACGTCTTCACTTTTTACAATTGGCTTATCTTCTTTTCAGCCACTCACTTCTTCTCGTCCACTGCGATTGGCCGGCTTTCCCGTGGGAGGGGCGCTATGCGCCGCGATAGGGGCTTCCGAGAGGCCAGGGAGCAGAGTCGCGGCGCATAGCGCCCCTCCCACGAAAAGAGGGGAAGCAGCGGGGATCAGGATCACATCGTAACAAGTAACATTGTGCGAACATTGAACAGTCAACATTCAACTTCGAACGTTGAATCAATTTTGGAAACGGAAGAGAGGGTTAACATGGATAGACATGATTTACAGGATAGTTTTAGGGGGAAACGCGTCACCCTCTTTATCCTGTGTATCCTGTCTATCGATGTTTGAATCTCTTCCTAGTTATTTGTGGCACATATTGGCACTCCATGGCACACGGAATTGATTCTATTTACCCCGTAAGCTGGATTTGCTTGTTGGCGGGTTATCTGTATCGATCACTTTCAGGCCACAATGTTTTGCCATAGGAAAGAAATCCCTGTCATTGTGCAGAAGGGGTATGTCGTGCTCAATCGCCACAGCAGCGATCATGCAATCAACGGAGTTTCTTATGGTGACCCCTTTTTTCCGGAGTAACCGGTACATTTCCGCCGACTTCCTGAATGTTTTCTGCGACATTGGCAAATAGAGGAAGGCGTCAAACCGGGTCGAAACAGCGTCGTAATCCTTATCCTCCCGGACACCTTGAAGCACTTCAGTCAGGATTACGCCGCAGATGCAAATATCCTCATCCGCGCCAATCAAACTTTCAAGATGCCGCACGTGAGGCGTGTCATGACCCTTGAAGAAATCAATCCAGACTGTTGTATCAACTAGGGTCATCAGGTGCCCCGTCCCGCCCGCCACGAGGGCAGGTCACCATCCCAGGCAACAGCACCCTTCAAGTCCAACACCTTTTTCTGTCGGCCATGCCGCAGCAACTCCCGTAAGGCGTAATCAATCACGGACCGTTGAGTGGGAATCCCCGTTAACTTCTGGCACTTCTGGACGAGAGCTTCATCCAGCACTATGTTAGTTCTTGTCATATCTATCTACTCCTTCATACACATAATAAGCCACTGCGATGTGTATGACAAAGGATTTCTTCAAATGATGTCCTGCAGGTCGTAATCGCCTTTTAACAGGTCAGATGAAGCCGGAGCCTTATCCTGCACCCGCTGCACACACCGCCGGAGGCTTTCAAGCTTGTTCATCAATACATCTTTATCCATATACAAACCTCTTTTGGCGGGCTTCCAATGTCCGAAACACAAACGGCATCATATCGGCCTGGTTGTAGATCATTCGCCTGACCAATGCCTCCATCGCTACTGGATCATTCTTGACCATAGGAGGACGCAGGGGTCTTCACTTTTCACAATTGGCTTATCTTCTTTGAAGTACTTATGGAAAAAACTTGAGCTACAGTGATATTAATTGAGCCGCGATTCGCTCGGCGGCCTTCCCGTCCCCATAAGGATTGTGGGCACGAGTCATTGTCTCGTAAGCTGCTTTGTCCACGAGCAACCGGTGCGCCGAGGCAACTATCTTTTCGCGATCCGTACCCACCAGAATCACCGTTCCCGCTGTCACCGCCTCTGGCCGCTCGGTTGTGCTGCGCATCACCAAAACTGGCTTCCCAAGTGAGGGGGCCTCTTCTTGAACTCCCCCCGAATCGGTAATAATCAAATAGGCTCGATTCATGAGCCAGACAAAGGGAAGATAGTCCAGCGGCTCGATCAGGTGAACGTTGGGAAGCGGGGAGTGCGGAGCGGAGAGCGCGGAATTAAGAGAAGCAGCACCGAGGATCCGCCTGACAGGTTCCTGGACATTGGGATTCAGGTGGACGGGATATATCACCTCAACATCAGGATGCGCCGCGGCAATCTCCTTGAGGGCATAACAGATGTTCTCAAACCCTTCACCAAAGTTCTCGCGCCGATGCCCAGTGACGAGTATCAGTCGTTTGGCAGAAGTGCTCAATAATATTGAGGTTAGACTGGGGTACTTTAAAACTAAATCCTGAGCGATTCTCGCGCCCATATTACCCACGGACATTTTCGCCCGAACCATCAGCAAGGCATCAATCACCGTGTTGCCAGTGACGGTAATGGTCTCATCAGCAATGCCTTCCGCCAGAAGGTTTTGTCTCGACTGCTCAGTAGGCGCAAAATGATAGCGGGTGATCGCCCCGGTCAGCCGGCGATTCATCTCTTCGGGCCAGGGGGAATAGATGTTACCGGTGCGCAACCCTGCTTCGATGTGCCCCACCGCGATCTTCTGGTAATAAGCAGCCAGGCTGGCAGCCATGGTGGTCGTGGTGTCACCATGTACCAGCACGAGATCTGGTTTAAGCTTTTCCAGTACCGGAGCTAGTCCCTGCAACACGTTACAGGTGACATCCGTCAGGCTCTGTCCCGGCTTCATGATATCGAGATCAAAGTCAGGAACGATCTCGAAAAGTTCCAGCACCTGATCAAGCATCTGACGGTGCTGCGCGGTAACGCAGACGCTCACAGCAAACTGCTCCGGGTGCTTTTGAAGCTCCTTGATAACTGGGGCCATTTTGATGGCTTCAGGACGGGTTCCAAATATAAAGAGGACTTTTTTCACACGAATTAAAGTTTCTGGCGTTAGCTCATCTCTCAAATCAAGCACCACCGTCATTTTCTCTGGAGGGCGAACCTCGCGTGAGCCGGGCTCATGTATAGCGCCGAGGAAATTAGAATATTATGCGAACGAACCCGTCTTTATGACCCAACAGGCACCCTTTATGGGCACGGCTCGGCAAGCCTCGCCCAAACGGTCCCTGCCCCTGCTACCTTAGGCCTCACCGCTTTTGGCCTGGTAAAAATTCACGCCTACCCGCCGGATATGATCTTTCAGAGCCTCATTGTCAATCGTTTGCAATAAGGAAAGATCTACTTTCCAAGGAAGAAGCAGATCATCAATCCTGGTTTCAATGGCCAGCATCTCTGTGAGCCCGAGCGCTTCCCCCTCAATGCAGAGATCAATATCCGAACCAGGACGGAAAGTGCCCATGGCACGTGAACCGTAAAGAATAACCCTATTGATCAGGGGATAATCCTGAAATACCCCGCAAATCTTCGCGACTGCGCTCGCAGGCAAGCCCGTATTAGTCATGACGCCATCAGCCCCTGCATTCGCTTCAGGAAGTCCTGAAACAGGGAATGATACTGAGCAACAATCTTGCCGACGATTTCTTCAGCCACCTTCTGATTGTAAGTATGTGAGCTCTGATTTCGGCTTTTGATCATTTCCATCCACCCCTCACCACCCGTGATGAGGCCCTTGTTGAGGGATTCGCGAACCGCATCGCGCGAACCCGTGATCGACGGATTCCCCTGATGCGCAAAGTAGTCTTTCATCACATTCCAAGCAAGTTCATGGGTGAATTCAAATGCCTGAATGAGCCCCTGCTGCTCAAGATCCGATAGCGGCCGTTGCCCCGCCAAAGACACCGCTTTTGCCAATTGCGCCAGCGCTGATGAATAGTTGGCTAAACGTTGTTCCCATCGAATGTCCTGAGTTTCCATGATTATTATATCCCCCATCAACTTCGCGTAATCTGCAACCCTGTCTGAGAGAGACTGAAGTTGACGAACCGGGCCCGACTGTTTGGAGGCGAATCGCTTAACTTCCGGCGAATGGTGCGCGCGGCATCCATATCTTTAGCCAGCATCAGAAGATAGCCGCCACCACCAGCACCAAGCAATTTCACGGCGGCCAGTTGCTCTTGAATATTGCTCAGTAGCGCCTGAATCGCTGGCGGATTAGTGCCCGGATCAAGCCGCTGGTTCAATTCCCAACTGCGACCAATGCCCTGGGTGAATGCGGACCAATCCTGACGCTGGATCGCATCTTGCACGGTAGCAGCATTGCGACTGATCTGATCCAAACACTCCAAGGTGTCAACTTTCCCGCTGAATACATTTCGCACAATCTCACCAAGGATATTATGCGCCACACGGGTTATGCCGGTGTAATAGAGCATGATCAAGCCGTTGGCATAGTCACCTGAAAACAGGCGCTCAGGGAGCCATCTTACGACCGGGTTTTGCTCCAAGCCGGGGGCCGTCGTAATCAGCTTGATCCCATGCTCGAGCCCCCCAATTTGATCCTGCCACCCACCACCACTGGTGAGCAGTTGCTCCAGCGCCAAGGTTCGACGAAATACGTTTTCATGACTCCACCCGAGTCCACAGAAGTCCGAGAGCGTGCTGAGCAAAGTTGAGGCGAGAACACTGCTTGTCCCCAGTCCGGATCCTTTAGGAACGGCGGCCAACAGGCTGATCTCGATGCCGCCACCCATGGCGCGCAGTTGATCCGCCAACGTTGCATAGACGCCACCATTAAATCGAGGATGAAAACCAGCCAGCGCAAAGGCGGCACGGGCAATCGAAAACCCACTACCGAGCTTCATGAAGTCGGCAACGTCGTCGTAACTTGTCAGACGCTCTCCCACACCGAGATCAATCGAGCGCATGACCAATTCATGGCTTTCGATAAGCCGAGCAAAGACCTGAATGGGGGGTTGCCCATTGAGGTCGGCCGCTAGATTGACAACTTGCCCACCATGATCGATGCAATATGGAGGGGTATCAGTCCATCCCCCCGCCAAATCAAGTCGCACGGGTGACCGGCCCCAGATGATCTGATCCTCAAGAACGCAACGGCACGGCTGGACTGGCGAAGCCTCAAGCGGAGCCACGATCGCGTGCCTTAGCAAGGCAAACGATTCGGCCTCCCGGTCCGAAGATTTTGTGCTTGTTGTCTTTTTCATAAGCTCATCCCTCATGTTTAACTTCTTCTGGCGGATAGGGCTGATAATGACTGTATGAGTGATAATACGGGGTGTAATAAGAAGACCCCTGAGCGAAATCAATATCGTTGATAACGGCAGCGATCATGCGGACTCCTGCTTCGCGAAAACGATGAATGGTGTGGAATGTCGCCCGCTTCCTGCTTGTCTCCGGTCGCGCCATAACGAGCACACAATCAGACAGACCGCCCAATACCAGGGCATCACTGACCAAGCCAAGCGGTGGCGCATCGATGATTACCCGGTCATAGTTTTCGCGCGCCCAGGACAGAAGCTCGGTGACTTTTTTACTTCCCACTAATTCGGCGGGACTAGCCCCCTTAACCGGACGGCTAGCGATGACAGTCAGATTGGCGCACTCTGTGGCATAGGCCAATTTGGCAGGGGAAGTATCACCCCCCGCGTCAGATAGATAGTCCAATAAACCCCGTCCTTCTGGCGGCATGGAGAAGATTCCGACCAACCTTGGTCGCCTCAGATCAAAGTCAATGAGGAGCACACGCTGCCCATTTTTCGCGCAGGCAATCGCCAAGTTACAAGACGTAATTGTCTTTCCTTCCGCCGGAATGGAACTGGCCACCAGAATGACTTTTGAGCGCTCTTTATATTGAGATGAATCGAGCATGGAGCGCAAGCCTGCAAAGGCTTCGGTAATCTGACTGAACCGCTGATTCATCGATGCCGTAGCAATATCACTTCGTTTGCCGGCTTTAACGTGAGGGACCATGGCTAGCACCTTAACGCCAATTTCAGCTTCAAGATCATGGGGGCCAGTAACGTGGTCTTCCATCGTGTCGGTAATCAAAGCCAGAGTGATGCCGCCCATGAGCCCTAGGAGGATGGCAATGGCAATAATACGAAGAGGTTTGGGTTTGATGGGTTTTTCAGGGACTGAGGGTCGCTCCACGATCTTGACCGTTGCGGTATTTTCATCGGCCGCCATACGTGCTTCCTGAATACGGCCCAGAATCCCACGATAGGCCGTGTCACTGGCATCTCGTGTACGTTCCAATGCGGTCAAATGGGTTCGGCGCTCAACGATCTGGAGCTCAAGATCAGATGCAAGCTTAGCCTGGTCAGCCTTCTTCTGGCGGAGACTTTCAGCCTGTTTTCGAAACAACTCCAAATTAGAGGCGGACGTGGCCTTGGCTCGATTAAGGGAATCAAGCGCTTGATTTCTGTAAAGGGCTACCACTCCATCTTTGGCAAGAACCTCCGGATGTTTGGCAGTGTATTTAGACAGCAGGGCATCCCTGTCGGCCAATGCCGTCGACCACTTATCCATCGCCAGCTTAATCTCATCACCACGAGGTATGGAGGTGGGAAGTTTTCCAGCATTTTCGGGTTTAAGCTCAACAGCCGTAATCGTATTGAGCAGGTCGCGTTCTTTTGCCTCCTGACTCTCCAAACCCACCAATACGCTGTTGAAATCCATCAGTGCGTTGTCCACCGTTTTCCGCTGGCTTTCGAGAACGTCAATTTTGTTTTCCTGCCGATATTTCAGCAGGCTCGCATCAGCCTTCTCAACTTCTCCCCTCTGGGACACACATTGTGCTTCCAACCAAGTTACGGCGGCATCCGAGGCAATCCGGTTTTCGTCATAAACGCTGGCTTCTGCCGCCTCCGCAAAAGCAGTGCAGAAATCAGCAGCGAACTGGGGATCCGTATGATTAAACTCGATTTTGACCAAACGGGTACGACGAAGGAGTGTGAGGCTCAGGTTATTGGCAAACAGGCTGTTGAATGCCGCATCCTCAAGTTTGCAGTCCGGATGTTGCTTTCGGTAGCGAGCAATGGCAGCCTCCCGCATTACCCGCCCCTTGAATTTCTCAAGGCGGGTATTGAAAATCTCTTCTGACTGTGAACTTGCGCCCTGATCCTCGATCACAGCGGCCTGCTGAGTCATGATCCGGGGACGCCTGACACTGAGTTCAACCAAGCTGATGGCCTGATACACCCTGGACGTGGTCATGAGATAATAGGTGGCCGCGATCCCGGCAAAAACGAGGACAAGCAATACCGTCAGCCATTTCTTACGCATCACACGGAGCATGCGGAAGGGGTCAAGGGAACCCAAAAGACCAGAGGATTCGGGCTGAGCTCCACCGTAATAGGGGGTGCCGTACGGCGCCCCGTAAGGCGGGGTACCGCCATAATATGAGTGGCGTTCGGGATCGACAGGATTTGGTTGTGGTTGTATGTTCATAAGGGGGGTTAATGGTTATTTGTTATGGGTTAATGGTTAACGATTAATGGTTACTTTGTAAACCTTGGTTTCTGTAACTTTTGGCAGGGCGGCGAGAATCACCACCCAAGTGCAGAGAATGGCTGGACAGCGGAAGGGCAGGTCTATGAGGCTGAAAACAACTACGAGAGAAAGGCCTATGACACCCATGATCAAAAGAGGGTCGCGGCGAGTTACAGACACCCTCACCCTAGCCCTCTCCCCTGAATGGAGAGGGGAAAGAATCAGTGCTGTCACTGCTGCTAACATAAGTCCAAAGCCGACGATTCCGAATTCAGTAAGATATTGGAGAATGTCGCAATGCACATTGGCTCTTCCTGCGTTTTGCACCAACGCCTTCCAGTCCTCTTTTGGGATGTAGAAGGCCAACAGGTAGCGGTACCCCCAGCCGCCGATGCCGAGGAGTTTGTGATCCTGCCACATGTGCCAGGCCGCCACATCCTGTTCCCACCGCCCCCCGAGTGCCAAATTTACATCATCCAAAACAGGAAATAGCAAATGATGTACCGGTTTTTTGACGGCGAACTCTTTGGCGATGTCCTTGCTGCCAAAGCCTGCCACGGCAAAATAGAAAACAAACAAGATGGCGATCGTGGCGGCTGCCAGATTGACGCGCCCCGCCCTGTGCAACTTTTTCCAGCCCCGCATGAGGCCATACACGGCGATAAAGCCCGCCAGCGCCCAGGCCAGAATCACCCCGGCCCGGCTCAGGGAAAGATTGGCGCCAATGAGACAGAGCAACAGGGAGGCAGCCAAGGCAGGCGCTTGCAGGCCTCTTAATGTGGGAGGCGCACTCCGTGCGGCGATCGCATCACTATAGCGCCCAGGGTGCACGGTCGCCGCACGGAGTGCGCCTCCCGCATTGAATGCATCTGAGCGGAAAATCTCGCGATATAACAATCCGGCTGCAATGGCGCCCATCAGCACAAAATAGGCCGCGGCATGGTTGGTGTAACCGAATGAGGCAAAAAAACCATCACCCGTTGGCGCCAGCCAATACTGAAGACGAGTGCGTGTGAGGAATTGAACCACCCCGAATAATGCCAGCAAACCGGCACTATATACCAAGCCCCGTAACAGGCCTATTATTGTGCCCCTGCTGACAGCAGGTGAGCGAATCACGAGCCCCAGTATCCAGGCGGGGAAAAACCAGGACAACATCTGAGCGGCTTCGGGCCGGGAGAACGCTGAAGGCCAATCAGGGTGACGGGGCGGCGAATAGCGCCATTCGTTAAGCCCGACATCAAAGAAAAGAACCCGCCCCGCATTCCACCATTGGATTGTAAGATAGCCCGAAAACAGGAGCCCGAAATAAAAGAAAAGATCACGCCACAAGGGGCGTGATCGTGTTACCAACAGGATAATTAGAAGAACAAAGGAAGCCCAAACGGAGGGTGGTAACCACGCCACCCTCAGACCTCCCCAAACCCAGGTCAGATATGACAGGATCAGCACCAACCCGGATACGAGGAGTTTCTCAGTCATCCTCAAATAGGGTTCTGCTGTCCAGTATAACCCGTTGCCAATGGCGGAGCACTGCCCAAAACATCATTATTGCTCGCCTGACTGGCAGCTTTGGCCTCAGAGTATGCTGTTCCAAAAGTTTGCGCCATGGCTGCTCCGCCACTTCCGCCCGCCGTTGCGATTGCACCCTGAATGCTCGAAACCACTGCCGGATTCCCGCTAACAGCCAGGGAGGCACCGCAGGCCGTTCCCAGACTTGCGGCTAACATGGGCGCTGATCCCGCCGGTGCAGCCGAAAAGGCGGCCGCGATCACACTGCCGATACTGGCAGCTTGTGCCGGAGCACTCAGGCCCATTGACGCAATTTGAACAACGACCGCCTTAATGACCTGGGCAGCCTGCTCAGGTGAGGCACCTTCCAATAGGGCCGCAATTGCAGCGGGATTATTCGCGGCCGCCGTCAGTTGCGCTGCGGTGGGAGGCGTAAAGGCGGCAAATGCCGACATCGCCGTAATCATCATCACTCCAACGATCCCTAATAGTGTCTTTTTCATTGAGTTGTCCTTTTTATTGTTTCTTACAATTTCTGCAAAATTAAATTTAGTACTGGAGTTTCATGCCCAGCATAATGCGGGTTTCGTCATAAGTAGGTGAGATCGTAGACTCCACGTTTTGGTACTGCGCCTCGGTGTAGAGCCTCAAGAACTTCGCGGGCGTCAAATAATCGACGCGGGCTCCAAGACCACTTCCCTTATCCGTTCGATCTTTTGTTCCACCCTGCACCGCCACGGGGTCAAGATAATCATCCTGACGATAAGAGGCGTTAGCGGACAGAATAATTGTCGGAATGACCCGGTAAGAAGCTCCAGCCCAAACGGTGTTATATTCACTGCCGTTATCCGTATAGAGAGAGGAAAGGACGGTTCCGTTACGGCCACCCGCTTGAAGCGTAATTTTCTCCGTTGCAACCCATGAGGCGGAAAGATCGTAACTAAACGAGGTGATATCGTCTGCGATGGGACGCTCATAGAGCTGGACACCAACCCCGCCTTTGAAGATTACTTTATCCGTTCCCCGAGTTTTAAGACCTACCCGACCGATGTAGTAGTTGGCGGGGTCGCTAATGACGCCGTTATCCTGCATGCCGGCCTGCATGGTTACAAGACTATCCGTTTTTTCGGTCAACCGGTAAGCCCCCTCGGCCTGCCCAATATGATTCTGAATATCATAAATAGTCGGATCAGAATAATTGACATCATCAAACCGGTACCCAACATCCAAAACCATCTTGTCAGTCAGGTTACGCCCGACAGAGACTCCGACGTTATTGATATCGCGACGGCTCGTTGAACTGGAGTCCAAAACGGAGTCAGGCGACACACCCAGGACGGCGGCTTCAGAGCCATGGAGATCGTTGTCCTCCACGCGACGGAAAGTTTGATCGGCCTCGATGACAAAGGTGTCATGAGTGCCCTGCTTGAATTTCAAGATTTCACCGCCACTCGAGAAGTCCTTGTCAGTCAAGTCGCTATAATTCCGATTTCCAAGGAAGCCCAAACCCGAAAAGTCGATTGCATAGGCTGAATAGCCCATTTTCAAGCCTGCTTCAGAGTCGAGGAAAAAATCATCCACCTTGTTGACCGGCGTTTTATCGACATTGGAATCATAGGTCTCCCGGAGATTCGCATAGGGACTGAAAGTCCAAGGTCCTGCATGGATCCCATTACCGGGTTCCGCGTTTGCGATTGAAATTATGGCCAAGCACATCATGGCGGTAATTACTGTTCGTTTCATCATACTCTGCTCTTTCTTCTGCTTATACTTCAGGTTTCTTAAAAAATCAGTTCAGGAATAAACACGACATCATCAGGCTCAAGTAAAATATCATTCTCAATCAGGCCTTCAGCCCCAACCGAGCGCAAATCGATTTCCCACGTTTTGACGTTGCCATCAGGGCGTTTACGGGTGACGCGAATGGCATTTTCCTTGGCACTTGTGTCATAGCCGCCAGCCTGCTGGATCGCTCCGCTCAAGGTCAGGTCGCGCGTTGCGGGAAGGCTGATACGTCCCGGTTTTTTGACCCGGCCTAAAACCGTCACATTGCCCCATGGAGACAACCCCTCTTTGTTATCATCCCGTACGAATTCAACGATTACCTGAGGATTGACAAAAAACTCCTTGTAAGCAGACGTCAACTGGGTACTGAAATTTTCAAGACTTTGATCACGCACTTGGACTGTACCAAGTAGCGGCATGGCGATGGTTCCCTGATCCGATATCCGCTTTGCAGTTGCGGTAATCTCGGTTTTACCCGCAACAAGCACATTGACATTGATGACCAGACCAGGCCGAAGACGGGCTGAATCATTAGCGACAAGCGTCTGAGACCGCTCTTTCACTGGTCGTTTCGGAGAAGATAAATCATGAACGGACGATACTTTAACTGCCGTCCGACAACCGGAAAAGAGAGCCATGACCAAAAACAGGGCTGTGACCCCTTTATAAATATGAATAAATTTCCTCATGTTCTAATAATTAGACTTCGTCCCCGTAAATTATGCAAAGAGCTTAAATTTACATGATCTCGCCGGTCAGAAGCAATCCTTTCCTTCATAATTCCCATCGCTGCGACTTCATCCCTTTGGCGGAGGGAAATTCCGTATGACGAGAGTCCACTATTAAAACGGCACAATCAGGTGTCATTTCGACACTGATGGTCGCATCAGGTTTTCGCGCTTTATAAATTCCCGCCAAAAGGATCGCTTTTTCCACCCCGTCACCCCGCCCAAAGTTCCAAACCTCGTCCGGTTGAGCAAGCCTTCCAGACTCATCATAGATGGACTCACCAGGCATCGCCTGAACGACCGCCAACACCTCATCGTCAGTCATCGGCTTCGCCCCCTCGATAGAAACCGGGTTACGCTCCATGGCCGCCTTAAGAAACGGAGCCGAATCCGTACGATTGATATCCCGATAGGCATAAAAAGCCAGATCCGCCGCTGGAATGGTCGCACGAAGCGATTCCAGGCGCCTTATCACTTCCTCACGCGTCATCTCTCTGGTGACGCCCAGCGGTTCGCCAGCCGACTTGAATGAGCGCTGTGTTGCCGGAGGAATCCGCGGTTCCACATGACAAAACCTGATCAAATGCTCCATCGCCCTCGCAGAATCCATACAGGTACATGCAAATTGCGCCTTCAGGCGGGTAACATCCTCGAGCTGATTCAGGTTTGGCTTTTCCCGGCGCACATAGTCCTCAAGGTCATTCAACACAATACGCCCCGACATTCGCTCCGTGACAAACTGATCCATATCAATATCAGCCAGAAGTGCCTCACGCGTCGTATCCGTAACCAGGAACGAACTATCGTCCTCGAACTGGAACGCCACCTCCAGAGGAACATAGTGAGTAACCCCGTGAATTGTACTCCTCAGTTGGAAACACTTCTGAAGGTCGCGCTTATGCCGCAAAAAGTTGCCCATCACTTCATCCGTCAACGGAGTATCAAGAAATGCATTGAGCTTAACTGAAAAACGGGTATAGGCGGCAGGATCAATTGTGGCGTCGGGATAAACCGTATGAATCCAGCCAGTTTCATGAGCCACCACCGTAACCTCTTCGTTTTCAAGGGCGCGCCGAGCCTGGGCGGAAAGAGCGGTTCCATTACACCACATCTTTTTGGTCACTAACCGCCGATTGTTGGTCAAAATCCCCTCATCCAAGTCCACATAATTCTGAGAGTGCAATGGCGTCGCCAGCAGATAAATGTCCTTCAACGGAATCCCCGCCACGATGAACAGGGCGGCGGCATAGAGTGCCGCCAGGGACACGCATTCTCCGGCACCAGTCGAATAGCCTTCCTTATGACAAAACGCATCCATCGCCTCAACTGTTTCTGTTTTCCAAAACGGAATAGCATCGGTCGTATACTTATTGAGTCCGAAATGAGTGCGGATATCGATGTCAAAATAGTATTTATCGCCCTCATATCCGAATAAAGCATTTGACCGCTTAATCGTATCTTCTTCCAAAAAAGGACGAAACCGGGCCATTTCACAATCTTTCGTGGTCAATCCCCAAGTATCCAGATCAAGATTGAAGGCATAATGATCCATGATGAATTGCTTGAGCCGGGTGATCCGCCTATAGGGTTTCATCTTGGCCAAGCCGGCAAACCAAGGATCCTCGCGCCATTTCCAGATACGGGGGGACATCAAGTTGGCCAGCAACAGGGCATACATCAGCTCGGGAAAGACAAAGATTTCCATGTCAGAAAGCGTCACAGCCGAAGATCGCATTTCAAGATCACGTTCAGAACTCACAGCATAACTCCTTCCAATTTGACCAGCCATGATGAAACACCCATCCCCCAGTGTCAATAAGACAGAATTGCTTTTCTATCAGGGCAGACGCATCTAATTTTCCTTTAATCTGGCGTTTCTGGCTCAAATACTCAGGTGAATAGGCATTTTTTTGGAGTGCGGCGGCTTGACGCCGCTTTTCTTCGGCGCGGCTTGACGCGCCGTGTTGTCGGCCTGTCAAGCCAGGCCTTGTGAAAGCGGGGTCAAG
>Ga0194054_10000618_pt1 | contig 17618 bp, 23 predicted proteins | sample SepL2210m_MetaG_FD_163628 | JGI IMG/M metagenome (GOLD analysis project Ga0194054, IMG submission 163628) | Anoxic zone freshwater microbial communities from boreal shield lake in IISD Experimental Lakes Area, Ontario, Canada - Sep2016-L227-10m | ecosystem: Environmental > Aquatic > Freshwater... | reverse complement strand
TACTAAGACCGTGCAGAAAAGTCCACGAAAATCCAAAACAATCTTCTCACCTGTATTTATGCGGGTTCCCGGACGTTTTTGGATTTCCTTGGACCCCTATCAGGGCACACAGGGGTTCGACTCCCCTCGCCTCCATTTGTTTTTGTTGTCGCGTTTTTGTTGTCGCGTTTTTGTTTGCCCTCGTGTTTTACCAGTGCATAATGCACACCGTTCGATGAGTAACGATAGAGACATGGAACATCAGTCTTTGGGGAAACCGGATTCTCAACCTGTGGGTTTGCTGTCTTCACACACGCAGCCTGCGGGTTACAAGATCGGGGGATAAGAGATTTTTGTAAGCCTGTTAAAATCTGTCGTAACTATCTTGCAGCAAATTATTTCGGGGTCTTAGCTCAGTTGGTAGAGCGCCTCAATGGCATTGAGGAGGTCAGGGGTTCGAATCCCCTAGGCTCCACTCCCTTTTTACCAGTTCCTTGGAAGAGGGAAGGTAACAGAGATCAATTGTGATCTCTCCTTTGGCGACAGTGATCTTGTCAGTGATGCACTCGTCAGCACCGCCTCTGGGAAATGCGCTCCAAGCTGACGCCGGATCAGACGACGGCACGCTCTTCACCCGTCTGGGCTTGAAAAATGTTGAATTTCTCGCTGGACGGACGGCCCCACATTTCGGGGCGGACCAGGCATTGGCCGCAATTCAGGCGAGGCGGGGAGGAGAGGCGCTGAAAAAAATGCAGGCCATCTTTCCAATTTATCCACAGTTCCGGCTCCCGGATTCCTGCAAATCGTCAGGCGGATCCTCAATGAAACTGCCCAACCGCCTCAAACACGCTATTTCTCGCGTTCCGCCTGGGGATTGAGGCCATGCGGCTCGGCCTCGCCTACGAGTATGATCCTCTTCGCCACTGGTCGCGGCGGCGCACTCAAACGGTTTCTCGTTGAAGACGGCATCGGCCAGGACGCGGGCTTCTGGAAACTTGCCCAGGCCCTCAGCGCCCTCTACCCCACCGGCACCGGCTTTTTCCAGTTCTCCCGCGAAGGATGCCGATTCTACGGGTTTTCATCGTAATGATTGGGGAACGTCCGGCGATCTTCAGGGGAATGAAGCATCCGGGCAGCAAGACCGATCGCGGCGATCATGCTGTCCGGCCGTGCGAGGGCTTTGCCCGCGATGTGGAAGGCCGTGCCGTGATCCGGACTCGTGCGCACGAAGGGAAGCCCGAGCGTGACATTCACGCCTTGATCGAACGCATGAAGTTTGAGCGGGATCAACCCCTGGTCGTGATACATGCAGAGCACGCCATCGAACTCCCCGGCAACCGCACGGTGAAAAATCGTGTCCGGCGGATGGGGGCCGGAAAACTCCGCGGTTGCGGATTTCCCGAGCGTCGCGACAGCCGGGGCGATGATTTCGATTTCCTCGCGGCCGATGTCGCCGCCTTCCCCTGCGTGCGGGTTGAGCCCGGCGACGGCGATGCGGGGATCGCTTCGGACGGTCTTGGCAAGGAAGCTCGCGAGCAGGTTCCCCACGCGCACGATTTCCCTTTGGCAAAGCAGCCCCGGCACATCGCGCATCGGCACATGCGCTGTCACCAGCCCCACTGTCAGCCCGCCTCCGGTCAGGCACATCGCAAAGTCCCCGACCCCCGCTCGCGCCGCAAAGAATTCCGTCTGCCCGGGAAATTCATATCCGACCCCGTGCAGGGCCTTTTTGGAGACCGGTCCGGTGACGACCGCCTGCCATTCGCCGGACAGGAGCTTGGCGGCGGCGGATTCCAATGCCGCCACGGCCGCGAGGGCACCCGCTTCGCTCGGATGTCCCGCGGCATGGCCGGACATTTCCCCGATGACCTCGTAGCGGAACCCGGACGGCAGTTTTCCGGAATCGAGAGCCGCGCGAATCACCTCCGGGCCGATGCCGGCGGGATCGCCGGACGTGATGCCGATCTTGGGAAACGGGGAGTCAGATGGGAATGACACAGTTAAGGCGATGACACGCGGAGGCGCATGATTTTTTCGTGGCCCGGTTGATATGGGAACCAAATGGCAAACGCCCCCGGTTTCAATTTCATCTCAGCACCCTAAGAAGGGCGATCCGTGTGTCAATTCAGGATTTTCGCACGTCTCCCGTTCGTGACGGAACCTACTTTTTGAGGATGTCGTCCAGAGCGCGGATCGAGCCGTCGGGGAAACAGATGTTTGGACCCCGTCCGTGCATGCCAAAAATTTCGACAAGCCAGGGTTGTGTTGAGAATTTATATGGGTCCAATGGCTGGGGACCAAAAATTCCCGGGGTGTAGTGGATCCGACACCTGTCCTTTTCAGGCTCCGACCGCTGAGCCCGCTTGATGGTGGGGCACATCCAGACCACCTCCGTGGCTCCGTAGGGGGTCATCTCACGAATCCACCAGTCCGCGTCCATGTCAGCGTTCAGGTCTTCGACGTTCGGCTCCTGCGGCCAATGGCCGACATCCTGAACATATGCCGCCAAGGACGTGTGCAAAGAACGCATGTTTGACAGGCACTTGGATCCTTCCGCGCGGGCGATTAGAGGCTGCCATGCCACGATCCCGATTGTCGCCAAAACGGCAATGATGGCAACCACAACAAGAGCTTCGATCAGCGTGAATGCCGACCTCACATCAAACTAATGGTTGATACGCATCGCGGGTCGGGAAATACGAAACACCCCAGAGAAATCAGGGGGTCGTCGAAGTCTTCTGGCCGGCGACTTTGAAATCGCGCCAGACGGAAACCCAGACGGGGGCTATCACCTGACTGAAAGTTTGAAGATTCCCCTTGCCCTTGAAGAAATAGTTGGCCGAGCCGGTGTCGAACTTGGCGGTGAAGGATCCGCCGTCTACCCGATAGCCGGCAAGGAGCGGGCTAACAGCTGCAACGGTCCCATTTTCAAGAATGCCGGCCAGTTTCGAGCCCATGATGGCGGCATCGACCGATCCCGTGACAATCATCCCGTCGATAAAAAATATGTAGTCTCTGGCGGTGGTAGCCGAAGGGTTGCCATTGGCATCGTAGGAAAACCGGATGATGCCAGTCAGAGAATTCCCGCGTGCGGTTGCCTGGTATCGTCCCACGGCACCGGTTACGTTGGAGGTGTTCAGCGAGGTGGGTCCGCCGAACGAGCCCGCGTGGGCGGAGGCAACGACGAAGACGGCGATGAGGGAGGCGATGGAACGCTTCATAGTTTTTTGTGAATAGCGGCCCGCTCGGCGGCTGGCAAGAAAAAATTTCGGGGGCACGCGGATCTTTTTCAACTGTTTTCCTTGCCTCGTCAGATTCGCGCGGATTTGCGCGGATCTTCTTGTGGCGAGTGAGGCCCGCTGCGGTGGATGCGGAATTCGAAATGGGGAATGGAAAAGTCGGACGGGACAGAGGCCGTCCCTCCAGGGAACCATGAGCCTGAAGACAGTCAATTCCGTAGGGAGCGCGCCCATCTTGGGTGCTTTTTCCGGCATCCTGCCGGGAAATTGTCTTTTCCGGGAAGTTGGCCAGGGGGAATTGGCCCGGCAGGATGCCGGGCCATGCACGCTGGAAGCGTGCGCTCCATCGTGAACAATTGGGGTCAGTCATTTTTTATTGCATTCATCGGGGATCGCTCATTCCTCATAGATGCCAGTGGGAAAGGTGCCGGTCCCTTGGATAGGATTGACACATTGCAGGGAAATTCGATTTCCGGTTGCCGATTTTGTCGAGCGTGTAGGCGAGGCTGACCGGCAGGTTGAGCGCGTTGCTGTGTTCGATGCCCGTGAGCCGGTTTGCGGTATCGCAGGGGAAGAGCGAACTTGTCCCGTTCTCAAGATTCTTTGCGGCCATGTCGCCCAAGGAATCCGGTTTTTGAAGGGGGAGGCCGCCCTTTTGGGCACGCAACGACGCGGCCCCAGACAGGCAGGGGAAGCGGCTAAAAAGGAAAAGAGACCAGCGCAGGGACCAACACGGTCAATGAATCGACCGATTTTGTGGGTGTGGCGAAGTCTGGATTTGTGCTCATTGCATCCGTGATTTCCAGTAACCGGGTTTCCGCATCATGTGCATCACGGCCACGATCCAGAGATGGTCGTCCTGTTCCAGATAAATAATCCCGTAAGGAAAGCAGGAACTGAAGTGGCGACGGGCCGGAGGATCGAACTGGCGGAACGTCCTCGGATGAGCGTAGATCTCGCGCATCAATCGCTCCATTTCGAGGTAGAAGCGTTGTCCCAGTGCCAGATCAATGGCCGCATAATAGGCCACTGCCTCAGCAAGCTCATCATCGGCGGCGGGATGAAGGACTATCCTCACTGACGAAAAACGCGGGATGCGCGGGCGAGGGATTCCTCCAAAGGGATGCCCACCACATGACCGCTGGTAATCTCCGCCACACGGCGGCTCGTCTCGGCCTTCCAAGCGGCTTCGACTTCCTGCTCAATGCCGCCATGTCGCTTGACGAGGATACGTTCGACGAGTTCGGCAGCGACATCCTCGGGAAGGTGCGCTGTCTCTTCTACGATTTCATCCAATGTGATCGCCATGGGGACCAACCTATGCGGTATCGGGTCCGGAGGCAAGTTGTCCCGTGGGATGGAAAACTCCATCCGGGATCGGGCTGTCACTTTTTTCCAGCCTGGATGATATCCACCCAGATGGGGAGGGCGAGGGTGGCGCCGTAGCCGCCGGGGCGGATCGTGCGCGGCTGGTCGAACCCGACCCAGACGCCGCATGTCAAACGCGGGTCAAAGCCAAGGAACCACGCGTCCACGAAGTTGTTCGTCGTGCCGGTTTTCCCGGCGGCCCGCCCGCGGAGGCCGAGTTCGCGGGCGCGAGCCCCGGTCCCCCGCTCGACGACCTCTTCGAGCAGCGCGGTTGTCTGGCTGACAGCGGGCGATTGAAAAACGTCAAGCCGTCCATGCGTCGCCTTGTAGAGCAGGCGGCCTTCGGCATCGGTGACGCGTTCGATCAGATACGGCTGGAGTTTTGTGCCGCCGGTGGCGAACACGGTATATGCTGCGGTGAGGTCTTTGAGGGTCGTCTCGAAGGCACCGAGGCAGAGCGAGGGGTAGCGCGGCGGATCCGCCGACAGGCCGGCACGGATGATCGCATCGGCCACATGGTCGAGCCCCGCGCGCAGGCCGATGCGGACAGTCATGGTATTCCTCGACTCAACGAGCCCTTCCCCGGCCGGCAGCATCCCGCGATAGGTGCCGTCGGAATTGGAAGGGCTGTAGCCGCCGTATTTCGCCGGAATTTCTCCGGGGCCGAGCCGCCCGTCGTCCACCGGCTCCTCCGGCTGCAGGCCTTGTTCGAAGGCTTCCGCATAAACAAACGGCTTCACGGTGGAGCCGATCTGACGCCGTCCGAAAAGCGCGCGGTGGAATTTGCTGCGACCGTAGTCGCGTCCGCCCACAATCGCGCGGATCCCGCCGGTCCCGTTGTCCATCGCCAGGGCGGAGGCCTGCAAATAAGGGGCGGATTTTTCGGCATCGAGCACCTGTGTCTCGAACGCCCCGGCGGGCTGGTGCGGGTAGCCGGGCTGCCCCTCGATCTCGCGGAGACGCCGCGCCACCGACTCCTCGGCCGCCCGCTGCAGGCCGGCGTCGATCGTTGTGTAAATCTTCAGACCACCACCATCCAGCTGCCGTGGATCAAGGACCATGTCGAGGTCGCGAAGAATGGCGTCCATCGCCCAATTGTCTTCCGGAGACGTTTTGGTTTTGGGCGAGGTGACGAGCGGCGCGCTCGTCGCCTCGTCCTGCTGCGCGAGCGTGATCAGTCCGAGATCGTGCATCCGATGGAGGACGATGTTCCGTTCGCGCACCGAGCCCTGCGGGTTGTTGAACGGGGAAAACCGGGTCGGGCTGCAGATCAGTCCGGCAAGAGTCGCGGCCTCGTGCAGCGGCAATCGCGAGGCGGGCTTCCCGAAATACGTCTGGCTTGCCGCCTCGACCCCGTAGGTCCCGGACCCGAAATAGATCCGGTTCATGTAGGCCTCGAGGATTTCCTCTTTCGTAAGCTCTGTCTCGATCCGGAAGGCGAGAGCCGCCTCGATGAGCTTGCGGTGCAGGTTTTTTCCGCCGAGCGGGAAGCTGTTCCGGGCGAGCTGTTGCGTGATCGTGCTCGCGCCCTCGCGGAAGCCCCCGAAAAAAAGATTGCGCGCGGCCGCCCGGGCGACCCCGATCGGATCGACCCCGTGGTGCTGGTAGAAACGCCTGTCTTCGCGGCTGATCAGCGCGTTCACGAAATGATTCGAGACCTTGTCGAACGGCACCACCACCCGGTTTTCTCCCGCCAGCCGGCTGTAGAAATTTCCCTTGCAGTCATAAACGACCGACCGCTCGTCCATGTCGTGGATGGCCCGCAGGTCGAACCGCAGCGCCCAGGCGTAATACCCCATCGCGACGATCGTCCACAGAAGCGCCGTCACAAATCCCAGCTTGAAAAATCCCCTGAGAATCCCATGCGAACGGGCCCGTCGCAGGGGCGGTTTCTTTTTTTGTCGCGCGGGTTTTCTTTTCGGCTTCGGCACGTTGCCATCCATTTAAACCGGAATGGCCGATTACAAAAACACTTTCGGCGGAACTCCGGCAGGGAGGTCAGAGGATTTCACGCCAAGGGAAATTCCGGCCACCAACGACGCCGGTTGATTATCTCGCGGAACTCTGATAAGCCATCCTCTCACATGGCCAAAGACGATTGCGTAACAAGCAAGGGAGTTGTTGTGGATGTGCTTCCCGGAACGATGTTTCACGTGAAGCTTCCCAACGAGCATGTCGTGCTTGCCCATATTTCCGGGAAAATGCGCAAAAAATTCATCCGGATTGTTCCGGGCGATTCTGTGTCCGTGGAGATCTCGCCATATGATCTGAGCAAGGCGCGGATCACGTTCCGCGAGCCCGGGGCCCCGCCGCCTCAGACCCGCTGAAGGCCGGAGGGCTGCTTCAGGTCAGGGTTTGGGAGCAGCCAGGGCGGGCGCCCGGTCGGCCACCACGACGGGGGTGCCGATTCTGACCAGTTCAAAAAGCCGCGTGGCGGCGGCGCGTTGGAGGCGGATGCAGCCGTGCGAGACCGGACGTCCGGGAACGTAGCCGACATGCATCCCGACGCCGGTATCGGTGAGGCGCATCCACAAGGGCATCTTCGCTCCCGCGAACGTCGCACCTTCGGGCGGGACATCCGTGCGGGCATCGGCATCGGGGACCAGCACGACACCGGTGGCGTCAAGGATCCTGCCGTAGAGGTTCGAGGTATATTCTTTTTCCTTGCCCCGGACCTGGAATTTTCCCACGGGGGTGGGATGCGAGGCCTTGCCGGTCGCCACCGGGAAATCCATTGCGATCGCGGTGTCCACAAGGAGCAGTCCGCGCTGCTCGGAGAGCGAAATCTCGACGGCGGAGTTTGCGGCCGTCGCCTTCGCCAGGAGATCCCCGTTTTTGTAGGTTTTCGCTTTCCATCCCGGCTCCGCCCGCCAGGCGGCATGCGCCGCGAGGGCTTCCGCACGCAGCGCCGCGAGCCGCTTCTCTTCAGCCCGTTTTTCCAACATGGCGCATGATGAGCCGACTGCGACTGCCACCGCGAGCGCCGCGCAACGGATTGCCAGGCGCACAAACCGCCCCCGGCAGCAAGCCGCCCCTGAACGTGCATCCGTGGAGTTGGTCATGAAGAAAATTCAGCCCGGATCGCGGCGATTCCTCACGCAGAGCCGCGGAGCCCGCAGAGAAAAACCATTTTCGGGTTCAGCGGAGTCAATGCCATGCCGTGCACCGGTCTGCAACGACAAAGTATTTCGGTAAAAAAAAGACGCCCTTTGCGGGGGCGTCCCCTTTGAAAATTTTGCCCCGCTTGTGCCGTTTCGAAGCATTTCCCGTTCCCTGGTAATAGGGTGGATGACCGCCTGCCTGCGCGCTGACTTCCAGTGAAGGCGTGTCATTGCGCCGGAAGGCCCAGCCTCCGGGTTGATATTTCATTATCGGTTCGGGAGTTTGCGACGTGTAATCGCGAACACAGCAGGGCAAATCTGATACGGCGGGAATCTCGTCCCGCCGCGAAATTCAAAAAAGATCAATCAGCGGAAATCGACCTTCAGGCGCTCTTGCAGTCGGGCTTTCAAGCGGTCCGTGGAGGCGTTGACTTCCTCTGCTGTCAGAGTCCGTTCGGGCGACCGGAATGTCAAGGAAATAGCGAGGGATTTTCTGTCGGGAGGAAGTTTTTTTCCGGAGGGGTCGGTGAACAGATCGAAGAGCGTGATCGAATCCAGAAGAGGTTCTTTTTGCGAGAGGACCGCGTCGCGCACATCGCCGTAGGCGAGAGCCAGGGGAGCGGTCATTGCGATGTCGCGCGCGGACCCCGGGAACTTCGGAAGCGGCTTGGCTGCTGCTGCTGGCGGGATCGCGCCCCGCCAGGCTTCCGTGTCGAATTCCGCCGCAACCACCGCCGCATGGGCGTCGAGCTTCCGTGCCTCGCCCGGATGCAGAACTCCCAGCAGGCCGATGCGGATGCCATTCTTGAAAACTTCGATGGCAACGCTGAACGGGAGGGGGGGGTTCGGAAGAGGGGCGAAATCGTTTTCGGTCAGGCCGGCGAGTTCGCGCACGGTCCCCTTGAGATCGAAGACGTCCCAGTTCCGCCGCGGGCCGCCGCGCCAATCGGCCCGCGAAATTTCGCCCGTCGCCACCAGTGCGATTCGCGAGGCTTCGTCGGACGGCGAAAAGACCCGCCCGCATTCGAACAGGCGCACGCTCTCCGCGCCAAGGTCGAGATTGCGCTTCAGAGCCGCCAGAAGGCCGGGGATCAGGCTCGTACGCAGGCGTGATTGATCGTCGCCGAACGGATTTTTCAGCTCGACGGCGGGACCGAACCACGCGGCATCGGCGACCGATACGAGCGTGCTCGTCCGGGCCTCATGGAATCCGAGCCCGGTCAGGCCATGGCGCCGGGCCATCAAAAAATCGTAGGCGGCATCGGGCCGGGACGATGGGGCGAAGATCCCGGAGGTATGCGAGGGGATCCGTTCGATCCCGATCACGCGCGAAACTTCCTCGATGAGGTCCGCCTCGCGCGACAGCTCGTGGCGGAACCCCGGCACCGACCAAGTGGAATTCCCGCCGCCCGAAAGGGCTTCGAGGCCGACTTTTCTCAGCGCCTCCTCGATTTCCGCGTCGGAAAGATCCACGCCGAGCAACGAGCGCACACGGGCGTGCCGCAGGGGGATTTTCGGCCGGGCCCATCGGGCTCCCGATTCCAGGAGCACATCTTCCGCGACACCGCCGGCGACCTGCACGATCAGCCCGGCGGCCAGCGCGGAAGCGGACGCCACCATTTCCGGATCCACCCCGCGTTCGAACCGGTAGCTCGAGTCGCTGATCAGCCCGAGGGAACGCGAGGCGCGCCGCACGGACGCCGGATCAAAGACCGCGCTCTCCAGCAACAGATCGGTTGTTTCCGACGAAACGCCGGAATCCTCGCCGCCCATCACCCCGGCCAGCGCGACCGGGCGGGAATCGTCGGCAACGACCAAAAAATTTCCGGCAAGGGAATAGTCGCGCCCGTCCAGCGCCCGGAAGGATTCTCCGGTTGCCGCAAGCCTCACGCGCAGCGGGCCGGAAATCTTCGCCGCGTCAAATGCGTGCAGCGGTTGGCCGAGCGCGAAGAGGACATAGTTGGTGACGTCCACGACATTGTTGACCGGGCGGAGCCCGACCGCGGAGAGGCGGTCGCGGAGCCATTGCGGGCTCGGGCCGATCCTGACTCCACGAATCCTCCGCAGCGTGTAATACGGACATTCCTTCGCATCGAGTGCGACCGCATCTTTTGCGGGCGCAAACGCGACCTCCGGGAAGGCGGGAGGCTTCACGGGCAGGCCGGTGAAAACCCCGATCTCCCGCGCGATCCCGAAATGGCTCAGCCAGTCCGCGCGGTTCGGCGTGATCTCGAGTTCGAAGAGAACGTCGGACGGAAAGTGGTCGCCAATCGGAGAGCCCACGGCGGCCTCGGGCGGCAGAATGAGAAGGCCGTCGGAATCCTCCGCGAGGCGGAGCTCCTTCGCGCTGCACATCATCCCCTCGCTCCCGACCCCGCGCAGCTTGCCGGCCTTGATCTTGAAGTCCCCGGGCATGACCGCGCCGGGCAGGGCGAGCGGGACTTTGTCGCCGACCCTGTAGTTTTTTGCCCCGCACACGATCTGCCGTGGAGTTCCCGAGCCGTCGTCCACCCGGCAAACGCTCAGGCGGTCCGCATTCGGATGCGGATTCGATTCGAGGATCTGCGCCACGACGACCTTGTCAAAGTCCGCGCCGCGCCGTTCGACGGACGCCACCTCGAGCCCGGCGCGCCGGAACAGCGCCTCGAGTTCGGAGGCGGCAAGACGACAATCCACAAATTCGCGGAGCCAGTTGAGCGAAACTTTCATATGCGTTCGAGAATCAAGGCAAGTCGGAGCTGGACGACCAGACTTTTTTTAAGAGAAGGCATCACTGTTGTCCGGACGAGACAAACTCCCAAAGCGCGCGCCAATCGGCCGCGGGCAGAGCGAAGGCGGCTTCGTTGTGGTCGGCCCCGGGTGACACCCAGAGCTTTTTCGGCCCGGAGAGACTGTCGAACAACCGGCGGCCTCCCTCGGGCGGGGTCGTGCCATCGCGCTCTCCGATGACGATGGCCACCGGACGCGTGAATTTTTTCAAGGCCTTCACCGAGTCGAACCGGTCGAGCAGGAGGAGCCTCACGGGAAGCCACGGGTAATGGTGCGCGGCGGCGGCGGAGAGCGAATCGAACGGCGTGATGAGAACCAGGCCGAGGATTTTTTCCGGTCTCTGAGTGGCGGCCTGAGCGGCAATCCCGCTTCCGAGCGATTCTCCCACGACAATCACCGGCTCCGGCAGGGCATCAAGAGCCGCCACCGCTGCGGAGATCAGGCTTTTTTGATCCGGGCTTCCAGGCGCGGCTCCGTATCCCGGGTAATCCACGAGATATATTTTTGCCCCCGCGCCCGCTTCGCGGAGCATGGCGACGAGGGCGTTCCGGTCGAGGGCGTTTCCGGCATTGCCGTGAAGGATGAGCACCGGCCGGGCAGGGGATCTCCCATCGGTTACCCATCCGAGCGGCCGCCCCGAGGAATCCGTCCAGCGGGCGAGCCCCTGTGCTCCCGCAAGAGCCAGCATCTGTTCTTCCGGAAGAGTTTCCGGATGGTAGAGCATGCTGCGCTGCCGCAGGAAAACATAAAAGCAAATCCCGAGATACGCGAGAGCAAGCACGAGCAGCACGCTACCGAACATGGGCACAAGGATTTTCTCACAAACGGTCTTGAAAGCGGTCATCTTTTGGCTCGTTAGAAATGTGATCCCATGATAATCAAATAAGCCTGTCCCCAGGTGGAGTCGAACCACCATCTGAGCTTTAGGAGAGCCCTGCTCTATCCACTTGAGCTATGAGGACGTTGGAAATAAGCAACTTATGTATTTTTGAGGCGTAAAAACATGGAAAGTTCTACCAAAAGTTCTACTTTGTGTTCCCATGTCCGCAGACGTGTACCATTGTCGGGAACCCATGTAAAGCATCGCCATATCCGGGCAAGCGAACTCTCGCCCTTGAGTCGCTTTTGATTGCCTCGAACAGGCTGGCAGGGACGCAGCCTGCGGTCAAACCAATACCATCACAGTCGCCCGCAAAACCTGATCGAGAATGATCCATCCGAGCATCGTGATCTTGCTGAAGAAGACCACGAACTTGTCCCCACGGTAGAACTCGGGGTCTGCGAAGTCAACCATTTTGCTGGCCGCTGCAGACGCTTTCTTCAGGTGTCCGTCATCGGACCCTGCGATCGCTTCCAGAAGTTCCTTGTTGAACACTTCTGGGGATTCAATCTCTGTGGTGTTGTCCATAGTATGTATTTCTCCTTGGTGTTGGGTTAGGAACCAGCCACGACGGCGCTGGCATGGGTCTGGAGGTTGGTGGTGAATGTCACAACAGTGATCGGCGCGGTCGCCGAAGAGTCGACACCGTTGTTGCCGCCAGTGAGCGGCGAACCTTCGCCGACCGAGCTGAGAGTAACGGGGCCGTTGTTGCGCGTGACAAACCCGATGATGGGAGCGCCCGCTGTTCCGTCCGCTTCGAGCCAAAGCTTGATGTCACCGGTCTCGCCGTCATAGGTGACGGGAGCATCGTTGACGAAGCCGGCTGAGTCAGCAGCTTTGTAGAACGGGGTTGCGATTTCGAACTGCCCGGCGCATGAGAGCCCGGGGAGTTTGTCTGCTTCGACGACGTCATAGTCGGCGCTGTCGTTAAGAGCGATGTAGGGGGTGGCGCCGACGTTAGCCGCCGGAACTCCCAACACCCACTCATACTGCGACAGAGCCGAGTTCCAATCGAGGCTGATCACTTGACCAGACAGGATCGTAACGTCGGTAGCGACAGGAGCGGCCTGCGAGAGCGTAAAGGGCTCCTGAGGGTTGAACCCCCGGAGTACGCGGACGCGAGGCTTAACACGCTTGTATGTGCCGATTTGTGGCATAAGTTGTGTCTCCTAGTTGCGTTTCTCACTCATTGGGTTACACGCGTCTTAGGATCCCGGGTGTCCGGTATCCCGTTGAAACACCACCTTTCGGTGGCTTCCTGTTTCGTCGAGTAGCCTTTGCCAACTCTCCACAGGCGTATATTCCGGCATTTCCTGCCGTATTTTGTCACGCGAACGGTTTCAGTCTTACTCGACACACTCGCGCCACCCGTCAGGGTCTTGCGAGGCATCGGGCTTGGCCGAGGCCGCTTTGGCAACTCCTGCTCCTTGCGAAGCCGGGGCTGCTGAAAGGGTTGCGATCCGCGATGCGATTTTCAGCGCAACGGAGGGATCGGCTTTGACGGCGGCGGCTACACCAGCCGCAACAGCCCTCCCTGCCGTGCTATATATACTTGAGCGGGGCTACCTGTAGCTCCCCGCCCTGGCGATTTCCGCCGGGGCACCAACCGCAACACCAACCCGGAGACGATTATGCCCCGCAAGGGATATTACTCACCACCTCTGCGGAGGGATCTGGTCAAGCGCCTGTATTTCGCAGCCAAGGATCTGCGCGTTCCCATGACGGTCCTCAACGACCGGCTCATGGAGGATTCGCTTTCCCGCATCTGCGAGACACCGGCCAAGATCATCCCCCTCCACGGAGACACCAACCAGGACACGGCAACCGCCGCTGCCTGAAAAAACAACCAACTCGGCACGAGACCAGCCCGGCATCACGCCGGGCTTTTTCGTGCCCACAACCAACGAAAGGAAAATATATGGCACTCAAACTCATTGCCAATTACTCGAAGCGCCTCGTACTGCCGGGGTATAGCAGTCATCAGTTCGCGGTAACCGTCGAGACGGAGCTCAGCAACATCAACGACGTAGCAGGCGAAAGCTCGCGTCTGTATCAATCGCTCCAACAGAGCGTGGACGAGGAGATCCAGCACACGGGGTTCGTCCCGGATGAGGGATACGGCAAGAGCGACCGCGCCGCGCGCAACGGCAACACCAACCGCAGCAACGGCAACACCGCTCCCTCCAACGGTCACGCCGCCAATGGCGATGCCTGGGCGTGCAGCGAGAAGCAGCAGGAACTCATCATCAAGCTCGTGGACGAGCACCAGCTCGACAAGGGGCAGGTCGATGACACCAGCCGCGAAATGTTCGGCGTCGGGGTCAAGGAGCTCAACAAACTCCAGGCCAGCGGCCTCATTGATCGCATCCTCGACGAGAACGGCGGCCGCAAGCCCGCCCGTCCTCGCACTCGCACGGCACCTCCCCGGCGGGCCTACGCGAACGGAGGCGCCCGGTGATCGCGCTCGCGCCGGCAAGGAAGCTGGTGGTCCCCGACCCGACCGCGCACCTGACAAGCGTGGTCTCCGCCTCCCGGCTCAACACGTTCCACACATGTAGGCTGAAGTTTTACTTCCGCTATGTCCTGGAGTTGGTCAAGCCGGGCAGCGCTGCGCTCTTCGTGGGCAAGGCAGTCCATGCCGCCTTGCAGGCCTGGAGCACGGCACGCTGGCGGGGGCAGGAGCATGACGCTCCGGCCCTGCGCGAGGGTTTCCTCATGAACTGGGTGACCGGTCAGGAGGACGCGCCGGTGTCATGGGATGCCGGAGAAGAAGACGAACAGCAGGAAAAAGCATGGGGCCTCGTGGACATGTATCTCCGCGATACTCCGATACCGGTGGAGGAAAAACCCGAGGCGGTGGAGGTGCGTGTCGAAGCCGATCTGGCCGAGCACGGGCTGCCCACCCTCGTCGGGATCATTGATCTCGTGCGTCCGGGTGGGTGGATCGTTGACTTCAAAACCAGCGCCGCCACCCCGAATGGCGAACAGGTGATCCACCGGAACGAAACCCAACTCACCGCCTACGGTCTCCTTTACCGGGAGGCCACGGGCAGGCAGGAATCCGGCTTCCAGTTGCACCATCTGGTGAAAACCAAAACTCCGAAGCTGGTCGTGAACGAGGCCCCGGCAACAACCGAGGCCCAGCGCACGAAACTCTTCCGCTTGATCGAGTCCTACGTGGATGGAGTCGAGCGGGAGGATTACGTGCCGTCGCCGGGCTTGCAGTGTGCCGCGTGCGAATACTTCAACGAGTGCAGGCAAGGGGGTGCGGTATGAGAAAGCTCATCCTCATTCTCCCGGTGGCTCTCACCGGCTGCGGCAGCAACGCCCCAGACTTTGGTCCGATCGGGGCCGGCCTGGCGGTGATTGGCTTGGGCATTGTGATAGCGGCCTTGATCATCGCGATCTTCCGTAAAGGGGGTGGCGGCGATGATTGACCTGCTTCAACTCCTGCGTCTCATCCTGCCGATCGTGGGCATCCTCCTTGTTCTGCTGGCAGTCGTAACCCTGCTCGCCTCGCTCGGGCCGGTGCTCCTGCCGATCGGCATCCTTGCCGCAGCCGGCCTCGTGGCCTGGCTCTGGCTGGCTCGGAAATAAACAACCATCAACCAAGAGGCCGGGGGCACCAACGCTCCCGGCCTTTCCATTTTCAGGCTCCCGGCATTCCGCCGGGGCCAACCCGCCGCCCTACAGCGGCCATCAGTAAAACCACTGGTGACCGCTGCGAGCGCAAGCTCTGCGGTCGCCTTTCAACCAAGAAAGGAAAACACAGATGAGTCCCAAAGCAGGATTTATTTTGTTGGATCAGATTGAACCACGGCTACGCGCCACCATGCCGTATATCCGTGGAGTCGGTGCCGAAGATACCGAAGAGCTGTTGCAGGATGCCCTGACGGTGGCAGCCAAGATGCTGCATGACCTCGAAGAGCGGGGCAAGGAGGTCACTCCGGGGAACGTCGCGTATTACACGATCCTCCACATGAAGTCCGGTCGCCGGTCGTATTCGGCGGGGCGCACGGATGTCATGAACGCGGGAACGCAGTTGGACAGGCTCTCCATGGTTCTCTCGTTTGAGGAACCGGCGGGGTATGACCCGGAAACCGATGAGGAGATCCCGCTCGGTGACATGCTGAGTGGTAGTGAAGACGATCCTGCGATGGCGGCATCAAGGGCCGTGGACTGGGAGGATTTCCTGGGCACGCACAACCACCGCTACGGGGCGATGGTGAGTGATTTCGCACAGGGCAGGCACGCCAAGGACACGGCAGCCAGGTTCGGGTTCAGCAGTTCGTGGGCGCACGACTTGAAGGGAAAGCTGGCTGCCGATCTGCGGGAGCACTTTGGCGAGGACGCCATTGCGGACTCGATGCAGGTGCCCTCGTGGCGCGGCAACATCATGGTGGATCACGAGAAGGCAGCGTGCCGGGCAGATCGTCGGCGGGGGTGAACCAACTCGCCCTTGGCGACATGGAATCCACGGCAGACGCCAATAACAAACCGGGGCCAAGCCCCAAAAATCGAAGGCCGGGGACGCTCCCGGCCTTTTGCATTTCAACAACGAAAGGAAAAAATCTATGGGGAGCACAACGCTCTATTTCAGAGAAGGCAGCTCGGACAAAGTTTACCGTGCCGCCATCGAACCGCGTGACGGCGGATACGTGGTCAACTTCGCCTACGGGCGCAGGGGATCCACGCTCAACACCGGCACGAAAACATCCTGCCCGGTGTATTACGACGCCGCCCGGATGATCTACGACAAGCTCGTCCGGGAAAAGCTGGCCAAGGGATACACCCTCGGGGCCGACAGCCCGGCCTACACGGACGGCAGCAAGAAAGTGACGGACATCCGCCCGCAACTCCTCAATGCGGTTGACGATCCGGGGCCGCTGCTCAAGGACAATGGGGTCTTCCTCCAGCCCAAGCACGACGGCAAACGCCTGCTCATCCACAAAAAAGGCGAGGACGTGACCGGCATCAACCGGCGCGGCATCGAATGCGGAATCCCTGAAAGCATCCGTGCGGCGGCAATGATCCTGCCCGGAGACTTTCTCGTGGATGGCGAGGCCGTGGGGGACACCCTCCATGTCTTCGACATCTTGGAAATCGACGGTTCAGACATCCGGGCCATCCCGTATCGTGATCGGCTCGTCAAGCTCTTGAACCTCCTCGCCAGCGGGCAGCAGACAGGAATCCAGGGGGTTGCCACGATCAGCGGACACGAAGCGAAGACACGTTCATTCGACCACCTCCGCGAGGAGAATGCCGAGGGCGTGGTCTTCAAGCGGATCGGGGCGCCGTATTCGCCGGGGCGTCCGAACTCTGGCGGCGACCAGCTCAAATACAAGTTCGTCGAGACCGCCTCGGTGATCGTGAACGCGATCAACGCCAAGCGCAGCGTCCAGATGGCGGTGTGGGAAAACGCAAAACTCGTTCTCTGCGGCAACGTCACGGTCCCGGCGAACCAACTCATCCCGCAGGTCGGGGATGTCATCGAGACTCGCTACCTCTATGCGATGGAAGGCAGCGGAAGCCTGTTCCAGCCGGTTTATCTCGGTGTGCGCGACGACATCATGGCCGCCGAATGCACCCGCGATCAGCTCAAGTTCCGCAGGGAGGCGGCGGCGGCATGAACCCCTACGAGAAGTTCACGGGAGTTCGTGCCCGCAAAGAGGCAGCCGCCAAGCCGCCATTCGGTGCCGGGTTCTGTGCCAAGATCGTGGCGGAGACGGAAACGCTCGAAGTCCGCTGTTCGGGAGTCAACGATCCAGGTCGCGACTACTGCGTGTTCCGTGCATTCAACGCCGGGGGCAACCTCATCGGCACCAAGAGGGTCAATGGCTACTGACTCCCATGCGGGGGCAACCCGGCTCATCAACCGCTCCAGGGTGAAACAGTTCGCCCTGGCGGTTGCGGAGAAACGCGCCCACCGGTTCACCAGAGTCGGCGAGGAATTCCTGATCCGGTGCGAAGCCAACTTGAAGGAATTCATCCGCCAATACGTCAAGCGTCTGCCCTCGAAGGGAAAGACGATCCTGTGACAACAAACCCGGACCATCGGGATTTTCAAACAAGCGCCGGGATGGATCCCCGGCTCAGGACACAACATGCACCTCGACACCAACCGCATTTACCTCTGCACAAATGGCACCAACGGGGCGGTTCATCTGCTCCTTCCAAAAACACTCAACTTCGAGGTGGTCGAGCTCCGGCTTGACGACCCCGATCCTTCCCGGACGGACGCGGCCGAGTTCAAGCTTCTCCGCGAGGAGATGACCGAACACG
>Ga0194054_10000611_pt1 | contig 17699 bp, 6 predicted proteins | sample SepL2210m_MetaG_FD_163628 | JGI IMG/M metagenome (GOLD analysis project Ga0194054, IMG submission 163628) | Anoxic zone freshwater microbial communities from boreal shield lake in IISD Experimental Lakes Area, Ontario, Canada - Sep2016-L227-10m | ecosystem: Environmental > Aquatic > Freshwater >... | reverse complement strand
TGCGCGTGAAGAGCACGTTGCGGTCCCAATCCAGCCCGCAGAGGTCGCCCAGGGCGGCCAGGACGGTGGCGGCGAGAATGCTGCTGGTGCCGAGGCCCGAGCCTTTCGGCACGGCGGAGAGCAATGACAGCTCAATGCCGGCACCGAAATCGCGCAGGTGTTGCTCCAGAGAAGAGAAGCCGCCATTGGCATGAAAACGCGGCAGGAATCCCGCCAGCGCAAACGCCGCTTTGGCCAGCGCGAACGGGCGGTCCGGCTGGCCGAAAGTGTCCAGCTCGGCATAGGTGCGAACCCGCTCCTCGACCCCGAGATCGATCGAGCGCATGACCAGTTCCGGGCGCTCGGAAAGTTTCGCGAATACCTGGATTGGGGGCTGGCCGTTGAGGTCGGCGGCGAGGTTGAGCACTTTGCCGCCCTGCTCGATGCAATAGGGGGGTGTGTCGGTCCAGCCGCCGGCGAGGTCAAATCGGATCGGGCTGCGCGCCCAAACGATCTGGTCCTCCAGAACCTTGCGGCGCGGGCAAGCCGGGGCGAGCTGAGCCTCGTGGGCGATCATCTCGCGAAGGCGCGCAAAGGCCTCGGCTTCGAACTTCTGCCAGTCCGGTTCGTTACGATGACGCAGCACGGCGGACCGAAACATCTGGTCGTGAACCAGCCGCAGCGGATCGTCGTCGTGGCCGAAGCGCAACTCGGGCAAGCCGTTCGTGCCGGAGGCAAAATCGCGGGCGGTCGCTTCGAGGTCCAGCCGGAAGAAGATGCTTCGGCGGAAATTCTTCAACATGGGCAGCAAACAACCCTGGCGCAATCCATCGCGCTGCTGGTGAAGCCGCGGCAAATTGACCTGCTCGAGCATCTGTTGTGCCGAGAGCCGGGGCAAACCGCGCCACTGTGCCGCATATCCACCTTGGACCACCGGGTCAGGCGCAAAAAGCCATTCCACAAAAGCCGGCGCGATGTGGGCAGCGGCAATGACGGGGAAAATTGGGCAGAACTGGATGTCCGCCTGGGGATCGATACCGCAATCTTCTGGTTTAAGTCCGCGCGCGTCGAACCAGTCGCGCGCCGTTTGCCCGAGCCAACGCGTCGAATCGTCTCCGAGCGGGCCGTGAAACGTGTCATTGAACCCGTAAGCGCGAACGCAGAATTTGTCCTGCCCAATAGGCACGAAGTCCAGGCACACGCCTGGGTTGAGGCGCAGGGTCCAATCGTTTTCCGGCACGCCGGTGAGAACGTGTTGGGAAGCGATCTGCCAAGTGGCCGGCACGACACTGTTCTCGACCCACAGGCTGTGATTGCCTTGCCGCCGCAAGGCGGCGTCGAAGCGAGAGTTTTGCGTCACCTGATCCGGCTGTTGACCCACGGCAGCGCCGCTGACTTTAGACTCATCGAGCACAAGGTTTTGCAGGGCAGAGACGGACTCAATCAACTGCTGGTTGGCGCCGAAGTGGAAGAACTGGGCCTCCGGCAGCGGGACGACAGCGCATGAGAGGGCATTGACCGCCGCGTCCTGGACCGCCGGGGTTTTGCCAAGCGCGAGGCCAAATTGCGCATACAGCTCATAGCGCCGCGGTCCGCTTCCAGCGAACTCGCCCGCCTGCCACCCGCAACACTCCATCAGCACCCGCACCGCCCGCTCGCTCAACAGCCACATGCCCGTATCCACCAGGCAAAGATACGTTTCTGCCAGCTCACGGATTCTGGTTGCAGGAGGCTTTTGCAGGAAGAACGCGAGCTCGGTCGGGTGGCGGCGTGGGGAAAAGAAGACGCCGAAATCCTTCGCCTTCTCGGGCGCTACCCACATGCCGAGCCCGAGGACGTCCACTTCGGGAAAAGGTGGCAGCTCGCGCGCGAAGCGCAGCAGCACGTCGCCGCTGGTAATCAGGGCGGCTGTCTGCGGGCTGGCGTGGGTCAGCACCCGCTGGTAATCGGCCAGTTGCAAATCCAGCAGCGATTGATCGAGACGCTGCCCGCGCGACCAACGGAACACCGGAATCGGCATGAGCAACTTGCCCGTCGGTGCGTAGGCGGGCAATCGCCGACTCTGCCCCCCGGCGTGCAGAATGAGCTTGCGGCTCTGTCGCAACCAGTCGGTGAAGGACACCTCGGGCGCCGTTGCGCGCCACGCTTCGGCCAGCAGATTAGCCGTGCCACCGCCCGAGCCCAGCGGCTGGCCGCCCGGATCGCAGGAGGCGAACCATTCAGGCCGCCGCCGATCTTCGAGCGCTGCGAACTCCTCGGCCATGCGCGGCGGAAGGGTTAGGAGGTATTGAATTGGGACTTCGGCGCCTGGCATAGTTTTGCTTCGGATGATGGGAAAAAGCCACTGGCTCTGTCGAGCGGAATTGCAGGTCTAAGGCGCAAAAGCGGCCTCACGAATATCGACATAGGCGGTCACCTGCATGATCGGCAGCTCAGCAGTTGGATGATGAGTTATTCCCCAACCGGATTTGCCACCCACACGGATCATTTTCCGATCATTTTCCGATTGCTGTTCCAAGGATTTGGGCTTATAGTCGAAAGCATGGCAAACGGCGATCACCGCTCACCCGCCACCGCGGGGCAAGTCACCGTAGAAGCCTGGCTCCGCTGCCAGAGCTTGATTGCTGGTCAGCGCACGCCCAATGCGCCGCGTTTCGCCATGAAAAGACTCTCCCTTGACTCCAAGGGAGGTTCCATCCTCCATAAGCCAAATCCCATGCAACGAGCGCTTTTCCTGGCGAGCCTGAGCTTACTCGGCATTCTCTCCAGCGCACCGGCTGCCACCCGAACCTGGATGGGCAGCGTTTCAACGGACTTTTACAACCCGGCAAACTGGTCGCCCAATGGCATCCCCGTCGCCGGCGACACGCTCAACATCGCCACTGGTTCAGTCGCCATCTCCCCTGTCTTTACCAATGCCGGCCAAATCAATTGGACCGGCGGCAGCATCCAAGGCGCATTATTCGTTGCGACCAACGGATGGCTTGCCCTGAGCGGGACCGCGGCGAAATACCTCGATGGGCCGATCACCAACGCCGGGACGCTGACGCTTGCAAGCGGTTTATGCTTCGACGCGAACAATGCGCAGATCGTCAACCAGGCGAGCGGGTTGGTGGACGTGGAAGGCGATTACACGATCTACCCCAACTCGGGCTGGTCGGGCATGCAATTTATCAACGCGGGTACCTTTCGTAAGAGCGCCGGCGCCAACACCTGTGTGATGACGGGTTTCCCTTTCTACAACACCGGCAGCATCCAATCCTTGAGCGGGCGGGTGGACTTGCAGAGCGGCGGGGCGCTGGCCGGAACCTGCGCGGCCGCAGTGGCAGGCGCGGCGGTGACGTTCAGCGGCGGGAGCTTCACGCTGGCCTCGGGTGCCGTGTTCACCGGGCCGGGCTTTGTGGGCGTGGCCAATGGCACGCCTGCTATCAGCGGCACGCTGGCGACGGCCATGCAATGGAGCGGAGGCAGCCTCGGCGGCAACTGGTCCATCGCGGTCAGCGGGTCGTTAACGCTCAGCGGCGCAGCGACCAAGTATCTGGACGGAGCAATCACCAACGCCGGAACGCTGACGTTGGCCAGCAGCTTATGCTTCGATGCGAACAATGCGCAAATCGTCAATCAGGCCAGCGGGTTGGTGGAGGTGCAAGGCGACTACACGATCTACCCCAGTTCAGGCTGGCCGGGAATGCAGATTGCCAACGCGGGCACCTTCCGCAAGAGCGCGGGCAGCGGAAACTTGACGCTGCAGATTCCATTCGTGAACAGCGGGCAACTGGCCATCCAAAGCGGCGCGTTGAGCTTGGGGACGACCTTGACGCTCGCTCCCGCAGGCACGGTGACCGGAGCGGTAATCGTGAACAACGTGGCGATCAACGGCACGCTGCACGGCTCGCTGACTTGGCTGAGCGGAACGCTGTATGGCCAACTGCTGGTGGCCAATGACGCGGTGCTGTCGCTGAGCGGAGCGGCGACCAAGTATCTGGCGGGAACAGTGACCAACGCCGGGACGATCAACGTGGGCAGCGGGCTGGCATTTGATGGGAACAGCGTTCAGGTGGTGAACCAACCGGGCGCGCTGGTGGACCTGCAAGGTGACTACACGATCTATCCCAGCACGGGCTGGTCGGGGATGCAATTCATCAACGCGGGTACCTTTCGCAAGAGCGCCGGCACTAACACTGCCACTGTGAGTGGGATTCCCTTCCTCCACACTGGCAACGTGGCAGCACTGAGCGGAACCTTGGAATTTCAGGGCGGCGGCACGCTGGCCGGAACTTGCACGACGACCTCGGGCACGGCCATCACGTTCAACGGTGGCAGTTTCGGGCTCCTCCCCAGCGCGGTATTCAATGGCGCAGGCTTCGTGGGCATGACGAGAGGGACCATCAGCTTAAGTGGGACGTTGGCGACCGTCATGGGTTGGAGTGGAGGCGAAATCCTTGGCGGCTGGTCGATTGCCACCAACGGATTGTTTGCCCTGAGCGGGACCGCGGCGAAATACCTCGATGGGCAGATCACCAATGCCGGAACGATGACGCTGGCCAGCGGGCTGGTGTATAACGCCAGCGGTGTGCAAATCGTCAACCAGGCCGGTGCGCTGGTGGATCTGCAAGGCGATTACACGATCTACCCCAGCTCGGGCTGGTCGGGCATGCAATTTATCAACGCGGGTACCTTTCGTAAGAGCGCCGGCACCAACACCTGCGTGGTGACCGGTTTTCCCTTCTACAATACCGGCAGCATCCAATCCTTGATCGGGCGGGTGGACTTGCAGAGCGGTGGGGCGCTGGCCGGAACCTGCACGGCCGCAGTAGCAGGCGCGGCGGTGACGTTCAGCGGCGGGAGCTTCACGCTGGCCTCGGGCGCCGTGTTCATCGGGCCGGGCTTTGTGGGCGTGGTTAATGGCACGCCCGCTATCAGCGGCACGCTGGCGACGGCCATGCAATGGAGCGGAGGCAACCTCGGCGGCAACTGGTCCATCGCGGCCAGCGGGTCGTTAACGCTCAGCGGGGCAACGACCAAGTATCTGGACGGAGCAATCACCAACGCCGGGACGCTGACGTTGGCCAGCAGCTTATGCTTCGATGCGAACAACGCGCAGATCGTCAATCAGGCCAGCGGGTTGGTGGAGGTGCAGGGCGACTACACGATCTACCCCAGTTCGGGCTGGCCGGGAATGCAGATTGCCAACGCGGGCACCTTTCGCAAGAGCGGCGGCACGAACACGGCCGCAGTGAGTGGGATTCCATTCCTGAACACGGGCACGGTGGAATCCCAGCGCGGCCTCCTTACGTTCGATGCCGCCTTTACCAACGCCGCCGGCAGTCTGGCAGCTCGGCTCAATGGTGACGGGGACTACGGCCGGATCGCCTGCTCAGCCCCATTGACGCTCAACGGCCCATTCAGCGTTAGTCTGCTTTCCGGTTACACACCGGCCCTGAGCAACATGTTCCAACTGCTCACCTATCCGTCCGTCTCTGGTTCCTTCACCAGCTACAACGGGCTGGAACTCGGCGGCGGACTCAAGCTAACTCCGAAACTGGATCCAACTGCATTTTCCCTGACGGTGGAAGGTTCCTCTGTCTTGCCGCCGACAATCTTGACCCAACCCGCTAGCCAGACAGTGACGGCGGGAACGAATGTCACTTTCAGCGTCACGGCGTCCGGCACGCCGCCGTTGAGCTATCTATGGCAGTTCAATGGCACGAACCTGGCCAACGCGACCAATGTGACGTTGACGCTGACGAACGTGCAACTTAGCCAGGCAGGTAAATACGCCGTGCGGATCACCAATGCGGTCGGGTTCGTCCTCAGCTCCAACGCCCTCCTGGCGGTCAGTCCGGCCCCGTCGAACTGCGTGCCAGCGCCCGCCGGCATGGTTGCGTGGTGGACGGGGAATAACGATGCGAGTGATGTGTTCGGCTCAAGCAACGGTTCACTTCAAGCCGGCGCGGCCATTGCTGCTGGCTTGGTTGGTGGCGCTTTCGATCTGCCGTCGGGCGGGTATGTTTCGGTGCCGGATAATCCAGCTTTGGCCCCGACCAACACGATCACGGTTGAAACCTGGATTTATCAACGCAGCCAACTGGGTGCCAATGATCCCGTCGTCAAGAAAGCGGGAGATGCCGGGACAACGAGCGACGGATACTCCCTGGAATTCGCCGGCACCGAGTTGGTTGCTTTCTGGGTCTATGTAGGAAGCGGGGGATGGCAGAGCACTGGGAGCGGTCCCGTGGCGGCCAACCGGTGGACGCACTTGGCGGGCAGTTATGACGGGGCGACCCTCCGCCTTTATGTCAACGGCATGCTGGCCAATTCCCGGGCTGTGACGGGGACGATGACGCCGTCGCACAACCCATTGAACATCGGTGGAGACCCCTCGACTCTGAGCCGGCACTTTGACGGACTGATTGATGAGGTGTCCATCTATAATCGAGCATTGTCCGGCGGTGAAATTGCGTCAATCTATACGGTCGGCGCCGAGGGCAAGTGCGCGGGCGCGACGCCATCGACAATCTTGACCCAACCCGCTAGCCAGACAGTGACAGCGGGAACGAATGTCACTTTCAGCGTCACAGCGTCCGGCACGCCGCCGTTGAGCTATCTATGGCGGGTCAACGGCACGAACTTGGCCAACGCGACCAATCCGACGTTGACGCTGACGAACGTGCAACTTGGCCAGGCGGGCAACTATTCCGTGCTCGTAAGTAACGCGGCGGGTTTCATTCTCAGCTCCAACGCCCTCCTGACGGTCAGTCCGGCTCCGTCGAACTGCGTGCCAGCGCCTGCCGGCATTGTTTCTTGGTGGAGTGGCAACGACAGTGCCGCCGACAGTGTCGGCACGAACAACGGCGTGGCGATGGGTGGCACCGCTTTCGCTCCAGGCGAAGTGGGAGAGGCGTTTAGCTTCGACGGCGTTTCGGGCTGGGTGGATATTCCCAACCCGGCTTCACTCAATCCGACGGGTCCCTTCAGCGTCGAGGCCTGGATCAAAGCCAATCCGCAGCAGCTCACTGCCGGCGGCATATTTTTGATCGTGGATAAATCGCACGGGTTCACCGATGGCACGGGTTGGCTGCTCCAGGGCAATGCAAACGGAACCGTAGGATTCGGTTACGGCACTGGGGGAAGTTCCTCTGGAGCCAATTTCCCTGAGGTCAACACCCTCTCCAGCGTTTTGGACAACCAATGGCATCACTTGGCGGGCGTGTTCACCGGCACGCAACTCCAAATCTATCTGGACGGCGCGCTGCAGAGCACCCTGAATCAGACCGCTCTGCCGGTCAACAATCAGCGCGATGCAGAGATAGGCTGCTCGTGGGGCGGGGGGACGCCCACGCGGTATTTTCACGGCCTGATTGATGAAATCTCCTACTATGATCGGGGACTCTCGTCAAATGAGGTCGTGGCGATCTATGCCGCAGGCAGCGCGGGCAAGTGTTCGGTGGGGCCCATCACTCAGCCCGGCTTGCGTGCCGATTACCGCTTCCAGAACACCCTGCTCAGCTCGGTGGGCAACCCGCCGGCCTTGTCCAACTTGGGCAGCAATGCGTTTGTGACCGCCACGGTGGACGGCCTGCCCCGCACCGTTCTGACCTTTGGCTTCAACGACGGCCTGCTGCTTCAACCCGGCCAGAGCGTCATCCCGAGCAATGTGTACTCGGTCGTGATTCTGGCTGCTCTGGAGGATGTCTCCTACTACCGGCGGCTGCTCGGGTTCCAAGCGATTGGCACCGACGAGGGATGGTACGTGCATAACGGACGGCTGAGTTACTGGCCCGTGCTGGACGGCTCGATCGAGGCCGTCGCGGCCGGCCAGTTCGTCCAGTTCGCCTTGACGCGGGCGGCGGACGGCACAGTGCGCGGCTACATGGGCGGGAGCGCAGCCATCCAGTTCCCGGACGCCATCGGCAGCGTCGGACCGGGAGCCGATGGCGTGCTCCGATTCTTCGCGGACAACACAACCTATGCCTCGGCGGGCCAAGCCGCGCGCATTCGCATTTATGACGTGGCGCTGACGGACGCGCAGGTCGCCGCGCTGGATCGGTTGCCGGCCGCGGGGCCAACCCTGACGCTGACCCGTGCGGGCAACACCCTCACGATGGCGTGGCCCACAAACTTCGCTGACTATCGGCTGCGTTCCGCGCCCTCGCTCGCCCCACCAATTCTCTGGACCACCGTCAGTAACGTGTCGGTCTCAGGCCCGCTGTTTCAGGCAACGGTGGGTGCAACGAACAACAGCCGTTTCTTCCAGTTGGTAAACCCGTAACACTTCGCCAGACATGCAACTCAGATGGCCCTGAAGCTTATGAAGACTACGATTGTAATTCTGTTTGGTGCCCTGGTCCTTTCCGCCTCCCTCAACCCGCCATTGCGGGCACAGGCCCATGACGTCTTGGGTTTCACCGCCTCCCCTTACCTCCCCCTGGTGAGAGGCGGGCCTCCGACCAATGACTGGCTGCAATTGGTCTGCTCATCGGCGGGGCCGGTGTCCTGGACCGCCACGGTCAACCCGGATGTGCCTGATCAATCGGGGAGAAGCCTGGGGGCGGCCGCCAGCGCCATCTCTGTGCATCCAGCCTCGGGTCAGTTCCCCGTGAACGGGTCTCAATATCTCCTGATCCAAATCCAAGCGGCCAGTTCGAGCCAGCTCAAGGGCGTTTACGATGGCACGATCACCTTCACCGCCACCGGCACGTTCCTTCCCCCCGGCCAGTGGAACCCGTCCGTAAACCTGAATGTGAGGGTGGAGTACGCCACCAACAACACAGTGAGCGTGTATCCAGCAGCTTACTTCTCCCGTGTTGATGCCGGCACCAGCGCCACCCAGCAGGTAGGGCTCATTAACCTTGGGCCGGATCACCTCTACCACTGGAAGACCACCGTGGCCAACGGGGGCTCCTGGCTGAGCGTCTCGCCCAGCGCGGGCAATGATCTCCCAAACTGGCAGGACGCCGGGTATAGCGGGAGCGAAACGAACCTGACGCTGACGGCCAACGCCACCGGACTCGCACCCGGTCATTACACATGCACCCTCGTTATTACGGCGGATAACCTCCGAGCCACTTCATACACCTCCCAGGTCCAGCTCGATGTCCGACAACCGGATGTTATCCTGGATCAGAAAGTGGCCGCGCGCGGGACGGTGGAGCGCATCACCATTCATGGCCAAGGTTTCACCAGTGGTTCGGTGCCCTCGTTTCTCAAGAACGATGCTCCGGATGCCAATTTAGTGCTGAGCAATCTGACGGTGAATCCTACTCAAATCCAGGCTGATCTGTTTGTCAATGCGAATGCCGACCTGGGGCCCAGAACATTGAAGGTCGCCACTGGTAGCGTCAACGTCTTCCAAACGGATGCTTTGGAGGTGATCAGCATTCGCCCTGAGTTGAGCCAAGGCACCACCAACTCGTTGGGGAAGCTGCTGGTGGCGAACCACCCGACGGTGCTGCGCGCCTTCGTTCAAAGCGGACGGTCAATCCAGAATCTCGATGGCCTGCTGTATGTGTTTAACGGGGAACAGCAGATGGCCGGCTCGCCTTTCGCTCCCAACGCGCCTTCGCCACATTCGGACAACACCGGCCAGTTGCTGTGCATTGATCACCCAACCGCCAAGGACAGCTACAGCGACATCGAGCAGTTCTACCTCCGCGATTCGATCAACTTCTATTTCGGCAGGGACTTGCCCGGGCGCCAGCAGATTCCCGCAGGAGATTGGGATTTCTTCGTGGCCTTGTCGGGAACCAATCTGTCCCAAACGCCACCCTCTCTGAGCGGCCTGACCAAAACGGACTTCCTGGCGCGTAAGGATTTCATTCGTTTCCATGTGCCGCAAACGCAGACCTTTCGCACCACCAAACCCCTCCGCCTGCTAGCGCTGGTGGACTACCGGCTGAGCGCCGGCCAAGCCATCGCAGTGGCTCGAGCCATCTCGAACACCATACCCTATCTCGCCGCTGCTTTCCCGGTGGACAACACCAAGCTGACCTTGGAAGTTGACCGCACTTTCAATTCGGGGGTCATCGACTTGGATCGTTTGCGGTGGTGGGGCTTGAATCCCTTCAAGGAATGGGCCATCCAGATTCTCAACGCGCTTGAAGACCGCCGGGTGGCGCTCAATCAGGGGCGCGCGCCCGACGCTCAGATTGATCGAATCGCCTTGGTAACCGACAAGGTCTCGGTTAGCGCCATCGCGGACCAAGCCGCCGGGCTATCGAAGATTGGCCTCCCCTCGGTGATTGTCGGAAAGTATCCCCATTCGGTAGCCCACGAACTCGGCCACAGTTATGGGCTGTACGACACCTATGATGAAGCAGGAGCCCAAACCAAGTGGTTTTTTTCACCCAACCCGCGGCGCCCCGATGCCGTCCCCGAGGGCAATCGGGTCGAGAGTGGGACGGTGCGCCTATGTCCGCTGCATCCCTACAATGACGAGGCAGTAGTAGAGCCGCTCCTTGTCCTGGCCGGGGCCTCCACCTCGATCCCGACCAACCCGACCAATCTGCCAGTCGTCAGATTCCCCGGTGCCATCGTCAACAATACTCCGTTCTGCAAACTCAGCATAATGGGGAATTCTCAAATGCCTAATCAACGCTGGCCCGATTCCACCGAATGGATGTATCTGGCTGGTCAGTTCAGCGTTGGGACTCATCCATTGGATCTGGCCACTAATGATCTCCTGACAGTGAACGGCATTGTGGATATTGCCGGGAACATGGACCAGGTTCAGGTTATCCGTGGGCCAGTGGCGGGGGGGCTGCCCGCGGCGGCAGCCGGCGACTATTCCCTCGAGCAACTCGATTCGTCAGGGGTGGTCCTGTCCAGTCAGCCGTTTAACGTTGATTTCCAGCAATCGGGCGTGGGCCTGATTGTGAGCAGTGCTCTGGAGGTGAGCGCGCCCTTCGCGACCGGTTGCGCCCAAGTGCGCCTGCGGAAAGGCGCGCAGGTTCTCTACAGTCGGCCCGTATCCGCCAACGCCCCGGTCGCGCATGTGCTGACTCCCACGGCCGGACAAGCCGTCAGCGGCCCCACCGCCATCACCTGGTCCGCTACCGATTCTGATGGCGACCCGCTCACGTATTGCCTTTACTACCTGAGAGACGGTGTGACCCCACTGCCGCTAGCCAGCGGTGTGACCTCAAACAGTTTCCTGTGGAATCCAGCCGGCTATGGCGGGAGCGCCCAGGCGCGAATCCTCGTGGTCGCCAGCGACGGGGTCAACCAGGGGCAGAGCCTGTCAGCCGCCTTCACGGTGCCCAAGAAGGGTCCCAACCTGACCATTCTCTCGCCGGCGTCCGGGGTTGCTTACCCCTCCTACGACACCTGGGTGACGTTTGTGGGAGCTGGTTTTGACCCGGAGGATGGGCTTCTGCCCAGCAGCGCGCTTTCTTTTTCTTCGGATATCGACGGCGATCTGGGGACGGGTGAGATGGTGCAGCGCTACCAGTTGTCCCAAGGGGTACACACGATCACGTTGATGGGCTATGACAGTGACGGGAACACGAACCAAACCAGCATCACTTTGACGATCTCAGACAACCCGCCAGTGCCGGTGCTTGGAAGTCTATCCCCCACCAGTGGACCGCCGGGAAGCACGGTGCTGGTGACAGGTCAGAATCTGGACGCGGCCGGCCTGACGGTGAACTTTGGCACTAACGCCGCCCTGGTCGGCAGTGTCACCTCCACCCAGTGCGTCGTCACGGTCCCAGCGGGGCTGCCCGCCGGCGATATGCCAGTGACCCTGACGTCTGGAGTCTTCAGGAGCGACTCATTGCAATTCTCGGTGACAGCCGGCCACCCGAGGATTCTGGCCGTGACACCGCCCGAGGGGCCTCCCGGTACTCCGGTCATGATTCGGGTCGCCGAGTATGATCCGGCGGCCAATCCCACGGTTCGGTTTGGGACGAATCCGGCGTTGATTCTCGATCTGACGAACCTGCTGGTGGTCGTTCCTTCGGGACTTTCGAACGGGCTGGTTAATGTGACGGTGTCCACCACTCAAGGAACGAGCGATCCGGCGGCCTTCCAAGTCACCAGCGGGCAACCCTTCAGCTTGGTCGTGCTCGACTCTCTTTCCCCAGCCTCGGGCCAAGCCGGAAGCCGATTAACCATCCAGGGCAGCGGTTTTAGCTCTGTTTTGGCCAACAACATTGTCAGTTTGGGAAGCGTAACGACAGTGCCCCTGAGCGTGACGGCTAACTCGTTGGAGGTGCTCATTCCGCCTGGGATTCCTCAGGGCCCAGCCCCGGTGTTCGTCAGTGTTGACGGTTATCCCAGCAACCCACTCTGGTTAACCGTGTCTCCGAGTTCGGCTGATCTGGCCATCAGCCAGATCAGCCAGGTGACCGCCGCCGGCCTGGCCTTCACCATCACGGTGGAGAACCTCGGCCCCGGTGACGCCACTGGCTTAAAGATCACGGACTCCTTGCCTCCGGGCACCGCCGTGCTGTCGGCCGCTTCCACAATCGGCGCCTGTAGCGTGACCAACCGTTTGCTGACCTGTGCCATCAACCAGCTTACCAATGGGGGGGCGGCAGTGGTGACCTTGCAGTTGGCCGTCGCGACCCCGGGCCTTTACACCAATGTAGCTGACGTTAGAGGCGTCGAGCCGGATCCAGTCCTGTCGAATAACCTCGCCAGGCAAGTGGTGCAATTCACGGCGCCGTCGCCGGTGCTGCTCATCGAATTCACTGGCAACTCAGTCAGGATTTCCTGGCCGGCAACCACGCCCGCGAACGTCGTTCTCCAAACCTCGCCAAGCCTCTCGCCCACGTCGTGGGCTGATGTGCCTGACGCTCCGACCAACGTCAACGGCCGCTTTCAGGTTACCCAGAGCATCGCCAATCAAAGTCACTACTATCGTCTATTGATTCGCTAGTCGCTTAAATACTTCTTCACCCAGGCCAGCGCATCGGGCACATAGATTTCTCCCAACTGGTGGCCTTTGTCGTACCAGATGAGCTTTGTGTTCGGCCCTTCGATGTATTGGTGGTACGACGCCTCGACTCTGGCCGCCACTCCCATGCCGTCGTTGCGGCCCATGAGCATGAGGAACGGCCGGTTCCCGATGCCCCAGGTGTAATCCACAGGCGCCGCCGGGCCGTATCCGATGCTCAGCAGCGGCGGCACACACGCTACGGCCATCTTAATGCGCGGCTCGACGGACAGCAGATAGAACGAGTCCATGCCGCCCATGCTGTAGCCCAGCAGGCCGACGCGGTTCGTGTCCACCTGGCCGCGCTCGAAGATGAAATCGAGCGCTCGCCGATAATCTTTCACCGTCTGAATTGAGATTTCGGCGTATGTGAAGTAATTGCGGCGGGTCGGGGCCTTCGGATCGTCGTAGGAATTGACGTGCTGATAATCAATCTCGTTGCTGCGTTCGCCGTGCGTGGCAGCGTCCAGCGCGAGCGTCGCGTAACCGGCGTCGAGCAGTGCCTTGCGCATCACGCCGCCGTTGATGTAATTGTCGTCGTGATACCAGTCGTCCTTGCCGCCCGACCAACCGTGCAGCAGCAGCACCAGCCGGTAAGGCGGCTGGTTCGATTTTGGAAACTCGACAAATCCCGGCACCAGAAAACCTTGCGCGCCACGGAAGACAAACTTCTGTCGTAACCCACCGTCTCGTTTCCACTCCTGGACAATTCGCCCCTCGATGGGCAGGGTATTGTCGTAATCAAAAAACGGCAGACGCGCCTTGAAGGCTTCTTCGCTAATCCGTGGGTAGGCGTTCGTTTCCTGGGAATGGGCGGGAAGTGTCGGGCCGGAAATGCCGCAGCCCAGCAAGGCCAGGAATAATAGGTGCAGTTGCAGGAAAGTTGAGCTGCCGCGCGTCAACGGACGATAAAACATTTTAGTCATGGCCAAAAACTAAACAGACTGAGTTCGAATCGCAACCTGGGAACCGGGTTGGCGGGTTTCCACCACAATGCGGCGGCGGTTTGTTTGAGGACGAAATCCCTTTTCGACCATTTGCAGCACCCCTGTGCGCTCGGTGAACGCGCCGGGGAATTCCATGCACCATGTCCACGGATTTCCCGCCGCTGCCCGCTTCGGCTCCACGACCCATGCCTGGCAGCCATCAACGGTCAGGTTATGCCGCTTGAATCCGTGCCATATATTTTCTGGCTGAAGACATCCAGGCCGATGCCAAGGGGCGCATTGGTGAGGTGGTTCCTGACCAGGGCCAGGCCGCTCCCGTCCAGGTTCACACTCCAGAGCGCGTTGCTGCCGGCATTGCCGATCATGGCGGAATTCATGGTGCTGTCGGCAGCCGCGGTCGTGTAATTGACGGAAGTCCCGGTCGATTCCACCGCGAGCAACCCACCGCCGGGGGGGGCCTGGTTTCCGCCGGCTGAATTGCAGTTCACCAGGTGGCTGTGGATGGGCATCTGGTTGCTCTGCATGGTGACATTCTCCGTTCCGCCGATCTGTCGGCGAGCGAAACCCAAGCGCCTCGCCTGGCATGAAACTCGGTTAACAGATTCATCTGGGAATGTTATAGCCGGATTTTGGAGGATGTCCACAACTTGGTTGAAAATATTTGGAGTGGCTTATATTATCTCAGTAATTGAGGAAAAGTGCGCCGACTGCCATCGGCGGCTACGATTTTGCAGGTTCTTGAATCCGCCCTGCCCATAAGCGCCTGTTGTTGTATTTTGGGTTGATTGTGGGTTGAAGTGCCGCCTGATTTGAATCACACTTGATGGATGCACATCGCTCTAAACTTCGCCTTCTGCGCATGAATGTGCCCATTGATTTCAGGAAAATATCGCTGCGGATCGAGACAGGGCAGGACGAACCTTTTGGCTTTGAATTGTATGCCAGCACCAGAAAGGAAGAACTGGATGCGTGGGGCTGGCCGGCGGAAATGCGAAACGCATTTCTCCAGATGCAGTTCAAGGCCCATGAAGGCTGCCGCAGGGCGTTCCCGCAAGCGGACTTCCTCGTCGTGCAACTTGACGGGCGGGACATCGGCCGGATGATCGTTGACCGCACCGAAACTGAGTTCCGGCTTGTGGATATCGCGCTGCTGCCCGAATGTCGAAATGCCGGTGTGGGGGGCAGCTTTGCTGCGAACGTTGCTGGCCGAGGCCGCCACTGCTGGAAAGCCCTTGAGACTGACGGTGCGAAAAGGAAATCGTGCGGCAAGGCTTTACCATCGCCTGGGATTTGTAAAAGCCAGCGAGACGGAGATGGATGACGAAATGGAGTGCCGGATCAGCCTTGCGCCAGCGCCCCATTGATACGCCGGATCGCTTCGTCGATCTCGTTTCGGTTTTTGAAACCGATCACCACGGCGTCCAGTTCCGGCAGGGACATCGCGAAACGAATGGACTTTTCGCGGTCATCGGCGTTGGCGAAGATGCCGTCGCCGATGATTTTCATGCCGATAATGCCGCGACCCTTCGCCCGCATGGCTTTAAGCTGTGCCACTACGGGCGAGACGTCATGGACGGTGTCGTTCCACCCCGATTCCTCCTCTCCATCGATGCGGCGTCCTTGCGGATTGACGCGCACCAGATGCACTTCCGCCCACGGTGTGGCCGTGGCACTCCGCAAGGCGGGCAGGCTGTGGCATGAAACGCCCTTGCTCCGGATCCAGCCCTTTTCCTTCGCTTCAGCAAAACTGTCCATGATACGTTTCCAAGGATCGGTCCAGCCGCCTTTGATCATGCAATGAACCAGCATGCTGTCGATATAATCGGTGTCGAACACCTTGCGATGGTGATCAATGACCTCGAGCACGTTCTGCGGCTGGCCCGGGATTTTGGATTGAATGAACAGCTTCTCGCGCGGCAACCCTTTGACGGCCCCGCCGAGCCACTCGAACGTCTGGTAGCTCTCCGAACTGTCGAAAGAGGTGATGCCCTGGTCATAAGCATACTTCACGAGACCGTTGAACCCTTCCCGGCCCAGGTCGTGCTGCACCTGCCCGCTGTTGCTGCCGGTACCCATCCCCAGACGGCTGGTCTTGATGCCGGTCTTGCCGAGCACCACCTGGTCCGCCGCAGTCCGCTTGGCAGCAGCCTCGCCTGGCGCGGCCAGGATAGTGCTCGTGCCGAGCACCAGCGTGCTGGTGGCGGCCAACGATCTGTGCAAGAACTCGCGGCGGTTGAATCGTGAAACGTTCATAAAGTTATCCAGAATCGTGTCTGTCGTATCGTATCGAACGGCCTTTTCATCTTAATCTCCAGCCCGAGCGGCTGCCAGCAGAATCTCCACTGAGCGGCTCGATGGCTGCCGCGGGTGGCAGGAACTACGCCGAGCAGCATTTCCGACTGGTCACCGCGCGCTTGTCAGGAGGGCGGTCGTGACGCACACTGCAGGACGTGACGACGAGCTTTGCCTGCATCCAGATCTGGCTTTTTCCTTCTTTATGCGCCGGGCTGCTGGCCGCACCGGCGGCAATGCTGGCGAAAAGTCAAAAGGGACCAAACGGCTTGCAAATCGGAGCCGTTCCCGCTTGCATTGCTGCGCTATGAACAAAGAATCTAAAACTCGGCGTGAGGCCGGCGGCGGTTTACAGACAATCGACTTATGAAAGCCCGATCCGTCCTTTTTTGGGCCACTCTTCTGGCCGCAACCAGTGCGCTGGCTGAAGACTGGCCGCAATGGCGAGGCCCTTTTTTCGATGGCTCGACCACCGAGACGAATCTTCCCACCCAGTGGAGCGGGACGGAGAACGTGGCGTGGAGCGCGCCGCTTCCCGGTACCAGTGCTGCCACCCCGGTCATCTGGCGCGATTCGGTTTTTGTGTCCAGCCCGGACGCGAAGAAGGAGCTGCGGCTGATTTGTCTCGATCGCGCAACGGGCGAGGTGCGCTGGCAAAAGGTGGTGGCGGCCGGCGACCGCGAGGAGGGTCTAAACAATACCGCCTCTCCGTCGCCGGTGACGGACGGTCAGCGGGTCATTGTGATGTTCGCCACCGGTGAGCTGACGGCGTTTGATTTCTCGGGCCAGCAGCTCTGGCAGCGGAACCTGGTGACCGAGTTCGGCAAGTTCGCCAACATGTGGATGTATGGGTCGAGCCCGATGCTCTATCGGGGCAAACTCTATGTCCAGGCGCTCCAGCAGAATCCGGTCCCGCCCGAATACCCGCACGCGCACGATGGCCGCCCAAACCGTGAGTCGTTCCTGCTCTGCCTTGAGCCGGCGACAGGGAAGACGCTCTGGCGCCAATTGCGGCCGACCGACGCGGTAAATGAATCCACGGAATCCTATAGCACACCCATTCCATGCGAAAACTCGCCCGGCCGGGAGATTCTGGTGGTGGGCGCCAATTATCTGACGGCGCACAATCCGGAGACCGGCGCCGAAGTTTGGCGGTTCGGCGGGCTCAACTCGCGCAATGAGCTGCATTGGCGAAACGTGCCGTGCCCGGTGACTGTTGGCAACATGGTGATCGTCAGCGCGCCCCGCGGCGACCCCGTCATCGGCATCAAAGCCGGTGGCCGTGGAGTGGTCACGGACACCCACCTGGCATGGAAATCCAAAGACTTTCCCACCGATTGCACCACGCCTCTGATCTACCAGAAGAGCCTGTATGTGCTGGATGGCGATCATCAGGTCATGACCTGCCGGGATCCGCAAACCGGAGAAACGAAGTGGCAGGGGAACCTGGGCGTGCGGGAGATATTCCGAGCCTCCCCGACCGGCGCTGATGGGAAGATCTATTGCTTGAGCGAGAGCGGCACGGCGGTTGTAGTGGCCGCTGG
>Ga0194054_10000606_pt1 | contig 17756 bp, 18 predicted proteins | sample SepL2210m_MetaG_FD_163628 | JGI IMG/M metagenome (GOLD analysis project Ga0194054, IMG submission 163628) | Anoxic zone freshwater microbial communities from boreal shield lake in IISD Experimental Lakes Area, Ontario, Canada - Sep2016-L227-10m | ecosystem: Environmental > Aquatic > Freshwater... | reverse complement strand
CGCCCGAGCTCTTCCCTTCGGGCTCGGGCTGCCGCTACCTTGCCCTGCCGGGCATTTGCGAATAATTCCCCCGCTCATCTTTTTCAACCTACAAGAGGCGGTTGTATCAACCGCCTGTCCCCTCACGTTGAGCGGCTGGCAGAGCCTCCCCAACAGTATTGTCCTGTATTCTCCTCTTTCCGGCGCTCAACCCCTGCGCCCCAAGGCGGAAGTTTGATGGGCGCGGCAAAGGGAGGCGCGCCGACTGCTTTCATTTTGTGATGATACAATCTTCCGCCGCTTGTGACGAAGAGGGTGTCAAATGCCGCGCCCCCGAAACACACACTGGTGGCTTCTCCCGCAGGCAACGGCAGGATTCCGCGAGACCGGCCGTTGCGGTCGAAGACCTGGACCCCCATGCGAGTGGCCACGTAAGGGCGCCCATCACGATCCATGCACATGCTGCCGGCACACCCGGCTGGGGCTTGGAGTCGGGGCCGAGTTCGTAGCTGTTGATGTCTGCCGGCTGCGGCCTCGGCGGTTGGGCGTCAGCCGGCATGGCATGGAAGACGAAGCCTCTGAAGACAGCGATGATGGATCCGGTCAGTTTGGCGTTCACAATAACAACTCATGAGGTGTATGGGCCATCTTAACGGTTCTTCTTGCATGGCTTCATGCGGGAACGCTGTCAGCCATTTCCAGCAGTGCGCCGTGGTTCAAGTGAAGGGGAGCAACCCAACAGAATGGCGGCAAACAACAGAATAGCAGCCGTCATGAACAAGCCCCAGGTTTGATTGCCGGTCGCTTTCGTGATTTGCCCGATCAGGGTCGGGCTGACAAATCCCCCGAGATGTCCGAAGGAGGTGACCAGCGCGATTCCAGCGGCGGCAGCGGAGCCGCCCAGCAAGTTGCTGGGCATGGACCATTGCACAGCCATCATTCCCATCACGCCGGAGGCAATGAGGCATAGGGCCGCGAGCCCGAACGTGCCACTGTGCGCGAATCCGCAGAGGCCAAATCCAATCGCGCCGATGACGGCCGCGAAGGATGCGTGAAGACGTCGCTCCTGCTTGCGATCGGATCGCGCGCCCAGGACGAGCATGAAGACGACGGCGCTCAGCCACGGAACGGCGCTCAACAATCCAATTTCCAAAGCGTCGGTCCACCCGAGAGCCTTGATGGTTTGCGGCAACCAGAAGGTCAGGCCGTAGAGACCCATCATGGTGCAGAAATAAAGCAGGCAAAGTTTCCAAACCAAGGGGTGCCTGAACACTTTCGCGGCGGAGGTCGCTGCGGATCCTGTCGCGTCGCGCTGCCGGGATTCCTCTTGCAGAATGGCGGCCAGTTTCCGGCGGTCCGCTTCGACAAGCCATCGCGCATCGCCTGGCTGATCGGGCAGACAACGAAACACCCACAGCGCCATGAAAAGGCAGGGCAGACCCTCGATAACAAACAACCACTGCCAGTCCGCAAGGCCTCCCCAGTGCGCACTTTCCAAAATCCATCCGGACAACGGCCCGCCAAGTAATCCTGCCACGGGAATGGCGGTCAAAAAGACGGCCAAAACCCGCGCTCGAACCGATGAGGGATACCACCAGGTGAGGTAAAGAATCACTCCGGGGAAAAACCCGGCTTCGGAGGCGCCGAGCAAGAAGCGAACCACATAGAACTGCCACTCGTTCTGCACGAATGCGGTGGAGGCGGAGACGGCTCCCCAAACCACCATGATCAGGGAAATGCATTTGCGCGCGCCGATGCGATGCAGAAGAAGGTTACTCGGGACTTGGAGGAAGAAATATCCAATGAAGAACAGGCCCGCGCCAAAGCCATAAGCCGCCGGACCGATCCCCAATGAAGAGGAGATGCGAAGCTGGGCAAAGCTGACATTCACCCGGTCAATGTAGTTGACCAGATAACAGCAAAAGAGGATCGGCAGTATCCGGATGCTGAGACGGCAATAAATCGAGGACATGGCCGGCATGGGTTGAGCGGCCTTGATAATGGACGGGCATTTCACGAATCGGAATCTTAATCCTTCGTGGATACCGCGCGGGCGGGGCCGGAATGGGGCTGAGCCACAAATGGGGCTGACAGGGCACTGCCCTCCAAGATCCCGAAAATTCTCTTCTGGCCTTTTTTGCGGCGGTATGGTGCGATCCAGATAGTTGTAATAAACCCATGCCCGCCCGTTTGATCCTCATCCTGATTGCGGCGACCGCGCTGGTGACCGGATGCGCCACCAGCGGAAAAAAACCCGCTCCCGCGCCCGGCGACGCGGCTTTTAAAAAGCTGGAGGTGGCGGGAGTTAAACTCGGGGACGCAAAAACGGTGCTGCGCAAATTCGGCAGCGCCAAGAAAAGCCCGTCGTCCGGAGGCGACCGCGAGGTTTACGAGATCTACAAACCGAATCCCTACATCAGCATGCTCGTGCTGACGTTCCAGGATGGCCGGGTGAGGAAGATGGAACTCCGATATTTCCAAGGGCCGACCGAACACACCTACGTGACCGCCGGAGGCTGGGAGGGCCTCCGGGATTATCTCACCAAAAGGTTCGGCCCTCCGACAAGGACGGGAGCCGGCGTGCCGCAGTTGAGCGACCTCCACCTGAACGCGGGCTATTCGAAATACAACGGCGAATGGATATTCCCCAAGAGCGACCACCGCATCCATTACATCGCGCTGGCCGATGCCAAGGGCGGGGTCGCGGCGGTCACCTTCCTCGACACGAGCGCCAAAAAATCCGCTCCCGCAGGGACGGCTCCTAGCGCGGGGGACCGGGGACCCAATCCGGGATTTTAATGCCAGGCCGCAAATTTGCTCTTGCGTGTCGCCCTGAATTCCTCTCATCCTGCGCTGCTCTTATTGGTGACACGTTGAACATGCATTTTATTTTTCGCAAAAGCTGATTCATGCCGCGCATGAAACCATCTTTCCGTGCATCGTGCGGCCCGTTGTTCAAGCGAGTCAGCCTGTCCTCAAACAAAACCCGGAGGCCCTATTAACTTAAAGGATATTCGAATCAACGAACGGATCCGCGCCCGAGAAGTGCGCGTCATCGTCGCTTCAAACAACGAACAGCTCGGCGTCCTGCGCCTGGATGAGGCCATCCGCAAGGCCCGTAGCATGGGCTTGGATCTCGTGGAAATCGCCCCGAACGCCCAGCCGCCAGTGTGCAGGATTGTGGATTTCGGAAAATTCCGCTACGATCTCTCTAAGCAGGAGAAGGACAAGAAGCAGACGACGACGAAGGTCAAGGAGATCAAGTTCCGGGTGAACATCGACGAGCACGACTACCTCACCAAAGTCCGCCACGCCGAGGACTTCCTCGACAAGGGCAACAAAGTCAAAGTTCACCTGCAGTTCCGCGGCCGCGAAATGGCGCACCAGGATCTCGGGGTGCTCGTCGTCAAGCGGGTTCGCGAAGACCTCGCCGGAATGGCGCACGTCGATATGGAGCCGAAACTTGTCGGACGCGCGATCGGCATGACCCTGAGCCCTCTACCGGCCGGAAAAAGACAGCGGAAGTTCAGCAAGCATGGCGAGATCCTCGAGCCGGAACCCGAGGACAAGGACGATGGCGAGTAGCCGCCGGCTGTTTCTCTTCGACATCGACGGCACGTTGATCACCTCCGGAGGTGCCGGGGAATCCGCCTTGATCGATGCGATGGCATCGAGGTTTGGCGTCAAAGAAGATTTGAAGGGCATCACGCTAGCCGGGGCCACCGATGCCCTGATCGCCATGGCCCTTTTGGAAAAACACGGCCTCGAGGCATCCCCGGAAAACACGACCGCCCTGCTTGACAGCTATCTCCATCACCTCGGCCTGAGCATGTCCAGGCACTCCGGCTGCGTGCTCCCGGGAATTATTCCGCTTCTCGACGCGCTGAAGCAGCGTCCGGATGCAGTCATCGCGCTCCTCACCGGGAACATGATCCGAGGAGCGAAAATCAAGCTCGGTCACTACGGGGTCTGGGATTATTTTGAATTCGGCGCCTTCGCTGACGACCACTACGACCGCAACGAGCTGGGAAAATTCGCCAAAGCCCGCGCGACCGAAAAACACGGAATCTCGTTCGAGCCGGAGCAGATTTATGTCATCGGAGACACTCCGCGGGACATCGAGTGCGGGCGCGCGATCGGTGCCCGGACTGTCGCCATCGCGACCGGAAACTACAGCCGGGCATCGCTGGCTGAACACTCGCCGGATTTTCTCTTCGAGGCTCTGGGGGACACCCCGGCGGTTTTGGAGGCGCTCTTTTCCTAAAAAACACACAGGGATGAGATTATTGCAACATTTTGTCCTTTAAATAGTTGTATATTTGTGAACGCCTGTGGTCCGAGGAAACCGTTTGACATTCCGAAGCACATCAACATGATTCCATGCCAATGAGCTCCCAGAAAAGCGAGAGTGCCGATCTCGTGAAGAACTCCGTTCTTTATAAAGAATTTCTCGCCGAGAGGGAAGAAATCCTCCGGCACAAGTGGATTGAAAGCGAAAAACTCGGGCAGGATATCGGCTTCGAACGCGCCCTGTTGGATTGGATTGTGAAGTATCGTTCGACATGGAGATCGGATCGGTCCCGTCAGGCAAAAGCTTAACCCGGCAGATAACCAGCGGCCTTTAATGTGCTCCCGAGAGGGCACAAAGGAGAAAATGTTGCAAGAGACAGAACGCATCGAAATGGATGCGGACGCCATCCAAAAGGCGATCCGCCGGATGGCTCATGAAATCATCGAGCACCACGCGGATTTGGAAGCGTTGGTGCTGGCGGGAATCCCCACGCGTGGAGTGGAGGTGGCGCGGCGGCTGGCCGACCACATCGAGAAGATCGAGCAGAAGCGCCCGTTTCTCGCCACGTTGGACATCTCGATGCACCGCGACGACCTCTCGACGCGTGGCAAAGTCACCGCACCGGTTCCCACCCAGCTTCCGGTCGATCTCGACGGCCGTCCGGTCGTGATGGTGGACGATGTTTTTTTCACGGGCCGGAGCTGCCGGGCGGCGCTCGATGCGCTGGCCTCGTTCGGCCGTCCGTCGCAGATCCAACTGGCCGTTCTCGTGGATCGCGGCCACCGGGAGCTCCCGATCCGCGCCGACTACGTCGGTAAAAACCTTCCGACGACGCGCGTCGAAAAAATCCGCGTGCGTTTTGAAAATCTCGACGGAGTTCCGGACTCAGTGAAGGTGGTCGGCCCATGAAAACCTGGATGCGCAAAGATTTGATCGGGCTCGACGATCTCGACGCCAAAGAAATCGGGTTCCTTCTCGACACGGCCACCGCGTTCAAAGGCGTCGGCGAGCGGAGCCTGAAAAAGGTCCCTGCCCTCCGCGGAAAGACGCTCGTGAATTTTTTTGTCGAGCCGAGCACGCGAACTCGAACCTCGTTCGAGATTGCGGCCATGCGCCTGAGCGCGGATGTCGTCAATATCACGGCGACGGCATCGAGCCTGCAAAAAGGTGAGACTCTCAAGGACACCGCGCTGAATCTGCAGGCCCTCCACGCCGACATCATCGTGCTGCGCCACAGCTCGGCGGGCTCGCCGCGGTTTCTGGCCGACCGGCTCGACTCCTGCATCATCAATGCCGGCGACGGCTCGCACGAGCATCCGACCCAGGGGCTCCTGGATATTTTCACGATGCGGCAGAAGCACGGAAAGATCGCCGGGCTGAACGTGCTGATCGTCGGGGACATCCTCTTCAGCCGCGTCGCGCGCTCGAACATCCACGGGCTCGTGAAACTCGGCGCGAATGTCACCCTCGTCGGCCCGACCACGCTCGTTCCCGCCGGGTTTAAAAAACTCGGCGTCCGCGTCGCCCACCGCCTCGACGACGTGCTCGAGGAGGCGGACGTGATCAACCTCCTGCGCATCCAGCACGAGCGGCAGCGGAAGGAATATTTTCCCGGTCTCGGCGAATACATCTCGCTGTTCGGCCTGACAAAAGCCCGCGCCGCGCGGCTCAAGCCCGGATGCCTGATCATGCACCCCGGCCCGATCAACCGCGGCGTCGAAATCGACAGCGAGGTTGCCGATGGCGCGAGCAGCGTGATCCTGGAACAAGTGAGCAACGGGATCGCCGTCCGCATGGCGGTCCTCTACCTCTGCGCCGGAGGGGCCGGGCTCCCGACATGAAAAATCTTCACATCAAAAACGGCCGGGTGGTTGATCCGGCGAACCGGCGCAACGAGAAGGCTGACATTTTTGTCGTGGACGGGCTGATCTCGAAAAAGCCGCCGGTCGGAAAATGCGAGACCCTCGATGCCGCCGGGCTCGTCGTCGCGCCGGGATTGATCGACATCCACGTCCACCTGCGCGAGCCCGGCCAGTCGCACAAAGAAACGATCGCCACCGGCACGCGGGCGGCGGCGGCGGGCGGGTTCACCAGCGTGGTCGCCATGCCGAACACCTCGCCGGCCGCGGACAGCGCGGCCACCATCGCATGGATTCACGAACGAGCAAAAGCGGCCGCCTGCGTGAACGTCTTTTGCACGGGAGCCATCACGAAGGGGCTCAAAGGCGAGGAGCTTGCACCTTTCGGCGCGCTCGCGTCGGCGGGAGTTGTCGCGCTCACCGATGACGGGCACTGCGTGCAGAACCACGAGGTCATGCGCCGGGCCGTCGAGTATGCGCGGATGTTCAATCTGCCGGTGATGGACCACTGCCAGGACTATTCGCTTGTTGGCGATGGCGTCATGCACGAGGGCGAGTGGAGCCTGAGGCTGGGGCTCCCGGGATGGCCACGCATGGGCGAAGAAATGGTCGTGGCCCGGAACATCATGCTCGCGGAACTTTGCGGGTCTCCGATCCATTGCCAGCACATCAGCTCCGGCGGCAGCGTGCGCCTTCTCCGCGAGGCCCGCAAACGCGGAGTCCCTATTTCCGGTGAAGTCTGCCCACATCACATCGCCCTCACGGACGCGTCGTTGAGCGGCTTTGACACGAATTTCAAAATGAACCCTCCGCTGCGGGCTCAGGAAGACGTGGAGGCGATCATCGAGGGGATCGCCGACGGCACGCTCAATATTCTTTGCAGCGACCATGCGCCGCACGCCTCGTATGAAAAGGAAGTCGAATTCGATCACGCGCCGTTCGGGATCACCGGGCTCGAGACCGAGTTCTCTGCGTTCTGCGACATCCTCATCCACAAGCGGAAAGCGATCTCGTTGGAGCGGCTTATCGAGCTCTACACGCTCGAACCCGCAAAGCTCCTGGGCCTCGACCGCGGGACGCTTTCCGACGGCGCTCCCGGCGACGTGACGCTGATTGATCCGGATTTGGAATGGACGTTCGACAAGAATGCCTCGCAATCGCTCTCGCATAACACCCCCTTCGACAAATGCACCTGGAAGGGGCGAGCCGTCGCGACAATCGTCTCGGGAAAAATTGTCTGGCAGGCCGCCAAGTGAGATCGGGGATGATGAGCGTGCCTCTCGCACTTCTGGCGCGGGCGTTCCTCATAGCCGCCCTGGGTTACCTGCTTGTCTGCCTGTATGTGTTCATCCGTCAGCGGGCGATGCTGTATCATCCGCAGGCGTTTTCCGAGGAGCAGATGCTGCAACGGGCGCATGAGGCCGGAATGTCGCGCTGGCTCGACAAAAGCGGAAAGCCGCTGGGTTGGATGGCGGGCGGCGACGCGGATGAGATCCCGGTCGTGATTTTCCAAGGCAACGCGGGGAATGCCCTCGACCGCCTGTTCTTGATCGAGCGCCTCCGCAAAGCCGGAGCGCGTGGCAGGATCCATGTGGCGGATTATCCCGGCTATGGATCTGCCCCCGGCAAGCCAACCCAGCGAAGTCTCACCGAGATGGCGCAACGGGCTCTGGATGCCATGCCCGGAAGCGCGCTCGTGGTCGGAGAATCTCTTGGCACGGGCGTTGCCGCCCAAGGCGCGACGAGCCGTCCCGATAAGGTCCGGGGATTGATTCTGATCACCCCGTTCGAGTCTATGGCCTCCGCCGCCGCGTACCATTACCCCTGGCTGCCGGTCCGGGCGCTGCTGCTCGACCGGTTCGATTCCGCGGCGGCGCTGAAAAATTTTACCAACCCTGTCGCCATCATCGTTGCGGACGACGACGAGACGACTCCGCCCGATGGCGCACGCCGGCTCTTTGCCGCCCTGACCGGATCGAAAAAACTCTTCGACGTGAAGAACGCCGGCCACAACGAGGCCGCCTCGAATCTGACGGATAGCGAGTGGCGGGAAATCTGGAAATTTGTCGCCCCCGCTTTATGAAGCTAACCAATGACAGCTACCTCATCTTTATTAGCGCAAAGAACTTCACCGAGCGATATTGCCGTGACAGGGATGGGTGGTTGAAGATTAGCGCACGCGGTCGAACATTTCGGATGACGGCAGAGCAGGTCCTTAACCACATCCTTCCTGCGCTGGCTGGCACCAAACCAAACCTGACAGTCAAAGTAGAACATCACGAGCAGCCTGTTCAAAATAAATAATCGCTTATGCCTCATTCACACCGCAAACAAAAACGGAATACACGATGATCCCGGACAAACTGCAGGAGATCATGAAGAAGGACGGAGTTGTTGCTATCGCCACCCTGGGGCCTGATGGACCCCACATGGTCAACACTTGGAACAGCTACCTCAACGTGTCGCACGACGGACGGCTATTTATCCCAGCCGGCCATATGCACAAAACGGAGGCTAATATTGCTCACAACCCGAATGTCTTGATGACATTGGGGAGCAGTAAGGTTAAGGGCTTGCATGGAATGGGAGCCGGTTTCTTGATCAAGGGAAATGCGAGGTTCGTGAAGTCCGGTCCCGATTTTGATTTTATGAAAGAGAAGTTCGGTTGGCTTCGCGCCACCTTGGCCATTACAATCACAACGGCTACTCAAACATGGTGATGAGGGCGACGGGCGGTTTCACCATGTGGCCTAACAAAAAAATCGGAGTGAACGCGGGCGGGCCACGTCAGCCAGCAATGCGGAAGTGTTCCCTGTGAGCCTGAGCCTTCCAACCCCGGTTTCTTTCTGGATCCGCACGCGGCAACGCCTCTTTTTCCTCCGCTTCATCGCGGTCGCCTGCGTGGCCTGCGGATGGTTTATGGGAACATTGAGGAGCGCCGAGCCGCCTTCGGTGAACGGACCGCTGTTCCAGGAAGCGACGGATGAATTCAGGACGATGACCTACACCTTATACCAGCACCGGACAGCGGTGGATCGGGAGGCGGGCAGCTACCGTTATGATTGTGTCGGGTTCGTGTCCTATGCGCTCAGGCACACGGCGCCGGAGGCATGGGTCACAACGGTCAGAGTCACAGGCATCGCCAAGGGGCGGATCCCGAGCCCGCTGCGGTATCGGGCGTTCTTTGCCAGCTTGGCCGAAAACCCGCAGCCAGGATGGCAGTCGATCACAAAAGTCTCAGAGCTGCGCGGCGGCGACGTGGTGGCATGGGAGCACAAGACAAAATCCGCCGTCGGGCATGCCGTAGTCATTGGCGGCGCTCCAGTGCCTGGCCCAGGCGGAGCGTGGGCGGTCGAGGTGTATGACTCGACGGCCTCACCGCACAGCGATGATTCACGGCGCACTGACAAACGGGCGCAGGTGTTGGCTTCGACGGGCCGGCGCAGCGGTCTCGGACACGGCGTAATGGTGCTGATCGCCGATCCACTCAGCGGCGCTCTCACTGGCCTTCGCTGGAGCGCGGAAGCTCGGGCCATCCAGGTTCCAATCGCCGCCGGGCGACCAACATCGTGATCAACGTGTGAAAGGGATTATCAACCGGTGTCGCATCATCGAGAAATCCAAAGGAACAAAAAGCCTGACAAATACGGTCGCACGCCTTTGGCATTCTTCTACACCTGGTAAAACTGAGAATTCATGAAAGCATTCACACTAATGGTGGACGAATCCGGCGCGCGGGCGGGAATTTTAAAAACCCGTCGCGGGGAGATCCGGACGCCGGTTTTCATGCCGGTGGGGACGCAGGCGACGGTGAAGGCGATGTCCCCCGACGAGCTGCGGTCGCTCGATGCTCAGGTCATCCTGGGCAACACCTACCACCTGCATGTGCGGCCCGGAGAAAAGCTGATCGCGCGACTTGGCGGGCTTCACCGGTTCATGTCCTGGGACCGGCCGATCCTCACCGACAGCGGGGGATTCCAGGTGTTCTCGCTGGCGAAGCTGAGGAAGATCACCGAGGAGGGCGTGCATTTTCAAAACCACCTCGACGGAACGCCGACATTCATCGGACCCGAGACCTCAATGGAAATCCAGCGAGACCTCGGCTCGGATATCGTCATGGCCTTTGACGAATGCCCGCCGCATCCCTGCATGCATGAGGCTGCGGCAGAAAGCCTGGACCTCACGCTCCGGTGGGCGCGGCGCTGCAAGGATTGGTGGTCGGCCCAGCCGGAGGGCGCGCGGCCGTTGGTGTTCGGGATCACGCAGGGCTCCGGCTACGCGGACCTCCGGGAAAAAAGCGCGCGAGGACTGGTGGAGATCGGGTTCGACGGGTATGCGATCGGCGGGGTGAGCGTTGGAGAACCCGAAGAGGAAATGTATCGCGCGATCGAGAGCGCGGTCCCCTTCCTTCCCGCAGACCATGCCCGGTATGCGATGGGGCTCGGAACTCCCCCGCAGATCATCGAAATGATCGCGCGCGGAGTGGACATGTTCGACTGCGTCCTGCCCACCCGCCTCGCTAGGAACGGGACAGCGTTCACCGAGTTCGGGACCATCAATTTGAAAAATGCGCCGTTCGCCGAGGACCCCGGCCCGATCGAGGAAGGCTGCCCATGCCTCGCCTGCCGGAATTTTTCCCGCGCCTACCTCCGGCACCTCGTCAAGGCGCAGGAAATCCTGGGCCTCCGCCTCCTCTCGATCCACAACCTGCACTTCTACCTAAACCTCGCCCGACGGGCGCGCGACCATATCGTTGCTGGGACATTTGCGGAATTCCGCAGGGAGTTCGTCGCCAACTACGTGCCAACCGGCGGCGGAGATTGAGGAAGCCAGCTCCTATTATTCCGCGATGTTTTTGATCCCCCGCTCGATCGCCGCGCGGATCAGGTCCATGCGCAGTGGCTTGGTCAGGAACTCATCCATGCCCGCTTCGAGGCACCGGACTTTATTTTCGGCGAACGCATCCGCCGTGAGGGCGACGATGTAGGCGGGCTTGCGGGACGGGCTTGCGCTCTCGAGTTTTCTGATCAACCGGGTCGCCTCCAGCCCGTCACAAACCGGCATGAGCACATCCATAAAAATCACATCGAACCCGTTTTCTCCCACGAGCTGAACCGCCTCCCTCCCATCCACGGCGGTGGCCGCCTCGCATCCGAGATTTCTGAGAATTCCTGACATCAGGCGGATGTTTGTCGGCACATCATCGACCGCAAGAATCCGCAAGCCTCCCATGTCGGCCCGGGACGAAGCCTGCGCCGAAGGCTCGGCCCGCTGGACTTTCTGGGTTCTGTAGGCGGGGATGGTGAATTTGAACGAGGTTCCTTTTCCGGGGGCGCTCTCGACCGATATGTTCCCGCCCATGGTCTCGACCAGTTTCCGGCAGATGGCCAAACCGAGTCCCGTGCCACCAAAACGGCGGTGGATCGAGGGGTCCGCCTGACCGAACACCTCGAAGATCCGCTGCTGCTCGTCCTCGGGGATCCCGATCCCGGTATCGGAGACTTCGCAGTCGAGCAGCAGTCGCCCGCCAGGAGTTGACGAGGCGTCGACCCGGACGGTGACGCCGCCTTCGGAAGTGAATTTGATGGCGTTCCCGACAAGGTTGAAAAAGATTTGCCGGATGCGCTTCGGGTCGGTGACGAGCTCGGCCGGGACGGAATCCCCGACATGCGACGTGAGGGAAAGTTTTTTCGACCGGAGCGAAGGTTCGAAGGAAGCGAGCACCTCGCGAAGGCACTCGGACGGCGAACACGGGAGCATCTCCAGATCCATCCGGCCCGATTCGATTTTTGAAAGATCGAGGATGTCGTTGATGAGACCGAGTAGGGAATTTCCACAGCCCCGGATGGTCGAAACCAGCTCCTCCTGATGCGTGGGGAGGTTCTCGGCGAGGAGGAGGTCGGTGAACCCAATGACCCCATTGAGCGGCGTCCGGATCTCGTGGCTCATCATGGCGAGAAATGCGGACTTGGCCATGTTCGCCCGCTCCGAGGCTGCGACGGCTTTCTGCGCGTCCTCCATGAGGCTCAATGCTACTCTCCTGCTCATCGTGAGCTCCTCGGTGCGGGCGGACATCGCCTCCTCCATCTTGTGCCGCATGATAGCGCTCCCCAGGCCCGCCGCAGCCGCGCGCAACGACTCCATCTCGTCCGCTTTCCAGATCCGTTCCGCGCGGCAATCGTCAAACCCGATGAACCCGATGAACTCCCCATGCGAGTGAATGGGCATCAACGCCAGAGAGAGGACACCCTGGGCAACCAGAATGTCCCGCAGCGGAGAATTTAATTCCCGGGTGAGAGTGGAGAATGTCGAGCCGGTAGAGAGCGCCGAGAGTGGTTCGGGAAGCAACTCCTCGTAAGAAACATTCTGGAGAACGGGGTTATGGAGTTCTCGCGAGATCCCCTCCCTCACCCACTCGCAGCGCTGGCTGCACGTGAGAGGCACGCTCCCCGCGTCATTCTCGAAATAATACGCCCGGTCCACACCTGCCGCCGACCCCAGCCGGTCGAGAAAACTCGTCGTCCTCGACGCAAAACTACCCGGCTCGAGAAGAATCGTCAGCCCGTCCGCGACGGCCCGCAAATAGCGCTGGGACTGGCTTTCAGGGTTCATCGCTCAGGGCATCCACTTTGTATTCCGGCGGCAGCCCGAAGCGGGAGCGGACAAGGTTGACCTCGGATTTCATCTCCAGAACCCGGTTTTCCCGCCCGATCATCGCCCGGTTGAATCTTTCCAGCTCCTCGATGCTCGCTTTCAGCTCCTGCTCGACGCGCTTCCGCTGGCTGATCTCATCGATGGTGATAACAAAACCATCAGACCACGGTTTCGCGGAGATGTGGAACCAACTGCGGATGTCTTCGTGCGCGTAGAACGTTTCGAAATCCTCACCGATTTTGGTTTCGACCACCCGGACATACCGGTCAAACAGCCCTGCGGACAGGTTCCCGGGAAAGAGGCCCAGAAGGCTTTTCCCCAGCATGTCCTTAGCCTCGCGGTTCATCATCACTTCGGTGGCTTTGTTGGCGAGAACGATGATGAAATCGGAGATGGCACCCTTTTCATTCTTGAGACTCCGGAAGGCCATGATCCCCTCGGAGGCGCTGTCGAGCACGCTTTGGAGCAATGTTTCCTGATTCTCCAACTGCTCGCGCCGGCGGCGGAAGGCGTCCAGAAGCTGGTTCGCCGAACCCGCGAGCCTGCCGAACTCGTCATGGGAAGTTTTTATCAGGCGACCCGAGGAATCCTCGCTGTCCACAAGCATCTGAAACTCCCGGTCCATCCCGTTGATTTTCCCGATGAACAGGTGGTCAATGGCGAGGCAGCAGAAAGCGGCGAGCACGACCCCGACAAGAATCGAGCTCCAAGCCAGTTTGTTGCGCAGTTCGACAGCTGCGGAATGAACCACGGAGGGCACTGTCAGCCGGAGCCCGGCAGGAGCGATGCCGGTGGAGTTTTCAAACCCGATGACCGCCGATATTTCGTCGGAATTGCCGTCCGGGGAAATAAAGACACGGCATATTCCCAAGGCATCGGGGATCAGGGTTTTCCCCTCGAACCCGACACGCTTTGGATCCTGCCCATGGAAAATGATGGGCGAGATGCTCGCGCCGGTGAGTTCCTTCATTTCGTCAAACCATTTTCTGCCGACATTCTGGCCATAGACCAGCCACCCGGGCGATGGCCCCGATCCATCCGCTCGGGTCACAGGATGGCCCGAAAGGATCTGGAGCCCATCCGGCGTGGCCACCAGGACCGACCCGGTTTTCCCCCCAGGCAGCAGCCAGCCACGTCTGGAGTCGTCGGCGCGGAGATAGGAGGGCAGACCTTTATCCTTCCGGGGACCTCCGGGCAGAAAAAACCAGGCAAAGGGATTCTTTTTCCGGTCGAACAGGAGGACGATATTCTGTCCGACTATGTCTGTTTTGAGATCGAAATTCGTTTCGAGATACCCCCGGACCTTGCCGTTGAGAAAATCAAACGTCTCGTCCCGGATCGCGCCTTCGATCACCTTGTTTTGCTGCTGCCGGGCGATCTGGTTGAGCTGGCCGACCACGCTCTCGATCAGGTCTTTGGTCAGCGCGCTCTGCATGCTGTCCAAGGAGCCGAAGAAAACCGTCGAGACCAGGATAAGGAGGGAAGCAGTCAAGGCCAGCACCACGCTTCCCACGAACAGGAACGACTTCGCGCGCAAAGACCATCCGCGTGGAGAGAATAGGCCCGGGGAGGTGCTCGGCATGGAGGCTCCTATTCGACCAGAAGGGCGAGAATGGCCTTCTGGGCGTGGAGGCGGTTTTCCGCCTGCCGGAAGATCGTCCCGGCGTTCGCCTCGAATGTCTCGGCGTCGATTTCTTTGCCGCGGTAGGCGGGAAGGCAATGCATGACAAGCGCGCCGGGCGCCAGCTTGCAGAGATTTTCGTTGATCTGGTAGCCTTGGAGCTGCGCGATCCTGTGGGCGGATTCCTGCTCTTTTCCCATGCTCACCCAAACGTCGGTGTAGAGGACGGTCGCACCGGCGGCTGCTTCGCGAAGGTCCGAGGTGACGGAGATCCGGCCCCCCGCTCTGGCCAGTAATTCCGGGGCCGGCTGAAAACCCGCCGGGGCCGCGATGCGCAGCTCGAATCCCATGCGCGCCGCCGCCCAGATCCACGAGCGCGCGACGTTGCAGTCGCCGTCGCCGATAAACGTAACCCGATGCCGCTCGAGCGGGCTGTGCGTCTCAACAATGGTGAACAAATCCGAGAGAATCTGGCACGGGTGCTCCTCATCGGTGAGGGCGTTGATCGTTGGAATTCCACTGAATGAGGCGAAGTCCTCGACATCTTTCTGCGCGAACGTCCGGATCACCGCCCCTTGGAGCATGCGTCCCATGACCCTCGCGGTGTCGCAGATCGGCTCGCCGCGGCCAAGCTGGATGTCATCCGCCGCGAGGAACATGACGGCGCCGCCAAGCTCGCGGATTCCGGTCTCGAAGGACACGCGGGTTCGGGTCGAGGATTTGGAAAACATGAGTGCCCAGCACTGGTCGCGCAGGGGATGCGAGGCATGCCGCCCGCGGGTGGATTTCATGACCGCAGCGGATTTCAGAATGGCGGTGATGCCCGCCGCGTCGAGCGACTCAATCGAGAGAAGATTTTTCATTCAAGCGTGGCGGATGGGAGCAGGTTCCGCTCCGTTTTCCAATTTCCCGATCGCAGCGGCGAACTTTTTCACGGCCTCGTCGATCTCGTCCGCGGTGACATTGAGCGGGGGAAGGAACCTCACGACGGTCTCGCCGGCTGGAATCGCGAGCAGGCCCTCGGCCATCGAGCGCACGACCGCCTCCAGGGCCGGCGGTCGCGGTCCCTGCGGGAACGACGCTTTGTCCAGTTGGATCCCGACCATCAGCCCGATCGAGCGGACTTCGGAGACGTGCGGGATGCGGGCGTCGCACACGGCGGAGACGAGCCGGGCTCCGAGTTCGACCGCCGTGGCGCGGAGGTTGTCCCGCCCGATGATTTCGAGGACCTTCAGCGCGGCGGCGCAGGTCACGGGGTTGCCGCCGTAAGTGGTGCCATGGCTTCCGGGGCCCAGCAAATCGCACAGCGGACCGCGATCGTCCCGCTGCCCGCTTCCAATCCAGAACGCGCCCATCGGAAATCCGTTCGCGATCCCCTTCGCCCAGGAAACCCCGTCCGGCATGACCTCAGGAGCGAGGCTCTTCCATCCGCACCACTCTCCGGTCCGCCCGAGCCCGCACTGAATTTCATCAAAAAGCAGAAGCAGGTTGTGCTGGTCGCAAAGCTCCCGGAGTCCGGTCAGAAACGCCTCCCGGGCAATGTGAATCCCGCCCTCGCCCTGCACTGGTTCGACCAGAATCGCGACAGTGGAAGGGCCGACAGCCGCCTTCACGGCGTCGAGATCGCCGAACGGCAGGTGGCGGAACCCGTCCAGAAGCGGTCCGAAGCCCGCCTTGACTTTCTGCTGCCCGGTGGCCGAGATCCCGGCCATCGTCCGTCCGTGAAACGAGCCGTCAAAGGTGAGGATTTCGTGCCGGCCCGTCGTGCTCCCGAACCGCCTGGCGAGCTTGATGAGGCCTTCGTTCGCCTCGGCCCCGCTATTACAAAAAAAGACTTTCCCCGGCCCCGCAATTTCGACCAGCTGCCCGGCGAGCTCCGCCTGGGGTGCGGTGCGGTAGAGGTTCGACGTGTGGACCAACATCGCGGCCTGCTTCGAAACCGCCTCAGTGATTTCCGGATGCGCGTGGCCGAGCGAACAAACCGCGATGCCAGCCCCGAAATCCAGATATTCCCGCCCGCCAAAATCCCAGACCCGGCATCCCGATCCACGCGCGATATCGAGGTCGAAGCGCCCGTAGGTCGGAATGATAAAATCGCGGTATTTCTCTGCCAAGGATGACATCCCGGCACGCTAGACGGTCCGCTGGATAATGATGAGAAAAAAATGCGCGCCTTTTGAACCGGGGGTGGCAGGACGCGAAATTACCAAGGTAAGGCGGGACGTCCCTACCTTCCTGCCGCTGAGGTGAACACCCCATTGTCCCACCCGGCACCCGACCTTACGCTTCCGCCATGAAACTCGTCCGAAACCTTTTCCTGCTTCCCTGCCTTGCCTCTGTCCTGCTGACTTCCTGTGTCGTGCCGGGAAATCCTTTTCAAATCATTCTGCCTTTTTCAGCAGTGGGCATCGGCTACGGGACTTATGACACGCTTCCTCCCAACTATGCTGGAAACACCTACTACTATGGCGGACGATATTACTATGGCGGGCGTTATGAGAACGGTTCGTATTACTATCAGGGGCGACCCTATGGCGGCAGATATTACCACAACGGGCGCTACTATTATGGAGGACGGTATCAATACGTAGGAGGCCGTCAGAACAGAGGCTACTACAATAACAGCCGCTACTAGCCCGAATACCTTATGGATGAGTTGTAGCAGCGCTCTATGAGCGTCGAGCGTAGACCGTCGCTACAGTCTGCGGTCTCCCAAATCGGAGTGTGATTTGAAACGGGGACTTGGTTGGCCCGCGCCATGAAAAGTATAATGCCGCGAGCCGCCGACGGGTCAGCGAAGGCGCTTGCAAAGCGCGGGCAGCCCGCGCGAGGATGCGGGCATGTCGATGTCTCCCTTGAACAGCCTTATCCTCGGCCTGGGGCTGTTTTTTCTCGGGCTCCAGCTCGTGGGCCAGAACCTGAGGCAACTGAGCGGCGGCGGCTTCAGGAACCTGGTAAAATCCGCCACGCACACGCCGTGGCTGGCGTCCCTGCTCGGGCTGGTGGCCGGGGCACTCATGCAGAGCGCGACCGCGGTTACGTTCATTCTGGTGAGCATGGTGGGAAGCGGATTGATCCAGACGTCTTCGGCGAGGATCGTCGTGGTATGGTGCAATGTCGGGCTCACTGCTCTCGCTTTCCTCGCGGCCGTGAATATCCACCCATTCGTGGCCTGCCTGGTCGGCGGCGCCGGGATCTTCATGGGGTCGGTGCGCGCCAAGCCATGGAACACGATCGCCGGCGCCCTGCTCGGAGTGGGCATGATCCTGTTTGCCCTCGGCGAAATGGGCGCGGGCGCGGCTCCCCTCAAGAATGAGGCGTGGTTCCGCGCCGGCCTAGACGCCGCGCTGGG
>Ga0194054_10000604_pt1 | contig 17761 bp, 10 predicted proteins | sample SepL2210m_MetaG_FD_163628 | JGI IMG/M metagenome (GOLD analysis project Ga0194054, IMG submission 163628) | Anoxic zone freshwater microbial communities from boreal shield lake in IISD Experimental Lakes Area, Ontario, Canada - Sep2016-L227-10m | ecosystem: Environmental > Aquatic > Freshwater... | reverse complement strand
TTTTTATTCAGTCAAATTAAAATATAGCAACATGAAAAGATCAGTTAAAATTTTCGGAATAGCCGCGGCTCTGGTATTTATGGGAATGACATCACAAGCCCAGACCAAATGGAATGTTGATCACGCCCATACGAGTATTAAATTCACTGTTACCCACCTTGTCATATCAGAAGTTGAAGGCAGTTTTAAAAAGTTTGATGGTTTGATGGAAACATCCGGAAAGGATTTCACAGGAGCAAAAATCAGCTTCAGTGCAGATATTGCCAGTGTCAGCACCGACAATGATCAGCGTGACGGACATCTGAAGTCAGATGATTTTTTCAATGCCGAGAAGTTTCCTAAAATGACTTTCAGCAGCACCTCTTTCAGGAAAATCAAAGACAACAAATACCAGCTGAAAGGCGACCTGACAATCCGCGACATTACCAAACCTGTCACCTTCGATGTCACATACGGGGGCACCATGAAAGATCCCTGGGGAAATACCCATGCAGGCTTTAAAGCTACCACCACCATTAACCGTTTCGACTACAACCTGAAGTGGAACACCCTTACTGAAGCCGGCGGCGCTGTTGTGGGAAAAGATGTAGAAATAAAAGTCAATGTAGAGTTCATTCCGGAGCAGGCAAAAAATTAAAATGGATTTTCCGGGATGTAGCCTCAAGCTAAACAGAATTTAATACCTTAGCAAAAAAATAAATCATGAAAAATTCATTTTACCTGACTTTATCTTTAATTGTAGCCTCGTTATGGCTTATTACATCCTGCGATCCGCCGCTTACCCTTACAACATGGAAGAACCCGGAACTTAAAAACCAGGTTTCGAAGGTGGTTGTAATGCCGATGTTTGAAAAGATCGAATACCTTAAACCATTTGAGACATCGATAGTAAATGTGTTCAACAACAAGGGTCTCAAGGCGATTGGTTCACTTGGGTTCCTGAACCCGATGAAAAAATACCCGATCAATGAAATCAAGGCAAAATGCGACAGCCTCGGAGCAGATGCCATCCTGGTCTTTATTTACGAAGGAATGGATAAAACTGAAAGTTACGTGCCGCCCACTACATATTACAACGGCTACTATGGTGGATATGGCGGTTACTGGGCAGGCGGTTACTGGGGAGGTGGTTATTATGGCGCAACAACTACTACCGGCGGGTACTGGGAATCAAGTTCAACCTTTAAACTCACTGCACAGCTTTTTGTAAAGGGATCCAAAGATCCTCTATGGACGGGAGCGCTGCAAGTGACCGACCCCACGCATATCGACCAGACCGGGTACATGGTGGGAAGCACTATTTATTCTGACTGGAAAAAGGAAAATCTGATCAAGGTCAAGTAGTTTGGTTGCTTGGTGGCTAAGGCAGACTTAAAATGCTTCCTGGGCTGAGAAGTATACTCCTTTCGATTTTTCTCCAAGAGTAAAATCAATCAGGATATTGGTCCGGTTCATTTTTGATACCGTGATCCGCAATCCAATACCTCCTGCGGGACGAAAATAGCTGAAAAGCCGTATTCCCTGGTCACGGCTTGAGGCCGTGGTTACGTTTGTAAAAATAACTCCTCCCAGTACCTGGGAACACCTGCTGATCGGAAAGCGGTATTCAACTTCTGCATAAACCACATTCTCCCCTCTCCAGCGTCCCTGCAGATACCCCCTTCCCGACGAGTTCATCTGATCAAATCCTGTAGCCCAAAGGTCAAAATAAGGGATCTCACCTGATAATTGAAATCCTCCCCAAAGCCAGAATGCGATTAGGTGACGCGGAAGTTTCTTCTCGAGTCCGACATAGGTACGGAACTCAGTCCACAACTGGGAACCTTCCTTTGAACTACCAAGCCAGGTGAAGTTATACCTGTATCTCACATTAGCATAAAATCCTTTATACGGGCTGATAAGATTGTCGCGGGTATCGAAGACAAGATTCATGCTTATTCCCGAAGAGGTGTATCGCTCGGGATTGAACCCGTGAAGAACGCTGTATGCAAAATGAGGTGTCAGAAGGGGATCTGCCGAATCAAGCCTGAGATCAGTATCCTGGACCCTGTAGTGATAATCAAGATGATAGCCAACTCCGGCATACAAATCATCCATGATACGATATGAAAATACCTCATGAAGCTTTATCCACCTGAATTTGACCAGATAACTCTGGTTCCAGGTCTGTTCCCCGGCAGTGTCATGCAACTGGGGTACATAGGGAACAGGATCGTTATAACCTGTCCCAAGTCCGAATGTCGGCAGACTGTAAATATAAAACCTCCAGTCACCCTGCAGGAACCACCTGTTCCTGTTTGTATAAACATTGGTTTTAAGCTGGAAAAGTTTCTGTCGATTAGTTGTAATCTCGACTGTGGCGGATGCAGCACTCTGCTTGGTAATGAATGATATACCTGAATACCATGTAAGGGTACCTCCTAATCCCACCTGGAAGGCTTTCGTAGGCGAATAGGCAACATACGGGAGGAGGAAAGCATGAAAATGCCTGCTTGTGTCGGGTGGTTTATCTGACTTGCGAAAGATAAGTTCGAAAATATCAGTGGGCTTGCAGTCTGGCTTCTCTTTCTCCGAAATGGTAGTGACCTGCGATTGGCTTGAAAAGCCTGACAGTATCAGGGCAAACAACATTACCCAGGCTGTAACCGGCAGTTTCATCTCCTTAATCCACTTTACGAATTTCAGCACAATAGCCTCATAAAACGACGCTCCCAGCAAAAAATGCCGGGAGCGCTGTTTATGTCGGGGTAGCAGGATTCGAACCTGCGACCCCCTGGTCCCAAACCAGGTGCGCTAGCCAGGCTGCGCTATACCCCGAGGTTTCTAAACTTTCGCGGAGAGGGGGGGATTCGAACCCCCGGTACAGTTTCCCGTACGACAGTTTAGCAAACTGTTGGTTTCAGCCACTCACCCACCTCTCCGGGGAATACTGAAATTGGGCTGCAAAGGTAGAAAATCCTGCTTTCACAGCAAAAAAAAATTATATCTTTGTCTTAAACACTTAAAACGCTCAATATGAAAGGAAGAACTTTTGCTGAAAAGATTTTCAACGCTGAAAAAGGCGCTATCGTCTTTGCAAAGCCCGACATTATCCTCTCCCACGACAACACTTCCAGTATCTACAGTACGTTTAAAAAAATGGGAGGAGATAAACTGTTCAATCCCGATGCACTCCTGATTACACTCGATCACAATGCACCTCCCACAAATTCAAAACTCGCCAATGATTACCAGGTAATCCGCGATTTTGTTGACAAATACGGGATCATGAAATTTCATGATGCAGGCGACGGGATATGCCATCAACTGATGTCATTGTATGCCCGCCCAAAAATGATCATCGTCGGCAGCGACAGCCATACCAGCACAGCCGGGGCATTCAACGCATTTGCAGCAGGCATTGACCGAACCGAAACTGCAGGCCTGTGGAAGCAGGGCGAAACCTGGTTCCGCGTTCCCGAATCAGTAAAGATCACCCTCACAGGCAACCTCCTGAAGGGAGTATATGCAAAAGACCTTGCCCTCTGGATCATCGGAATGATTGGATCAAGCGGGGCCGATTATATGTCAATAGAATATCATGGTGAAGGCGTGAAAACACTGTCTGTTGCTGATCGGATGGTGCTTTCGAACCTCGCATCCGAAATGGGTGCAAAAAATGCAGTTTTCCCTGCCGATGAAGTTCTTGATGCCTGGCTCGGCTACAAAACCGAAGGTCTTTGGGCCGACCCCGACGCAAGCTATGTCAATGAAATCAACATTAACCTTAATGATATATTCCCTGTTGTTGCTGCACCTCATCATGTTGATAATGTAAAAGCTGTCTCAGAAGTTCAGAAGACAAAAATCCACGAAGCCCTGATTGGTACGTGTACCAACGGCAGGCTCGAAGACCTCCGTGAAGCTGCAGCAGTGCTCAAAGGAAAGAAGGTGGCGAAATTCATGCAGCTGCTTATAATTCCTGCTTCAAGGGAGATTTACAAACAGGCCATGAAAGAAGGCCTAATTGAAATTTTTCTCGATGCCGGGGGTAATGTCCTGGCCTCCTCCTGCGGGCCATGCCTGGGAACCGGACAAGGCATTCCGGCCGATAATTACAATGTGATCTCAACGGCAAACAGGAACTTCAAAGGCAGAATGGGCAATAATGCTTCCAATGTTTACCTCGCATCCCCTGCCACTGTGGCCGCTTCAGCTTTAGCCGGCGAAATCACCGATCCCCGGGGGATCAATGCAGGCGACAAATTTCCCTACCATGCTCCCCAGAGCTCAAAAGTCGACATCAGGGAAGGCGAAGACCGGTTTGCAAAAGGCAGCTGGAACTATGCCGACGTTGACAATCTGAATACTGACCAGATGTTTGCCGGTAATCTCACATATAATGTTCAGAGTTCTGAACCCGACAAGATCATGCCACACCTGTTCAAGGGATTTGACAACAGTTTTGCCGAAAGGGTAAAAGCTGGCGATATCATCATGGCAGGCGCCAATTTCGGTTGTGGAAGCTCACGCGAACATCCTTCTGTGGGCCTTGCATATGCCGGTATAAAAGCGGTAATCTGCAAATCGGTAAACCGCATCTTCTATCGTTCATCTGTTAACCAGGGCCTTCCGATTATTCTTGTCCCGGAAGCCGTCGATGCATATAAACATGGAGATGAAGTTCAGATTGACTTTGAAAAAGGAATCGTTTTTATTGGTTCGAAACAATTCAGGTTTTCTGCCCTTCCCGATAAACTGATGGAGATCTTCAAAGTTAAAGGTCTTGTGAATTATGTGAAAAATAAATGATAAAAGTCCTCAAACCCGCTCTTTTTTCTGCCGGCGTAGTTGTACTTGTCTTCATTTTAATGTCGTTCTTCCCAAAATACGGGGGAATGTTCATTTTTCTTGCCGTTTTCTTCATAAGTGATTTCATTCTTTGGAATACAGCAGGAAAATGGGCAGGCAGGCAAAACCCCTGGCTGCAAAAGCTCCTGACTGCCCTTTACTGGCTTCCTGCAACTATTCTGCTCTGCCTGGTCATTCTCGGCTTCATCTTTCCATTCAATTCATGGAATGTCTCAGCTAAGTCGATCCTCCTTAGCCTTTTACTAATGACTATAGTTGCAAAGGTAATCCCCCTTGTATTCACTCTTTTTTCCAGGCTTTTAGCGCTCATCTTATCTGTATTTTCCAAACAAAGGGTATACAGCTTAAAATGGCTGGAGAGCATCGGATGGATTACAGGCTCCCTTATCTGGCTTGTTTTACTAAGCGGTATGCTCACCTGGGTTTACTATTTCAGGATATTCACTGCGGATGTCACTTCTCCGAAGATCCCTGCCTCATTCGATAAATTCAGGATTGTACAGTTTTCTGATGTACACCTGGGAAACTGGACCTGCAGGAAGAAACTCGGAGAGGCTGTAAATACAATTAACAGCCTTAAACCCGATCTCATTGTCTTTACCGGGGACATGTTTACTTTTTCGACAGATGAAAGCAAGGGTTTTATTCCTGTCCTGAAAGAGCTTCATGCCAGGTATGGCATTATTGCCATCATGGGGAACCATGACTATGGTGATTATGTAAGATGGGAAACTCCCGCTGCCAAAACTGAGAATCTTGATAACCTGAAAAAATTCTATTCTGAACTTGGTTGGAAGCTCTTACTTAACCAGTCATCGGTTATCTGCTCCGGCCACGACAGCATGAATGTAATAGGAGTTGAAAACTGGGGGGCCTCCAGGAGATTTCAAAGGCGGGGAAATATAGAAAAAGCTGAGAAAGGAGTCAATAAATCACTCTACTCAATCCTGCTGTCTCATGACCCCTCATACTGGGACAGTATTATCAGCCGAACGCATCCTGAGATCGACCTGACATTATCGGGGCATACCCATGGAGGGCAGTTTGGCATTGAATCCAATTCTTTCAGATGGAGCATACTGTCGGCATTCACCCCTTTGTGGGGAGGAAGATACTATAAGAACCGGGCAGGATTCACTTCGGAATTATATGTGAACCGGGGACTTGGTGTTGTAGGGTATTCAGGCAGGGTTGGGATCAGGCCTGAGATCACCCTCTTTATCCTCCATAAAGAAAAGCAGTAAAGCAATTTTACTTTCGTCAGATACTAAAAATAAACGGTAATGAAATTGAATGTCAAAATTATAGGGCTGGTGATCATGGTGACAGCAATACTCATTGTATCTGCACTCGCTTATCATTTCACCAGGATTAAGGAAGAAAAACTATTCAATTATGCTTATTACCAGAACACATCCGTAAGTATTCAAAGTATTCTTCACAGCAGGGAGCGCGCGCTCGATCAGAATCTTGAGGATAATTCGGCCTGGGACGAAATGGTTAAATTTATCGTGGATCCCGATACCGTGTGGGCGAGAGAAAACCTTGCAACCACCCGCAAGACCCTGGACCTTGACCTCATTCAGATTTATAATACCGGTCTGGACCAGGTATGGGCCGGCTATGATCCTGCTCATAAGGATGACCTGGTCAATATTATCACAGCTAAGAAAATCCGGAGCCTGCTCGAAAAGAAGCCAAGCTGCCATTTTTTCGAAAACACTGATGCCGGGATCCTGGAACTTTACGGCTCCATCGTCGTGCCGTCGACCGACATCGCAAGAAAAACGCAAGCAAAGGGCTATCTTTTTTTTGGCAGACTCTGGGATAAAGACTTGATTGCAGATCTCGAAAACTCTTCAAATTCAACAATCACAGTTCAAAAACTCATTGAGGGAAGTAGCGGGGATCCTGGTTTCAAGTCTAAAACAAATCCACTTGAAATCATCCTTTTTCTCAAAGATTCTTCAGGGAAAAATATCGTAAAACTTAATTTTCTTTCAAAATCCTTTTTCCAGGCTGACAACAGGTTGTTTTACCTGTTTACTCTTATCCCGGTTGCCCTTACCCTTGTTGTCCTGTTTCTCTTTTTTAGCCTTATCCGCTCATGGATCACAATTCCCATCAGAAAGATAACGTATAGCCTGGACCATCTGAATCCTGAAGGCCTTTCTGAAATCTCATCCGCCAATAAAGAGTTTTTCTCAATAGCGAAGCTTATTGAAGAATCATTTGAAAACCATAAGAACCTTGAGAAAGAAATTGCCGAAAGAAAAAAAGCCGAGGAAAGGATATCCAGGTACGCCGATGAATTAAAAGAAATAAACAACAGCAAGGATAAGTTCTTCTCTATTCTTGCCCATGACCTTAAATCGCCTTTTCATTATTTACTGGGCTATTCGGATCTTCTCAGAAATGAATTTTCGACCCTGAATGAAGAAGACCTGAAAAAATTCATCTCTATTATACACTCCAATTCACAACGGCTCTACAACCTCCTCGAAAATCTTTTAGAATGGTCGAGGATACAGACCGGCCGGGTTGACATAGATCAGGAAGTTTTTGATCTTTCAAGGGAGGTAAAACAGATTTGCGAAACAGTTAAAACTTCAGCAAGCCATAAAAACATCACTCTTGAATGTTATTCATCAGATCAGGCCATCATCAACGCCGACAGGAACATGATCAGGTCGTCAATACATAACCTGCTTACAAATGCAATTAAATACACGCCTGAACGAGGCACAGTAATTGTAAAAACAAACGACAGGGGAACCTATGCCGAAGTAAGTGTAAAAGATACCGGTATTGGGATGACTCCCGAAGAAGTGGCAAAATTATTCAGAATCGATGTTTCTATTTCGAAACCGGGGACTAACAAAGAACCCGGCACAGGGCTTGGACTTATCCTTACCAAGGAATTTATTGAAAAAAACAACGGGAGCGTAGTGGTTGAGAGTGAACCTGATAAAGGCAGCCTTTTCAGGGTTACTTTGCCCTTGTATAAGGCTTGATCTCACAATCAAACATATCGCAGCAGTTATCGCATACCCGTTTATATACTTTGAAATTCACAAGCTCTATTTCAGGGCTTTTATAACCAGGCCTAACAGGTTCCTCCCTCATGAGGTCGGTGCTCAGGTATTTTTTATTACAATCGGCAAAAACAGTTACTACGTTTTTCTCAGGACCCATTTCATCCTGAATCTGAAGTGCCCCGAGGAAATTTGCCCCTGAAGAAATGCCAACAGCCAGACCAAGATTCCTAGCCAGTTTCTGTGCCATGATGATCGAATCACCGTCGGGCACGGCAACAATCCTGTCAAGCTGATCAAGTTTAACAAGGGCCGGTATGAATTCATCTGAAATACCTTGTATACGGTGTGAACCAACTTTGTAACCAGTCGACATCGTTGGTGACTCAGAGGGTTCAAGCGGATGGATTTTAGCATTGGGGTTCATCGCTTTCAGGAAACGGCCAACACCCATTACAGTACCTCCAGTGCCAACCCCGGCAACAAATGCGTCGGGCGTTACACCGTGATAGGTGAGTTGTGACCAGATCTCGGGTCCGGTAGTCCTTTCATGGGCCAGTGCATTGGCTTCATTTGAAAACTGCTGGGGAAGAAAGATATCAGGTTCACTGGCAGCTATTTCTTCTGACAGCTTGATACTTCCAAGAAAACCGCCCTGCTCTTTAGATATGGGAATGATCTCCGCACCAAGGCTCTTGATGATATCAACCCTTTCTTTGCTCATCCAGTCAGGCATAACGATCCTGACCTTATGGCCCAAAGCCCTGCCGATGGCAGAAAATGCGATACCTGTGTTCCCACTGGTAGCTTCCACAATGGTATCCTCAGGTTTGATACGCCCTTCATGGTAGGCTTTTTCCATGATATACAACGCCATCCTGTCTTTAATGCTGCCAGTGATATTATAATGTTCAGCTTTGGCATAAATGGTTCGTTTCTGTCCCTTATAAAGGAAGTTGATAACCAGTAAGGGGGAGTTACCGATAAGCCTCCAGAGATCCTTGAATCTCAAACGGAAATCGTTATCGGTGTGAATATTCATCCTTGGCATAGGCGTTTTTTTGACAACATCTTCTGAGTGGAAATTCTGCACGGCAAAAATAAGGATTTTTCTTATCGGGCCTTGGAAACCTGGATAAAGGTAACTTCAATATCTCCGCCCTGGGGATAAAGGCTGATAAAATCATTATCGACACGATACCATACATCCTGCTCACGCACGCTGATCAGCCTTTCATTTACACGGCCGTCGGTACTCAGGTTCCTGATCACAACCCCTCCCGAAGGCTGGTTGTCCTTTCCGTAACGCAAAAGCACATTAAATGGTTTGCCTGAAAGGTTTCGCATTTTGATATAAATGAAATTATCCTTGCGGGAAGCAATATTGACAGGCGTAAACTTAAATTTCTTTTCTTCATTTGAGGCGATGGTTACTGCACTGTTAAGAACATCCGCAATGGCATTCTCGGCAATGGTCCTGCGTATCCTCGCGATCATGTCCCTGGGATAGTTTTCCATTGGCAGAAAAGCAGAAGCATCGGAATAGGAGTCAATCGCCTTGTCGAACTCGAAGCTGTTATAAAATTTATCCCCTTCGGCAACAGACTTGTCATATTTCCCCTTGTTTGCCCGGTACAGGCTGTCGATAACGCTGTTTACCCGGTCAAGCCTGTCTTTTGGATACTTTTCTTCGGGGAACAAAGCCGTAGCCTGTTGAAAGGATTCTCTTGCCTTACCGAAATCCCGGCCAGCAAAGGCATTATCACCCTTTAGCACAAGGTCATCGAAAGTCTTTTTCTTTCCCTGGAGCTCAACCAGTTTTTTATTGATCTCATCAACCTTGTTTTTCGCATACTGGTCGTTAGGTTTGATTGTAAGGGCATTCTCATATTCGGTACGGGCATCCTCAAATTTCTTTTCAAGCAGCATCTGGTCAGCTTTGGCAACGGAAGCCTTGTAGGCATCTTCCCGGGCTTTCAATTCGGCGAGTATTTTCTCTATTTCCTTTAGTTTATCCTGCGGATATTGTTCCCCGGCTTTGATGCCAAGCGCCACCAAATATTCAGCTTTTGCCTGATCATAGGATTTGGATGCCAGCAACTGATCGGCTCTGGCAACAGAAGCCTTGTATCTTGAATCCAGGTTAGCCTTTTGCCTGGCAATGTCACTAACAGCCTTGTCAATTTCAGCAATTTTTGTTTTCGAGTAAAGATCATCCGCCTTATACTGAAACGCTTTCTGGTACCCGGATTTTGCCTCATCATAGGATTTTGCCAGAAGCAGTTTATCGGCTTCTGCAATAACAGCAACATAAGCGCTGTCCCTGGCCTTACGCACTGCAATATCGGCCAGCACTTTCTCAATCTCAGCGATTTTGGTTTTAGGATATTCCTCAGAAGGCTTCATGGTAAGGGCCTTCTCATACTCCGGCTTCGCCTGGGTGTAATTTTTTGCAAGAAGAAGTTTATCAGCATTGCCAATAATTCCTGCATACTGCGCCTCAAAAGCTTTTTGTTTCTGTATCGAATCGGCTATCGTTTTGTCAATTTCGGCAATCCTGGTTTTTGGATATGCCTCTGAAGGCTTTAAAGTGAGGGCGGATGTGTATTGGGTTTTTGCTTCAATGTATGACTTTACTGCAAGGAGTTTGTCGGCAGAAGTTACAACCGACTGGTAACGGTCGTCAAGCTCTTTTTGTTTTGCAAGATCATCAAGTGCTTTATCTATCTGGGCAATCTTCTCCTTAGGATAGGCTTCAGCAGGTTTTAATGTGCCTGCTTCGGCAAACCGGGGCTTAGCCAGGGCATATAGTTTCAGCGTGAGCAGTGAATCCCCTTTCTTAACAGCCAGTTTATAGTCGTCATCAAGCTTCTTGATCCTGGCAAGTTCTGCAAGCTGCTTATCAATCTCCCTTACCTGTGTTTTCGGGTATTCCTCGGTTGGCTTCAAGGCTCCCGCTTTCAGGTATTCGGACTTTGCCTGTTCATATGTTTTTGCTGTAAAAAGCTTATCGGCACCGGCAATTATTGATGCATACCGGTCATCCAGGTTTTTCTGTTTCAGAAGCACATCTGCTATACTGTCGATACTGTTGATCCTTTGTTTGGGCAGCGCTTCGGCGGGCTTTAGTGCAAGGGCTTTCTTATACTCCGATTTCGCCTGCTCCCAGGTTTTTGCTTTGAATAATTTCTCGGCTGAGTCGAAAAGACCTGCATATTCTTCATCCAGTGCTTTCTGTTTGGCGATATCTGCAAGTGTTTTATCTATCTCTGCAATCTTTGTTTTAGGATAGGCCTCGGTTGGTTTGAGCGCAGATGCAGCTCCAAACTGAACCTTTGCGTCGGCATAGGATTTAGCCCCGAGCAGTTTATCGGCAGAAGAGATCGCAGCCAGGTATTGTTTGTCAAGTGCCTGCTGTTTAGCAAGATCAGCAAGGGCAGTATTTATGACAGCCAGTTTTTCCTTGGGATAGTTTTCGGCGGGTTTAAGAACCGAAGCATCGGTAAATACCGTCTTTGCCTGGGTATATTCGGTCTTTCCCAGGAGTGAATCGCCTTTCTTTATAGCTGCAGCATAGTCCTCATCCAGCTTTTTTAGGCGTGCCAGCTCAGCCAGCTGCTTGTCGATTTCCTGGATCTTTGTTTTTGGATAGACCTCCGCAGGCTTTACCGCCAGAGCTTTCTGGTACTCAGTTTTTGCCTGTTCATAGGTTTTTGATGCCAGAAGCTTGTCGGCATTTGCGATGATGCCTGCATACTGATCTTCCAGCGATTTTTGCTTCAGCAGCACGTCAGCTATACTGTCAATGCTTGCGATTCTTTTCTGCGGAAGGGACTCGGCAGGCTTCAGAACAAGTGCTTTCTGGTATTCTGATTTTGCCTGCTCCCAGGTCTTTGCTTTGAACAGTTTTTCACCCGAGGCAAGCAGGCCGGCATATTCGGCCTCAAGGGCTTTTTGTTTTGCAATCTCCTCCAATGCTTTATCAATCTCGGCAATCTTGGTTTTAGGATACGCCTCGGTTGGTTTGAGCGCAGAGGCAGCTGCATACTGAACCTTTGCGTCGGCATAAGATTTGGCCCCGAGCAGTTTATCAGCAGATGAGATCGCTACCAGGTATTGTTTGTCAAGGGCCTGCTGTTTCGCAAGGTCAGCGAGGGCCGTATTGATGACAGCAAGTTTTTCCTTCGGGTAGGTTTCAGCAGGTTTCAGCGCCAATGCTTCAGTAAACACAGTCTTTGCCTGGGCATATTCGGTCTTTCCCAAAAGCGAGTCCCCTTTTTTTATAGCTGAAGCATAGTCCTCATCCAGCTTCTTAAGACGTGCCAGCTCAGCCAGCTGTTTGTCGATTTCCTGGATCTTTGTTCTTGGATAGACCTCCGAAGGCTTGACCGCCAGGGCTTTCTGGTATTCAGTTTTGGCCTGATCATAGGTTTTCGATGCCAAAAGCTTGTCGGCATTAGCGATAATCCCTGTATACTGTTCCTCTATTGATTTTTGCTTCATAAGCACCTCGGCGATGCTGTCGATACTTGCGATCCTTTTCTGCGGTAGATTCTCTGCAGGTTTGATGGCGAGAGCTTTCTGGTATTCTGATTTCGCCTGTTCCCAGGTTTTAGCCTTGTATAACTTCTCACCTGAGGCGATCAGTGCAGTATAATCCGCATCAAGGGCTTTCTGTTTAGCAATATCTTCAAGGGTTTTATCTATATCTGCAATCTTTGTTTTAGGATAAGCTTCACCGGGTTTTATAGTCAAAGCTGCATTGTATTGTGCCTTGGCCTCAGGGAAGGATTTTGCCGCCAGGAGTTTATCACCGGATGTCACTGCAGCAAGGTATTGCTTGTCGATGGCCTGCTGCTTCGAAAGATCTGCAAGTGCAGCATTGATAATAGTTAGTTTTTCCTTTGGGTAACTCTCCGCAGGCTTGAAGGCCAATGCCTCGGTAAAGGAGGTTTTAGCCATAGCGTACTCGGTTTTTCCCAGGAGCGAATCTCCTTTTTTAACAGCCGCGGTATAGTCATCATCAAGCTTCTTTAAACGCGCAATTTCGGCACCTCCTATGCTGTCGATGCTTGCGATTCTTTTCTGCGGAAGGACTTCTGATGGCTTCAGGGCAAGCGCTTTCTGGTATTCTGCCTTTGCCGGCTCCCAGGTTTTAGCCTTAAATAACTTTTCCCCTGAGGCGATTAATGCGGCATATTCCGAGTCAAGTGCTTTCTGTTTAGAAACACCTTCAAGAATTGTGCTTATCTCGGCAAGTTTTGATGTCGGATATGCTTCTCCCGGTTTTAGGGCCAGAGCAGTAGTATACTGTACTTTTGCATCGGAGTATGACTTTGCTGCAAAAGACTTATCTGCCGATGCTATTGCTGACAGGTATTGCTTGTCGAGGGCCTGCTGTTTTGACATATCAGAAAGAGCAGCATTAATGATCAGCAGTCTGTCTTTTGGATATTTTTCGGAAGGCTTCAGATTCGTGGCTTGTGTAAATGCTGTCTTTGCCTCGGCATACGAGTTTAGTCCGAGCAATGAATCCCCTCTCTTAACTGCCGCCTGGTAATCTTCTTCGAATTTTTTACCCTTTGCGAGAAGAGAAGCTCCTATGCTGTCGATACTGGCAATCCTTTGCTTCGGCAATGCTTCATCAGGCTTGAGGATGAGGGCTTTCTGGTAAGTTGATTTTGCCTGGTCCCATGATTTTGTTTTGAATAGTTTCTCACCTGCAGCAAGCAGTCCGGTGTATTCATTGTCCAGGGCTTTTTGCCTGGCTGAGGCCGACAAAAGTGCTGCCTGCTGCTGATCGGCAAAGATCTTCTCAATAGCCGCGATCTTTTCTTTCGGATACTGCTCGGCAGGCTTTATTCCCGATGCCCTCTGGTACTCTTTTTTAGCCTGATCGTAATTCTGAACGCTGAATTCCCTGTCGGCAACCGCAATAGCCGATTTATATGATTCCTCCCTTGCTTTCTCACCCGCTTCCTGCCCGGCAACCAGCGGTTTTACTTTTTCAAGCATTTCCTTCGGATAACTCTCGTTAGGTTTAACACCCAGTGCAAGGGTGTAATAATCCCTGGCGCTCAGAAAGTTTTTGGAAATGTAAAAACTGTCGGCAAAACTGATGTATTGCTCGTAATCCTTCTGGGTCTTTGCACCTTGAGTCAGCAGGAGATCGATCTCGGCAATCTTATTCTTCGGGTATGATTGTTCTGGTTTCAGCTTTGATGCTGAGACATAGTCTTTCCTGGCGAGCACGTACGATTTGGATTCAAAACGTTGGTCGGCACTGGCGATAAGTTTGATATAAGCCTCATCCCTGGACCTCTGTGTATCGATAAGCGCTGTAAGTTCGACAATCCTGTCCCTGGGATACTTTTCGGCAGGCTTGATCTTCGCAGCGCCCTGGTATTCCTGGAGAGCAGGCTGCCAGTTCTTTGCATTATAAAAGGCATCTGCTTTCTTGATGGCCTCCGCATAAAGTCCGTCATCAAGCTGCATGTCAACCTTTATTTTTATGATCTCATTGATCTTCTTTTTAGGATACTGCTCGGATGGCAGAATTTTTGAAGCATTCTCATATTCTTCCTTTGCCCGGTCATACTCACCTGCCTGGAATAGCCTGTCGGCACTTGCAATGGCAACATCGAACAATGTATTCTGTGCTTTCTGGGAGCGGATCAGTTCCATGGTTTTCTTCAGCTTTTCCTTCGCTGTAGAATCATTCGGCAGAACATTCAGGGCCAGCTGATAATAAGCCTTTGCATTCAGATAATCTTTCTTCAGGAAAGCTGTATTTCCGGATGCCATCGATACATCGAAATCAACCTTTTTCTTATTGTACTCGTTCAGCATTGCCCTGAGCTGGACTAAGCGGGAACTTAAAGCTTTATCTCCCGGCTTCAGCTTCTGGGCTATCTCATATTCAGCAATGCATGCTTCCAGTTTGTTTGCCCTGAAATATGATTCCGCCCTCAGGAGGGTATTCCCGAAAGCAGTATCTACGGGGGCTGTCTGAGGTGGTTTAATGATAGTATCAGGAGCTGACTGTACGGAAGGCTCAAACAGATTCATCTCCCTGAGCACAGGGCCGGTCATAGTAATCACACCAAGCGCAAGGGCTGAGAATGAAACAACAAAGAGTACGATTGAAATATATGGTATTCTGGGAGGTTGTAATTTCATGCAATAATATCGGTTGTTTAACGGAAAAGTACATTAAAACATAATTTTCCTGCACATTATAACGTAAAAATCCGGAAATAATTTTACCCTATTGAATTATGATCCCATCGCGTATCGTAAGCTTCCGGTCAGCCATTCCAGCAAGTTCAGTGTTGTGAGTTACAATAACATATGTTTGGCGAAACTTTTCCCTCAGGCTGAAAAAAAGCTTGTGCAGTTCCATCGCTGAATTGCTGTCGAGGTTGCCCGATGGCTCATCGGCCAGTATAACACCAGGGTCATTGATCAGGGCCCTGGCAATGGCAACCCTCTGCTGCTCGCCTCCCGACAATTCCGATGGTTTATGCCTGAGTCTTCCGGTCAGCCCGAGTATGTCCATCAGCTCTTTCGCCTTATTAACCGTATCGTTCTTGGTACCACCCCTGATAAAACCAGGTATGCATACATTTTCCAGAGCCGTGAACTCTGGAAGAAGATGATGGAACTGGAATACAAAACCGATATGCTTATTCCTGAATTCGGAAATCTTTCTGTCAGATAAACCATCAACCCTGACTTTATCAATCTCGATAAACCCCGAACCGGCTTTATCGAGTGTACCCAGAATATGCAGAAGGGTCGATTTCCCGGCTCCTGAAGCTCCGACAATTGAAACGATCTCGGCCTCGCGTATCTGCAGGCTGATGCCTTTGAGGACTTTCAGTTCCCCATACGACTTATGTATATCCCTGGCAATGATCATAAAATAATAAAGCGCAAAGTTAAAAAAATACGGGGTTCGAAATATTTTGTAATTCCGATTCAAAGGGTTACTTTTGGTAACCGGTTGCCGGAAGCAGAACACCAACAATATCCTTGCATTTTCTTGCTGATTTTAAATTAATTACGATAAACCAAAATCACAAACTGTTCTATGAACCTGCATGAATATCAGAGTAAAATCATTTTAAAGCAATATGGAGTGCCTGTTCCTGAAGGCGGATTGGCGAACACCCCTGATGAAGCTTTCAAGGTAGCGGAGATGCTTCAGTCTTCGACCGGCACCGACAAATGGGTCATTAAAGCCCAGGTTCATGCCGGTGGAAGGGGTAAGGGCGGTGGTGTCAAGATTGCAAAAACCCTGGACGAGGTAAGGCAGTATGCCGACAAGATCATCGGGATGAACCTTGTCACACCTCAAACCAGTGCGGCAGGCAAACTTGTCAGGAAAATCTATGTCGAACAGAACATTTTCTATCCAGGCCCCACAGAACCATCGGAGATCTATCTTAGCCTTTTGCTGAACCGGAAAACCGGTCATATCATCATCATGTACTCACCCAGGGGAGGAATGGATATAGAAAAAGTTGCAGAGGAAACACCTGACCAGATCTTTACAGAAGAGATAAACCCAAAGCTCGGGCTGCAGCAATACCAGGCCAGGAAAGTAGCATTCAACCTTAACCTGAAGGGAGATGCATATAAGAACATCATCAAATTCCTCAATGCCATTTACCAGGCATATGTAAAATCAGATGCATCACTCATTGAGATAAATCCGCTGTTCAAGACCTCCGACGATAAAATTCTTGCCGCCGATGCAAAGGTGGTGATTGACAATAACGCCCTCTTCCGCCATCCAGATATTGCTGCGATGCGTGACTATGATGAAGAAGATCCTATCGAGGTTGAAGCTTCCCGTCACGACCTCAATTATGTGAAGCTGAACGGGAATGTAGGATGTATGGTGAACGGGGCCGGTCTGGCGATGGCAACCATGGATATCATCAAACTTTCAGGAGGGGATCCGGCAAACTTCCTCGATGTGGGTGGAAGCGCAAACGCCAAGAGAGTGGAGGAAGGCTTCAGGATTATTTTAAAAGATCCTGCTGTAAAAGCAATACTGGTCAATATTTTCGGGGGTATCGTACGCTGTGACAGGGTAGCCCAGGGAATCGTCGATGCTTACAAAAACATAAGTGACATCAAGGTGCCGATCATAGTAAGATTGCAGGGAACCAACGCAATCGAAGGCAAGAAGATCATCGATGAAAGCGGGCTTAAGGTCCATTCGGCCATCACCCTTGAGGATGCTGCAGAATTGGTTAATACAGTGCTGAAATAAACCGTGATTCCTCTTCTTTCTCAAACAGAAGCAGCCTTATTTTTTCGAGGTCGGCAAGATTTGAATTTTCAAACGAGAGAGCGCTGAAATCTATGTCGAGCCCCCGCAATTGCATGGGATCGTAATTATCATTCAGGAATTTCAGTAAATGCTCCTCATCCGTTCCCGGATATTTGTCCTGGTTTGATTTCAGGTATTGAAGCAAGCGAAGCCCATCAAATTTCTCATGACAGGCCCTCATGAAATTATCCTCAGTTTTAAAATTCTTCCTGAGTGGCTGAAATGGATCCTTCTCCCTCAGTGATTCCGAAAGGAACCTCACAACAGGGGTGTACGAGGTTTCCCTGAAAAAGGAAGGAAATAACTCATATGTTTCCCAAATCTCATTGAATAATTCGGAAGCATAAATCGGGTAACTGCTCCAGTCGCCCGCATCGCCTTTGATCATGGCAGGTCCTGTCCCAAAGAATACACGGTCGCTGAACCTTGCTTCAGGAAACACCTTTTCGTCATTCCAGAATAATATCCGCCCGTATTTCCTTAATTTCTGAAGAAAATAGAAATCTTCACCGCTGGTTTTAGGAGTCATCCC
>Ga0194054_10000601_pt1 | contig 17822 bp, 17 predicted proteins | sample SepL2210m_MetaG_FD_163628 | JGI IMG/M metagenome (GOLD analysis project Ga0194054, IMG submission 163628) | Anoxic zone freshwater microbial communities from boreal shield lake in IISD Experimental Lakes Area, Ontario, Canada - Sep2016-L227-10m | ecosystem: Environmental > Aquatic > Freshwater... | reverse complement strand
GCGATGTAGTAGGGAAATCCGGGGAGATTGACACGTCGATGTCCGCCGGATCGTTCATTCCAGAGCAGAGGTTGCCGGAGTATGGCGGCGCAAAGGCTCTCGATTTCAGCTCGGAAACGAACGCCCAAACCCTCCAGACATTCCTCGTAATACCGCGTGGCTTCCTCGGCGTCGGCAAGAGCCTCTGGAAGAAACTCCAGAACAGCCCCGTTCATTGTCCGGGTGCAATCTTACGCAAGCGGGCAAAAACCTCGGATGCAGCCACGGTCTGGGATTCACCGGCATCGAAACGTGCAATCCGTTTCGCTATTTCCGCATCCCAAGCAGCGTCTGCGCCAGGTTCGGGGTCAGACTCGACGCTGACAAGGAGCCGGTAAGCGAGGGAAACCCGCTGATCCGGGGGAAGCACAAGAGCGTCGTGCGACAGTGCATCAAGTGTTGCTGGCATGTGTGAACCGTATACCGGATGGGATGAAATGTCGAGTTCGCCCGTTCCGTAGCGTCACTTTTCTTCGGGCTTCTTCGGTTCTCCCTTGGCGAGACGGGCTTTCAGGATCTCTTTGGCTGCACGGTGCTCCGGGGAGAGCTGGAAGGCTTCGAGGGAATGGTAGGCGCGGCGGATTTCGAGCAGCTCCTCTTCCGAAAGTGGTGCATCGCTTGGGGCGGCAGGCTTGTCGTTCATAGTTCTTGTTGGATTTCTTCGCGCTGGGAGATTTCCCGTAATCTTTTCATCGCCTTGAAGACCGTGTTGTCGATGACGGTGCGCTGGACACCCAACTGCGCGGCCACTTCCTCCGGGGACTCACCGTTGAGCTTCACAAGTTCAAAGATGAGGTAGGTCCGTGGGGAAACCTCCGCGTGGAGGGCGGCGAGCAGGGTTCCTAGAAGCGCACTGCGAAATGCGTCTTCCTCCACTGTGGAATGCCTGGCAAACGCGGGATCGATTTCCTTTTCCTCGAACGATTCGGAATCCAGCGAGGTGAGCTTGGAGGATTTCCTGATGTGGGAACGGATAAAATCTACGACCCTCCGCTGGCAGAGTGTGGTCAGGAACTGGCGGAATCTCCCCTTGGCGGGATCGAAGGATGCGTGTCCACGGAAGAGGGATTCAAAAACGGCGAGGACGACATCCTGAAGATCCGGCGGGGGAACATCGTGCCAGTCGTGGCGTTTGAAGGCTCCCATCACGCAGACGTTCACCGCGTTGTGGTAGAGATCGAAGAATTCTTCCCATGATGTCTCCCAAAGACGCGGCATTTCCCTGTGCTTCAATCGGCCGAGGAGCGTAAGCGGTGTGGACGGGAATGGCATACGGGCAGGATGGGAAAGTGGAGTTTCAATGTCCATTTCGTTCAGCCAAGCGCAAATCTCTCGGGCGGACAGCAAATGACGGGACAATTTCCCTGCCTTTGGAGTAAACCGGCAGGGTGGAAGCATTGGAAAAACCTGTCGCCGGAGCCGAGATCGATGGATACCGGCTGGTGAGGCCGATTGGCCAAGGCGGTTTTGGAACCGTCTGGCTCTGCTGGAACGATGCTTCCCAGAGCTTCCATGCCCTCAAATGGGTGGCTGGGGATGCGGCGGGGCTGAAACTGGAACTGGATGCCCTGCGAAAATTCCGCGAGGTGTCCCAGAGACTGAGGTCACCAAACCTGATCGCCATCGAGCACATCAACCTCCTGCCATCGGGACTCATCTACACCCTGCCACTCGCAGATGGGATGGAAGGCAATGATCCTGCCGTAGAAAGCTGGCGACCCATGACCCTGGCGGATCGCATCGAGGGGGGAAGCGGGTTCTCCTCCGCCGAAATCCTGCAAATCATCCTTCCGATCATCAAGGCTACCGCCGCTCTCAACGGCGAGGGCCTTGTCCACCGCGACATCAAACCGGCCAACATTCTTTTCTTCGGTGGTGTGCCCTGCCTCGCAGACATGGGACTCCTTGCCAACGACTCAGCATCGCTCACCCAGCGTGGCACACCGGGATTCCTTCCGCCATCGTGGTATCTAGAAAGCTCAGGCCAGCCCGACATGTGGGGGCTCTCCACGACCCTCTACACCCTGCTCACGGGGAACAACCCAGACAAGATGGGCCGGCCCAAGTTTCTGTGGCCACCCACAGGGAAAGATTCACTGTCCCCAGCCGAACAGGGTGAATGGACAAGGCTCCATGCTGTCATCTACCGCGCCACCCACGAGAAACCGGCTGAACGGTTCCGTGATTTCCAGACATTCGCGGCGGCAGTGGAAAATGCTGGAGGATCTGAAACTGCTCCCCGGAAGAAACGTGGAATCCTCGGCTTCGTGTTGGCAGGGCTCGTCTTGGCAGCGGTCATCGCTTGGGTTTACCTCGCCAGAGATCGGCAACCCCGATCCCCCTCGCCAAATGACACGGGAGCATCCCTCACTTTCAAGACCCCAGAACCTCCGAGCGCACCCGAACAGGCGATGTCTGCCGCACGCCAGCAGGAACTCGACAACGAGGCCGCAGCGATCACGAAGAAACTCGAAGATCGCAAGGCCAGCTCCACCGGCGATCTCCAAGCATTCCGGGATGAGGCAGCCGCCGTCACAAAGAAAATGAAGGCGTTTGCTCCCAAAAGCTCGCCGACTGACGGGATCAAGGAATCCCTTGCAGCCAGTTTGGCCGGGATCAATCCGAAGACTGAAAATGCACCAGATTCCGCAGCGATAGAAAAAGCTGCCGCTGAAAAAGCCCTCAAAGCCAAGCAGGATGAAACCGCGCTTTTGGAGATCCGTGACGAAATCCAATCCCTCGTGAAAAATCTGCCAACCACAACCCTGCAAGAGGAAATGGAGGCAGTGAACCGTCTGTATCAGTCCCTCGTGGACGCCGCCTACGCCAAGACCGCAACCGCAGACGAGAAATTCTTTTTCAACGACCACGTTCGCCCCCGTCTGGAGCAGGATTTTCAGCGGATCTTCAAGTGGAAGCCGGGGATTTACCCATTCGATACGACCGGAGCGAATCTGGAAATGGCACTCGCCAGCCCAAAATGGGCCACGGTCGACAAAACGGTGGTCGCAGAAATCAAGTCAGCCGTCAGCCAGATCAAAAATAGGTTGGATCCAAAATAGAGGGAAGACAGCTTGGTTGCGCTATCTTGAACTTTCCAGAAAGCAGCGATTATTTCTCTGCTGTGTTATGTGCAATGCGGTCACTGCCGCCGCTCGGGCTTGTTCACCACGAATTACTTTCGAGGCTTCGCTCAAAACTATCCCTTTTCCATTAGCCATTTTTTATTCGAAGGAGGTTTACGAATGCAGAACAGGAAACAAGAAAATATATGGCATCGGCCTGAGAAAGATTAGTCTGTTCGAGTAGAGAATGCCTTATTCCATTCGAATCACTTGTATATCCATAAAGTTTGATAAAGCTGTCCTTTAATGCAGGATGCATTCCATCTCGCTTTTCAATGATTTTCAGGGCATCACCCAAAGTGGCTTTGTCGTTTTGCGAAATGTGGCGAGCAATGCACTCAACGGCAGATATGGACTCCTTAATAGAATTACGATAGTCGGGTGTTTTCTTGTCACTAAGTAACTCAAGTGCCCGCTTGATGTGTTCGTGTGCCAGTGTATCGTGCCGCGCAGAAATAGCCGCCTCAACAGAAGACACTTCCACAGCATCGACGATTGGCGCTATAACACCTCCAATCAACCGATAGCCTGCAAGTTCTCTTTCCAAAATTGCATTTATTTCTATTGCAACGACTGAATATTGGGAGGCCGCAAACTCTATAAAATCATAAACATCAAACCATTTCGCAGTGAAAAACCAATTGCGAATAGCTTGAAGAATCGCATAGCTGCTGTCGGGCCGGAGATCCGCTGCCTTCTTGAAGATATCCGACCAGAGTAAGCGGCTAAATTCATAAATTTCCGGCTGTCCAACTCGCTCGCCATAATTGAATCTATCTCTCAGGAAATACGGCCTCTCGAAAATTGTTGAATCGAGAGTGTTCCACAATGAATTGCGAAGATCTTCATTCATGCTCTCGACCTGAATAATTGAGGATACTGGAGTATATCCGTGGCGTTGACTGAATCGCATGTGATTCTTGGCTAAGGTAAATTGTGCTAAATTAGATTGATATTGAAATCGGTTTGACGGGACCCATGCAAAGATTGATCCGAGTTCATGGAGAGGACGGTTGTGCAAAGGAAGGGCCATGCCATTTTTTCAGCGAATGGGCGTGGTTGTTGCGCACGATGTCCAGAAACGATCTCGGTTTTGCTTCTGCTGCATCTGCGACGGCGATATCCGGAGTTCATTACCGAGATTGGATGATGAACCGTTTGCAACGGATGTCGATGCGATTTTCAGATGCACATTGAGGGCGAATCTCCATGTTCCACAGTATCTGTCCGTTCAAATATCCAAAAGCCAGATTCTCACGGATGCGCCGACAGCCACTTGTGCGGTTGTTCGAAAATGGGCTGCCAAGGACAAACAAAATATCTGAATATTCTCAAATCTTGCCGGGATTCCACAACTTTTGGACTACTTGCGTAGTCCAAATACGGTTTTGGTCTACCTGTTTTCGCCAAAGGTGGTAAGAAAAAGTCGCTTCCTCATTCCTATGGCCACACGTTACAATCGTTGCTGTTGCCCCAGTGACAACAGCCGCACTTAGCCATTACCCCATGAAACACATTAACCGATGCCTGATGACCGCTTTTGATCGTGGTTACGGTCTTATCTCACGCAAGAAGACGTGTTCCATGCTCGTGCCCAAGGAGGTTTTCGATGGCCAGGAGTATTCTATCGATGAGTTTTACGCGGCATCCTCAGCATTCTTTGAGAAGCCTTGGGACTTTTATCGCGACTTCAAAGAGAACGGACCGCTTCACCTGCGGGATGGCATCCATCCCCGAGATATGGTTGCACCAAAAGTCCCCTGTCGTCGTATGATATTCGATTCTCCAGTATCCACGGACTGGGAGGAGACCAATCTTGTTCCTTTCAAATGGTTCTCGGATCCGAAGCGACGCTCCAAAACAATTTTGCTATTCGCGCCGGGATGGGGACGCTCCAATCAAACGGTCGAAGAGAAGTGGTGTTATCAATTGCAGAAGCTCGGGGTGGATTGTGGGCTTCTGACGGTCCCGTATCATCAGGCAAGAACTCCCATAGGTTCCTTTACAGGAGAATACTTCATCAGTGCAAATGTCCTGTGGACGGTTTCCAACTTCAGGCACTTCACCGCTGAGATTCGCCGGTTGATACAGGAAATGCGCCAAGAATATGAATATGTCGGTCTGGTTGGAATGAGCAGTGGAGGATTTCAGGCGGCACTGGCCAGCAACTGTGAACCGGTCGATTTCTTCTTTCCCCTGATTACTGGTGGCCAACTGGGGAGCATCACCTGGCATGGATCAATTACCCAGTTTGTCCGTAGAGATCTGGAAAGGAAGGGCATCGACGAGAACACTCTCAACAAGGCGTGGAGCATCGCTGATGAAGTGGTGCTGGGGAAACATTGTAAGGCCAAGACCATAAAGCAATATGTCTCCCTCTATGACCGCGTGGTCCCGACCATTTACCAATTGAAGCTATGGGAGGCGCTTGGCAGGCCACCCAGATTGGACCTGGAATGCGCCCATTACAGCAGTTTCTTTCATGGTAATGCCGTTTTGAAGGACATTGCGAATACCGTCGCAGAACACACCCTATAACCTCTCCTCTGTCCTTTTGACCTCGATGAAGCTGCCAATACAACACGAATACGGTTCAAGATTGCGCCAGGATGACTCGTGTGACCTTTAAAGCCTGACATGCATGCTTTCCCCGTCTTAGGGAAAGATCGTCTGTCCTGGGCGTCTACGAACTTGGGATGACTATTCCCGTAAACGCAGAGTAGAACGGAGTTGATCCCGCAACGTAGGACTGGGAGCGATGGTAAAATCATCCACCGATCCTACCGTGTTATGTGTGGAGGTATCCCTTGATTGATATTCACTCAGACGACCGATATATTGCTGACGCTTCTGGGATACTGCCTCACGGATATGGGATTCGGACCACCTTGAAGGCCTTCCTGCCATCGTATTGACCAAGTGGAATGCCGTCTGACGGATTTCCCTCATGGGAAGACGCATCATGCGTTCCAGACCATCTTTATCCCCCACCTCTACCCCGTAGATCTCCGCGAATCTGGTAAGGGTCCTGCGGTAATTGGCTAGATTGGGATTCCAACTATCGAAACTTTTCATGTCGATCTTCAGGTCCAAGGGGACATTGACCATCCTGATTGCTTTACCCTTGTAATTCCTGCGATTTTCCTGTCTCGCTTCCATGAACTCGCTGTAGTTCTTTGCGAAATATCCCGCCAAGTCTCCAGGGGTTTTCCTGATGGGTTCAAAATCAAACATGATACCAAACTTGGCTTTGGATTTGGCTGCCTTGAAGAGTTTCCTCAATTTGTTCACTGTGAGGTATCCCTCCTTCATTACCAACAGGAGATGGACATGAGCGGAATCCTCCAAGAGGGAACATACGGCTATAATGGACTGGAAGTGGGGTTTCAGGTTCTTGAGCAAAACGGTCAGCTTGTTTCCCACTACATACATGGTCTGTCTCCCTTTGAGGGTAACAGTTGCTACCCTACAGTTCTGCTCTTTATAGTGATTGATCAGGTTTAGCATTGCTACCTCTAATCCTGTCCCTGTTTTACTTGTCTTGTTTCTCATAGTCTTTCCTTATTGTGTTGTCTGTTCTTCTTTAAAGTCTGTCACTCATTCTCTCTTACCTATGTATATATATCCTATATAGATGAAGGGCCTCTTTTCTGAGCTCTTTTTTGCCATGTTGGACCTTGTCACTGTGAAGGAATGATCTGGCAAATATGGATCTATTGAACCTGTTGGGTCTATAGGCTGTAATGGGAGGAGATGAAGGAATAAGAAAGATAAAATGTTTTCGATATTTCGAGATGTTGCTTTAGGGTATAACATCATTTTTTTCTTTTCGCATGATTGCTGGAAGATGACTTGTATTAGATTATTAAAGTTCAGTTGGTTAACCGGAAGCCTTCATTTGCTTTGCTTGAAGGATTGGATGATATTTTTTGTTGTCCGAGGCTTTAGACGAAAACACCACCCCACGTTATTGAAGCGTAAGGTGGTGTCGTCGGTTGTGTTGTTTATCACGAAGGGCTTGGGATCCTTCCAACCCCCGTGATATATTTTTGGATTACTTCACCATCATCATCGGAACTGTGCCGCTCAATCGAGGGTTCGGAAAATTCCTAACGATTTCTCCGTCTAGTTCGATCCCCGTCTCAGTCTTTTTTGCCGCGCTCTGCTTGAAGAAGAACGCTATTCCCGCGTCCTCACACTTTTCGCGCATATCACGAGCCCACTGGAGATCCATCTCACGATATCCAGAACCGCTCTCGCCGCCACAGATGACCCAATCAATACCGGCGAGGTCGAGGTCGTTGAGCGGTCCCAAGGCGGGTTCGTAGCTGATGAACCTGACGGGGGCTGGGATGCCGCGAAGGTGGTCAGCGCGTTCTGCAACACGCATGTCCTCAATCGAGGTTCCCAACCAGACGTTGTCGTAGCCCTGCCCCCAGTCTTCCGGGAGAAAGCGCACGATGTTCTCGGGGCGTTTCGTCAGCAGTTGGAACCAGAGGTGCGGGCACTCCCTGATCGTCTGCCACATTCTGGCGCGAGGCTCGACCAAGTCTGGCCTATCCTCCGCGTGATCCATCATCGATCCGGTGAACACCAGATGACGACCGTTATTGAGAAGTCCCGGGGTGCCTGTCGCTGCGGCTTTTTCCCAAGATTTCACGTTTTTCCATGGTCCTTTGGTAATTTCACGAGGGGCGTTTGGACCCCAGATGCCTTTCCCCATGAGGTTTGTGCTCATTGTCTCCGCGTAACAGTGCGCACATCCTGCTGACACTTTCGTGCACCCCATCCAGGGGTTGAAGGTGTGGTCCGTCCACGCGATTATTGTGTTGTCTGCCATATTTTTCCTTTTGCTTGGTTCCTTGGCGGAGCGTATGCCCCGCCTCGGAGTTTTTGATCTGTGTCCATGGTTTGATGTGTTGCCTCCCAGCTCGGACACGCAGCGGGCGGCAAATGGTTTTTGAGGTGATCGACGTTTTGTTCCGGACTGTCGTGGTGGGTTGAGAAGATGAGATTCGACATGCACCACCTGCCTTTCCATGGATGCAGGTGATGCCGCCGATTATTCCATTGCTACTGCGCTTTCGGTTTTGCTCCGATTACGAGGTGACCTTTCCAACCGACTCAATTCCCGTGACGGTCGGGGTCTCGGCCACGACTGGGACTTCCGGATTCACCGGGGCCTTGGTGGCATGCTTGATGAAGCGATGCGGGCCACGAGCCACGACTTCGTAATCCGGGTTCTCTTTGGCGAACGTGATTACCGCCGGGCGCATTGAGGACTTCCAATCGCGGACGCGAATCATGCTCTCCTTGTCGAGCTTGTCCGGGTCTTCGAGGTATTCCTCGAAAACCGCCTTGCTGGGCTCGCGGTCCTCCGCCCCGTCTTTGACTACCCGCGCCTTCTTGTTGCCGAGCACCTGGTCGAGTTTCGCCTGATGGGACGCAATAACGTCTTCGAGCGATTTGACGACCTGGGTCTTGAGCGATTCGGCTGCGGCGAGGTGGGCCTCGTACTCGGCGATCTTATCAACGACTGCGGTCTCGTTGACCGCCGCATTTGCGAAGGACACTGCAGCCTTTTCAGAGTCCGCTTTCGCAGACTCGTCATTGGTGGTGTTTGCGTTAGTATTGTTTTCCATTGTGTTTGTTGTGTTGTTGTTACATCGGAGTCATTTCCGATATGATGAGCTTAAGCGTAAAACTCTTATCCGATACGACAGCGAGTGGATTTTGTTTAACCGATATTTAGGACACAGGATTTTTATCCATGTCATTAAAATGGTACAAACGGACAATCGCTTTTGTCCCGAATGCGCAGCCCCAGCCTCTTCACAATCTGAGCGAAAGCGACGTTGTTGAGCGCAGTGCAGTTTTCCAATTTCGACAGCGCGTACATGCACGCCGGTAGGGCGAACTGTTGTCTCTGCCAATCGGGCCAGTGCGAGGCAATCGTCCATTTCCGGTTGTCGAGATCGTCAGGGAAAAAACCCTCGTTGGTGTCACGCACGTAGGTCAGACGGCTCGCGGCCAGGAGCGGATTGATGAGAACGTTCCTGAAGGCACCGCACGACTGGTCCAGTAACGCGGCCACCGATGCCGAGTTGAATTTCGTGATCATAGAAGAGGCGAGAAACTTGGTTTCGAAAACGCATGCCTCTGCAACCCACACCGTGCCGCTGACCTTCAGGATGACGGCCGGTATCACGTTGCCTTCCACGGGGAGACGAAACGCAACCGCCGACCCGTGATCTGCGAGGTCGGGGATGACGAGCCCCAACGCGCTTTCCTCGTCAAAAGGCGGAAACGTGCCATTCGGTTTCTTGACGCAGGTTTGAAGCGCCGCCCAATCCATCGTCCCGCCGAGCAGTTCAATCACGGGGGCGGAGCTGCCGAACTGGATGGGCTGACGGCGAGGCTTCAGGAAGTTCACGGTTTTCCGCGTGATCTCCAGATCAAGCTTTTTACTCTCGACTCCGTAACCCTGGATGATCGTCGTGCTCATGGCTTACGGAGGAGGTGTATTCCCGTTACCCGGCGTGGTTTCGCTTTGCCCGTAGATATACGACCGCAGGGAATCCACATTGATCAACCGCACACCCTTGACGGCACCACGTCGCCGCAGGCAGATTGACGCAACCGGGGGCTTGAAATTATTCTCCGCTGTCGGGAGGATAAGGGAATTAAGGTGGCTCCGGGTGAGGCTGAAAATTGGGTCCCGTGTGCCGGACTTGGGCAACCGGATGAACTCCAAGACATTGTTTTCAGACGCTCTCGCTCCTTGCGGTCCGTAACAGGGGCCACTAGCTTCGGTGTCGCGGGGACGGAGATTCTGCACGACTGCCACTTGAAACTCTTTGAGCTGTGTATTCATAACACGCTCATATTAAGGCGTTACCAGATTTTTGTCTAATGGACTACCTTCCCCTCAACTCGCATATAAATGATTCCACCTTCTTTGAAATCACTCTGAATATCAGCACTTAACAAAGAACAAAAAAAATCCCGAAAAGAAAGCTGAGACCGGACAATCCTCCCCTCACTTTTGGAGGATGAAAAACATCAATTTTACGAACCTTTTGCAGACCCACGCGGTTCTCAAAGATGGATTCCCTTGGAATGAGGTGCCCTAAAGCAAATTCACCAGTCTGTCGTCAATCCCATCGAAAACCGGGTCCCCCTCAATACGGACACTTTTTGTTACGCTATCAGCATTACTCCTGAACCGCTTGCAATCAGGGAGCACCGAGCGCGGTTTGCTACTTCAAATACTCAGGCCAACAGGTATTAAAGGGCATCGAAGTTGAACTCCGGCCAATTATCACTTAATTTTAATGGTCGAATATTACTTGCGGATGGAGCGGGAAGTCTTTTCAGTCCCGCACGTGCTACGATTTTACGAATTGCCTCGGCCGTGGTCTTTTCGGGGTCTGCATTTTCTCCCTTTGAAGGTAATAGAGGCAGTTCAGGAGACAGATAGGCGGCTTTTACTATGTCATCCAAACTTAACGCGCAAAGTGGAAGCCGTGGATCAGCCCAATACGCAAAAAGCCAAGTCTCTAAATAGGTCAATTTTCGGCCTCGACTGGGATAACGATAGCTTTTATTTTTCTTCGCCGTTTTTATCTCCTCTCGAATGCAGGCCTGCCATATCTTGTGAAGAGCATTGTTTTTCATCTCGATTTGCTTTACCAAAGACGACTCCATCGTCTCCTTCGGTATCCTCCTGTAACAAAAAACGAGGAGGTCAGCCATTTTTACGTCATGACTTACTCTTCGGAATGATGCGGAAGAGACATGCGTAGACTTTCTGCCGTCATGAAGATTGAGGTCTTTTGCTCTTCTCTTATTTAAACAGTCCACAATGGCTATTCGTTGATCATGCACGAAGATCTGTGACTTCTCATCAGCACGGAGAGAAATGAAAAATGGATCAGCTTCATGCCTATATAGATAGTTTATTATTTCCCAGTAAGATGATGCTTTGAATGCCTTGTCTAATAGAACAATCAGTTGCTCATTTGTTCTTGGTCGAATGAGTCCTTCATACTGACGGACATAATCGTCAAGATCTGCGATAAAACGTTCTCGCTCTTTGAATAGAACCTGCTTTTCTGTTTTGATTAGATCTACAGGAACACAAAATAGTCTATATGCCTGCAGAATCAACTCATGAGCCGTATACACCTCGAAATCAATTCCTGGTATAGGCCCTTCATCCTCTTCTTCCCACCTATTATAGACTTCTGCAACCCCATCTGAACTTGAGGGTGAGGCGAGCTTCTTTTTCATGTTTCCGGTGAGAGTTGCGGCGGGTTTGTCGATTGCAGCTCAGAGGGCCATGACGATGGATTAATGTGGAAATCAAGCCGATCCAAGTCGAATCGATGGCACTGCATCCACCGCTGCTTTCAGCGAGGGGAAATCAAGGTGTGTGTAGATCTTGTGCGTGTCCTTATCGCGGTGGCCAGTGAGTTTCTGCCGAACCTCCTCTGGGATCCCAGCATTCGCCAGGGCGGAAGTGAACGAGTGCCGTAGGCTGTGGAAGCTCAATGCGTTTCTTCCACGACCCGCCGGACCGGCTGCTTCCAGACGTTTTTTGAGTTTGATCCCCGCCTTGGTCATTGTTCGCTTGAACGTTTCGCTCAATCCACTCCTGCCAGCACCGGACTTGGAGAATAGTTCAGGAAAGACTGGTGCATCTGGTTTGTCTTGCGCTGGCAATTTAATGAGATGGTCGAGCAGATCCGGATGAATAGGTATGGCAACGCCCACGCCGGTCTTTTCTTGTTTGTCGATCAGGATCATCTCGTTGGTCAGATCCACCTGGTTCCACCTGAGCCGGGCCAAATCCCCCAATCGTTGACCTGTAAAAAAGCCAGCGAGAATCAATCCGCGCCAATCGGTGGAGGGAGCAGCAGCAAGTAACGACCTGATTTGGCGCAATGTGAATGTCCCGGCCTCGGTATCCTCTGTTTTCAATGACTCAATCGCTGCACATGGATTTACCGGGATGTAGCCGAGGCGAACTGCCTTCGAGAGGGGAGCGGAGAGGACCTTCGCGATGAGCAGGTTTACAGTCGAAGGGGCTCTGCCCTCGGTCACAAGCAGATCACGGAAGGCGCGAATATCCGATGTCTTGAGATTGCCCAGGCCAGAATCCGCTTTGCGACCCAGATATTTCAGGAATCTCTCAACCACCTGTCCGTATTTTGCTGCCGTGGTTTTTTCTCGCGAGTTTTTCTTATCCGTCAACCATTCCTGAAACCACTCTCGGGCCTTGTAGAAGGTTATGGCGTCTTGACCGGAATGTTCCATGATCGAGTTGATGACTGCCCTTGCTTGTGCCTCCGACAACCGACCAGATGATGCTTTTTTTGCAGCAGATTCCCATTCAACAGCCATCTTCATCGCATCGGAACGATTTTTCGTTTTCGACGAGCGCGTGGTTCGTATACCGTTCGAATCTCGGTAGCAGGCAATCCAGAACGGACTGTTGGGATGCTTTCGGATACTGGCCATAGAATAACAACAATAATAACAACACCCACCCGCGTCAATGGTGTTTCGCCGTATTGAAAATGAACATGTTATGATGTTTTAGGGGGCGTGTAAGGCCATGCGGGTTCGATTCCCGCTACCCGCTGGCTTTTTCTTCGCCTGTTTTTACTCTGGAAACTGCGGCTGTCTCTGGGCCATTCGCCAATCCACAGAAAGTGACGCTGAGATTGTCTTGAAGTTGAAATACCGCGATGCTTGCGTTCGCCTGCCCTTTTATGACCCCACGCGACATTGTCAAAGAAGCGATCGCCTTCAGACGCCCTCCTTACGTTCCGTGGTCGTTTTCATTCACCAAAGAGGCGAATGAAAAGCTGGAGGAACATTGCGGCACAACCGATCTTGACCCTTTTCTGAGGAACCACATCGTCACTCTCGGCAACGGCATCGGCTTTTTTGATGATGTCGGCAACAACCGGTTCCGCGATGTGTTCGGGGTCACTTGGGACCGGACTATTGACCGGGATATCGGCAACGTGGAAGGCACGGTGCTTCCGGAGCCAACTCTGAACGGATATGAAATCCCCGATCCGCTGAACCCGCGGTTTTTTGCCGACATACCGGAGAAACTGGAACGATATGGGGATCGATTCCGGCTCTTCAGCATCGGGTTTTCGCTTTTTGAACGGGCGTGGACGTTGCGGGGGCTGGAGAATCTCTACATGGATATCATCGAGAACCCAGAATTCGTGCATGACCTGCTGAACGCGATTGGAGATTATAATATCACGCAGGTGCGCAAGGCGCTCGAATACGATATCGACGCCGTTTACTTCGGCGACGACTGGGGGCAGCAGCACGGGCTTTTGATGGGATACCCCTTGTGGAGGGAATTCATCTTTCCGGTCATCGAGCGCATGTATGCGGTGGTGCGCGATGCGGGTAAAGTCGTGTTCATCCATTCCTGCGGGGACGTGGATGAACTGTTCGACGATCTGCTGTCGATCGGTCTCGGCGTGTTCAACCCGTTCCAGCCGGAGGTCATGGATGTGGAGAAGCTCATGCGGCAATACGCCGGCAGGCTGGCGTTCTGGGGTGGTGTGTCCACCCAGCGCACCATGCCATTCGGAACCCCGGATCAAGTGCGGGAAGAGGTGCGGCGGATGATTAAGTCAGGTGCTGGCGGGGGATACATCCTCTCGCCTGCACACGCGGTCGAAGGGGATGTCCCGCTGGAGAACCTGCTCGCGTTGATTGAGGAAGCCATTGCCCAGCCTGGTTGTAAGCAAGTCTCCTCGTAAAAGGGTTCCGCTCATGTCTATCGCTTTTAATTACCAACACTCTCCCGTGGGTGCCTGTTCGCGATGAGAGGCCGCCCGTTCGAGCATCGGAGCATGTGCACGAACCACGGCTTGGAAGGTGATTGGGGCACGCGGTGGACAGGATAAATCATACCACACCCACAATTCTGGAAGCCGGAGCCGATGTGCTGTCGCCGACCCGGGATCCGATCAGTTGTGATCCAAGAGGTGACTCCGGGGTGATCACCGTGACGGTTTTCGCTTCATGCGGGACCTCGGTTCCACCGCCGGAGGGAGCGAGAAAAAACCATTCCCGCGTGCCGGAGAATTCGATTTCGACCAATGCGCCCAGATCTATCGGGCCGTCCCCGGGGAATGTGCGCAGAGGCATTTTCTCGATTTCTGCGATGGCCTCCGCGGCAGCGTGAGCCTGTTTCGCCAAACCATCGGCAAGATAGTTTTCTTCAATTGCGAGGGTGTCGTATTTTCCCTCGGCCTTGCTCTCGGCATCGTTGCCTCCCTCACGCGTGATCTTCGAGACGCGGCTGCGGGACTCGAACTCCTCCCGGAGCCGCTCAAGAATGCTCGCAACGATTTCCGGCTTGTTCATTGGCCGCAGAAACTACGGCATCCGCCGTGAACAAATCCGTGGCGACGGCTCCGGCTTTCGGAAGAGGCTTTGCAGGACCGCAAGGATGGCTTTCTCGCGCAAAATTTCACAGCTTCCGGCGGGAGTGGCAGGCGAAGGCAGGTGCTGTTTGCCAGCTGCCATGCTGGCTGCCCGCCGAGCCTTCATGCTGGCAGCGGGCTTTTGTGCTCACGCTCATGTTGCAGCAGAATGTGGTCCGTGTATTGAAGCTTCCGGGCAAGTTCCCTGGCGAGATTCATGATCAGAGTGGTAAACAATTCGAGGTCTTCGTGCCGCAATTGGTTCAGAGCCTGCCTGGACAACACGACGATCTCGCAGTTTTCGGCTGCCACAAACGAAGCCGTGTCGTTATTCAACGCCAAAAAAGCCGCCTCCCCGAAACAATCGCCGACGTTGAACCCCCTTTTCCTGACCACAACCGTGTTGTCCGTGAGCAGCAGGTCGATCCTGCCCTTCGTGATGATGTAAAGATGTGCCGCCTCTTCCCCGTGTTGTGACACGCATTCGCCCCTCACGAACTGGCCGATTTCCAAATGGCGGAAGATTTTTTGGCGCTGGACATCCGATACGCCGCCCAGAAACGAAACGTTCGACAGGATCGACATCACCGGATCCGGATCCCCGAGTGGAACGTATCTCTTCATGGCAGGATTTTCTCTCTCCTGGGTTTCCTTGACCAGTTCCCAGGTTCCCTCTTCTCCGGGAGCGAGTGCAGACGGCGTATGGAGTCGCTGATGATCCGGGCGAAATTCATGTTGTTGGTGATTAGTCAACAGGATTGGTTGGGTTGGCAATATCAAATGGGGATTCGCAGGACGTTTCGCTTTTCAGCCCCCACGCGATGCGAGCCGCATTCATTTGTGCGAGGGCGATATGATGTGGCGTCAGCCCGGCCTGCGGAGCGGCGATCTCGAACTCGTGATCGAGGGTGATGTTGCTGATTCCCGGGTCGTCGGTGTTGATTGTGGCCAGGAGCCCGCGCTCGAGGAAATGTCGGAGCGGATGGGACGCGTAGGACTTCACCGTGCTCGTTTGGATATTGCTCGTCAGGCAGCACTCGATGCCGATGCCCCGCTCGAGGAGCTCGTCCATGAGCGCCGGGTCCTCGATCGCGCGGACTCCGTGACCAATGCGCGTTGCCCCCAGGATGTCGATGGCCTCCCGGATGCTTTCCGGTCCGGCTGCCTCGCCCGCATGGACGGTGATTTGAAGGCCGGCCTCCCGCGCCTTTTGAAAATGCCGCTCAAACAACCGCGCAGGAAACCCCGCCTCGTCGCCGGCGAGATCCAAGCCGTCGAGCTTGTCGCGGAATGCCAAGAGCGCATCGAGCTCCTGAAAGCAAATCTCCGGCCCGAATGTTCGGCTTAATATTCCGATCAGTTTCACCGGCACACCGAACTCCCCGACGCCCTGCACGATCCCCTCGGCCACCGCCTCGACAACTTCAACCGGATCGAGGCGGTGGGCGGATGCCATGAACCACGGGCTGAACCTCAGCTCCGCATAGTCCAGCCGCTCGCGCTGGGCATCCTCGACATTCTCCCGCGCGATCCGGCGGCAGTCCCCGGGCGTGGCCAGCACCGCCATCGGCCAGCGGAATTTTTCCAGGAACTCGACCAGCCCGGGATGCGGAGACGTGACGGTGACATGCGGGCGAAGCGCTTCGACATCGTGGGCAGGAAGGCGGATCCCGTTCTTCTCCGCGAGTTCGAGGATTGTCTGGATGCGGATGTTCCCATCCAGATGCCGGTGGAGGTCGATGCGCGGGATCATGGCTTTTCTGCAAGGGCTTTTTCCAACAGACGGGTTGCGAGCGGCTGGGTGGCCTCATCGAGGGCGGCGAGCGCCACCTTCAAATGCGGCGCGGATTTTTCCTCGCGTGCGCCGCGGACGTTTCCGATCAGGCCCGACAGCGCAGAGCGCTCTTCGTCCGCGACCTCCCGGCCAAGTTGCAGCAAGGCGGCCTCGACAGCGGGCAGCATTTCGTCAGCCTTCAAACACGCCTCGGTGAACACACGCTCATCCATGTCCTCGAAAGCGTGTTCCAGCGAGTCGCCGAGCATCTTTTCCACGGCCTCGTCCGAGACCTCGACCGCGCTCACAATCTTGACGACCGTATCCGCGCCGGTCGCCGTGTCTCTGGCAAGGACATTCAAAATCCCGTTGGCATCGAGTTCGAACTGGACGCCCACGCGGGCCCGGCCCTTCGGCAGCGGGGCGAACCCCACGTCAAACTCCCCGAGTTTCCAGTTATCCTTTGCCATTTCCCGCTCACCTTGGAGAACGGCGATGCGCATGCCGGATTGATTCCCGACGGCGTTGGTGAACATCTCCCCGGCTTTGCAGGGGATCGTCGTGTTCCGCGGGATGATCACATTCATCAGCCCGCCGAACGTCTCGATGCCGAGGGAAAGCGGCGTCACGTCGAGCAGCGTCACGCTCCCGACATCGCCGGATAAAATCCCCGCCTGGATCGTGGCTCCGATCGCGACCGCCTCGTCCGGATGCTGGCTCGTGTCCGGCTCGCGCCCGAACACCTCCGCCACAAAAGCCCGGACCAACGGCATCCGCGTTGCCCCGCCGACCAGAACCACCGCATCCAGCTCGGAAGGTTCCAGGTTCGCATCGGCCATCGAGCGGATGCAGTTCCTGCGGGTGCGGGCGATGATCGGGCGGCAGATGGATTCGAGCGCGGCGCGGGTATAAATTTTTCCCTCATACAAGAACTCGTCCGCTTCGCTCAGCGCGCGCTTGATCTGCTCTGCCGCCTGCGCAGGGAGCCCCCATGCAGACGCCAGCGCGGCATCCAGATCGTCGCCCCCGAGCCGGGTGTCGCCGTTGGTCGAAAGAACTTCAAACACGCCGGAGCTCAAGAGCAGGATGGAGACATCGAATGTCCCACCCCCGAGATCATAGACCGCGACTTTGGCCTTCTCGCCGAGACGGTCGAGCCCGTAAGCCAGAGCCGCCGCTGTCGGTTCGCTGATGATCCGCTCGACGGCAAACCCCGCGAGCTCGCCAGCCCACTTCGTGGCGGCGCGCTGCGCATCGTTGAAATATGCGGGCACCGTGATCACCGCCCGGTCCACCGCAACTCCCAGAGCACGCTCCGCATCGGAGCGGAGTTTTTTCAAAACCAGCGAGGAAACCTCCTCTGGCGACCACGATCGCTCGCCCATCAAAATCCGGACCCCCCCCCCTTCACCGCAC
>Ga0194054_10000599_pt1 | contig 17855 bp, 17 predicted proteins | sample SepL2210m_MetaG_FD_163628 | JGI IMG/M metagenome (GOLD analysis project Ga0194054, IMG submission 163628) | Anoxic zone freshwater microbial communities from boreal shield lake in IISD Experimental Lakes Area, Ontario, Canada - Sep2016-L227-10m | ecosystem: Environmental > Aquatic > Freshwater... | reverse complement strand
GGCTTTTCAAACCGCTTCCTCCATCGGCGTGGCCGAGGATGTCGTCGCCGTCAGCCAAGGTCCCGGAACCGAAACGCTCCAGGGATTTCAGGACAACACGGAGATCTTTCGCGTCATCAGCAAAGGATTCTGATGACACATCCGCGCATGTCGCGCATTGACAAACCGGAAGCATTCCGGGATCAGTAGGCATATGCGTACGCTTCTTCTGCCGGTGATCGCCGTTGCTTTTCTGGGAGCGGGCTGTGAACGGCCCGCGGAGCCAGCCGGTTCTCAGCGGACGGTCCGGCCAACGGAGCCGGCCACGCCGACGCCGGCCGGCGTCGTGACGATCCCGGAAGAGTTCCAATCTCCGACGCAGACTCCGCTCCCTGCCACCCCGAAAATTCTTTTTGCCGTCAAAAATTTCCAGGTGAAGACCGGTTCCGGAATCCAGGGGATCATGGCGGGAGAAACGGTGAACGTCATCCGCGAGGTGCGGGATGACGTCGTCGTGCAATACGGCGAACTCGAATTCACCAGGCCCCAATCGTTTTTTTCTCCGACCTTTGTCGGTTCGAATCCCCCACAGGAGGTTCCTGCCGCGGTGCCTGCGGAGCCGGCCGAAACGATCGGACTGGCCGCTCCTGTCCCGGCCGCCGAACCCGTCCTCCCGGAGGAAAATTTCCCGGCAAGGCCTTTGCCGCGCCCCCCTCTGACCGCGGGGGAAAAGAAAATGGCGGAGCTGGCGGATTCGATTCGTGCCCTGAACGAAAAGATCCGGACCGCCCAGGCGAATGCCGGGTCTCCGGGGAAACAACCGACCCGCGCGGAAAAACGCGCCCTGGAACAAATGAAGGCGGACCGCGATGAGCTCAGCCTCCAGTTGACGACATTGGGAAAGCCCTGATCGCCAGTTGGGAAATTTATGAAAATTCTTCCGGGCCAGGGGCAGGCAGTTGATAACCCGGCCCGCTTGGAGGCGCTGGCGGATATCGGGGTGCTCGACACTCTGCCGGAAGATTCCTTCGACCGCTATACCCGGATCGCCTCGGCTATGCTGCATTCCGAGGTGGCGCTGGTTTCGTTTGTGGATCTGGAGCGCCAATTTTTCAAGAGCCAGGTCGGGCTGCCCCCGCCATATGACCAGACCCGCCAGACACCGCTTTCCCATTCGTTTTGCAAACTTGTCGTCCAGAGTGGAGAGCCCTTGATTGTCGAGGATGCACGGACGGACCAACGGGTGTGCGACAACCTGGCCATCCTCGATCTCGGGGTCATTTCCTATCTGGGGATGCCGGTGAAGTCGCAGGAGGGGTTCCTTCTGGGATCGTTGTGTGCGATTAACTCGATGCCGCGGGCATGGTCCGCAGCGGATCAGAGCCTGCTGGCCGATCTCGCGCGAGCGGTTTCAACGGAGATCGGGCTCAGGCAACGCACCGTTGCCCTCAAGGAATCGTTCGCGATCCTGCAGGAGACCGAGGAACAGCGAGAGACAAGCCTGCATATGCTCATGCATGACCTGAGAACGCCGGCGGGCGCCATTGTGAGCGTCACCGATCTGCTCGGTTCGACGACGCCCTCTCTCAGCCCGGATCAACAGGAGTTGATCCAAATCTGCCGCGACTCCGCGGAAAGCCTGCTCGCGATGATCCGCGACCTTCTCGACATGAACAAAATGAAGTCCTCCGATTCTCCGGCGGACCTTGCAGATGTCTCGGCCTCCCATTTGCTGAGGCGTGTGGCCCAGATGATACAGCCCGCTCTTGACGCCGCCACGATCCGGCTTTCGATGGACTATCCAGATTGCGGCGGCACACTTCGCGTGGACGGCCGACAGATCGAGCGTGTGCTGTTGAACCTGCTGACCAATGCCGCGAAGTTCTCCCCCGCGGGCGCACTGATTTCGCTCTCGGCCCGCACCGCACATTTCGAAGGCGAAGAAGGATTCCGTTTTGAAATTTGCGACGAGGGCCCCGGAGTTCCGGACGCAGAGAAGGAGGCCATATTCGAACAGTATTTCCAAGGCTCGATTCGTGCGGCGCGCGGCATGGAATCGTTCGGGATCGGCCTCGCATTTTGCAAAATGGCCGTCGAAGCACACCGCGGACACATCGGCGTGCAGGATGTCCCCGGCGGAGGCAGCATGTTTTATTTTTTTCTTCCGGCCACGCCTCCGCTCCAGTAACCGGAAACCGCCCGTTTTTTTGTCTCGCAGGAAAAACTCCAGAAAAAAGAAGAGGCCAGCGAGTCATACCACAAACGGCTCGACGGCCTGGAGCGTCTGGCGGAGCGCGCGGTAGCCGAAGTGGCCTTGCCGCACGTGAAGGAGCCGTGAGCCTTTCCAGAGCTTGGTGAGGGCTTCGAGATCCACGCGGGGGGAGACACGATCGTAGAGACCGGCGGTCACGATGATCCGTTTCGGATCGCAGAGCGGGATCCCGTGGAGCGGGGAGATGAGGTGCTCGTGGCGGACGATCTGATTGTGGACATGGCCGAGCGAACGGAGCGACCTCCGCATCGAGGAAGCTCCCGGGTTTTCCCAGATGGCCTTCCCGACATTCACGATCGGCTGGACGAGCGCGAGAAACCGGAAATCCCTTTCGAGAAACGACAGCAGGGCACCGGTCCAGCCGCCGTAGCTCGTGCCGATGAGCCCGAACTCGCGAACTCCCCGCGCACGGAGGATTGCCATGAGCTGGCGGAGTTCGACGACCCCCTGCCGGAGCCCCTCCGCATTCCGCACGAGGTCCGCCGTGATCGCGAGCTCGCCGTTCAGGGAATTTTTTGGCTTCCGCGAGTAGTGGTAGGGCAAATGCGGGAAGGCGACCGCCCAGCCGCGCTGGTTGAACGTGGCGGCCACCCGCCGGTATCCCACATCGCTCGCGCTCATCAAAGCGTGCAGCAGCAGCAACACCGGCGCATCGCGACGGGCCGCCGGATAGAACCGCACACGGGCGCGGTCGTTCTCCGGGAACCCGCTCGGCAGGGGAGTGTCCCAATCAATCCATCCCTCATGGTGGCGTGGACGCACGGCTGGAGGCATGTGGAAAAAACTCTCGCGGCTCATCGGAGCGCAGGCATCGAGGTAGGCATCGAGCTCGGCTTTCGTGCTGCTGTCCGCCCGTCGCCGCCATTGCAGGATGTTCATCATCCCGCACATCGCGCCGTCCATCCCCCACGACGCGGTCCTCTCGACGAGCCGTCTCATGGTTCGGACATGCGTTGTTGCGGCGAGTGTGGCAGATCCCGGTCATCAAGCCCGCACCGGGCAACCAGGTCGTCTTTCAATCGGATCATCGCCGCCGCCAGTTCGGCCCGCATTCGCTCCCGCGCGGCTCCGCGCGAGGGTTCGCCTGCGGGCGGGGCAATCGCCGCGCCGACCCCGATATAAACCCGCGCCCGCCGCCACGGGAGCCAGTTTTTCGCGTTGTAGAGACGTTCGCTCCCCAGGATGGCCACCGGCACAATCGGGCAGCCCGCCCGGACCGCGAGCATCACGGCGCCTTCCTGCACCGGCGCTCCCGACAGCATCGAGCGCTCGCCGTCGCGGATTCCCCCCTCCGGAAAAACCCCGATCACACTCCCGCCCGCAAGCCGCCGCAGCGCCTCGCGCAGCGGTCGCCGGTCGTCCCCGCCACGATCCACCGGGATGACGTCGAGCCAGTGGAACGCCTTGTTCGACCATCCGGTTCCGAACAACCGGGACATCGCGATCCAGTCGATCTTCCGCCGGGTCCACCCGCTCAAAATCGGCGGATCAAAATGGCTGACGTGGTTCGATGCCAGCACGAACGCCCCAGCCGGGGGCTCGTGAAAAACCACGCGTCTCACCCGCGCCCCGAAGGTCAGCAGCACACGCAGCGACCCGACAACCAAACGGTAAAAAACGAGGTGAAACAGCGGAGTGCTCAAGCTGGGCAGGAAAATAGCCGGGCACCCGAGATCATGCCACACCGAATGTCAGAGGGTTTACAAGCTTTCAGCACGCACATTTGGCGGGCGCCTGGGCGGCGTGACCTGCCGATCGCTCATAGAACGTCGGCGGCTCGGCGCTTTCTTCCGAAGGTTTCTTTGCCTCGGCACAGAGTTTTTTGAAAACGATGCGTCCGCCGATGCTCGCGGCGATTTTTGATGCCGGTCCGAATTCCTTGAAGAGATCCTTCAAAATCGCATCCGCCTTGCGGTGCATGGCCGGGTCGTTGCGATACCATCGCCTGGTCGCCCAGAGCACGGCGGCGTATTGGAATCTCAAAGAAGAGGCTTCCCGGCGGAACCGCTTCCGGATCCGCGGGTCGGTGTGACCGCCATATTTTTTCCATCCGCGGAGCGTGGCGCGGGCCATGCGCATGATGCTCGGTCCGTTGGTTTCAAAATCCCGTGTGAAGGCATTCCGGAGGATCTCCGTTTCCATGCCCGCGGGGATATGAGGGTGTATGTGGGCGAACCGGAGCTGGCCGTGGATGTCCGCCGTATCCTTGCATTCCGGATCCACGAGGGTGCCGTTCGCGCGGTGCTCCTCGAAGAGCGGGGTGCCGGGGACCGGGGTGTAGAGCATGAACTGGTGGAACTCGGTGTCGTGCGCGACCGCGTGTTCGATCGCCTCCGCGATATTCTCCGGCGTGTGCTCCTCGAGCCCGATGATCGTCGAGCCCAGGATGCTGATCCCGTGCGATTGGAGATCGCGCACGAGCTCGTGTGTGTCCGCCCCGGCCAGCTTTTGATACCGGCTCTTCTTCCCCTCGAGCCCCATCCAGACCCAGGAAATTCCCAGCCGCACGAGCTGGTCGATCGTGTACGACCGCAGCACATTCGCCGAGCTGAAAACATAAAGCGACCAGCTCTTGTTGTGCTTCTCCATGAGCTCCAGCAACCGGAGGGCCCGCTTCTTGTGCAGGAGGAAATTCTCGTCCATCGCGAAAAACGACTGGACGCTCATGTCGCGCTCGATCCCGCACATCACGTCGAACAACTCGTCGCCGGTCTCGTAGAAGTTGATGAATTTCCCCTTCCCCCCGAACATCGCGGAGGTCGAGCAGAAGTTGCAGCCCATCGGACAGCCGACCGACGGAATCAGCGTGGCCGCGACATCGCCCGGCTCCTCGCGCATCCGGAGACCCATCGTCCGGGTTCCGATGCCGGAGAGGATCCGCGGATGGCGGACCGGCGCGCTGACATCCTCCCCGAGAAACGTGCGCATCCAATGCACGCCCTCGCCGCGCGCCACATGGTCAACACCCAGACGGTTTTGGATGTCCGGCAGCCCGGAAATGTGCCCGCCGATGATGATTTTTGCGCGCGGCTGGATCTCCCGGATCAGGCGGCACATTTCTTTTGCCTTCAAATAATTCGGAGGAATCGCACTGATCGCCACGATGTCGTAAGACTCGGTTTTCAGCTCCTCGATAAACCTGGCGAGCGTCGGAAAATCCAGCAGCGAACTCGGGGCGGAAATGTTGTCCCGCATCAGCATGAGCCCCCACGAACGGTGGAACATCCGCAACGAAAACGGCCCCTGCTCCCGCGTGACCTGGTTGTGGTAAAGCTCCATCGGGTTGATCGCCCGACTCCCGAATTTGTCGTCTTTCGAGTAGGGACCGAAGACGCTGGTGAAAAGAATTCGCGGCTTTGCGGACGCCGTGCCGACGGCTCCGTAATCGCTTTGGGGCATCAGGGACATAAGATTTCCAATCTATGCGCTTCCCAAGATTTCACCAACCGATTCCACACAAAATCTCCCAAAAACTCACGGAAACATTGACGCAGGTCAATGAAATCGCCCCCGAGGACCGCTTCCATTCAAATCGAGAGGAATTTTGGCGCTGTGTCCGCCCCCAACAATAACTCTCAGCCGCCGAGGGAAAGTGACGCGGGAAACCCGGACGGCAACCGGATCGGTCGGCCTTCGGGCATTTGCACCAAAGCCAGTGCCTGGCGGCACTTGACCAGAAGCGCCCCGTCGGAAGGACGCACGATCTCGAACTCCACCCAGAAGCGGATCGCGCTCCACTCGACAACCCGGCCGTCCACCCGGATCTCGTCGCCCAGTCGCGCGGGACGTTTGTAGTCGATCTCCGTGCGCGTGACGACCGGATGGATGTTCGTCCGGGCGATTTCCCCGAAGCTCATGCCCATCTGGATCGCCAGCAGCGTGCGTGCGGTCTCGATGAAACGCAGATAAACGATGTTGTGCACCACGCCGCCGGCGTCGGTGTCGAAATACATGACGCGCACATCGGTCGAAATCCGGCACTGATCGGGCAGGTCCATGCCGGGGATTGTGCCGAGAGGGACCCCGGCCCCACAAGAGAAAAACCGCGCCCGGCTCCGGCTGGTTTCCACAAAGAGCGCCCGCTTCACGCTGGAAGGACCGCGTTTGGAGCCGGAGAAAAAACATTTCAGCCGCCAGCCGGTCCGGCTATACAGGCCGTTCATGTTGACCAAACACTTCAGCCTCTTTCTGGCGCTCCGCTATCTCAAGCCGAAGCGCACGTTCCTTTCGATCATCACGCTGGTTTCGATCCTCGGGGTGACCCTCGGGATCATGGTGCTGATCCTTGTCATCTCGGTGATGACGGGTTTCGAGCAGGAGCTGCGGCGGAAGGTGATCGGGTTCGACGCGCATATCGTCATCAGCAACCGGTCCGTGATGGAGGATTGGTCCAAGACCATGAAGCTCTGCCTGGAAGAGCCGAATGTCACGGCGGCGGCACCGTTCGTGCAGGGACCGGTCATCGTCGAGTTCCAGAACCGTCGGCTCGCCCCCAAGATCCGCGGCGTCGAGCCGGAACTTGAGGAAAAAGTCGTGAACGTCGGCGAGTATATTATTGCGGGAAGCTACGACCTCGCGGGCGACAAGACGGTGCTCGGGTCCGAGCTGGCGCGCACGCTCGGCGCCGGGGTGGGGGACAAGGTCACCGTCTATTCTCCGGGAAATTTCAACCAGATCCTCGAGGAGTTGAACCGGATCGAAAAAGAGGGCGGGAAGGCCGCCGACGCGGCGGCCTTGAAGCAGATGGTTCTTCCCAAGGAGCTCGAGGTGACCGGGATTTTCGAAAGCGGACGCTACCTCTACGACAGCGAGTTTCTCATCGTCCCGCTCCACATCGGGCAGGAGCTCTACAACCTTGGCGACGCGGTTCACGGGCTCGCGCTCAAGACCACCGACCCCTACCTCGCGCCGGAAATCCGCGAGTCGCTCAACAGGAAACTCACGCCGCCCGAGTCCGCGCTCACGTGGATCGACCTCAACAAGCAGATCTTCGACGCGATCCGCATGGAGCGCAATGTCATGTTCTTCCTTCTGATGTTCATCGTTCTGGTCGCCGCGTTCGGGATCATGAACACGCTGATCACCGTGACGGTTCAGAAGACCCGCGAGATCGGAGTGATGAAGGCGCTCGGCGCGCGGACGCACCAGATCATCGGGGTCTTTCTCGCGCAGGGAATGGTCGTCGGGGTTTTCGGAACGATCACCGGACTCGGGCTCGGCATCGTCATGGTCCAATATCGGAATCAGGTCAGCGACTGGCTCGCCACCACGCTGCACATCGAGATTTTCCCGCGCTCGGTTTACCAGTTCAGCGAGATCCCGGCCCAGGTCATCCCATCGGATGTCGCGATCATCTGCGCGAGCGCGTTTATGATCTGTTCGCTCGCGGCCCTCATCCCGGCTTGGTTCGCCGCGCGGCTCGATCCGGTGAAGGCCCTGCGCTACGAGTGACTCAAACCGGATGCGGGCGCGTCAGCGCGGCAGAGTATGCGGAGCCAGAACCGCCGTGCCGATCCCAAGGACCATGGCCAGCAGGAAGCCGATGACTGCCAGAGCCAGCAGCACCGTGGCAATAACGCCGAGGATCTTGCCGATCTGAGTGAGAGATTTCCCTTCCGGATCCATCGTGCCGGCCGCGATCTGTTTGAGATCGGCATTCCCCATGACCCACGCGGCAATGCCGACGGGCTGGCAGATGATGAGACCGAGAATTCCGAGAACGAGAACGAGTGTGCCGCGATGTGGTTTCATGAGAGGATATTTATCCGCCGGATTTTTTAAATTCAAGAAGTTTTCTCCCGGGGGTCACGTCATTGGGTCTTGGCAAAGACGGAAAAACTTGCAAGGATGACACATTCTCCCATGACCTTCGACCACTTGGAAAACTGGTATCTCCGCAAGCACGATTCCGCGGAAGTGTTCGGCCCCGTGCGCTTCGAGCAAATCCGGGCATGGGCGCGGGCGGCGCAAGTGAACTCGCATGACATGGTTTCGACGGACAAGGATGTCTGGACGAAAGCGCCCATGATTCCGGATCTTGCCATGGACTGGCTGATCGAGGTGTCGGGCAGCCTCCTCTATGGCCCGACGACGGCGGAAGCCCTGCTCGAGTTCGTCAGAATCGGCGAAATCAACCGGGAGACAACCGTCATCAACTGTCGGACATCTGATGCCATGGCGCTCTGGAAAACCCCGTTTTTTCGGGAGAAGGCATTGTCGCCGGCGCCGGAAATTGTTTCCCACCCTCCGACGATCGGGATCCGGGTCAATCTTCAAAAACGCATCCGCGATCTCGAGTCCGCCCTGATCGAATGCCGGCGTCAGCATGAGACCGCGAAGGAGACGATCGCCAAGCTGGAGGCGACGGTCGCGGAGTTGCAAGGCAAACTGACTGATTTCCGGGCAGGCCGAAAATAGTCGGCAAGAGAACGCGGTTTGTGAGGCGCATCCGAACCCGCCCCAGTCGCGAATGACGGCGCGGATGGCATCGGGGTATGCAACGCCCGTGCCGGACGTTCCGGATTTCAGCCGGAGATCGTCGTCGGTCCGCGCCCCCACGCCCGCGTGATCTCGCGGACGAGGCCGGGGCCGTGGTAGACGAAGCCGGTGTAGATCTGCACGAGCGAGGCACCGGCTTTCAGCTTCTCCACCGCCGATTCGGCGCTCATCACTCCGCCGGAGGCGATGATCGGAAGCGCGGTGTGTTCGCGGAGAATTTTGAGAACTTCGGTCGAGCGGACGCGGAGCGGCGAGCCGCTGAGCCCGCCGGTCTGGTCGCTCTCCGCGGGCACGGCCGAGTGGTCAAGCGTCGTATTGGTCGCGATGAGACCGTCGAGTTTTTCGACCTCCGCGAGCTCCGCCATTTCGCGCACGGCGGCGTCCGGGAGATCGGGCGCGATTTTCACCAGCAGCGGCTTCGTGGCATCGATCGCCTTCAATGTGCGGACGATCTCCGCGAGCGAGTCGCGGTCCTGAAGCTGGCGCAGCCCCGGCGTGTTCGGCGAGCTGACGTTGATGACAAAATAATCGCCGAATGGCAGGAGCAGGCGGAAGCTTGTGGCGTAGTCGGCGGCCGCCTCTTCCAGCGGCGTGACTTTCGATTTTCCGATGTTCATCCCGACCGGGATCCCCGGCCACTTTCCGGAGGACTTGAGCGCAGCCAGCCTGGCGGCAATGCTTTCCGCGCCGTCGTTGTTGAACCCCATCCGGTTGATGAGCGCGTGCTGGCGCGGATAGCGGAAGCACCGCGGCTTGTCGTTGCCCGGCTGAGCCCGCGCGGTCACCGTGCCGGCTTCGACAAATCCAAACCCCAGAGCCTCCCACGCTCCCAGGACTTCCGCATTTTTATCCATCCCCGCCGCGAGCCCGACCGGATTCGGAAATGTCAGCCCGAAAAGTCGCAGGGGGCATCTCTCTTTTCCTCCGAACATCGCCCGCACAACCCCCGGGGGAGTGAGGCGCAGCCCGGCGAGTGCCAGATGGTGGGCCGTCTCCGCGTCCAGGCGGAACAGGCAGGGACGGACGATGTCAGTGTAAAGATTCAATCGGTGGAATGGAGGTAGTGAAGAATGACATCGTCGGTGAATTTCAACCTGCGGGCGAGCTCGCGCGCGATATTCATCATCAACAGGGCGAAGAGGGCAATGTCCTCGTGCTGCAACGCGATGAGCGAATGTCTGGAAAGGGCGAGCACCTCGCCGGCCTCAAGGGCGACGACGCTCGCCGAGTGCCGCTGCATGGACAGCAGGGACGCCTCCCCGAAGCACTCGCCGACATCGAGAACCTTCCTCTTGAGCACCGTCTTGTCGTCACCGGTGACAAGCAGTTCGAGTTTTCCCGACTTCACGACATAGATGTGCGTGGGTTCGCTCCCCTTTTCAAAAACGGCGTCCCCCTTGTTGAAAGAAGCCGCCTCCAGGCGACGGAATATCCTGGTTCGCTGAGAATCAGACACCCCGCCCAAAATCGAAATTTGCGAAAGGATGGGGAGGATGGACTCGTGATCAGTCAGGGGAGCAAAAGCATTCATAACCGGACAGTGCCCACCCATGCCATTTTCTCCTTCAATGCACGAGAAAAAACCGCGTCCCGTCGTGCCCGCGGCCGATTCACGAAGGCAGGGAACATGCCTTGGGGAACTTCGGGGATATTCCGCTGTCGGGGATATTCCGCTTGCATCTCCTGATTTTTCCCGTCAGTTTTCACTTAGTTTTCGCACGGTTGGCGCAGTGGTAGCGCACCTCCCTGACACGGAGGGGGTCGTAGGTTCGAACCCTACACCGTGCATATTTCCGAACCCGGACAGATCAAGAAGACAAGCCGCCACCATCCCGTCGGAGCGGGCACAGAGCCGCTCGATTTTTTCCCGCTCCATATTCATCCAGGCAGTGGAGAGGGCGTCCGCCTCGGCTGCAGTCGGGGCAAGGGCCCAGGAACGCCGATATCTGGAGGCCGGGTTTCCCGTTGAAGGATCGATGATATGCCGCCCCCGCATATCGAATCCCGAAGTGCCAAGAGCGCGCCGACACAGCGGCAGCTCCCTGGAGCCGGCGCCATCGCCAAGGCGAACCGCCCACCCTTCTTGTCCATCCGGAGCATCACCCGCCAGAATGCTGCTCCCGGAGCTCATCAGGAGAAATCTTTTGATCCCCCACACGTGAAGTTCCTCCGCCATCCGGTCGAGAGAGAATCCCTTTGCGATCGCGCCCAGATCAATCACGCAGGGAGCGGAGTCGGCAACGAACTCGACTGTGGCGTGGTCGAGATGCCAGCGCGGCGAGGCAATTTCCGGGCGGCCTTCGGTGGCGCACACATGGAAAGCCCCCTCCGTGGCTTTCTGCACCTCGGCGGCAAGCGCAAGGCAATCAAAGACCTCCCGGGAGAGACGCCGGCGCCCTCCCGTGGGAAGGGCCGCAAGAGCGGACACTTCGCTGTCATCGCGGAACCGGCTCATGAGGGATTCCATGCGGTCGGTGATCGCGAACGCCGCCTGCGCTGCCTGCGCGGCATACGCTTCCTCTTCGCCGGCAATTCTCACCTGCCACCAGGTGTTCATCGCGTGGTGCGATGCCACATGGATGCCGCTCATCGCCCGGCCTTTCCGGCCCGCTCGTAAATCAGGAGCAGCGCTCCCGGTCGCTGGCAGAAGATCGAGGGGCGCCACCCCTTGCTCTCCAACTGCAACCTCTCGGCCTCCGCCTGATCCAGAATCACGATATCCGCTTCGGGCATCGCATCTCCGGGACGCCAATATCCGACCTGGGGATAGCTCCGCAAATACCAGGGCAGCGGCCAGGGATCATCGGCCATGACAGCGATGCGAAGCGGGCGGGCGGCTTGCTTTTGCAGACGCTCCATGGTGCCCGAGAGGTTGCGGATATCTTCGGAGGTATGCGAATAGGCAAGCGGGTTGCTCTCCCCGGCGGCATGACGGAAGACGCGGTCGTCGAGATCCTTGGAAATAAAAAAGCCCAGGACCAGCATGGCTGCCTCGCTCAGAAGTCTGGAGCGTCGCCAGAGGAACGAGAGGGCCAGCGCCGCCAGCAGTGCCAAGGGAAGCCAGATATTGAGAAGCAGCCAGGGAGTTTTGTAGGGGATCAGGGAATAAAGGAGGAACACCACCAAGGCATAGATCGAGAGAAACCGGCCGGCCTCCCGATGTGCTGTCCCGCGCCAGGCGAGCCAGCCTCCGGCAATCGCGAGGGCAAGCGTCGGCGGCCCCGAACTCATTCCCAGGAAGAGTTCCCAATAATAAATGAACGGCTTCTCGTGTCCCTGCCCCCCCGCACGCGAGCAGGCATGGCCGACTGCTGCGAAGATCTCACCAAAAGCGGACCAGTTTCGGAATCCCCAGGTAAAGCAGAGAAGAACGACAGCCGCACCCGAAAGGACGAAGAGAACTGCCTCGCGCCAACCCGGCGCCGGTTTCCCGCGCAGGGAAATCATGGCGGCCGCGGCTGCCGCGAAGGCGACGACGGATGTCGCCTTGGTCGCGATCATCGCGCCCGCACAGAGCCCCGCCATGCAGAACCAGCCCGCGGCCCGCGTGCTTCGGGCCAGGAGAATCGAAACCAGAAATCCGAACGTCAGCGAAAGGAAAAGCGATTCGTGGATGGCATACCTTCCATAATAGACGCAGAGGGGATCGAGCGCCCAGAGCAGCGCCGCAAACCCGGCGGCGGCCGCACCGGCGACGCGCGAAAAGGGAATGAAGAACAGGATTCCGAGCAACGACGAAAGAACCGCCGGGAGCCTGAGTTCCTCCGCGGTCAGCGCGGCAAGATTCCCGCTTCCCGCCAGCCTGCAGATCCCGTCACTCAGCGCAAAGTAAAGCGGACCGTGGTGATCCGTCGGATCGTAGCGATACGGTTCGCCTTCGAGAATCTTTCCGATCAGGTAGGCATTGACCGCCTCGTCGGTATGCATCGGACGGTCAGCCAGCCGGGGAACGCGAATCGCCAGAGCAAGAAGCACGATAACGAGGAAGGCCGCCCATTTCAGAAACGGCCTCTCGCGACCGTTCCGCCCGGAAGGAAGCCCCTCCTCCACATTGCGGACGGTCGACATTCCAAAGAAGACGGAAGCCCGCGCCTATTGCGCCGGTTTTCCGTAAACCTCCACTTCGATATAGTGGTTCAACTTGTTGGTGGTATTCCCTGAGCTGTACAGACGAACATAGCGGCCCTTTGTTCCCTTCGCATCAATGAGCTTGCCTTCGCAAGTCTCGATATACATCAGATCCTTGCCCGCTCCCAGACCGGAGCTGTTTTCCGAATCGTTGTTGAAAACCGTCGTCACGCCCTGCTCAAATTTCGGATCATCGGAAATCTGCACGATCACGGAACGATAAACCCGCGCGTCCGCGTGAAAATGCCAGGCCACAATCGCATAGATATTCGCGGACTGACCGAGGTCGATCTGCACCCACTGCGTGCCAGCACCGAACTCCACGTAGCACCCCTCGTCGCCGGCTTTGTCCCCGTCCGTCACAAGATCCTGCGCACCGACCACCGGCTCCGAGTCGCTCGATGTGACACGCTTTCCGTTGGCAAGGTTGACCGTCCCTGCCGGCACGAGGAAATCAGGGCGTTTCCCCTTGCTCGGGGGTTCCAAATTGGGAATTTTAACAGGCACGGGAGTGCCAACAAAAAGCGGGGGCGGAAGTTCAAGTTTCAACGGCACCTTGGCATCTTGCGCAAATGCGTTTGTTCCGAGTGGAGCCAGCGCGAGCAGGACAGAGCAGAAAATAGCTTTCATATTATTAGATATTTGTTGGAGCTTAGTTTATTGGCGGTTATTTAGGTTTGTACACGAACTAAATGGCTTCCATTTCAGCGGGATTAAGGTCAAGCGTGCGCCGGGCGGAGAGAGCCTCATTGGCCTTGTGGATGATGTATTCGCTTGAGAACGCTTCATCCGCGGGGCAGTTCAGCTTGGCCGTTCCACGGATGGAGTTAAAGAAGTTCTCCAGGTGCGGTTGGTGGATCGCCTTGTTAAAGGGAAACCGGAATATCAAAGGAGGCAAGCGCCGCCGTTTCACGAACGTCCACCTGGGTGTTGTCGTCGGAGTCGGCCTTGGGCGGGAGCCCCTGCGCACGGATATAGTTTTTCATAGAGGCTCATTAAACAGCTTTTTTCAAAACCTGTCTTGTCCCCCTTTTGTTGACACGGGCGGCGGTGTGAGGGGTGGCAGGTCGCGGCAAGCGCCCGGCTCGATCTGGGCCCCGGGCATATCCACACGCGGCGCTTGAAGCGCTTCGTTCCTTGCTTGCGTGATGATCGCCAGCATGGCCTGGTATGATCGTGCATTTGTGTCGGCAAAACTCACCGCCGGCACCCCCGCCCTGTCCGGCAAAGGCTGGCGTTTGGGGGTGAAGACATCCGGCGACTTGGCCGTCCAGTTCAGGATCAGCGGGTAATCGGGCGCGGCTGCCTTGCGCTCGCGACACCACCCCAAGCCGAGTGGCTGGCCAGGAGCCATTGGCGCGCGCAGCAAGCGGCTCTTCGCAGGCTCGCGCAAATTAACCCAGTCGTTGCCGATTGCTTTCGAATGACAGCGCAGGCAACCGGCGTTCTCCATCTCGCGCGTGAGCGACTCACCGATCTTCAGCATCGCATTACACGTGGCGCTGGGGGTGTAATCCCAAGTTCCGTAATAACCGCTGTTGAGATCCATCCATGCCAGAAGCAGATCGATCTGCTGGCGGGGCATTTTTGCGAGCCGTCCTTTGTGGCCGCTGAGCAGAAGCGATGCCAGAGGCGCCTGGCCGGAGCCATGGGTCAGAGGCGGAAGGATCTCCACGGTGCGCATCGCCGTATTGTCGCAGTTCAAAAAACCGGTCAGGGTGTTTTTGAGCAGCGTTTCGTAACTGATATTGAAGGCCCAGGTCCAGCCGCCGCTCAAGTCGAGGCCAGCCGCTATGCCATCTTGGCCGCCATGGCAGGAGACACAATTACGATCCAATACCGGTTGGACACGCTTAGCATAATCCAGAAACCCTGCGCCCCAGGATTCGGGTTCAATCTTTGCAGCTGGCTTTTGTAATGCCGCCAGCTTCAGTCTGGGGTTGGCTGGCGCCTGGTTGTCTTCTTTGTTGTGACAGCCTGTGCAAGAGCGCGTCGTCCCCTCAACCGCCTGAACAAAGGTGCGCTGGCTTTGCAGCATTCGACCATCCCCATCCAAAGCCTGAAAATAGAGCGCCTTACCCGGCGGCGCCTCGAAATAGGCGGTACCGTCGCTCTCGACCGGAACGACGCCAATGACATTCTTGAGGTCGTAGGAACCCTGCCAACTGACCAGAAACGCCTGGTTCCACCAGCGTCCGCCCGGCGGACGGCCGCTTACCCGGGTGGTGGTTTCAATGATGCGCAATTTTTTCACCCTGCCGCGCTCGACGCCGGGCATCCCTTGGTAAATGTCATTCACCAGGAATCTGGCGGGTTGGCCAGGCTGAATCAACGAGGGCCGCATTGGGGGGCGCGGGCGCGCGGCGACCGGCCGCGGAGCATAGCAGGAAAAGAGGCCGTCGCGGTAGATCAAGGCGCGCGAGCCGAACCGATCGATCAATTGGATCGCCCCGCAGGTCCCGCCGCTCGGTTGGTTGTTGGCGATTAAGACGAAGTCCCGATCAAGCGGCCAAGGATCGCACGGGCCTTCGTACAACCCGCCACCCGCGGTCGAGTATTCTGTGGTAAAATTAGCGATGGCGGCCGGGGAATTTTTCCCCATCCGCGGATCGATCATGGCAATGGCGCCGACCGGTTGGCCGTTATGCCCGGAGAGTGTGGCGACAACCAGCTCACTGTCAGGCACGGGCCGCGCCTGCAAAAGCGAGATTGGCAGGGCCATGTTATTGGCGAAAAACGCGGTTTCATTGCTGCCGTCCGGATTGACCGTCCAGAGGCATTGAATGTAGAACGCCGTCTTGTCTATGTATTCCCAGCGGCCGTAGAGGATCCGGCCGTCGGGCAGGACGCATGGGTCGAACTCGGACGCGTGATTGACGGAGAGGCATTTCAGGTCGCTCCCGTCGGCGTTGCAAGAGTGCAGGATGGCGAAGCGGTTGTTGAAGCACATCACCAGCCCACCGGCGCGAGTGCTGGTAAAGATGATCCGGCCGTCGGGGAGGTAGCAGGGATTGACGTCATGCTGCCCCATGCCCACAATACCGGACGGAGCTTTTTTGCAGGCGCAGTCAGCACCCGGATTGGTGATCCGTCTTAGGCCCTTTCCGTCGATGCCGATTTCATAGAGGCTGGTATCGCCGTCTTCCTTGCCCTTAAAGGCGAAGAGAACGCGTTTGCCATCCCATGAGAGATCCGGATCGCGGTAGACGCCTTCGCCAAGGGTTTCAGGTGTTGTGGGATCGATCACCGCCCGGACCCGCTGCTTCGGCAGGGGATCCGACGGATTCTCAAGCACATAAATCCCGCCGCCTGGATGCCACGTCAGATAAGTGTCGTAGATATGAGTGCTGTGGTAGAGCGGATGCCGGGCAAAGAGCAGCGGCTTGTCGAGCAGTGAACACAGAGCATGGCGTTTCACCTCGATGAACGCCTCGGCTTCCGCCAGGACCGTGAAGTCATAGGCCTCCAATCCAGCCCGGATGGCCCCCAACCGCGCACGAACCGACGCTATTTTTTCCTCATCTTGGCGATAATCGGCCGCCTTTTCGGTTTTGACCCGACAGAGCGCCTTCAAGGACTTTTCGAAATTCGCAAGGATTGTTTCCGTCAGCTCCTGCCGCGCGATCTCAAAACGTTGATAATCGTCAGGACCAAACGGCAGCGTATTCACACTGAAAATCGCATGTTGCTGAACGGACCCGTCATGATTGATTCCGACCAGAGACTCAAATCCAACGGCATCCGACGGCACCTCGAAGACCAGTCGGCTGTTGGCGAAAGCAAACAGACCACTGGTTAGAGTCCGGCCGGGGATTTGCAGCGGTTTTTGATCCGCGCCCCGGTCGACATATACCTGAAAGGCTCCCACTCTCGAGCTGGCCGGTTTGCACTTGGAGAGGGCCATCTTCGTCCCATCGCGCAAAATCAGAAAGGGCTCACCCCACACCGCATACCCCCCCCCCTGCGCTTCGAGCACCAGGGTCTTCGCCCCAGTGATCGACAAAGTGATGGTGCGGGCAGGTTCACCGCCCTTGAGCGGGCCGCATTCGACCCGGTTGAACGCGGAGGGCTCGCTTCCCGGCACGGCCACGGAGCCAGCCAACAGAACTATGACGAGAGGCGTGATCAGTCGGAGTTTCATTGTTTATGACCTTCAGGCGCCAGGTGCGACGCCGGTTTATAGATGAACGAATCCCAATATTTGCGGTCCATTTCGTAAACATTGATCGGATCCTTCGCCAGATCGAACGTCTCGGGCAGCAGCCCGTATCGCTTCATCTCCCGCACGTACTCCGCCGGCGGTTTGAAACCCGGCATATCGAACCGCATACCGGTCTGCGCCAGCTTGTCGAGAACCGGCGTTTGATAGGTCTCGCCGCCGTCGGCCCCGATGCATTCGTAGCCAAGATCGTCAGCCAGGACAATGATAATGTTCGGCCGTTGCGACGGAGCTCCGGCAGAAGGTCCGGCAACGCCAGCCCTGCCGAACGCGGCCAATGCGAGCACGAGAGCGATTTCTTGCAATTTCCTCATTTTCACTTTTTCCCTTTCTCTGAAACGGTTCTTCTCAAAGTCATTTCATATCCGAGTGATGGGGTGCTTGAGCACCGGCGGCTCGAATGCCCTATTCCTCAGGAATCTTTTTGTTTATTTACATTTGATGTGTTAAATCTGGGCCACACTATTTACCCGTGATCGTGGTCACCGTTGCCGGAACCAGCCGAACCGGACCGAGCAGGCCGGAGGGCAGTAGCGGATCGTCTGCCTTGTAGTGACGCCAGGTGGTGAAAGTCCGGCGCCCGCTGGTGCGCGCCTTGTTTTCAACCAACCATTGCGGCCATGCCACGAGGTTGCCTTTCTCGGCATACTCGCAATCCGCCGGCAGATGTTCGTCCCCAATGAGCCGGTTGGGCCACAGGTTCGTCACTTTCACTCGCAGCTTGTTCTTCTGACCTGGCTTCAACGCTTCGGTCACATC
>Ga0194054_10000590_pt1 | contig 18056 bp, 18 predicted proteins | sample SepL2210m_MetaG_FD_163628 | JGI IMG/M metagenome (GOLD analysis project Ga0194054, IMG submission 163628) | Anoxic zone freshwater microbial communities from boreal shield lake in IISD Experimental Lakes Area, Ontario, Canada - Sep2016-L227-10m | ecosystem: Environmental > Aquatic > Freshwater... | reverse complement strand
GCCGGGTGAGACCCGGCCACTATTTGGGCCGTCAAATTAAAATTACAAAACCGACGGAAACGCACAATTCAGCATATGCTGATTGTCTATTTATTTGTTTGCGTTCTGAATTTTGCCGATGAACGACAGAAATTCGAATCAGATTTTCAAAAACCAAACCCGTTTGGTGACGCGCCCCGCAGGAACATTTGTCCGCTGTTTCGGCGTGTCGAGGCCACCCTCGGGAGATCAATTTCCTGCCAGCCTTTTTGCTGACGGGAGGATGAACATATCCCGGCGCGGAAATTCGTCAATGGGTTTTTCAAAATATTTTTCCCGCCGTCTGGAAGGAAGGCTTCCTTTGACGGCGGATCCTATTTTGTCGGCTTTGGCATTGGTTTCCCTGACGTCAACAAAAAACATTGGGTTTTGAAAAAAAATTTCTTCTTTTGCGGATCGTTCTTTCGATGGGCTTCCCGGCTTTCCGGAAGCATTGTTCGGAGTCATGCTTTCGGATGGATACTTGGAATTCGCATTTGCTCTATCCGGGCGAACTGATTGACTGATCCGGATGGCAAGGAATGGCAGTGAAATTCGAGCGGGCGGCGGGTTCAACCTTCCGGCGGGGATCTCCCTGCTGAAGGACTCGTTGCGGAACAAGGGAACGGCTTTCAACGAGGAGGAACGGGACGCCTTCGGGCTGCGCGGGCTGCTGCCTCCCCGGGTTTTCCCCATGGGCCAGCAGGTGGAGCGGGCTTTGGGGCAACTTCGGAGGAAGGAATCGGATCTTGAGAAATATATTTTCCTGACCTCCCTGCAGCAGCGAAACGAGACGCTTTTCTTTCGGCTTCTGCTCGATCATCTGGAGGAGACGATGCCGATCATTTACACCCCGACCGTTGGCCAGGCCTGCTTGGAATACGGGGCGATTTTTCGCAGTCCCAGGGGACTCTGGATCAGCATCCGGGACCGGGGCAGGGTGGAGAGCGTCCTGAGAAACTGGCCGAATCAGGGAGTGAAACTGATCGTAGTGACCGACGGGGAGCGAATCCTCGGGCTTGGAGATTTGGGAGCGCTCGGCATGGGGATTCCCGTCGGGAAGCTTGCCCTCTACACGGCGTGCGCGGGATTGAATCCGTATTACTGCCTGCCAATCACCCTGGATGTCGGAACGAACAACGCCAAGTTGCTGGAGGATCCGTTCTATATCGGACTGCCCCAGGCACGGGTGCGCGGTGAGGAATACGATGATTTTGTGAACGAGTTTGTCTTGGCGACACAAAAGGTCTTTCCGGGAAGCCTGATCCAGTTCGAGGACTTTGGAAATCACAACGCGTTCGAGCAGCTTGGCAAATGGCGGGACCGGATTTGCTGCTTCAACGATGACATCCAAGGGACCGCGGCCGTGGCGTTGGCAGGGCTGATCGCGGCGGCTCGCGAGACAGGCACGCCGCTGCGGGAGCAGAAGCTTCTCTTTTTGGGAGCCGGGGAGGCCGGCACCGGAATCGGCGAGCTTTTTGTGAGCGCCCTGCGCGAAGAGGGGGTTTCGGAAGCGGATGCCCGGCATCAGTGCTGGTTTGTGGACTCGAAGGGACTTCTGGTAAAAGGCCGTGGCGACGAATTGCCGAAGCACAAAATTCCCTTCGCGCACGAGGCTGATCCGTGCACGTCTCTGGCCGAGGCCGTCGGGCGGCTCCGCCCGTCCGCGCTGATCGGAGTGGCGGGAATGGGACGAACGTTTACTCCGGAAATTCTCGGCAACATGGCCGCCATCAACGAAAGACCGGTCATTTTCGCCCTGTCGAATCCGACATCCAAAGCGGAGTGCACTGCGGAGGAGGCTTATCAGCACACCTCCGGCCGGGCTATTTTCGCAAGTGGCAGCCCCTTCCAACCCGTGGAGTTCGGGGGAAGAAAATATCATCCGGGCCAGGGAAACAACGTATACATCTTTCCGGGCGTCGGGCTCGGGGTGCTGGCCAGTGAAGCGAGCAGGGTTACGGAGACCATGTTCCTGGCTGCGGCGCGCACGCTTGCCGCCGAGGTTTCTGCTGAGGATCTCTCCCGTGGCGGCGTTTACCCGCAGCTCAGAAAGATCCGGGAGGTTTCCCGGAAGATTGCCGTCGCCGTCGCCGAGGAGGCTTATGCCAGTGGGCTGGCGGAAGCCTCCAGGCCGGATGACATCGGGAGGGACATTTCAGAAAGAATGTTCAACCCGGATTACGGAGCGGAATAAGTCGGAGCGTGTTGCCGCAAGTTCACATGCCGCAAGTTCACGGTTGACGCGACGACGGGAGCCCGGTATGGTATTTGTCCAGTTTTTTAAGAAAGTAGGTGAAATTTATGCCGGAAATTATCGTCAGAAAAGGTGAGCCGATTGATCGCGCGTTGAAGCGCCTCAAGTCGAAACTTGATGCCGAGGGGTTGATGGATGAGGTGCGTCGGCTGCGCGCCTTCGAGACCCCGACCCAACGATCGCGCCGCAAAGCAAAAAACAACGCCAAACGCGCGAAGATGAAAATCCGCTTCAATTTCAATCCGGTGTCCTGATCTTGGACAAACCCCGGGTGGTTATTGCCGGCTGCGGCTTCCTTGGTGAAGCCGCAGCCGGTTTTTTTTACAGGGATGGCCGGGAAGTGCTCGCGTTGTGTGCCACACCGGAGTCTGCCGTCCGACTGGTTTCCCGCCCGTTCAAGGTTCTGGCGGCGGATATCACGGGAGCCCTTTCCGGAATTTCGGATCGTTGGATCGCGCCCGATATTTTGATCCACTGTGCGAGTTCCGGCCGCGGCGGCGGCGGCGCCTACCGCGCGATCTATCGCGACGGGCTGGTGAACCTGATCGCTTTTTTTCAGCCAAAGCGCGTCCTTTTCACAGGCAGCACGTCGGTTTATGGGCAAACCGATGGCTCCCGGGTGGACGAGGTCTCCCCGACAAGGCCGGTTCGTGAAACCGGTGCCATTCTGCTGGAGGCGGAAAAGATCGCGCTCCAATCAGGAGGGATCGTGGCGCGGCTCGCCGGGATCTACGGACCCGGCCGGTCCGTCCTGCTCCGGAAATTTCTTGAAGGCGCGGCGACGTTGGAAGCCGGGGGGGCGCGCTGGATCAACCAAATTCATCGCGACGATGCGGCACGCGCACTCGTGAGGCTTGCCGATCGGTGCGCGGCCCCGGGAATTTACAATGTCTGCGACAACACTCCGTCAACCCAGCGCGATGTGTATTCGTGGATTGCCGCGGCACTGGAAAAACCTCTCCCTCCCGAGGGGCCGCCGGACTTCAACGGCAAGCGCGGATATACCAACAAACGGGTGTGCAACGCCAAGCTCCGGACCACCGGATGGCAGCCGGATTTCCCTTCCTTCGCCGACGCAATTCCGGGGCTTCTGGACCAACCGTTCCGCTGACGAACGAGGAATCAGGCCGCCGGGTCCGTCTTTTCCCGGCAGCAGAAAGCGAAGATGACGTGGGGGATGATCATGCTGACGACAAATGAGCCGAGGAGGATTTCCACGTAGTGGGATTCGGCCGCGCCCGTGACGCTGGTCGGGGGAAAGAACGAGATGACCATCGACAGGAGGACCATGAGCAGGCCGGCGCCGGCGACAAGAAATCCGCCGGCGTTTCCTCCGGGGATGTTATAGGCCCGCTCGACGTCAGCCCGTTTGGTTTTGAGGACAAAGTAGGCGAGGAAAAGGAGGATATACATCGCGAGGTAGGTCACGACGGTGAGCGCCATGGCGAGTAAAAAAGAGAGATTGTTGCCTCCGCCGCCGAGCGTGAGGACGACGGCCCAGATGGTGACGACAACCCCTTGGGCGAGGATGAACGGGATCGGCACATTCTTGTTGTTCACCTTGGTGAACACAGGCGGGAGGAGTCCTTCTTTCGCCGCGGTAAACATCCCCTGGGCGGGGCCCACGACCCAGGCGCTGACCTCGGCGACCGTCCCGAGGGCGAGCAGGATCGCGACGGGTTTGAGTGCCCAGGCGAAGTGGTATTGGTCGAGGAGAACCTGAAATGTTTGAAGCACGCCCGCGCTCAGGTTGATCTTGCTTTCGGGAATCACGATCGCGATCGCGAGGGCGCCGAGGATGTTGATGACGATCGCAAAAACGGTGAGAAGGATGATGGCCAGCGGGTAGTTGCGCTTCGGGTTTTCGAGGTCGTTGACGTGGGGGGCCGAGGCCTCGATCCCCGCGTAGGAAAGGATGAATGCGACAAGGACAACAAGCGTCTGAACATCTTTGAAATCCGGCAGGAGGTCCGACATGCCCATTTTGATCTGCATGGGATCCCCCTGCACGATGTAGGTGATGGCCAGGCCGATGAGAATAAACGCCGGGATCGAGACGCCGCCGATGAGGCCGATCGTGGCGAGCCGGGCGGTCCAGGATGTTCCGTTGAAGTTGAAGAGCGTGACCAGCCAGAAAATCGCGAGGACGAATGCGAGCTTCAGGACGGGGTTGGTATTGAGAGCCGGCCAATCGAGCACGTAGCTGAGCGCGCCGACGATGAAATAGAGCATCGTGACAAAGCCGACCGTGATCTGGAGCCATTGCAGGAAGATCGCGGTGAACCCCCATCGCTTCCCGAACGCGGCGGCGACCCACGTGTAAACCCCGCCGGTGTAAACCCCGCCGGTCTGCCAGCCCTCGCCGGTGGCCAGTTCGGCGGCCACAAGCGCCACGGGGATGAAGAAGAGGAGTCCCGCGAACACCAGGAAGAAAACGAGCGAGAACCCGGAGGTCGCAAACGCCGGGTAACTGTAGATGGTCATGACCATCGACCCGGTCATCATGAAAAATCCCGTGAGACCGAGGGAGGGCTTTTTTGTGTTGTTCATAGGGTTGTGCGGTTACGGCATTCGCGAGGTCGCCTCAACAGACGCCTCGCCGAAGCATCCTACTACCACGATACGTTCCTCGTGGCGATCAAGTTTTTCAGGCCCAGTTTTTCAGGCCCTCGCGCCTGTGGCATGGATTCCGGACATCGATGCTTTCGAGACGGCCATGCGCGGCGCCGGGTGCGAGAAAGGATTTTTCGTCCGCTTCGACTGCTCGGGCGACGCGACGACGGAGATCTCCCGGTTCTTCCGCGTCGAGCACCGCGTCATCATTCCCATCATCGTCCGCGAAATCCTCGACGATCAGATCGCCCACAAGCTGGTTTGATTTTTTCCACAAGGAAAGACTTGGAGAGCGGGGGGGGGGCTGATAGACGCAATTCATGGCGAGTCAGGAATCCCCCGCGATCGAAGCTGGCGTCCGACAGGAGGCACACACGCTCGACCATGTGGACCAATACCTCGTCGTCGGCAAGGAGTCGGACGCTTCCGATGTCCACCTCAGCGTCAATTCGAGGCCGATCTGGCGCAGGTTCGGCATCTTGGAGCCGATCTGGCGGCAGGCACCCGTCCTCACCGCGGAGGACACCGAACGCCTCGCGATGGGATTTTTGGATGAGAAGCAGCAGCGCCAGTTGATCGAGCGCGGGGATGTGGATTTTGCCTACTCGAACCCCCTCGGCCGTTTCCGCACCAGCGTCGTCCGACAGCGGACCGGCTACGACCTCGTTTTTCGCATCATCAACAGCCGGGTGCGTTCGATGGACGAGCTCGGCCTGCCGCCGCAGCTCAAGCTCCTCACCCAATATCAGAACGGCCTTGTCCTCGTGACCGGATCGGTGGGCAGCGGCAAGAGCACCACCCTGGCCGCGCTCGTTGACGAGATCAACCGCGACCGCAGCGACCACATCATCACGCTGGAAGACCCGATCGAATACGTCATCCCGTCGAAGGGCTGCCACGTCACCCAGCGGGAAGTCCACACCCACACGAAATCCTTTGGCAACGCGCTGCGCGGCGCCCTCCGCGAAGACCCCGACGTCATCATGGTCGGGGAAATGCGCGACCTCGAGACGATCCAGCTCGCGATCACCGCGTCCGAAACCGGCCACCTCGTGCTCGGCACGCTTCACACCAGCAACGCCGCCCGCACGCTCGACCGCGTGCTCGACGTCTTCCCCACCGACCAGCGCGACCAGATCCGGATCATGGTCAGTGAATCCCTCCGCGGAGTCGTCTCCCAGCAGCTTGTCCCGAGGGCCGACGGGACCGGACGCGCGCTCGCGATCGAGATCCTCATGAACACGCCGGCCGTCGGGAATGTCATCCGCGAATCGAAGACGTTCATGCTGCCGGGCATCATCCAGACCGGACGCAAGCTGGGGATGAAGCTCATGGACGATTCGTTGCAGGAGCTCTTCGAGGCCGGAATCATCTCCTCCGAGGAGGCGGTTTACCGTTCCGAGCAGAAAAACCAGATGATGCAAATCACAGGACACCGCTGACATGGCATACATCAACCGATTTTTCGACATTCTCATCGAAACCGGCGCGTCGGACCTCCATCTCGGGGAGGGCCAGCCGCCGAAGATCCGCCGCCACGGCGAGATCATCCCCATCCGCGACGACGTTCTCACGCGCGAGGAGATGGCCGGCATGCTCTACGAGATCTGCGGCGACCGGCGCTGGCAGAAGTTCGAGGAGTCCGGCGACCTCGATTTCGCCTACGAGATGGACGAGGACACCCGTTTCCGCTGCAACTATCTCAAGCAGACGAACGGCTACGGCGCGGTCTTCCGCATCATCCCCACAAAAATCAAGACGCTCGAAGAGCTCGGCGTGCCTTCGGTCATCAAAACGTTCGGTCACATGCGGGGCGGCATCGTGCTTGTCACCGGACCGACCGGCAGCGGCAAGAGCACGACGCTCGCGGCGCTCATTGACTACATCAACACGAACTTCTCCCGCCACATCGTGACGATCGAGGAGCCGATCGAATTCGTGCACAGGAACAAGATGAGCGTCATCACGCAGCGCGAGGTTCCCGAGCACGCCCCCTCGTTCCCGATCGGCCTCAAGGCGGCTTTGCGCGAGGACGCCGACATCGTCCTCGTCGGCGAAATGCGCGACCTGGAAACGATCTCCCTCGCGCTCACGGCCGCCGAGACCGGCCTCCTCGTCTTCGGCACCCTGCACACGAACAATTCGCGGAAAACCGTGGATCGCATGATTGACGTTTTCCCGAGCGACCAGCAGGCGCAGGTGCGCACGATGCTCGCCGCCTCGCTCCGGGGGGTCGTCGCCCAGCTCCTGATGAAACGCCAGGACGTCAGCGGGCGCGTGGCCGTCAACGAGATCCTCATCGTCAACAGCGCGGTCTCGGCGATCGTCCGCGAGGGTGCCACCCAAAAGCTCCAGGATGTCATTGTCGGCGGCAAAGGCGAGGGGATGCAGTTCATGGACGACGCGATCTGGGAGCAGCTTGTCGCCGGCACGGTCTCCGCCCACGAGGCCTACATGAAGGCGATCGACAAGCAGCGCTTCAAATCCTTCCTCCCGCCCGAGGAAGAGGGTCTCGTGAACGCCGCCGGCGTCCCCGATGACGTTGACCACAAAGACCTCGGCAAAAAACCCGTCCTCCGCCCAAGAACCGCCGTCGAGGAGATCAAAAAAAATCTGAAACCGCAGTGAGCGCATCAGGACATGCGGACTCCATTATTTGAAGCCCACCTTGTCGCCGGCGGCCGGATGGTTGATTTCGCGGGCTGGGAGATGCCGGTCCAGTATTCCGGAATTCTCGACGAACACCAAGCCGTCCGCGAATCGTCCGGGGTCTTTGATGTCTCGCACATGGGCGAATTTTTTGTGAGCGGGGCGTGGGGCGCGGCGTGGCTGGATTCGTTGCTCACCAACAACGTCGCCTCTCTCGATCGCGGGCACGCGTGCTATTCTCTGATGCTGAACGAGCGGGGCGGGGTGATTGACGATCTGATCGTTTGCCGCCTCGGCGGGGAAGAGTTTCTTCTCGTCGTGAACGCCTCGATGATCGCGGAGGATGCCGGGTGGATGAAGGCCCGCCTCCGCGAGGGAGTCGTTTTTGAGAACCGGAGCGCGGACTTCGCGGCGCTCGCCGTCCAGGGGCCCGCCGCCGGGGAAATTTTTGGGGCTCTCTTCGGGCGGGCGATGCCGGCCGAGCGCAATCGCGTTCTGGAGATCGGGGAAGATTTCGTCGTCACGACCGGCTATACCGGAGAAAAAGGCTTTGAGTGGATCATGCCGTCCGCCGAAGCGACAGAATCCTGGCGCCGGGTGCTTGAGGCCGGCGCGAAGCCGTGCGGGCTCGGTGCCCGCGACACGCTGCGCCTGGAAATGGGCTATCCGCTCAACGGCTCCGACCTCTCGCCGGACCAAACGCCGCTCGAGGCCGGGCTCGGGATCTTCGTGGATTTCACCAAGCCGTCCTTCGTTGGCAAAGAGGCGCTCGTCGCCCAAAAGGCCTCCGGGGTTCCGAGGCGTTTGTGCGCGTTGAAAGTCATGGAAAAGTCCCCTCCGATGCGCCCGCATTACCCGGTTTTCCTGGACGGGGCGCGGGTGGCCGAAACCACGAGCGGCGCGTATTCCCCCTCGCTCGGATGCGGGATCGCGATGGCCTGCCTCCCGGTGGAATTCGCCAGACCCGGCCAGGAGGCCGCCATCGAAGTGCGCGGAAAAAAATTCCGCGCTTGTGTTCACAAGAAACCCCTTTACCAAAAGGCAACATGAATGTTCCAGGCAACCTCCGCTACGCCGAAAGCCACGAATGGATCCGTGTGGAAGGCGACACCGGCACGGTCGGCATCACCGAACATGCCCAGGCCGAGCTGACCGACATCGTCTTCGCCGAACCTCCCGCGGTTGGAAAATCCCTGAAGGCCGGCGAAGTCGCGGCCGTGGTCGAATCGGTCAAGGCCGCGAGCGACATCTACTCTCCGGTCTCGGGGGAGGTCGTCGAGCGCAATACGGCGATCGAGATCGCCCCCGCGCTCCTCAACACCGACCCGTTCGGTGAGGGATGGATTTTTAAAATCCGTCTCTCGAATCCCTCCGAGATCGAATCCCTCAAAGACCCCGCCGCCTACAAGGCCCAGATCGGGGAATGAGCGCGTTTGCCTCCCGCCATATCGGGCCGTCCGCGGCGGAAATCGAATCCATGCTTCGCACGGTCGGCGCGCCGACGCTCGATGCGCTCATCGCGGAGACCGTGCCCGCCTCGATCCGTCTGGACCGCGACCTGGCTGTCCCTGCCGCGCGCACGGAGGAACAGGCGCTGGCCGGCCTGCGCGTGATGATGGACCGCAATGTCATCGCCCGCTCGCATATCGGAGCCGGCTACCATGGCACTTACACGCCGGCGGTCATCCGAAGAAACATCCTTGAGAACCCCGGCTGGTATACCGCCTACACTCCCTATCAGGCGGAAATCGCGCAGGGTCGGCTCGAGGCGCTGCTGAATTTCCAGACGATGGTCCGCGACCTCACCGGGATGCAGATTTCCAACGCCTCGTTGCTCGACGAATCCACCGCGGCGGCGGAGGCGATGGCGCTCTGCCACGAGATCAGGGGCGGAGATGCGTTCTTTGTGGCCGATCACTGCCACCCGCAGACGATCGCCCTCCTGCGCACCCGCGCCGAGCCGCACGGCATCAGAATCCTCACCGGTCCGGCGGAGTCCGGGCCGCAGGAACCGGTCTTCGGCGCCCTCTTCCAATACCCGGCCACCGACGGCACGATCTGCGACCTCGGCCTTCTCATCGCCCGCGTTCACGATGCCGGCGCGCTCGCCGTGGTCGCCGCCGATCTCCTCGCCCTGACCGTGATCACCCCGCCCGGAGAGCTGGGAGCCGACATCGTTGTCGGATCCGCCCAGAGGTTCGGGGTCCCGCCGGGATTCGGCGGTCCGCATGCCGCGTTCCTCGCCACCCGCGACGAGTACAAACGCCGGATGCCCGGCCGCCTTGTGGGCGTTTCAAAAGACGCCGCAGGCAACCCCGCGCTGCGCCTCACTCTCCAGACACGCGAACAGCATATCCGCCGCGAAAAGGCCACCAGCAACATCTGCACCGCCCAGGTTCTTCTCGCGGTCATGGCCTCGATGTATGCGGTCTATCACGGCCCCGACGGGCTCCGCGCGATCGCGGAACGCGTCCACCGGCACGCGCTGCGCCTGGCCGGATCGCTCAACCGCCTCGGGCATGCCGTCCATCCCGGACCCTTCTTCGACACCGTGCGCGTCTGGCTCGGGAGCCGCCATGCGGACGAATTCCTGATCCGTGCCGCCGCGCACGGGATCAATCTTCGAAAGCTCGACGACCATGCGGTGGCGATCGCGCTCGACGAGACGACCGAAGACCTCACGGCGATTCTTGAAGTCTTCGGGGGCGGCCCGGGAGATTTTCCGGAAGACCCGCCCGAGGTCATCGGCCCCTCGCTCCGCAGGAAGTCCGGCTTCCTCACGCATCCGGTCTTCCGGTCGCACCATACCGAGACCGCGATGCTGCGCTACATCCGGCGGCTCGAGGCGAAGGATCTTTCGCTGACCACCTCGATGATCCCGCTCGGCTCGTGCACGATGAAGCTCAATGCCACGGCCGAGATGATTCCGGTCACATGGGATTCGGTCGCCTCGCTGCACCCGCTCGTCCCGCACGAACAGGCGTCCGGGTATTTTGAAATGGCCGCACAGCTCGAATCCTGGCTGGCCGAGATCACCGGATTTTCCGCCGTCTCGTTGCAGCCGAACGCCGGCTCGCAGGGCGAATACGCCGGCCTCCTCGCGATCCGTGCCTGGCACCGCTCGCGCGGCGAGGCCCGCCGCAACGTCTGCCTGATCCCGGCTTCCGCGCATGGCACGAACCCCGCCAGCGCCGCCATGGCGGGCATGCGCGTCGTTCCTGTCGCCTGCGATGCGTCGGGAAATATTGATGTCGGCGACCTGCGCGCCAAGGTGGTTTCCCACCGCGACACGCTCGCGGCGTTCATGGTGACCTACCCTTCGACGCACGGCGTCTTCGAGGAAGGGATCCGCGAAATCTGCCGTGTCGTGCACGCGGCGGGCGGGCAGGTTTATATGGACGGAGCGAACATGAACGCGCAGGTCGGGCTCTGCCGATCGGGCGACATCGGCGCGGACGTCTGCCACCTCAACCTCCACAAAACCTTCTGCATCCCGCATGGCGGCGGCGGTCCCGGAGTCGGGCCGGTCTGCGTTGCGGCGCACCTCGCGCCGTTTCTGCCCGGACATCCGCTGGCCCGGGGAAGCTCCCCGGTCTCGCAGGCCCCGCTCGGCAGCGCGGGGATCCTCGTGATTTCGTGGATGTATATCGCCATGATGGGCCCGCGCGGACTCCGCGATGCGACCAAGGTCGCGATCCTCAACGCCAATTATATCGCCGCACGGCTCCGGAATTTTTTCCCGACCCTCTACAAAGGCACGAGCGGACGCGTCGCGCACGAATGCATCCTCGACCTCCGCGAGTGGAAGCGGCGCGCCGGCATCGAGGTCGAAGATGTCGCCAAGCGTCTCATGGACTTCGGATTCCACGCTCCCACGATGAGCTGGCCCGTGCCGGGAACCCTCATGGTCGAGCCGACGGAAAGCGAATCGCAGGGGGAACTGGATCGCTTCTGCGACGCGATGATCGCGATCCACGGCGAGCTCGCCGCCATCGAGCGCGGCGAACTCGACCGCACGGACAACCCGCTCAAAAACGCGCCGCACACCGCCGCCGCCGTCACCTCGGACAACTGGGGACACCCCTACAGCCGCTCCATTGCGGCCTGGCCGGCACCGTGGCTCCGCGAGCACAAGTTCTGGCCTTCGGTCGCCCGGATTGACAATGTTTACGGCGACCGCAACGTCTTCTGTTCCTGCCCGCTTCCCGAGGTCGGGTGAGCGGCGTCAGCCTTCGATCGTGTTGATTTCCACGGGCTCGACCTTGATGCCCTGCCCCTCGAGCCACGAGATCGCTTTTTTAATCTCCTCCCGCTCGCCGTCGAGTTCCAGGGAAACCAGCCCGATCTCTTCGGTGACGCTCGCCTGCCGGATGTTCGTCACCACCTGAAAATTTTTCGCCAGCTCCCAGAGAACCGGACGGGTGATCAGGCGGGCGGGAAACATCAGCCAGAGACGTGTGCTTTGCATGAAAGCGACCATAGGAAGCTCCTCTTCCCGAGCCAAGCGGATTCCGCGCATTTTTCCTCATGGAACTTCTCCACCGGCAGGGGTAGGAAGGAGTCATGGCGCGTTGCAAGAAATTCTCCCTGCGGACGTGCCGGTTTGTTTTGGCGGGCGGGTTGCTCGGCTTGATCTGGGCGGGGGAACCGGACCCCCAGCCCGCGCCGACGTCATCCGAAGCCTCGCCCGATCCCGGGAGCGAAATCGTCGCGTGGGACGGAAAAAACTGGGCCGCCAATGACAGGCGGGCGTTTGAGGCGCGCTTTGAAAATTTCCTGAAGTCGTCCGCGGCCGGGGGCGACGGGATTGTTCTCCGCATCACGGACCTGCTGGCGCCGGGCAGGATCACGCCGAAGTCCACCGACGAGGCGTTCGCTCTCCTGCTCCAGGCCCCGCAATCCGACGTGGATGCCGGCCTCTGTGACGCCATCGCAACCCGGGTCTATGCCGCATGGCTTTCCAAGCGGTCGAACGACCGCCTCGCCGCCGCCAATCAAAGCCTGGAAAAGGAACGGCGGCGCCTCGCGGAGATCAGCGGCCGCTTGACGGGCAGGCCCGACCAGCAGGACGATCCGGAGGACCAGCCCGCGATGTCGGCGGACCAAGCCGAGAAGGCCCGCCGGATCGCAGTCCGCCAAGCCGAGGTGAACGCCCTCCTCAAGGCGAACCTGTCCAAGCGAGAGGTCGCCGAGTCCGAAGCGAAGAGCGGGTTCCAGGCGTTGATCGCGGAGCACTTCCTGCGGCGGCGTTTCCAACATGTGGTCATCGGGGTACAGTTTTACCGGAGCATCTTCGGCGACGGCCTCCCGTCGGCCGTCGGGAATTCCCCGGCCGCGAAGACGCCCGCCCCGACCGTCGGATCTCTCGGCTCCCTGGCGAACGAGGCAATTCAGGATGTCCGCGAGGGCGTGAAAGTGTTCCATTTCCTCCTGGAAAAAAATGAACTCGCGGGTGCCGCCAGATGCCTCGCCGAGGCGTTCCTCCCCGGAGAATACATGCCGGAAATCCAGGCTCTCCCGTGCGACGAAAAACAACGGGTTCTCGCGTTCGTCGGGAAATCCAACGAACTGGCCGGCGCGATCGGGGCCAGGGACTACGCGCTGGCCGAAAAACTCGTGAAGGATCTCGGTCGGGCAGCGAGAGATTTTGACAGCTCGAAGCCGATGGCCGCGATCGAAATCGCGCACGCGGTTGCGGCGATGCACATCGCCAGGGCGAAACTCGCGGCGGTCGGCGGGGACAAGCCCGCGCTCGAAGCCGAGATCAAAACCGCCACGGAGATTTGGCCCGGCAACCCCGGCCTCGCGGAAGTGGGAACGGCGGTCTTCCAGCAGGCGGACGTCCAGCAGAGCGCCCTCGCGGACTTTGACCGGCTCATGAGCGAAAAGAACAGCCGCCAAATTTCCGACGACAAGATGCGCTTCATGGCCGCCACCGTGATGCATCCCGAAAAACAGGAGCGACTCCGCAAGGCCCTCGGAGACATGGCGGCCATTGATGCCGCAATCCTCCGGGCGCAGGAGATCGGGAAACGCGGCGACTTCGCCGGAGCCTGGGAGAGCGCGGAGTCCGCCGCCCGGCAGTTCCCCGGCGACAGCAAGCTCAACCAGATCCGCGACGGCCTCGCCACCAAAGCCCCGGATTTCATTCACGCCCTCGAACAGGCCGCGGAGCAGGAAAAGAACGGCCGCCCCGCCCCCGCGCTCGCCTGTTATTTGAAGGCCCGGAAAATCTATCCCGCCAGCGATTTCGCCCGCCAGGGGATCGGGCGGATCAACGCCCGGCTCCTTCCCGACGCCGAATGATACCGTTTCTTGAAAATAATCGGACTTAGGAAACGCACGACTCGCGTGGGACCGACCTCTTGTCGGCCTGCTGCACCGGAAGCCAACGAGACATTGGCCCGGCTCTCATGATAAGGGGCTGTAAAGAAATTATTTCAGTAAGTGTCTTGAATTTCCGATCATGATGACAGGATACCAAGTGTTTTTGTGGGGTATACGTCCCGCCTGCCATCGAGATTTCTGCACGAAGGCGATACGCATGCGTCACATTTCTGACATCACAATGAAAAGCATGGTTGCAGGCCAAACGCGACCGGGAAGATCCAGATTTGAGGAGATGCAAAGGCCTGGAATCGCAGGAGAGCAAGGAATTGTTGGGTAGGTTTCATCGGGAGTTACGGGTGAGTTCAACAAACAGATCTTCGAGGGAGAGCGGATTGTCCTCGACCTCGCATCCGAGCCGGGCGGCGAGTTGAGCGGGGGCGTCCGGCCCGTTCAGGCGGAGGACGGCCATGAGTTCGTTTTTGTCCCGCCTCACGCGCAGCGCCCCGGGAATTTCCGCGGGCGGAGAACCTTGGAATCCGAAGAACCGGAGCGGGCGGACAGATTCTTTGAGGTCGTCCAGCGACTCGTCCACGACGAGCCTGCCATCGGAGAGAATCCCGACCCGGTCGGCCACCCGTTCGACGTCGCTGAGGATGTGTGTCGAAAAGAGCACGGACTTTCTCCCGTCGCGGATCAGCTCCAGAATCTGGTCGAGGAACTCGCGCCGCGCCACGACATCGAGGTTCGCGGCCGGCTCGTCCAGCAGCAGGACATCCGGGCGCGGCGCGAGCGCCAGGACAAAGGCGAGCAGGCGCTGCTGCCCGAGAGAGAGCTTATGAACCCGGCTTTTCAGCGGAATCTGGAACCGGCCGAGCAGCCCGTCGCACAGCTCGTGATCCTAGGCCGGATACAGCCGCGCGCAAAAATTGACGAGCTTCGAGACCCGGCTGAGCGGGGGCAGCGACTGTTTCTCCGAAACGTATCCGACCCGCTGGCGCTCGACCGCGCCGAACGTCCACGGGTCGCCGTCAAGAACCCGCACCGTCCCGGACTCCGGGCGGATCAGCCCCGCGAGGGTTTTGAGGGCGGTGGTTTTTCCCGACCCGTTGCGGCCGAGAAATCCGTAGATGCTCCCCTTGGACACGCGAAAATCCAGCCCCAGCAGCACCGGCGGGCCGCCGTATCCCCGAGCCAGTTTTTCCACAACGATCGCTTCTGTGTTCATGGTTTTTCTCCGGATTTGATGGATTCGAAAGTCGCCGCAACGAGCCGCTGGAGATCCCCTCGCTCAATGCCGAGGTGGATCGCTTCCGCCACGAGCTGCCGGAGCGCGGGTTCGATCTCGGCCCGGCGCGATGCCGCCGACATCTTTCTCGCCTCGCCCGCAACAAACGTCCCCTGCCCGCGCCTTGTCTCGACCAGCCCCTCGGCTTCGAGAAACTGATACGCCTTCGCGGCGGTCAGGGGATTGATCCCCGCCATCGCGGAAAGCTCGCGGACCGACGGCAGTTGCTCGCCGCGCTTCAACTGCCCGCCCAGGATCCGCTCCCGGACCTGCTGCAGCACCTGCCGGTAAACCGGCACGCCGCTCGATGGATGCAAGGCGATCAACATTGTTCTAGTGTTGTATATGTGTAATACAGTTTGGCAAGGATTATTTTTGCGGTGGAGGAACCGGCCGCGAATTTCCAAGCGACGGAATCAGTCCCGGAAATTTTGGAATCCGAGAACGACCCCGAAGTCGCGGCCCCCGCAGAAGCCGATGACCTTTTGCAGGTCGTCGCGGTTTTTTCCTGTCACCCGGATCTGTCGGTCCTGGAGAGCGCTTTGGACCTTGTATCCGCCGGCCTTGATGGCCTTCACGATTTCTTTGGCTTTGTCGCCATCGAGCCCCTGCTTGATGATAAAATCCTGCGTGGCGTGGCCGAGCGGTGAGATCGCGGGATCCTTGCGCTCGACATTCCGGAGGTCGATGTTCCGCTTCGCCAGCTTTCCGGTGACCATGTCATGCAGAGCTTTCAACCGCGCCCCGTCCTCGGCCTTCAGCGCGATTTTCGAGTCCTTGGCGATCCATTCGATCGTGGCGGAACTCCCTTTGAAATCAAACCGCGTGGCCAGCTCCTTGACCGACTGGTTGACCGCATTGTCAATCTCCTGCCTGTCAATTTCCGAAACAATGTCGAAGGATGGCATGCACGACTGATAATGGCGGCCGGGTGGCCGGTCAATTCATAGTCCCAAAATGCGCGAGAGCATTTTCTCATCCGGCGACGGGCCGACGAGGGCGAGGGCGATGCGGGAGGGGTCCAGGATCGCGCGGGCCGCCGAACGGATTTCCTCCGCCGTCACCGCACGGATCTTTTCATGCACGGATTCCGGATCCACGATCTTTCCGTAAACCAGCACCGAGCTGCCGAGGCGCATGTTCTGGCTCGACGTGCGCTCGAGCGACATCCGGCTTGAGCCGACCGCGTATTCCTTCGCGCGCTTCAGCTCCGCCGGGCCGACGGGGTGCGAGCTGATCCGCTCGAAGTCCGCGAGGATCAGGCGCAGGGATTTTTCCAGGTTCTTCCTGTCGAGGCCGACCGAGAGGTTGAAGACCCCGCTGTCGTCGAGAGTGAGCGGATGGGTGCTCACCGAGTAGCAGAGCCCGCGTTTTTCACGCAGCTCCTGAAAAAGCCGGGAGCTGGCATTGCCGCCAAGGACGATGTGCATCAGGTGATAGGCGTAGCGGCGATCGTCCATGTGGCTGAACGCCGGCAGGGCCATCGCGACCTGCGTCTGCTGGACATCGCGCGCCTCGACCTTCAGCCGCGGCTTCGATGCGGGAGCCGGAGCCGGCTTCGCGGCGGGCTTCCGGCCTTTGCCAAGAGCGGAAAGCTGTCGGCCGACCCGCGCCACGACCTCTTCGTGCCGGATATTTCCCGCCGCCGAAACGACCGTGCTCGCGGCATGGTAGTGGCCCGCCCGGTAGCTGAGAAAGTCGTCGCGTCCGAAGGCCTCGATCGTCTCGATCGTTCCGGTGATCGGACGCCCGAGCGGATGGCGCGGCCAGAAGAGGGAGTTGAGAAGCTCCTGCACATGGGAGGACGGTTCGTCGCGATACATCAGGATCTCCTCGCCGATCACCCCCCGTTCGCGCTCGATGTCCTGCCTCGAGAATTTCGGGGCGGTGTAGATGTCGCAGAGGACATCGCAGACCCTCGGGAAATACTCCGCCGACGCCGTCGCGTAGTAGCAGGTCCGTTCCTCGGCGGTGTAGGCGTTCATGTCCCCGCCGACGCCCTCGATCTCCTGCATGATCCGCTTCGCCGACCGCTTTTCTGTTCCCTTGAAAAGCATGTGCTCGATGAAATGCGAGATCCCGTTCAAGGCCGCCGGCTCATGGCGTCCGCCCACCGAAGCCCAGATCCCCATCGCTGCCGTCTGCGCCTGCGGCATCTCGCAGGTGGCCACACGCAGCCCGCCGGGCAGCGTTGTCAGTTTGGTAATGTTCGACATCAGGAGAGCCGACAACCCTATTCGCCGCGATCTCCAAGGTCAAACTCCGGAAAATCTGTATCCCACGCCCGAATTGGGGCTGATCGGGTGGCCCTGACGGCACGGGACCAAAGAAAATGTTCATGCACCTTGCCCGGGGAGATCTCCCACGCTTTCGCGGCGGAGAAGTCAGCGGAGGCCGTAGCAGCGAAGAGGGATACGACGCCACATGCGCAAATGCTTCTGGCAGCGATGGCACCACCCGCGAGGGCGCATCAACGCGCTCAATCGGCTGGGAGTCAAAGGCCGCGTTCCGGGCATGTCTTACAGCGGGCTTGGAGCATGGGCAATCGCCCGGCACTGGGGCATGCAATCGGCGCTGAAAACCAAAACACTCAACAACTACGGGTTCATCATACCGTGGGACTTCGCGGAAGCAGGAAAATGACAACCGCCTTGTTCAATCGCCGGATGCGGAAAACCGCACGTCCGGTGGTGTGGAAGCCCTGGCGGGCTAAATCCCGTCAGGGCCACCCGATCGCGGTCGCGCGTTTCAGAAGTCCGGTTATTTCCAAGAGACGGCATCAGAGGCGCGCGGCACCGGGCGGGCGAGGCGTCGGATTTCCGGCGGGAGATCCTCGACGCGCCCGCTCTCGCTCATCCGGTCAATAAAGAGGATCCCCTGGAGGTGATCGAACTCGTGCTGGAC
>Ga0194054_10000580_pt1 | contig 18234 bp, 16 predicted proteins | sample SepL2210m_MetaG_FD_163628 | JGI IMG/M metagenome (GOLD analysis project Ga0194054, IMG submission 163628) | Anoxic zone freshwater microbial communities from boreal shield lake in IISD Experimental Lakes Area, Ontario, Canada - Sep2016-L227-10m | ecosystem: Environmental > Aquatic > Freshwater... | reverse complement strand
GTCCGTGACGCTGCTGCACCTGATGGCCGGGCGTGTGGAGCCTCATTGGGAGATCATTGGCGCGGGCATCGGAACCCTCATCCCGTGCGCTGTCGCAGGCGTTATCGCCCTGCGACGGCTGCGCTCCATGCGCTAGCACTGTGAAACCTCCCCGTCCGGAAAATCCGTCTCGCATAGCCTGGGTGGATTACGCCAAGGGGATCGGGATCATCCTCGTAGTGGCGGGACATGTGCTCCGCGGTCTGCAAAGGACCTCCGTGCGCATTCCCGGATGGGAATCTGTGGATGCGTGGATCTACGCCTTCCACATGCCGTTATTTTTTTTCCTGGCCGGCCTGTTCGTCGAGCATTCGTGCCGCGGACCGCTCGGACAGTTTATCGACGGCAAAGCAAGAAGGATCATGTGGCCGTATTTCGTCTGGACGATTATTCAGGAAGCATTCCGTCATCTCACGGGGTCTTCGACGCTCGCCTTGGCGGATCTTTGGACGATCGTCTACCGGCCCGCGATGCAGTTCTGGTTTCTCTATGTCCTTTTCCTGCTCCTCGTGCTCTATGCGGTCTGGAGGAAGGTTGGGGGATCGCGGGAGATTTTTATCGCACTGGCGTTCGCCCTGAATATCTCGCTCGCATTCGGCGCAAACTACGGTCCGTGGGGAGTCGTCTACCAGATGTGGATTTACATCCCCTACCTGGCGCTCGGGGTCCTCGTCTCCCGGCTGGGGCTGCAGGAGCAAGCCGGGTTGCGTGGTGTTCCCGCGTTGATCGGCATGGCGTGTGGAGGATACGCCGTGATCACCCTCGCCGTGATGATTCATGCGGCCGGTCTCGTTGGATTTGTCGTTCCGCTGGCGGTGGTGGGGATCGCAGCCAGTGTCGCGTTCGCGGGTTGTCTTTCCCGATGGAGCCCGGCCTCGGCGATCGGGACATTGGGGGTGCTCAGCCTGGAAATTTATGTCGCACACACAATCTTTTCCTCGTGCTGCCGCCAATTGCTTCTCGTGGCGGGAATCCACAGCCCCGTGCTCCATGTTGCCGGGGGCATGGGTGCCGGGCTTGCCGGGCCCGTGGTTCTCTGTGTGCTTTTCAAGCGGTTTAACCTCCAGTTTCTGTTCTCCCTGCCCGCCAAGCGCCATGCCTGAAATCCGCAGGCTGAAATCCCGACGGCGGACTCTCTCCGTCCTGTTTCTGGTCCTGCTGACAGGCCTTTCGGCCGGCATCCTTTCCGTCGCCACCGGGGAGGAACGAAAGCCCAGGCCGCGGCTCGGAATCAACCTCGCCGGCCCGTGCGATTGGAACACCGAACTGCCATTCGTGGATCTCATGCATTTTTCCAGGGCATGGACATCTCAGAAAAAAGGTCTTCCTTTTGGGACTGGTCCGGCCCTTGATTTGGATGAGAACGGCTATCCCACGTGGCTCCCCGAAGGAACCTGGGCCGAGTCTCCGCTGATCTCGTTCGGCGGCCATCCGTGGCCGTCGGGTAACTACACCGTGCTTTCCAAAGGCCGGGGAACGCTGAGCTTCGGTGCCTCGGCAACCAGCGTCATCGAACAGTCGCCGGGACGGATGGTCGTCACGCTCGATTCGGACAAAGGCGATCTCCACATCAGCATTCTGGAGACGGACCCAGCGGACCCGATCCGCGACATCCATGTCATCATGCCGGGCTTCGAAAAAACTTGGCAGTGGAACCCGTGGAGCCCGCATTTTCTCGATCGGTGGCAGGGGGTGGCGTGCCTTCGTTTTATGGATTTCATGGCCACCAACAATTCCGCGATCCGGACGTGGACCGACCGCCCGCGGCTCACGGATGCGACCTTCGCCGGACGGGGAGTCCCGCTGGAACTCCTGATCGACCTCAGCAACCGCCAACATGCCGATCCATGGTTCTGCATTCCCCACATGGCAAGCAATGACTATGTTCGGAATTTCGCGGAGATGGTTTGCGAGAAGCTCGATCCTTCGCTGAAACCCCACATCGAATATTCCAACGAAGTCTGGAATCCGGGATTCCGGCAAAATAGGTATGCCTCCGAAAAGGGGCTCGCTCTCGGCCTCGCCAAGGAACCATCGGAGGCCGCATGGCTCTACACCTCGAAGCGGTCGGTTGAAATCTTCCGGATTTTCGAAGACGTTTTTGGCGGCAAAAAGCGTCTTGTCCGGATCCTGCCAGCGCAATCTGGAAACCCGTTCATGACGCGCAAAATTCTGGACTTTGAAAACGCTTCTAGCCACGCGGATGCGCTCGCTATCGCTCCGTATGTCGGCCTCATCGTGGGGGAAACCGCAGACCGTTACAACCCCCTCACGGCCGAAGAGGTCGCGCATTGGGATGTTCCGCAGGTGCTCGACCGCCTGCGCTCGAAGGCTCTCCCCGAAGCCGTCGAGTCCATGCGTGATTTCCGGAAGCTTGCTTCCTCACACGGGCTGGATTTCATCGCATACGAGGGTGGGCAGCATCTCGTCGGTGTCCGGGGAGCCGAGAACGACGCGGCGCTCACCGAACTGTTCCTGGCTGCAAACGCGGATTCCGGTATGGGATCCATCTACGCCCGCATGCTCGAAACCTGGAAGCAGGAGGGAGGCTCGCTCTTCTGCCATTTTTCATCCGTGTCAAAATGGTCGAAGTGGGGGAGCTGGGGGGTGCTGCAATATTTCGACGACGACCCCGCAGCATCTCCGAAGCTCGCGGCGCTGGTAAGTTGGGCCGGGACCACGGGCCAGAAGATCGGCTCAGCGGCGAAAGAGGTCCGACAGGTGCCAGTCCGGAAAAATATCGATGCCGGCAAGTGACTTGGCCTCGTAGAGGGCGCCAAACAGGCAGAGGAAAATCACAATAACCGTGGCGCTTCCCAGAAAGATCGCCGCTCCCACAAGGAGCATCCGAAGCCAAGGGGGCATTGCCGCGGCATCTCTCGATTTCTCATCCTCGGGGGGGGGCGAATCCCGGTTTCCGTCTCGAAGTGCGTGATGGATCGTTCGGATCAACTCCCCGCGATCCACCGGTTTGTTGAGATACGAAAAAATCTTCACCTCCCGCATGGCGTGAAAAAACAGCTCGCCATCGAGATCCGGGGCCATCAGCACCCGCTTCATGCCGGGCCAGCTTTGCTCGGTGCGCGCCAGAAACATCAAACCCGTCTCACCGGGCAGATCGTCGGCGCAGAGAAAAAGCCTAGGCTGGCTCCTGTTCATAAAGTCCTCCGTCTCCGGAATGGAATTCACAAACGCATGGTGGACCCGGACTGGCAAAGCTCGCGCGAGAGCCTCGGCTGCTGCCGTGTCCGGTTCCAAAATCAAAATATCCACCGTTTTGCCGTCCATGATTTTCTTGATTGAAAGAACGGATGCTAATTATGGCAGCGCGAAACCGGAAGCACGGTTTTCGGCGGGGGTATATTCCTTGTCCCCATGGAACTTTCGCTGCGTGAACTGGCGCGTCGCAGGGGCTGCGGCCCCATGCAGGTCTCGGAAATCGTGCGGGGAAAGCGCTCGATCACGGCAGAGAGGTCCATCCTGCTCGGGCTTGCACTCGGGGTTTCCCCTGCCTTCTGGCTCGATATCCAGATGGACCATGACCTTGATCTGGCGGCCCTTGCGTTGGAGAAAAAGGCGACGTGAGCCCGTTCGCATAGCCTCGTTCTTCAAGCAGTCGTTCAAGTTGAAAATCAGGGACGGCGTGATCTTGGAGGCTGCAGCCGAGGAGATTATTGGCGAACTCCAAGCCCTGTTCGCTTGACACAACGCATTGGCCGCGCTGAGTGCGAAGAAGGCGTTCAAACCGACAATAGAATTCCACACATCCCGCAGCCCGCCATATTCAGTAAGAAAAGAACTCGTCTTCGATTAGCAGGCAGATGGTGTGGTAAACGGGAAGATGGAGTTCCTGAACCTCAAGCGTTCGCTTGGCAGGAACCCGCAGGCAGAGGTCGCAGAGACCGGCGAGTTGTCCGCCGCCCTCACCGGTCAGGCCGAGAACCTTGAGGCCCTTCGCCCGCGCGACCTCGGCGGCAGCGCAGACATTAGCCGCATTGCCGGAGGTGGAGAGGCCAACGAAGAGGCTGGCGGGGCGACCGAGCGCCATGACGAGTTGAGCGAATTCGAGCGTAGGGTCAATGTCGTTGGCGACGGCGGTGCGGAGTGCCGGAAAGCCGGTGAGCGGGATGCAGGGCACCGCTTGCTGGAGTTTGTCGGCTAGTTCCGGGCGGAGACCGGCGCGTTGCTCGTGCGTCAGCGGACGGCGCGACTCGAAGCCTTTCATGAGTTCACCAGCCCAATGATCCGCATCTGCCGCACTGCCGCCGTTGCCTGCGATGAGGGAGTTGCCTCCGCTACGGAAGCATTCGAGAAACATATCGGCGGCCTTGCGGATGTCGGTGGCGAGCGGGGTGAGGTCCGGGCGGCGGTTCAGCAGTTCGGCGATGTGGTCGCGACGGGATGATATGGTGTTCATGATTTCTCAAACGGAAGGTTCAAGCGCAGCGGTCGAGAGAATCGCCAAGCCCGTCGGGTTCTCAGCCTGTCATAGATAGGCTCCGCAACAGATGATTGCCAGACCAGCGAAGCGGACGGCTATTGGCCTTCCCTGCTTTTGCATGGCGAGTCCGAGACCGATCCCGAGCGTGTGAAAAATAATGGTTGCAAAGACAAACCCCATGGCGAATTGAAGCCCGGAGGCGGAAGTGGGCATTTCCGCACCGTGGGCATGACCGTGGCACAAAGCAAACAGGCCGACGAGAGTCACGCTGGCCACAAGGGGCAGACGTATGGCCGTGGCGATAAAGACACCCAGGATCAGAACGGAGGCTATGATGCCTTGCTCCACGAACGGCAGGGTGACACCGCTCATCCCGAGCAGCCCTCCAGCGGCCATGACCATGAGAAAAGTCAGTGGAACAAGCCAGAGGGAACGACCGCCCAGCTGCGAGGCCCAAAGCCCAGCCGCGACCATGGCGCAAATGTGGTCGATCCCGCTCAGCGGATGGCCCATGCCACGCAAAAATCCACTCGTCTCACCAATCCCAACATGAGCATGAGCCAGCGTGGGGATGAGGAGCAGGGACAGAGTGAGCAGGGCACTGCGTTTGATGGATGGTGGATTCATTGAATCGGTTTTCATTGTCAGCACCCTGCGAAATATCAAGCATGATCGAGCGGCAATAAATTTAGTTTCTGCAGCAAGGTGAGGAGGAAATCCCGGTTGTGGGCGCTGACGTAGCGCATAGTTCCGCCCATGCGGCTGAAGGTCTTGCAGTATCGGAGGTAATAAGCGGGGGAGTCGGCGGGCGGTTCGCCGTCCTGCTGCCAGTTCCAGGAACTCTCTGCCAAATCGACGATGACCATGTGGTGGTTCGTGATCTTCCGGCCTTCCTGCAATTCGAGGTTCTGGGACATGGACAGGGATTTTTCAAAGATCATGGGCGACATGACCGCCGAGCCGACTGAAAGGTAAACCCCGCCCTCCAATCGATGAACCTGATCGGCAAAGGTGAGAAAATCGTGCAGCGCGGCGCGCCCGATCGCCGCGCCGTGATTGACCGGGTGGTTGTAAATGATGTCGTGTCCGATCATCGGGTGGGCCGTGAAGGGAATATTCATTCGATACGCGGCGGCCTGCGCGCTGTAGCTTTTGTAGGGGTGGGGGATGGAAAAGAACCCCGGTGCCAGATCGCGCATTTGTACGGTGGAGAGCAGGTCGAGAGCAGCAGCGGCGAGATCGGGGTTTGTTTCTGCCTGTTCCCTTGCGATCTTGACCAGATGCTCGCGCGTGGGGATGTCGAGGCCTTCGCGCTCGATCATCTTGCCGACCGACTCGCCGTAGCCAAGCCCCTCGTAGGCACCGACCACCAGGGCGAGATTCAGGTAGAAGCCGGTCTCCTCCCAAATGCCAAATTGCCCCTGATCGACATTCGCCCGCACGTCTTCGCTGCTGAGTCCTTGAAAGGCAAACTCCCAGTCGTGAATGATGCCGGCTCCGTTCGTGGCCAGAAGCGTGACCCATCCCTGCTCGATCAGTTGGATAAGCACGGGAGCCAGGCCGTTTTTGATCGTGTGCGCGCCGAAGGCCAACATGACCGGACGATCGGCCAGACGGGCGGTGCGAATCTTGGTGACGCATTCCGCCAAGGCTTCCGATGCGTCAGAGGAAAGCATCCGGGGCTGTGTCTCAGGCGGAACCGCGTCCCGCACGATCTCCACTTTGCTGGGGCGGCATTCCAATCTGCGAATCCGCAGCCGCGAGCGGTCAAGTTTGGGGTGGCTCATGCTTGGCGTGTTGGCAGAAAAAGAAAGCTCCAGAGGATTTCCCATTGAGAAAAGTCTGGGACAATGGCTTGGGCGCCCGCGCGGATCAGCCGCGCCCGCTTGTCGGGATTCGGGCCAAAGCGTCGCATCTCATCGCTCGCGACACCGACTGAATAGGATCCCCGCCGCATAGTCTCGCGCATCTCCACCGGCCCGTCGCCAAACGCGATGAGTTGTTCGTAGGCCCCGCCGACATCGTTCATGATGCGCTCGATCACGACCTTTTTCGCGTCTTTGGTGACCTCGCCGATCGAGCCGTAAATCCCGCCATCGAAGACGTCCGCATAGCCTAGGCGCTCCGCCTCCTGCTTGACATCGTCCTCGTCGGTCCCGCTCGCAAGGTAAAGCCTCACGCCCGCTTTTTGCAGCGCCCGCAGAAATGGCACCGCCCCCTTGAGAGTGAAATCGCTGATGGCCAGCTCCCCACGGTCCAGCTTCGCCAGGCGGAGGTTGACAAGGATTTTGAGCTCCTCGTTGTAGATGGCTTTGTATTCCGCCGGCGAAAGGATCTTGTCCTCCAGCACGAGGGCGAATTCCCGGACCAGATCCACCAGCCCGTGCATTTGCGTGATCGTTTGGATGCCGGTCGTGCGCTCGATGAATTCGCCCACGCGGTTTTTAACCCGGTGAAAAAGCGTCTCATCCGCCGTCCCGTAGCGGGTTCCGAGCACCGCCTTCATCATCATCGGCTCCATGATTTTCTCCCATCCCTCGCGCAGGGTCGAGATCGTGCCATCGTGGTCGAAGATCGCATGGCGGATGTTCAGAGACTTCGGAGGATCCGCGATGATCTCGATTTCGGTCGAGGCGACCATCCTGGCGCGATGGGATGCCTCGGCGAGCTCCGGATGGTAGGCGTAGTCGGCATTCGCGCCGAGTTCGAGGATCTCCTCGGGGGTCGCCGTGCCAGTTTGGAAAAGCTTCTGGGCTGTCACCGCTGCCGCGACATTTGCGACAAAGGCGGCCGCCGTGACGTTTGATCCGGTCGAGGTGATCGCGGCGAGCGTCGAGACAAATGTGTCTCCCGCCCCCACTGGGTCGGTGCGTCCGGGTAACTGGACGCCGAAAATCTGCCGGGGCACATCGCCGGAAAAGACGAGGCATCCCCGGTCTCCGCGGGTGACGATCAGCGGAGATTTCCATCGGGCGTAGAGCTGCTCGACATGGCGGACAAGATCCTCTAGGGATACGACATCGTCCGCCTCGACTTTCACGCCGCAGGCTCGTATGACCTCCAGGTCATTGAGCTTGTGGACCGCCTTTTCATAAGACGAATGGTATCCGCGCGAATCGATGATGAAGCAGACATCCGGATGGCAGCTCATGACATTTGCCAACCGCCTGCGGAACCCTTCCGAGTCGTGGATGCTTCCGATGACTTGATGGTTGACCAACACCACCGAGACCTTGCTAAGGACCTCCTCCAGTATCGTAAAAAAGCTCTCTTCTGTCGCGGCCGACATCCGGTTGAAATTCCCGTGGTCAAGCCGGCTCAGTTCCTCGCCGTCCACATAGGGTTTGAGGTAGGTGTGTGTCGCCCAGCCCTCGCCTTGGATGACCAGGCCGCCGGTATTGATGTGCGGGCTTGCCAGCAGCCGCTGCAGCTCCCTGCCGAAGGGATCATCTCCCAGCACCCCGATCGGGTAAATTTGCTCGACCCCGAGCGTGAGCAGATTCATCACCACGTTTCCCGCGCCTCCAGGCGTATAGCGCTGCGTGCGCACCGGCTCGGTTCTCTGGCCGGTCTCCAGCGAGATCTCCGACGCCGACCGATCGATCGTCCAGTAAACATCCAGACAAAAATCCCCCAGCACCGCCACCGAGGCACGGGTCAGATTGTCCAGGGTCGCAGCAATTTCCTGCCGGCTGAGAATATCGAAGGGCTGAAGGGCAAGGAATTTCATGGATGGTTTTCGGATTCCAAACACCTATCCCGAATCCAGACCGGCTGTCAATAGAAAATGTAATGCATTACAAGCCGGCTCAATTCACCGCTCCGGCAGCGAGTCCCTAGCGACAAATACGGCCTCAAAGAGCTTGGATTGTTTTCGTTTTCCCAAGGCCAGATCCACCGCGCATGACACCATTTCATCCAGCGGCTGGCGGTAGCTGCTCAGCGGAGGAGAGGAGAACTGCGCGCGGGGGATGTCATCCATTCCGATCACTTTCATTTTCCGGGGGACACGCAGAGAGATCTTTTGGCAGAGATCCAGCGCCAGCAGCGCGGCCCGATCATCCACGCCGATGATCGCATCCGTCGGATGGGCGGCAATGTGGCGTTTCAGCTCCGCAGTGTCCGGCGGCCACCCGGGAAGGCGGGTGGTCCTGGTTCCAAAATATTTCGGGGCCAGCGCGGCAAATGATTTCAGCCGTTCCTCGTGGTCGGGTTCACCCGCTCGGGATCCGAAAAACAGGACATTCCGGCAGCCCGCCGCCCGGAGGCGTTGCAGGGCGTCTTCGATCCAGCTTCGTTGGTTCAGGCGAACAGATTTCCAAGCCGGGCATTCCGGCAGGCTCCCCATGAGGCAGACGACAGGCTTGTGCGAGTTGGAGAGTGATGCGATCAGCGCATCATGTTGGCGGGGGTAGAGCAGGATCCACGCATCGCAGCGCGAGCGCTGGAGGGTCCGGTGCGCGTGGGCCAAGGTTTCTGGTTCACTGCGGTTGACAGGGCAAACGAGGAGGTCCAGGTCGTTTGTAACGAGGTGACGGGTGAGCGCAGCCAGGATGCGTTGGGCGAACTCCGCTTCCGCACCCTCGACTTCGAGCGGCCAGATCACTCCGAGCACATCGTGCCGCCCTAGTTTGAGGGCTCGGCCGCTGGGGCTCGGATAATAACCCAGCTTCTGCGCCAGGGCGAGGACCCGGTCGCGCGTGTCGGTTCGAAGCTTGTCGGGCTCGTGAAATGCGCGGGAAATCGTCGCGGTCGAGACATTGGCCCGTTTGGCGAATTCGCTGATGTTCAAGGTTTCCTTTTAGCGGGCTTTCATGGTTCACTTTCTATGAAACGTCAATGAGAACCTTGAGATGCGCAGCACCCTGGTTCAGTGAAGCGTTTCTGAAAATGAGATTCACCGGGATTGTAGTTTGAGCTATATTTGGCTGAGATGACCGTGCCGACTGGGCTGCATTAAAATGAAGCAGCCCAATAAAACCGGTCGCAAAACTCGTCGTAGCACCAAAGCCGGTTCTGAACGGTAGCGGGCGTCTGACGGAAGAAGATATTGCCTCCGTGCTTGAGCTGCACGACCGAGTCAGCCCCGCGAATTTCCAGCACATCCAATGAATGGAATCGCTCGAGCGCGGTCGGTTGGGTGACCGCCGAAACCGTCCTCACCACGCCTGCATGCGGGGACTTGGAATGCTCGAGATATACCGCATCGTTCCAGGTGATTTTACTTTCTTCCCAACGATGGTTCATCAAGGGGCACAAGACCTCGGCATAAATCCAACCGGAATTCATGAAATACTCGATCGCCACTGCGCCGAAGCCAGGCAGAATGCCGGCCAAGCAGAGCCGATCGCGCGACCCCTTGACCTCCTTCACATCGAAGGCGACGCCGTTGTATTTCAAAGCCCCCAGGGAAACCTTCTTGCCGACCAAACTCACGACGGCGCCGGTTTGAAGATCGACCTCCACCGTCACTCCTGCTTGTGAGAGCCTGCTCCCGTCGATCAAACAAGCCTCCGGTGCGACTGGCGCATGGTCGCTGAAAGTCTTCGGATATCCTGCTGCATCCCGGATATAGCGGTTCAAACCACGTGGCTGATCATTGCTGGAACGATAGCGGGGGCCATCGTAGTCGGTCATCCCTCCTTCCATGAAATATCCCGTGGCAAAATAGGGAATGATATAGCAATCATGTGCCTCCTGGTTGAGTAGCCGTTTCAGATCGCTCTCCGGAACCGTTCCCTGCTTGTCAATCTCCCTCAGCCTTAGGCTTTCCTTGAACATGAAGGCGTGCTCGCTGGAATACCCCCCCGTCTGGTGGCCGTGAACGCAATTGCCCGAGAGATCCAACTCGTAATAGTATTGATCCAGCGTGTAGCAGCGAGGTTCGGCCTCGATCACTTGTGTCTTTTTGAAAAATTCCGAAGGAGTGACAAACTCTCCCCAGACGGAGGCATAGCGATTGGCCCGTAAGATTTCCTCGTTGTAAATGTCGATAAACGTCTGGTCCATGAGGCTGGTCAACGCGATGAAGGGAAGCCCCTTGTTCTTTTCACTGGTCAAGAAAACCGGCAAATGCCTCCAGGTTTCGCCCCCTCGCCGTTCGCTCCGGAGCGGGTGGGCCGGCAGGGTTCGCACCCCGGCTCCGGCAGGTGACTGCCACTCGATCAATGCCGCATGATCAATCGGCGCAAGCCCGAGATTCTGCGACCGGTGGATCGCGTAATCGAACCCATGTTTCTTCAGCAAAGCGGGCATGGCCGGGTGAAGGGCGATCTCCTGGGAGGCATAGACTTTCGGGTGTCGTCCGAACAATTGATCAAACGTCTTTAGGCCGATTTCGAACTGCTTCCCCTGGTCCCAAAGATCCCAGAGCTGGCTGTAGGGCTGCGCGTAGCTGCCGTTGACAAATTCCACAGCCCCTTTCTCCCAGGCGTCCCGGAAGCGATGAATCGTATTGGGATAGCTCTTGGCAAACTCCTCAAGCGTGCCCGCGCCGATATCCGGCGCAAAATGAAAGCCGAACCTATCATGCCAGTCCAGGAAGAGGTTCAGCGCGCGCGCCGCCAGCTCCGGGCTGTCGTATTCCGCATAGCCTTCGTTTTCGAACAAAATCCCGCCGTGCGGCATCACCATGATATAGACCGGAACCGGCACCAGCCGCTTGCGCGTATCCGCAAGGCGCAGAAACAGGCCGCCGAGAATTTCCCGCGCCCGATCGCGGTCTCCCTGCACATAGGCGACGGCAGCCGCTCGCAAATCCGGCGCATTTTTTCCGCGTCCCAGGATTGGCCAGCCGCTTTGTGCATCTGTCCGAGCAAGAGCGAACTGACACCCAGAGCATGAAAATCCCGCCGGAGATCATCATCATCTAACTCCTGATCAATCCCCGATGCGCCCAGCACGGCTTTGACCAGCAAATCCGTCAGGTCGCGGGTGGTTTTAGGATCGGCCATGTTCAGATAGCGATGGATCACCTTCAGCGGATTGAAAGCGAAGAGCGCTGCCCCGGCCCTCACCGCCAAAGCAGGACATTCCGCAACGGTCGCCTGGATCTGCCAGTCGCTTGTCGCCTCGAATCGATGGTATTCCACCCCGCCCCAGAGCATCGGCAGCAAAAATTCAGGAGACCGGCGAGCGCTGGCTTGGAATGAGATTTTCTCTTTCTGCGACACCCGTTTTTCGATCCAGCTTATCCCGGGCAGTTCGGTATCCGGCCATTCCAGGTAAACCGTGGACGGCTTGAGCGGGGCCGTCAGGACATAGGGATCAAATAATGCGCCGATGGCATAGCCGGGGCCGGCCCATTCCTCCACCGGCAGGCCGAAGAGTTGAATTTGCGGATGCAGGCGGGCATGTTCTACCAGCGAATCCCTCAGGGATTTCAAATAAAGGTCGAGTTCAGGTTTAGGAAGTCGCTCTTCTTTCATAAATGCTTTTTCAGGTCCTGTAAGGGGTCGCGGTGAAGTGGAAAGAATTGTCGGGCGTATTAGGAAAATCGTCGCTCGACAGATACGGGCGCATGTTCTGGATGTCCTCGCGCACCAGCAGCGGGTTGACCCCGCCGCCCCAACACAGCTTGCCGGAAATTTCCAACTGGCGCTCGGCATGAGCCAGCCTTCCAGGTTTTTGCGGCCTTCTGCAAGGCTGCCGCAGTGGACGCGACGACGACCCTCATCCGCAAGCCATGCAGGTCAAGTTTCCAGAAGCCACCATGGCGGACTTCCAGGGTCACGCCGGGCAACTGGCTTTTGACGACCGCGCCGTAATTGAGCAGGTTGTCGAGGCGTTTTGATCCGACGATGCGGGCTTTTCCCGGAGATTCTGCGGTGAAGCAGGCGATCGAAACCGGCCCGTCAGCCGTCTGCCATGCGCGGGAATCCATCTCCACCTTGCCATAGCCACGGAGATTGTAGGGGCCTGCATGGTTGCCCGTCATTTTGCCGCCGCCGGGAGGAGTCGCTAACTCCAAGTCGCCCGCAAACAGATCGGTGGTCGCAAGAAATAGAATCGGAATCCATTCTGCTCTCATATTCAGTATCTCTTATACCCCCACAAGAGATTCCTCCACGCCGTGCTTCCGGGTGGAAATTGGTTGGTGAGCACACTCTCCGCGTGAGAATCTTGAAAGATAACATTGTAGCAGTTGCCGTGCCAGGCGGGCACCCTTTCCGGGGTTGTGTCCCACATATTTCCCGAATTCCCATCCATGAAGGCAATCCGTTTGCTTGGGACAGTTTGCAGATTATTGACGGAGGTTTCTTGAAATCTCCGCAGCCCGGCATACCCCTGCGCATTGATCGCGTAGGCAACGTTTCCGTTCCATGCGGAGCCGAGATCTGTCGGAACCGCCGATGGACACCAAAAAACGGTTTTTGTATGCGCAGGAAACCTGAACTTATTTGTGTTAAAAAGATAGGGGCTAAGCCAGTCCGGCCAATAATCAACGGGCGGAAATGTATTATTGTAGTCCTGGGTGTATTGTTCCGTAGCGATCCCGATTTGCTTGAGGTTGCCGAGGCACTTCACCCGGTTGGCCGAGTTGATTGAATCTTTCAGACTCGGAAAAATAAGCGCGGCCAGGGTGCCAATGATTGCGATCACAACAAGGATTTCAATCAAAGTCATCCCGGGCTTACACCGGTTCCGACTGGAGGTGGGCTTACGCATGGAAGGATAGGTCGCAATTTTTGTAGCTCTTCACGGGAGCCGTCCATGCAAAAACATGCCCCATGCCTCCCATGTCGAGCTTCAGGGTGTCACTGACGAAGTGGGTGATGAAATTCCCTGCGCAACTCCCTGCGGCAAACACGAGAAGATAGACGAGAAAGAAATTCCGATAGAGCGGAATCTGCAAAATATGAGAGCGAACCTTCATGGATAGGTTCCCGGCTCGTAGAAATCCAAACTGAGCTTGTCGATACTTCCGCTTCCCGGTCCGGGGAGCCGTCCCACTTGGATCTCATTGTCCTCCCCGAACTTCACCCATGGAGTGATATTGAGAACCCATTCTTTTGCGGTCTGGTGGTGGTCCTGCCGCACCCAACGTCCGTTGATGATAACCCCGGTCAGGTCCGCGGTGCCGCTGTAGTGCAGCAACACGGTTTTCCCCGCCTGCTGCCTGTCCAGAGTCACCGTCCGCTTCGCCAGCCATGCGTTCCAAGTGCCCGGGAGAGTCAAGGGGGAATCATAGTGCAGCGCGTCCTTGCTGCCCGTCCATTTCCCCGCAAGGTCCAGCGTGGCCACGGGCTTTGGCAGATAGGAAAGCCATGCCGCGCCAAGGAAGCCATTCAGCGAGCTCTTACCTTCGATCTCTACCGCAAGGACATGCTCCGTCCCCGGTTTTAGGGATTCCAGTTTTTTTCCGGGAATCCCCCGGGAATTCTTACTCTCGATCAACAATCCATCCAGATAGACGTTTCCAGTGTCGCTGAAGGTAGGCATGACCCACGCCTGCAGCCACAGCATAATCTCCCCGTTGTTCCACTGGTCAGGCACTCGGAATATTTTTCGGAAAATTCCGCGGCGGGTCTGGGGATATTCTACCGTCCAAATCCCCAACCGCATCCGCTTCCACGACGCATCGTCGAATTCCGCGACCGTCAACGGCTTGGCATCCTCTGACGCATGCAGTGGCTTGAAGGCCCAGTCATCACTCAGATCCATTACAAATGTCTGGACCGACTCCACTGTGGGGAATTTTTCTTCCGTGGGTTTCGTTGTTCCCCGCCACCAATTCCTCTGCAATGCGAACCAGTCCCTCGGAGCCGTCTCAATCCGGTTGCGCGGAGTCAGAAATCCGCGCGATTGCAGCGGGTCCAATGCGATGCCTTTGATCCGATAACCGCCGTCGATCGCAACCGGCGTCAGTGTTTTCCCTGTGGAAACTTCCAGTGCGGAAGCCGGATTGAACCCTTCGGCAAAAACCAGGTCGGTGGTGATCGGCGCGCTATTTTCATTCCAGACCGTCCACACGTCGTAGAGGCCGTTGTTGCTGACATAATGCCGGGCGAAGACCAGGCTGGCAGGCACACTCACAGGCACCTTGGCCACCTGCTGGGACTCCAGAATTCGTGCGTAGAGATCATGAAAACGTTTCATCAGCTCAGAGCCTGGATTCAACTCGATTCGCTCCAGAAGATCCTTTGCCGCGCCAAATTTCGCCCCAACATGAATCACCATGCCTTTGCCAAGATGCCGAACACCGACCGCCGTCGTGCCATCGTCCCATTGCATCCAGTCCTCGCAATCCGGAGTAACCTTCCGCAAACCCAGCCCGTTCGCCACGACCCCATCCCATTCTTTGGAAAAGACATTTTGTCCGGGCGTGGGCGAGAGTTTATGAGTTTCCAGCGGGAGTCCATTAGGACCATATTTGTCCACCCTCGCAATCTGATACCCGCTCAGGGTGCTGATGGGCCAGGCGTCGGGTTTGGTGGAAGTGTGTCGGCCTGTCTGGCCGGAAGTAATGAAAACGCCCCCGTTTCGCACCCATTTCTCAAGCCCGGCAATAGTGTCCTCACCAATGATGGAGGTATTGGAATCGATAATGATCCGGTATTTGTCCGCATCCCCGCTGGCGAACGAAGACTCACTCAGGAAATCGTAGCTGTATGAACCGCGCAACGGGCTGGAGATATTCCATGGGAAATAGCCCGACATCAGGTTCGTGTTGGGGTCATTTCCCCACGGAAAACCGGTAAGCACCTTGGCCTGCGTCGAGAACAAAACAGCCAAATCCGCTTTTGGCGAATGGTATTTCCCGAACAGATGGTAGAGCTTAAGGTTGTCCTCAAGATCCTTGCGCATTGCGGGATCCCACAGGAGTTTTCCTATGTGATCATAATAATCCACGCTCTGCACATTCTCGATCAGGTAGAGTCCCATTGTCTTTTTGAACTCTGCCAGATCCTTCGCCGGCTCCCCCAGCTCGATGGAAAACGGCAGATCCGCTCCCTGCATCAGCCCCGGGAGGTAATCGGCGTAAAAGACGCCCATGTGGCCGGTGTTATGAAATTCCCCTCCGTATTCCTCCGCTAATGTCTTGACCCCATCGGCGTATTGGTCGGGTGCCATCAGGGTGATCGGCCTGTTGGCATCGACCTGCCGGAGCATCTCCATCCCGCGCCGCACCTGCGCCAGGCGGGACGCGATCGTCCATTCCGTCAGATCCACCCATTGCGCATTCCCGCCCTCGCCCAAACGCGGGTATTGCTTTGGTTCATCCGGCGAGAGATACACCCGATATCCCAGATAGCCTTTCGGAAGGCGCAGCGAAATCTGGTTGCTTCCGGATTTGATAAGTTGGGTGACCTCGAAGGCCGCCCGATGGGCCGGTGAATCGTTGGAACTTTCCCCCGCCATCCGACCGTTCACATAGGCCGTCATTTTGTCGGGGGGTTGAAAAGCATCGTTCAAGTCCCAGACATACAGCCACCAGCGCGGGTGCTCGCTCAATTGCGCCTCATCAAGCGCAATGCTGCGGCGAAAGACCGCCGGCCGGTGTTGCATAAACATCGTCTGGTCGTCGCCGGGCGCGGTAACTCTGGGCCAGGATGAGTCGTCAAACTTCTCACTGAACCATTCCTTTGGAGCCGGCTTGGAATCGACACGCTTGTTGTAAAGCTTGTCGTTCATCTCGCGGGTGATCACGAGCTTCGGGTCGATCAACTCCTCGTAGCCCACGGCCCATGCGCCCTTCAGATCAATCGCCCTGTCGTTCCAGCCGAGAAAGGAAGCGAGTTCCGGGATACGAACATCGTCCCACGATGCGATTTTTCCCGGCGCACCAAACCAACGCAGGCTGAGCGCGTCCGTCGTCTTGTATTTGTTCTTCAAATACCCGCGGTAGCCCGCATCCGCCACCGGTCCGTATTCGAACAGGATATCCGAGCTCCCGTGGGACAGCTCCTGGTGCGGCTCCAAAAAGCTGACTAAAGACGGCATCGCCGCAAACCGGCGCACCGACTGCTGGAGGATTCCCAGGCCAGCGTCATCGAGCAAAGGGCTGCCCAATGAAGCGGTTCCCAGCGCTCCCAGATACGGATCGGCCACCTTGTGGAAATTGCCGACAAACTGCGGCATCTTTTGGCGCACCTGTTCGGGATACCGGTTGAACAAAAATGGGAAGGTGGTGCCCAAATCATTTCCGCTGTTGACGGCTATCGGAAGCCGGCGGGCATCCGCCGAGCGTGCGGCCCATTCCATCTGGCTCTCCATCATCATCCCCTCCGCGCCGTTAATCTGACAGCCCGGATTCCAAAAGACGAAGCCGGAATGATCCAACGATTCGGCATCATCAAAATCCTTGAGGAGGTTGTAGGTGATCCTGTCATAGCCCTTGGGGAATTGCCACGGGAGATGCCGGTAATAAAACCGCCAGCCAAACCTGTCCCAGCGGTCCAGATACATCGGCACCTCCACCTGCGCCGTCGTGGTGCCGGCGGGCTTCACCTGTGCGATCAGCGTCGCCAATGCCTGCCGACTCTCCGCGGCCAGTATGGTCACCTTGTTCGCGTCGAAAAAAGCCGCGACGCTGCCCTGACCTTCCACTTCATGGCTTGCGAATTTCTTTCCGGATTCTTTTGCAACACCTGGCAAGACATGTAGGTCGGAGAGATATTTGGCCTGGAGGAGCTTTGCTTTCCCGGCATCCTCGCAAGTGATTTCTAAAACCGATCCGCCCGGCATCGTTCGGAACACCCCGGATACCGTGCCATATCCCCTCAGCGAGACCGGCGCAAAGATCTCGCCGACATCACTTGAAATCGCGGGGGCGGCAGCCTCCTCGGCGTTTGAGGAGTGCAAAGCACCGTTGAAAACCAGGGGCGAATTCAGGAATGCGAGGCAAAGAGCGGCGCGGGTTGATTTGAGCATGTGGCAACTAACTTTGGAACAGGTGCCAGCGCCATTCATCCCTGGGCGTTTCTTCACTTTGGTGTTTCGGCCGTGTTGTAGACCGGGGTCGAAACGGTTGTGGCCCAGGCGCCACGGGTGTCGGAAACCAACACATACCAATCCACGTTCTGGCCTACGATAGCGGCCGGCAGCGTGATGGAATAGTTGTGCGTTTTCCCTTCAGTGCCCGTGTCTTTGATCGGAGCATCCAGATTTATCCAGTTGCGCTTTTCCCAAGTATCATCCTCCGTATGGACGCTGCAATACAACTTCGGCGCGTCCAGCTTCACGGAAGGATCGGCGGTCACCGTAAAGTTGATCTCCAGGTTTTTCCGGGCATCGGGCTTGGGGTTGCCAGCCAGTTTGATCGTTGAAAGCGGCGCGCCGACTCCCTTCAAAAGGTGATCAAAATAGACCGCCTCCATGGGAAGCATGCCGCGCCCAACCGCCGGCTGCGAAAACGTGGGGGGCACCACATTCCCACCCGGAGTCAGGATGTTATGGCTGGATTTGATGGAATAATAACCGATGTCGTGTGCCGGGTTAGTGTCCTTGGGGTCCGGCTGGGAATTGGGAGAAAACTGAAAATTCAAGCTGGCGGCATTCGTGATCGCCCGCACGGTTTTCACAACAGCAGGAGGCCTGAAAAAATGATCATTGGCGGGAGAGGCAAGATAAAAATGCGCCTTGATGCCTCCGGCGCGCCGCCCCGCATCCAGATACGTCAGCCATTGTTTGGCCCCTTCCGTTTCCCATTGCTGCAGCCCGGCCGGATCGTTTTTAAAAAGATAGGCTGGCGGCGGTGAAAGGAAATATGGTTTCCATGCGGAATCCTCGTCATAAAAGCCGCTTCCGTATAC
>Ga0194054_10000579_pt1 | contig 18251 bp, 14 predicted proteins | sample SepL2210m_MetaG_FD_163628 | JGI IMG/M metagenome (GOLD analysis project Ga0194054, IMG submission 163628) | Anoxic zone freshwater microbial communities from boreal shield lake in IISD Experimental Lakes Area, Ontario, Canada - Sep2016-L227-10m | ecosystem: Environmental > Aquatic > Freshwater... | reverse complement strand
ATAGGTCTCGGCGCAGACAACCGATTCCACGACCTCGACGTCGCGATCCAAAAAAACGCCGGGCCCGATGAACGACTGCGGTCCCACGCGGCATCCGGGGCCGATACTGGCATGGCTTCCGACCCAGCACGGGGGAGTGAAGACCGCATCGGCGGACGCCCGGGCACCGGGACCGAACCAGATTCCCGGCCTGTATTCGTGATCGAGATGCACCATCCCGCTGGATCTCCGCCGCAGGGCCTCGACCTGCAGGCCATACCAGTGGCGCAGCAGATCCCCGGCGGACTCGATGGCCGGCGCCTCCGCGCCCGGGAGGCTCCGGAGCGGCAGGCATTCCCTTCCCTCCCCTCTCCCCGGTTGCGCGTGCACGACGATCGATCGCGACCAGAGATCGCGCTGATCGAGCCAGCGCCGGACGAGATGTGGACGATCCACCGCTTCGATGGTCACCGATGGCACCCCGCGGCGAACCGCCTCGTCCAGCCAGTATGCCAGCAGGGGTTTGTCGCAGACCGGCCAGAGCAGAAACGGCTGCGGTGACCGCCAGATCGAATCCAGAGAGGCCCAGTCGGGAGCAATGAGATGCCAGGAGTCCATGATCAATAGGCACCCTTGCCAAGGAGGACGGCCGGAATCGTGAGGAACAGCAATTTCAGATCCGTCCAGACGCTGCTCGAGCGGATGTAGGCGAGGTCCAGGCGGACTTGTCCGGCGAAGTCGATCTCACTGCGGCCGCTGACCTGCCACAGGCAAGTGATCCCCGGCTTGGCCAGCAGCCGCTGCCGGTCCTCGGCCGAATACTCGGCCACCTCGCGGGGCACCGGCGGACGCGGGCCGACGAGCGACATGTCGCCGACCAGCACGTTCCAAAACTGCGGAAGCTCATCAATCGAATACTTCCGGAGAAATTTCCCGACCTTTGTGATGCGCGGGTCGTCTTTCATTTTGAAGAGCACGCCGCCCTGCATCTCGTTCTGCTCCTGGAGCCGGTCCTTGATCGCGTCGGCATTGAGGACCATCGAGCGGAATTTCCACATCGGAAACAGCTTCCCGTGGTAGCCGACGCGGTTCTGCTTGAAAAAAACCGGGCCTCCATCCTCGCGTTTGATCACCAGCGAGGCGCAGGCGAAGACCGGCGCGGCGCAGACGAGCGCGGCAGCGGACACGACGATATCCAGCACCCGCTTGAGCCCGTGGGCGAGAAACAAAACCGACTTCCAGACCCAGAGCTTCGCATGGAGCCTGAGCCGGAGCCTCAGCCGCCCGCCGGCGGTCGAGCTGCGGATCCAATAATCAATCGTGAAATCCGGAGGCGGCGGTGAGGAGTTAGAAATATCTCGGCGCATCATGATAAGGTCTTGATTCCGGTGAGGAGACCGGCGAGGGCCTCGCGGTAGGCTGCGGCAAAAGGATCGAGGAGCGGAAGGGCCTCGTGCAAGGCGTGCTCGTCCCCGCTCCGGCATTGCGTCTCGATCTCCTGCAGCAGCGCGGGCAACTTGTCGGCGCGCATCGTCGCCGCCCCCCCGCGCAGGCTGTGCGCCACCTGCGCCGCCCGCGCCAGATCCTCGCCCTCCAGCAAAGTGCGCAGCTCGCCCAGATGCGTCTCCAAATCATCCAGGGCCAGCTGCACGATCTCCGCGCACAGGTCGGGATCGCCCCCCATCAGCCGGACAAATTCGTCCGGCGCGGGCAGCGTGACCACCGAGCCGGGTGCCGCAGGTTCCCCAGAGGGATTGACGGCATTTTTTTTCCGCTCGCCCGAGGGCAGCCAGCGCTTCAGGGCTGCGGCGAGGGAATCCGCCGAGATCGGCTTTGACACGTAATCATTCATGCCTGCCGCGAGGCACTTCTCCCGGTCGCCGAGCATGACATTGGCCGTCATCGCGATGATGGGGAGATCCTTGGGAACCTGCAGGGAATCCGACGCCCGGATCCGGCGGGTCACTTCGTAGCCATCCATCTCCGGCATCTGCACGTCCATGAGCACGAGGTCGTATGGGACAATGGCCAGGACGTCCAGCACTTCCTCGCCGCTCGCGACCGCGTCCGCCCGGTAACCCCATTTGCGCAAAAACCCCAGCGCGACGTGCTGGTTGATCTGGTTATCTTCCGCGACCAAGATACGGGCGCCGGCGTCGGGATGCGAGAGCATTTCGATTTCCTCCACGGCCAGCCCCCGGCCGCCGGACACGCGGGGGAGAACCCCCGTTTCCCCCTCAACGGCCGCCCGCACCTGCAGGCGCACGGTGAACCAGAATTCGGAACCTTTGCCGGGTTCGGAGACCACCCCGATCGTGCCGCCCATCATTTCGGCCAACTGCTTCGAGATCGCCAGGCCCAGACCCGATCCGCCATACAGGCGGGTGGTCGAGGCATCAACCTGCGAGAACTTCTGAAAAAGCCGCTCCTGTTTTTCCGGAGAAATCCCGATGCCCGTGTCGCGCACGGCAAACCGAACCGTCGCTCCGCCGCTTTCCGCTCTTTCCAAGGTTCCGGAAATCGCCACTTCTCCCGCCTCGGTGAACTTGATCGCGTTGACGGCCAGATTGGTCAAAATCTGTCCCAGCCGCCCGGGATCTCCGGCGACGGCGCGAGGGACATCCGGCGCGAGGGCACACACGAGCGCGAGACCCTTCTGCCCGGCCATGAGAGCGAGAGGGGCGGAATAATCCGCCAGAGCCGCATCCAGATTGAAGTTGACGGTTTCCAGCTCGAGCTTTCCGGATTCGATTTTCGAGAGGTCGAGGATATCGTTGAGGAGGCCGAGGAGATTCTCCGCGCTGCGCTGGACCAGATCGGCGCAATGCCGCTGATCGGAAGACAGCTCGGTGTCGAGGAGGAGCCCGCTCATCCCGAGAATCCCGTTCATCGGGGTGCGGAGCTCATGGCTCATGTTGGCCAGGAACTCGCTCTTGGCAATGTTGGCGGCCTCGGCTTTTCTGGCCAGGTCTTCGGCCTGCTTCATAGCCTGGGCCAGTTGCTCGTGGGAGCGTTGCAGTTCGCTCTCCGACGACTTGCGCGCGCTGATGTCTTCGACCATCGACCAGATGCGCTCGCTCCCATCGAGCCCCGTGATCTTCATTCCGCGCAGAACGACCGGATACCGACTGCCGTCCTTGCGGAGGAATTGTTTTTCGTAGGGGCCGTAGCTTCCGGTGGTGTGAAGGGTGCGCAGTTGCTCCTGCTCCTGGGGCTCGTATTCCTGCGGCGTGATCTGCCAATAGCTTCGCGCCAAAAGCTCGTCTTCGGTGTAGCCGAGCTGACGGAGCAAGGCTGTGTTGGCCTGGAGAAATGCGCCCGTCCGCATATCGTTGAGCCCGATGCCGATCGGCGAGGACTCGTAGAGGGCGCGGAACTTGACCTCGCTTTCCCGGAGCGCGCCCTCGGCCTGCTCATGCGCGGTGATGTCTGTGGCCACCCCGAGAAACCCCTCCAGCTCGCCCCTCGCGTTGCGGACGGCCGTGACCGACAGCCGCACTCTGAGGCGGTGGCCGTCTTTCGCCACATAAGTCCATGTCTTTTCCTCCGTGCCGAATGTTTTTGCCTGCGCCACAAACACCTCGAAGCCCGCAACCGGGCGCCCCAGTTCCTTGGTCAACTCCTCGCCGCGCCGCACCACCTCCTCCTCGAGATGGAAGGCGGCCGGGGTCATGCGGCCGACCACTTCCTCCGCGCGGTAACCCAGAAGCCGCTCGGCCCCGATGCTGAACGTCGTGATCATCCCCTGGAGATCCGTGGCGATGATCGAGGTGTTCGTGGCGGCATCCAGCAGATCGCGGGTCTTCTTCACCGCCTCAAGCAACCCCGCTTCCGCGATCTTTTTTTCCGTGATGTCCGTCTCGACGGCGATGTAGCCGACGATCTCTTCCTTTTCGTTGCGGATCGACTGGAGATCGATGTCCAGCCAGTATTCGCGCCCGCTCTTCGCCCGGTTCAGAATTTCCACGCGGCAGCTTTTTTGCTGGGCGATCGCCTCCCGGAGCTTCTGCACGGCCGCCGGGTCGGTTTTCTCCGATTGCAAAAAATTCCCGGGCTTTTTTCCGACCACTTCCTCGAACGTATAGCCGGTCGTCTCCTCGAACGCGCGGTTGACCCAGGTGATTTTGCGCGAGGCATCGGAAATGATCACGAGGTTGGCGGTCCGCTCCGCCACCAGGGCGAGGCGATCCATCTCCTCGCTCATCTGAAGATCCTCCCGGCGGCTTGTCCGCAGCCGGAACAAAAATATTTCTATGATGAGGACAACCGAGGCCAGCAAAACGGCCGGCAGCCCCCAGATCCAGAACACCGAGCGGCCATCGCCCCCCTGCGCCGGGGAAGGAATCAGCATGTCGCGGAAAAAAAATGCCGCGATCAAACCCAGGAAGACCAGAAGATAGACAAGGCGAACCAGCCGGAACTTTTTCGGCGCTGTGCTCATTTTTGAAAATTAGCAGGCTCCAGGATGGAGATAAAGACCCATCTTGCCAACGCGCGAAATGAATGAAAAATCGGCGGCTGAGGGCTTGACCGACTGGCCGGCATCGGCAATTTTCTATAAATCACCCCATGAAAATCCGATGCCTGATCGTCGAAGATCAGCTCATGTTCCTTGAGCTTCTCGTGGCGACCCTCAAAACCGTTCCCCGCCTCGCGGTCGTCGCCACCGCCACGAACATGAAGGACGGCCTCCTGGCACTCGAGCAACACAAGCCGGATCTGGGCATCTTTGACCTTTTCATCCCTGGAGGGAACGGAATGAAGCTCGCCAAAATCGCAAAGGAGACGGTGCCGGGGTTCGAGTGCATCCTCCTAACCGGCCAGCCGGACCAGGTCGAGTCGAACCCGAATCCGAAAAAAAGCGTGCGTGCGATTGTTGACAAGGTGCGCGCCTTCGACGTCCTGCTCGGCGAGATCGACGCACTCATCAAGGAGAGGTTCCCCACGCTGAAAACGGCCGCCCGATCCGATCCGGGCCTCCTCCTCACGCCGCGCGAACTGGAAGTCTTTCACCGGCTCGGACAGGGATACGGCAACAAACAGATCGCGGCCGAGTTGTTCGTTGCCCTCAACACAGTCGAGTCCCACAGGAAGTCCATCTCCCGAAAGCTGCGCTGCAGCGGATCGGAACTCGTGCGCACCGCCGCTCTTTACTGCCGGCAGGCTCCTGATCGCGGGGAACGGCAGACCTCGTGATTTCTCCGGGTCAAACAACAGTCTCAGGAATCCCATTTTCATTTTGCAATCCGCTGCGGGCGGGGGTATGGATCGTTCATCCGGCGGAAGTCCGGCGGTTTCCAAAAACGCCATTATCATGAATCTATTTCGTTTTCTCGTTCCGGCCGTGGCTGGGTTATTGCTAGGATGCGCCTCCGGCCCGCAGGGGAACCCGGCGGTGACTGCCGCGGCCTCCTCGCGCGGGGTCGCTCCAGGCACGGTTCAGAAGATGAGCGCTGCGCGGGCGCTGGATTACCAGGACATCAGCAACCTCGTGAGCAAGGGGGTGCCGACGAATACGATCGTCGCGTATTTGAACAGCACGCGGAAAGTTTATGACCTGCCGTATGCGCAGCTTGCGGCGCTGAAGTCGGCGGGCGCGAGCGCTCAACTCCTCAACTACCTGACCGAAACGCAGGGGTTCTACGGGAACAACTCGCCAAAGCAAAAGGCCAGGATGGCGAAGATGCAGAAGGATCAGTATTACAACACCCCGCAATATCAGGACAAAGCCCCGTTCGCCTACAACCAGCCGATCATCGACGACTGGTATGACTCCGGATACGAGGAGTCGCTCTACAGCCCGTTCTCCTTCAATTAGCGGCAGGCAATTGCCGTGAGGAGCCGACGGCATCACCCCCCGCAGCTCCTTCCGGATGCGCCGCACGTCCGCGCGGTCGGCAGCCCCCCCGGAGCCGGAGCGAAAAAAAACGGAAGCCAGAACCCCTTCAAATTCCGCGGGCAGCCATGAGCTTCCGCCCAGCGATTTTCCATCAAAGGCTGCCCTTCCTGGGGCTCCTGCTGGCCGCGATGGTCGGGATCCTCGCATCGGATTTTTCCGGCTGCCCGTCGCCGGTCTTTCTCGCGGGAGCCGCTTCCAGCCTGGTTGCCTGGCTTTTTTTCCGCCGGGGTCTTCCTGTCTGGCTGGCGCTGGGCTGCGCGTTTGCCTGCGTGGAGGCGTGGCAGACCCGCGAGTCGCCCGCCTGGCGGCTTGCAGAGCGGCTGGGCGGCGGCCGGGAGCTTTGCACCGCGACCGGCTCGGCCGTTTCGGATCCCGTGCCCTTCGGGAAGGATCGCGAGCGGGTGATACTGCGGATGGAAAATCTGGAGCTCGCCGGAGAAAAGTTTCCCTGCGCGGCCGATGTCTCCGTGCGGCTGAAGTCGCCCGCCCCGGCCCGCGGCGACAGGATCCGCGTGACAGGCGGCATCGCGGAGATCCCTCCGCCGCGGAACCCCGCCGCATTTGACGCCCGGGCCTGGATGCGACGGAACGGGATCACCTGCGAGATCGAGGTCGCCGCCGCCGCGGATGTGGAGGCTTTGCAGACGGCTCCGTGGTATTCGCTGCCGTCCGTCGCCTCGCGCTGCTGCGCTTGGATGGAGAAGACGCTGCGCGTGGAAATCGACGGGGATCCGGTGGTTTGCGACCTGCTGGCCGGCATGGTGCTCGGCGTCACCTCCTCAATCCCCGACGATTTGCAGCAGGAGTTCCGCAACACCGGGACGTTCCATCTTTTTTCCGTCAGCGGGCTCCACGTGGGAATGATCGGCCTCATCCTCTGGCAGGCATTGAAAATGGCCGGGGTGCGCCGGCGCCGGGCGGTCGCGATCATCATCCCCGCACTCTTCTTTTACGCTCTGATCACCGGATGGAAATCCGCCAGCCTGCGCTCGGTCGTGATGTCGTCCATCTTTCTGATCGGCCAGATGTCATCGCGCCAACCGGTGCCGTTCAACTCGCTTTGCGCCGCCGGTTTCCTGATCCTCGCCGGGTGGACCGGCGAATTGTTCAACCCCGGGTTTCAACTTTCGTTTCTCGTCGTGGCGGCGATCCTGCTGCTGGCGGTTCCGCTGCATGGCGTGATCCGCCGCCGCGTCCACCCGGATCCCTTCGTGCCCCGGCAGCTCTGGTCGCGGTGGCAGAAGCTGGGCGCGGGAGCCGCAGAATGGCTCGGCGCGTCGGTGGCGGTCTCGCTCGCGGCGTGGATCGGCTCACTTCCTCTCACCCTGCTTTATTTTCATCTCGTCTCGCTGAGCGCGCTTCCTGCGAACCTGGCGATCATCCCGCTCGCCTTCGCCATCATGGTCACCGCCTGCCTCGCGCTGGCCGGCGGGCTCCTCGCCACCCCGCTGGCCGCGATCTTCAACAACGCCAACCTGGTTTTCACCAAGGCCCTCCTCGCCGTCGTGCAGTTCGCCTCGGCGGTGCCCGGATCGTATTTTTATGCCGGGCTGCCGGATCCCGCGCCCGTCGCTGTCACGGTTTTTGATTTTGAAGCCGGCGGGGCGGCGGCAATCGAGAGCGGCGGAAAGATCTGGCTGCTCGACTGCGGGCCGGCGTGGGCGCTTGGCGGGATCGTCGCTCCATGGCTCCACGGACGGGGAAAGGAATCGCCCGACGGCCTACTGATCAGCCACGGGGATGCTCGCCACATCGGTGGTGCCGCCGGCCTGATCGGACTCCCCCTCCCGCCCCGTGTGGTGGATTCCGTGCTGGACGACCGCTCGCCCGTCCGCGCAAACCTTCACCGCATGTTGGAAACAAGGAGCCTTCCGAAGTCGCCACACCGCGCGGGCGACCGGCTCGCGATCAGCCCGGGAGTTTCTCTCCACATCTTGTTCCCTCCCTCGGGAATCACAAAAAACGAGGCCGACGACAAAGTGATGGTCGTGCGTCTCGACGCGGGGGCCGCTCGGGTTCTCTTTTTATCCGACGCGGGCCCGGCCGCGCAGAGCTGGCTGCTCGAGAGCGCGCGGGGCCAACTCCGATCCGACGTCCTCATCGCCGGCCGCCACAGTTCAGGGATCCCGGTTTCCTCGGAGTTTCTCGATGCCGTACGTCCGGCCCTCATGGTGACCACCGCCGCGCATTTTCCCGAAAGCGAATCGCCCGATCCGGGCTGGGTTTCCATGATCGCAGCCCGGGGGATCCGGCTGCTCCGCCAGGATGTCACCGGAGCGGTACGGATCGGGATTTTTCCCGAAAGAATTTTTGCCGCGGGTTTCGCCGACGGATCAAAAACATCGCTGCCGCTCAAGTGAAAAACCCGCCCTCGTCATCTCATGAAACCCGGAAAATCGGCGCTCTGCCCTCTCCAAAAAATGATCGGACCGGAATCGCGGTTTACAAATAATGTCCCAGGTGGGACAATATTTGTAAATGTCGGGACGAGGCTCGGGGTGGCGGAAGCGTAGGATCTGCCTGCATTTTGAGCGGTTGGAGGATCTTGCGCCCGTTTTTTCCGTCCAATTCGTCCGATCCGTTTTTTTATCGCAAAGAATCCGGTGCCCTGTCAGGTTCAAATGAGCTTCATGAATCTTCTCCCTCGCTTGCTTCCCGCCCTGGCCATCCTGATTTGCGCCGCGTCTCCGACCCTTTCAGCCCAACAGACGGTCGGCCCGGGGGGCACGGTGGAGAAGCCCGGCATCGCCCTGATCAAACCGCAGGCCTGGTCGAAGGACGACCAAGCGACGGTGCTGGAATTTCAGGCGGTCGCGAACCACACCGGGTATTACCAGTTCCGCACCGCCAAATCGCCCACCAACCAGGTGCAGGCAGCCAAGGTGGTGGCGGTGATCATTTTTCCGACGAGCACGGCGACGATCGCATCCGCCGAGCAGCGGGCCGCGCTGCAACAGACGCTGGACGACTTCGCGGCGGCGGCGAAGAAATTTCCATCGGCGGCGCGCCTGTTAGCTCAGTCGCTTGCCCCGCTGAAGGCCGATGCCGCCAAATATGATGCCGGGAGCGTCAAAGAAAACGGGCAGTGGATTTTGCGCGGGGTTTATTACCAGAACCGTGCCGCGGCGCTTGCGGATCTGCTCAAGCCCGAGATCCTGTCGGCTCCGTCGATCAAGGCTTTTGATCTCGCGTCGAACCACTATTTTGTCGGCCTGAAGGAACTCGCTGCGTCCGAGCCGGCGGTTCGTCCGGTTCTTGCGGGGATTCAATCCCTTTACGACAGCCTCGTGCGGAAGGAAGGGCGCGGGGAGCTTCTCCGGCAGCTGAACGCGCACGAAACCACGCTGGAAGAGGCGACCGAGATGGTCAAAAAACTCAAGGCGCTCGTTCCGCAGGAGGACTCGGCCGCGAACCTCTTCATCCAGAGCTGGGAGGTCGCCACCGGCAAGGCGGCCGCGCTCACCGCGCAGATCAACGCGGTTCAGGTTCAGTTCGAGACCTCGATGGCGCAAGCCCCCGAGGCTTCGGGCCCTCCGTCACTTCCTCCCGAACTCGCTTCCTCCCTCCAGCAGATGTCCGACTCGGTCAAACAATTCCGCGCCGGATCTCCGCCGGCCGTGATCCGCGTTCCGCTCCAGCTTGCCGACGCGATGTCCGCCTTCGGCGACAACCTCCCGATCCTCGCCAGGAAGATCAAGGCCCACGAACTCTTCGATGCGAAAGCGATCCTCGATCCGCTCCTCCGCGAGGCCGCTCTCATCGGACCAAAAACTTCGGCCTCCCTCGCCGGGATCCAAAAATCGCTCAACGGCGACCTGGAAAAATTCCGCGCCCTCCGCGACGAGGCGAAGATGCTCGCCGCCAACGACAAAATCGAGGCGGCCCTGAAAAAATTCCGCGAGGCGTTCGCGATCGTTCCCGACAAGGAAATTGCCGGGCAGATCGAGGCGCTAAAAAAACAGTAGGCCGCTCATCTGCGGCCAATCCCCCTGCGGTTTCGCTTTTCAATTTTTCCAAGGCGCGTCCGGGGCCTCCGAGAGCAGGTGGAACATCGGGCCGGACTCGCGCATGGTGGCTTTCCAGATGTCCGTCGGACGGCTCATCTCGATGATGTCGCGCGAAGGCGGAACCACGAGCCAGGTTTTTTCCGCGATCTCCCCCTCGAGCTGCCCGGGACTCCATCCGGAGTAGCCGGCAAATGCCCTCAGTCCGGGAAGCCACTCGATTTCGACCGTGTCATCCCCGGCCCTCCCCGCAAACGCGCGGAAGGCGAGCAGCGTCGGGTTCTCCCGCCATTGGAGGCTCGCGAGGAGGATGTTGCCCGGCTGGACGGGGCCGCCGTAGTAGACCGGAATTTCCGGCAGGCCGGACGCCCCGGCGATCGTCTCACCCAGCGGCCGGTTAAGCACAAACCCCATGGCCCCTTCCTCTGCGTGATGCTGCGAGACAAAGATCAGCGTTCTCCGGAAATTCGGATCCCCCATAACCGGATGGGCAACGAGGATCGAACCCGTGAAATTGGAGTCGGTCGGCATGGATGCGGTTCTGATTGAGGATACCTCGCCGAAAAAAAAGGGCAACCTCCGCGTCTTAGCGCCTTGTCTTCGTGCGACGGGCGCCGCTTCCGGGATTTTCGGATCGCATGCGCACCGCGCATGTCCATAATCATGCCTCATGGAGAAATCATTTCCAAAAGGCCACGTCGAATCGCTCTGGGCACCGTGGCGGGTCGAGTATTACGAGGCCGAGCACCGGACCGGCCGGGATTTTTTCACTGAGGCCGCGCAATCGGCCGACGACGCGGCCCACTTGGTGGTCACCCGGCGGAAGTCGGCGTTCCTGATCATGAACAAATACCCGTATTCGGCGGGCCACCTCATGGCGGTACCCTACCGGAAGACGAGCGACATGTCGGATCTCACCGCGGGTGAGGTGCTCGAGCTTTGGGATCTCGCGATCCACGCGCAGCGCCTTTTGGAAAAAGCCGTGCGGGCGCAGGGATTCAACATCGGCTGGAACCTCGGGAGCGCATCGGGCGCGGGGGTGGACGACCATCTCCACATCCATATCGTTCCGCGCTGGGCCGGCGACGCGAACTTCATCGCCGTCATCGGCGGCACGCGCATCATCCCCGAGGCGCTCCAACCGCTTTACGAGCGCCTCGTGGCGATCCAGAAAGATCTCTCATGACATTTTCCGCTCTCGGACAGCTTCTCGCCGGCGGCAGCGGGATCGAGCATCTGATGGACGACCTTGGCCATGCGCTCGCCGCAACCGGCCAATCGCCGTACATGCTCGGCGGGGGAAATCCCGCGCACATCCCGGAGATGGAGGCCGTCTGGGCGGAGCGCATGGGCGGGATCATCGGCGATCCGGCCAGCCTCCGCCGCACGCTCGCCATCTACGATCCCCCCCGCGGAAATCCCGGCGTGATCGAGTCCCTCGCAGCCCTCCTGCGAAAGGAATACGGATGGCCGGTCGGACCCGAAAATATCGCGGTGACACCCGGCGGGCAGACCGCGTTTTTTTTCCTCTTCAACCTGCTCGGCGGACGCCGACCGGATGGGTCGCCGGGTAAAATCCTTTTCCCCCTGATGCCCGAATACATCGGGTATGCAAACCAGGCGCTCGAGCCCGGGATGTTCGCGTCCCTGCGTCCGATCATCGAGCGGACCGGTGCGCATGCCTTCAAATACCACATCGATTTCGAGCGCCTCGATCCGGGGCCCGATATCGGCGCGATGTGCGTGTCGCGACCGACAAATCCAAGCGGCAACCTGATCTCCGACCTCGAGCTCGGGCAGCTCGCCGGCATCGCGGAGCGGCGCGGGATCCCTCTCATCATTGACAACGCGTATGGCTGGCCGTTTCCGGGGATCGTCTTCGGCGAGGCGACTCCGCTCTGGACCGACCAGACGATCCATGTGATGAGCCTCTCGAAATTCGGCCTGCCCGGAACCCGCACCGCATTTGTCGTGGCCCCTCCCCGCATCGCCGCAGCGATCTCCTCGATGATGGCCGTCACCGGGCTCGCGAACGGAAATTTCGGCCAGGCGATCGCGGGGCCGCTCATCGCGGGCGGCGAGATCCTGCGCCTGAGCCGCGAGGTGATCCGCCCGTATTACCTCCGCAAGCGTGTTGCTGCCCTCGAGGCCGTCGCCGCGCACTTTCCTGACGATGTCCCCTACGCCATCCACCGGAGCGAGGGCGCGATGTTCCTGTGGATCTGGATCGAAAATTCCACGCGCTCCTCGCGCGAGCTCTACGAGGCCCTCAAGACGCGCGGTGTGCTCGTCGTCCCGGGCGAATACTTTTTTTTCGGCGAGTCCGGCGACAGATGGAAGCACCGCCACGAATGCCTGCGCGTCTCGTTCGCCATGAACGACGACGACGTGCGCGCCGGGCTCCGGCTGATCGGCGAGGAGATCCGCCGCTGAGCCGCGACGCGCCGGATCGCGCGGGCTGCCTCCTCCCCCGTCGGACCGTTTGCGACGCGGGCGGTTTGCGCACTTGCCCCGGCACATCCGCGCATGTAAATCAACGGGCATGGCCAACCGGATTGTTTCCAAATTTCTCGATTTGCGCGCGCGGAGGCAGCCGGGATTCATCGCTTACATCACCGCGGGCGACCCGTCGCCCGGCCTCACCGCCCCGCTGGCCCTGGCCCTTGAGGCGGCCGGGGTGGACATCCTGGAGCTGGGCATCCCGTTCTCGGATCCCCTCGCCGACGGCGCAACCATCCAAGCGGCCGCCGGTCGCGCGATCGCGGCGGGCACAACGGTTGCCGGGGTTCTGGACATCATCCGCGAAATCCGGAAATTCTCGGAGATCCCGATCGTTCTCTTCACCTATCTGAATCCGATCTACGTTTACGGATATGAAAAATTCCTTGCCGACGCGTCTGCTGCGGGCGCGGACGGGATCCTGATTCTCGACCTTCCGCCGGATGAGGCGGCCAGGAACGTGGAGCTAACCGGCAGGCGGGGGCTCCTCTCGATCCAGCTCATCGCCCCGACGACCCCGCCGGAACGGATGGAGCTGATCGCGAAATCGGCGGAGGGATTTATCTATTATGTCTCGCGCGAGGGCGTGACCGGCGAGCAGAGCGATCTTTCGCAGGGCATTTCGTCGCAGGTGGCGGAAATCCGGAAGCACACTTCTCTGCCGGTCGCCGTCGGCTTTGGAATCTCCACCCCAGAGCAAGTGCGCGATGTCGCTGCCCAAGCCGATGCCGTCGTCGTCGGAAGCACAATCGTCCGCCGGATCGCCGAACTCGCCCACGCGCCGGATCTCGCCGCACAGATCGCGGCATTCGTCCGCCCGCTGGCTTCGGCCACGAAAGCTTTATAGCGGCAGGGTTTGGTAGCCGATGCAGAGGTAGAGGATGAGTTCCCTGCCGTGCGGGCCCGGAATTTTTTTGAGCGGCGAGACATTCGTGAACGCGCCCTTGATCGTCTGCGGAAGCTCGTGCCCGATATAGACGGCGTCCCGTCCGATGAAGGAATTCTCTCCCTTCTGCTCGGTAAAATACTCGTCGGAGACACGGGAGCTATCGACAAAATCCGCATACGACGGCCAGAGGGCGAATTGGCTCGAGATGTCCGGGGACTCGGGGACGAAGACCGCCGGATATCCGCTGTCCGCGCGGATCTGGCATCCGAGCACCGCCGCGAGGCCGGGATCTTCGGCGATGAAAAAACCTCCCTGCCCGGCGGCGGGAAGCGCACGCGCCGCGGCAAGAAGTTCCGCCGCGACCGCCTTCCAGGATGGATCGCGCGCCCCGGCAAGCGAATACCCGCCCGTTCCCAACGCCAGCACGATCACGGCAGCCCACGCGGCACGCCCCCGGCGCCATTTGATTGAGGAGGACGCAAGGAACGCCGCCGGCGGAACAAACCCAAGCCACGCGGCAGCAACCGCATCCCCGCCGCGCAAGAGCAGATAAACGCACCACACCCACGCAAGACCGCTGGCCGCCAGAAGAAATCCCGCACGCGCACGCAGACGGGCGCGCCGGACAAAAAAACCTGCCCCGACAAAAACCATCAGGAGAACCGGAATCGAAAATGCGCGGCACAACTCCGCAAGGCCCGCGAGAAACGGTCCGGCGCGGAATGTCCATGCGGATTTCCACGTCCCCCCCGCGATGGGGACCCACTCGAGCGAGGCGTTCCATGCCAGCGGCGGCCAGAGCGCCAAACCGCAAAGCAGCACGACCACCGCAAGCCCCGGAATATCCGCCCGATGCCTGCGGACGGCGAGCGCGGCGGCCAGCAGACCCGCGGGCATGAGCACCACCTCGTAGCGGAACAGAATACCCGCAGCAAAAAAAACTCCCGCTCCGACCCACGCCCAGCGCCGCCCGTTCCATGCCAGCCGTGCAAAAATCAGCCCGGTGAGGACGGAAATCAATGCGGGCATCAACGGGCCGACCTCGACCGCCGCACGATTGAAGACCGGAAGCGCGTTCAGCAGGAGCACGCCCCGCGCAGCGGTGTTTGCCTCATAAATCCGACGGATAAATATCCACGCGGCCCAACTGCAAAGCAGCGCAAGCACCGGCCAGAACAGACGCGCGGATCCGAACGAGTCCCCAAATGCACGCACGAGCAGCGCCGTCCCCGCGGGCCCGTCAAAAAATCCCGGCGCCAGACGCTGCGAACACATCCGGAAGTACGACTCCGCAGGGCCCGCCTCGTGCGCCCACACCCACGCTTCGCGCAGCGCGGTCGCCACAAGCAGGACCACCAAAAGGATTTTATTTTTCATGGCCCCGTGAGCGTTGGATGCGCCGCGTGCAACGCGGGCAGCATCCGCGCCCCCCAGCGCCGCCAGGACGCCCCGAGGCCGGCCGTCACCAGAAGAGCGATCCCCGCCCCCAGCAGGCACGAGACCAGAACGTCCGACGGCCAGTGCACTCCCACATAGATCCGGCTGTAGGAAACCAGGGCCGCAGGAAAGTATGCCAGCCACCCCCACCTGCGATAAAAAACCGCCACGACCGTCGCCAGTGCAAAATTGTTCGCGGCATGGCCGGAGGGAAACGAGTTCCCGCGCGCCGGCGGATCCCCGGCCCGCGAATACTTCTCTTTCAGTGGTTTTCCGATCGCGAGAATCCTCGGCCTGGCCTTCGCAAGATCCAGCGTCCGCGCCCCGACCAAAACCTCGTGCGGTCGCGGTCGGCCCACGATCTCCTTCAGCGAATGCACCACAACCCCATCGGTCATCCCCACGGCCAGCCCGGCGACAAGAACCATCGCCCGCGCGCGGAATCCCCCGAAAACCAGAACCGCCAGCCCTCCAACAATAAGAAACGGCCACCAGAAATCCCAGCTCGACGCCACAGCCATCGCGGCATCCATCCACGGCCGCGCCCAAAAATGGTTGATCAAATAAAACGCATCCTGATCCATATGCCTGTTCATTCTGTCCCCTCCGCCCGAACCATGACGATCAAAAATATTATCGGACGGCACGGAGGCCATCCCTCCAAGGAATCACAAAGAAAACGCGCGGAGCGATTGGAACGCAGCGCCCAGGCAGAACGAGACATCGCTGGCGCGCAAGGATTCCTGGGATGCCCCCCTCGCGACGGCGATTTCGGCCGCGCGCCCGCACACCCATGCCCCGATCATGGCGGCTTCGCACGGGCTTTTTCCCTGCGCGATCAGCGCGGCCGCGACCCCGGTGAGGACGTCGCCCATGCCGCCGCCCGCCATCCCGGGGTGTCCGGTCGTATTGTAGGCGGGCGGGCAACCCCGCTCCCCGATGATCGTCCGCGCACCCTTGAGGAGGAGCGTCACCGGATGGCGTCCGACAAATTCCTGCACCCAGCCAAGACGGCTTCGCCCCGCGCGCGGGAAGAGTCGCTCCATCTCGCCAGGATGCGGGGTCAGCAGCCTCGCTCCCGCGCAATGGCCGAGCACGGCGGGATCCCGCGACACCACATTCAGCGCGTCCGCGTCCACCACGCAGGGGCATTCCGCCCGCCGCAGGACGCCAAGAATTTCCTCCGCATGCCGGGTCGAAAGCCCGGGGCCGATCGCGATGGCATCCCAGCTTTCCGAAAGAATTTCCTCAGAGGAAACCACCGGGCGCACCATGACCTCCGGAATCACCGACGCGGCAAGCACGGGATAAATGTCTGGTTTGACACAGAGCGTGACGAGCCCCGCGCCGCCAGCCACTGCGGCCGCCGCGCAGAGCCTCGCGGCCCCGGTGTATCCGGCTGAACCCGCCACCACGGCCACGCGGCCGGCCATCCCCTTGTGCGTGTCGAACGCCCGGAGGGGGACGAGCGGGGCGAGAATTCCGGAGGTCAGAACGCTCGCGGGATCCGCGCCGTCCGGCGGGCTGATCCCATCAAGTCCAGCCACCGCGATCCGCCCGACAAAGTCCACGGCGGAGTCGGCGACCAGCCCGCATTTCACAAAGCCCATCGTGACCGTGGCATCCGCCCGAACGCACGGGTCTCCGGGAATCCCCGAACCCGCGTCGAGCCCGCTCGGAACATCCGCCGCAAGGATCCATGCGGCGTGGGTTTCGCGGAGGCGGTTGATCTCGCGAATGGCTGAAGCGACCGGCGCGCGCGGGGAACCTGAGGCGCCGATGCCCAGAAGCCCGTCAAGGATCACGAGCGGAAACCGGGCGCGCCCCTCGTGCGGGGACGGGAGCATCTTCAGGCGGGAGGCTGTGAGCGGCGCAAGATGGGAATCCGGAATGACCGTCCCGATCCCCCACCCTGCCGCCGCGAGGTGGCGGGCGGCGACCAGGACGTCTCCGCCATTGTGCCCCTTGCCGACATAGGACAGGCAATGTCCTGGCGACGGGTGGTTCTGGCGCACAAAATCCGCCATCTGCTTTCCTGCGGATTCCATGAGCGAGGCGGCATCGGCACCGCCGGCAAACGCCGCCTGCTCGGCTTCGATCATTTGGGACGGGGAAAGAATCATCCGCGTGGAAGAGGAACCGCCCGGTCGCGCCCGGGCGGGCTTATTGCGGAGGCAGGGAGATCGCCTTCATGAACGCCGCCTCGTCGGGTGCCTTGCGCAGCTCCTTCAGCAGCTTCTCCCGGGCTTCCTGGGCTGAAATCCCGTTGTCGATAAGACGGTTCATGAGTTCGTTGAATAATTCGCGGCGCTTGTTGCCGGCCTCCGACAAATCCCTGCGGTCGTGACAGAATGCCATGATCGTCGTGCCACATATGCAGTTGCGAAAAAGCCCCACCTGCTCGCCAGGATCCCCAACTTTGTATCCCATCAGCCCGCTGCTGTGATGAAGAGGGAACGTGTCCACCAAATACTCCTCGAAGGAATGGTAAACGCGGTTGCACTTCGGGCAGATTTTGGGAAACTCCGTATCCCAAATTGCCCGCAGCCCTTGGTAAAGCGAAACGATCGGAAACTGCGCGGGGTCGTCAGTGCTGGACATGCGGGTATTATATAGCAAAGTTTTCCAAAGAAAAACAATTATTGCCTGTCAAAAAAAATCGAGGGGATTTTCCGGTCACATTTTGGACGCCACAAAAACATTCTTTCCTCCCGCTGCGGGCGATCTACGGTCTTGGCTGGCCGGCCGCGTGGCGCTCTTTGAACCGGCCCGGATGCTCCGTCCCGTGGCGGATCCCGAATGACATCCCGCCTGCATTTTCAGATCGAGGCCCGCGCTGGGGGATCCGAGGCGCGGGCTGGAATTTTCCACACTCTGCACAACGAGGTGCTCACGCCGCTGTTCATGCCGGTGGGGACGCAGGCGACGGTGAAGGCGCAGCTTCCGCAGACGCTCGAAGACGCCGGGTCGCAGATCCTCCTTGCCAACACCTACCACCTCCTCCTGCGCCCGGGCCTCGACGTTTTCCGCCACATGGGCGGAATCCACGAGTTCATGAGCTGGAAGCGCTCGGTGCTCACCGACTCCGGCGGGTATCAAATATTTTCTCTGCCGCATTCGCGCTCCCTGGGCGAGAGCGGCGCGGTTTTTCAAAGCTACACCGACGGGCGAACGATCCTGCTCAGCCCGGAGTCCAGCATCGAGGCCCAGGTGGCAATCGGCGGCGACATCATGATGGCGCTCGACCACTGTGTGGCCTCCACTGCCGACGAGCCGGTGGCGCGCGCCGCGCTCGAGCTGACGCACCGCTGGGCCGCACGGAGCCTGGCCGCGCGCGGGGATTCTCCGCAGGCGATGTTTGCGATCGCCCAGGGCGCGCTGTTTCCGGAGCTCCGCCGCGAAAGTGCTCTGGGCCTTGCGGAGATGCCCTTCGACGGCTTCGCGATCGGCGGCCTGGCGGTCGGCGAGGGAAAGGGTGAGCGCGAGGACATCTGCGCGTTCACGGCCGGACTTCTGCCGGCGGACAAGCCCCGCTACCTTATGG
>Ga0194054_10000575_pt1 | contig 18287 bp, 7 predicted proteins | sample SepL2210m_MetaG_FD_163628 | JGI IMG/M metagenome (GOLD analysis project Ga0194054, IMG submission 163628) | Anoxic zone freshwater microbial communities from boreal shield lake in IISD Experimental Lakes Area, Ontario, Canada - Sep2016-L227-10m | ecosystem: Environmental > Aquatic > Freshwater >... | reverse complement strand
AAAAAATCGGAGACTCTCTCCAAGTGGAGATTGACACCAAAGCAACCAGTCCATAAGTTGCAGATCAACCCCGCTATCCCATAGCTTATTTTGAGCTTCTGCTGGTTCGAAAATGGGGTCCACCTCATTCCCCAGAAGCCCAAGTGCTGAATAATCAAAAACGCATTGACAAACAAGAGCGATCTAGTACTTTGACGTAAACTAAATGGGTTATTCTCCATTTCCCGAATAGACCGTCCGTTGCCGACGCCTTGTGATGAGGCAGTAACCCCAAATACCAGAGATTCAAAATTATGAAAACGATGAGATCCTATATGGTTTACGTTTGGTTGGTTCCAGCCTTGGTATGGTTTTCCTCTGCAGGGAGGTTTGCGAACGCTATCGAGGTGAAAAATGCATTTTTATCTTTGCGGGTGGATGAGGCGACGTCGTTGGCGCGGGTTACCAATCTGAAGACGGGCACGGTTTACGAGCAATTGCCGGGTTTTGAGGTGAATAAAATCAAGGATGTTGCGGTCAAGGTTCAGGACAATGGAAGGACAGCTCACGTCTCCTTTACCTTTAATCAGATTGCGACGGTACTCGAATACAGGTTGGCTCCAGACTCGCCGGTGATCGACGTGAAGCTGGACATGGATCCGGCTCAGAAGATTCCAATCGTGAATTTCCCGATTCCATTTACCGTTTCCGGAAAGGGCTTTGAGTGGGTTCTTCCCGATGGCTATGGGTTGTTGTTTAAGGTCGACGAGCCGGAGCTGCCGGATCGATGTCCGAAGGGCGTCAACAATCCGTGCCTGGAATGGGCGGGATTATTTCACCCCCCAACGGGCGAGGGGTACACCCTGATTAACAGGGATTTCTATCACGGTGGTTTGGCACTGAAGCTCCGCGAGATTTCCGGTAAAAAGATCTTGGTGCCGGAACTCGGCTTTGGAGGCTATCTCGGGAAGTTCCAGGAGCCGCGCAATGTGAGGTTTATTTTCCAGCAGTCTGGCGGCTATGTGAACATTGCCTTGAATTTTCGTAAATATCTCATCGAGAGCGGCCATTATCGGAGCCTTGCAGATAAGCAGAAAGACAACCCGGCCATTGCCAAATTGCGCGGCGCTCCGATCTTTTGGATTTATCCGGGTCGCGACGGGACGGACGTCTTGAAAATTGTGGACGACATGGTTGCATCGGGGATTAGCAAAGGGATTTTGGGGTTGGGGTTCAACTATTACGTGACCCCTGAGCAGGCGAAAGAAATCCAAAAAAAGTTCAACGGGATTGTCGGCATCTATGACAACTACTTCGATCTCATGACGAAGGAATGGTTCCAAGCTGGTGGTTATCCCAAGGCTGCGGTGGATTGGATGGAACGCTACAAACGATTTGGCAAGGTTCCCGAGCATGTCGCGACCAATGAACGTGGCGAGCTTCGCGCCAATGCGGGACCTCATGGGAATCGGTATGTCGATTCGCCGCCCATGAGTCTGGAGGCTGCCAAGGAGCGGCTCGATGCGGAACTCGTTGATTATCGATTTGTTTATCGGTTCTTCGATGTCACCCCGGGAGCGGCGTTGTGGCTGGATCAGGATTACAATCCGCAGCACCCAGCCAACCCCCAGCAATCGATGGAAGGGCGCTTAAGCGTTTTCAAGCTCTTCTATGACCACGGCATGATCCTGGGCGGAGAGGGCGGGGGAGCCTGGGCCACGCCGTACTTTACCGTGAGTGAAGGCGGGATGAGTGTCTATCACATGGTCGGCCGTTTGGATCCCGTGCCGCCCACGGAAGAATACAAGAACTTCAACATGTCGCAGCAAAAGAGAGTGCCCGTCAACGGGATCGTGTTTGGGGACGCCCGGGTTGCCACCTGGGCCTGGGGTGACAACTCTCTGATACAACCCGATTACATGCTGAAGAAGGACCTTTTTAACATCCTCTACGGCACGGCGCCCTCCTATCATATCTCGGCGCGAACCTATTTGAAAAACAAAGAGAAAATCCTGGAATCTTACAACCGGGTCGTGCCGGTTTATGAGAAGCTTTTCGGGGCAGCGTTGGTGAATCATCGTTGGTTGACTCCCGACAGGAATGTTCAACAAACCGATTTTTCCAATGGCTGGCATGTGGTCGTTAATTTTGGCAGTAATGAGTTTGCTCTAAATGCCCAGGTGAAGGTAGCGCCCATGGGTTTCCACACCTGGCAGGAGACCGCATCCAATGGCAGGTAATCATTCAACATATGAAACATAAAGCACCGATTTATCTTGGCATCGATTGCGGGGCCACAACGTCCAAAGTGGGCGGAGTGGACTGCGCAGGCGAGCCCCTCAGCATGGAGCTAAGGCAGAGTGACACCAACGGCCAGGCCGGTCCGCAGGCGATCATTGCCGGATGGATCGAGGGGGCTGAAGGGTTTCTCAGTTCTCATGGGCTTGATTGGGAGAACGTTGGTGGCATTGGGCTGGCCATTCCGGGGCCTTACCTCGGGTATGGGGTTCTGGGTCGGCAACCCAATTTGCCGGCAACTCTCGAGGGCTGGCATTTTCTTGACGAATTGCGCCAAGCCGTCGCCGGGCGCGCGGGACGCATGATTCCGGTCGAGACGGCCAACGACGGCCAGTTGGCCGGCGTGCCTGAGGCGAGGGCGATCCAGCGCACCAGCCCGGGATCCGTGCTGATGCTGGCTCCCGGCTCGGGCCTGGGATGTTCCTTTGTGCATTCCGATGGCAGGCTCTTCGGCGGCGATCACCAGGCAGGCGTTCTTCCTTCCCACATGCCAGCTCCGTATGAACGGCTGGGATTACCCCGATTCCGGTGCGGCTGCGGCCGTGATTGGGGCTGCATCGAGGCGTACACCTCCATTTCGGGTCTTTCGCAATTGCTCGAGCATATATTACCCCGATATCCCGACCACGAACTCGCGCGCTCTCAGGATCCTTCGAAGAGCAAAGTGCTCTCGCTCCGCGGGAGAGCCCAGCAGGGGGACCCGCTTGCGATGGAGATTTTTGACATCCAGGCCCGGGCGATGGGCATGGCGGTTGTCGCTGGATGCATGGCCTTCGACCCGACCCATATCGTGATCGGGGGCGGGCTCATGGATCGGACTTCGACCACTCCGGAATTCCGTGCGCGTTACCTGGCCGGCATTCGGGAATCGGCGTCCGAGATGCTATGGGTCCCGGTGGAGCACCTCACATTTCACGAAGCGATATTCGGCGATCTGTCTCAAGCCATCGGGGCAGCTCTCATGGTGCTCCAAGCCGTGTCCACCCCGGTTTAAAATCCCACTGGAGGTTCATAATGAAACTAATATTGAAAATTATCGCGATTACGACCCTTGGTTGGCAGTGTGCAGTGGGCGCGGAGACCAAGGTCGATTCTCTTCGCTGCGAGGGGATGGAAAACCCGCAGGGCATTGACGCGGCCAAGCCGCAGCTTTCGTGGCAGATCCAGTCCGACGAGAGGGGTGCCAAGCAGAGCGCTTGTCAGATTCTCGTCGCCTCCTCGGCGGAAAAGCTGGCTCACGACGAAGGCGATCTGTGGGATAGCGGCCGCGTCGCGACCGATCAATCCGTGCGCGTGTCTTACGCGGGGAAAGCCCTGGGCTCCCGAGCCGAGTGTTTTTGGAAAGTGCGTGTGTGGCCTGCCCTGAGCGGAGTCGAAGGGGATGCGCAGAACAAGCCCACTGGGTGGAGCGCGCCGGCGAGCTGGAGCATGGGTTTGCTGACGCCGGGAGATTGGAAGGGAGAGTGGATCACTGCTTCCAGGTGGTTCGCGCCTTTCGGGTATGGGTGGGAAACTGCCAATTCGGGCAAAGATGATTCTCCTGCATGGGCTCGGGTGGATCTGGGGCAGGCGTCCCCAATTGACAAAGTCAAATTGGTTGCGCTCGATGCCAAGTCGTTCCCCCTGCGCTTCCGGATCGAGGGCAGCGACGATTTTGACTTCACCACGTCCCATGCGATTGCCGATTACAGCGACGCCGATTATGCGCCGGGATCCGACGGGACGGCTGAGTTCCCCGCCACGGGGCTGAAGGCGCGTTTCGTCCGTATTTTGGTGCTCAAATCTCCCATCTCCACAAAGAGCGCATCAACAAAGGTCAAGCCCCGGAAAAAGCCAGCCTCCAAGGCCAACTCAGAGCCAACGGAATCTGAGCCAAAAGAGAGTTTCCAAACCAGGCTCCGGCAGATGGAGGTCTGGTCCGGCGGGCACAACGTGGCACTTTATCACCCGACGTCTTGTTGGGGTGGCAACGAGAGGGCGTTTTCTTTGGTGGATGGCATGCCTTCGGCCGACATGGGGAAAACCTGTCCGGCAGACGCCTGCCCAAGATCGCAGGCGCCCCTGTTGCGCAAGGCCTTCACGCTGGAGCGTCCGGTGAAACGGGCGGTGCTCTCCTATACCGCGCCCGGGATGGCGGAGCTGTCGCTCAACGGAACCCGGGTCGATGACACTCTGCTTGGACCGCCGTTCACCGATTATACCAAGCGGATCGTCTATCGCACGGTGGAAGTCACCAAGCTGCTGGCAGGCGGCTCGAATGTCCTCGGTGCCGTCCTTGGCAACGGCTTTCTCGGCTCCATGCGAGGGCTAAACGGCGGCCCCGGGCAGCCGCGGTTGCTGGCCCAACTCGACGTGGACTTCATGGATGGCACCCGGCAACTTATCCTCTCGGATCCAAGCTGGAAGTGGTCTCGCAGCGAGATCGTGAACAACGATCTCTGGAAAGGCTATGAGGAAAACCGCAAGCTGGCCCAGCCCGGTTGGGACAAGCCCGGCTTTAACGATCAACCGTGGCGTGCCGTGGGATTGGCCGAATCCTTGGGCGGCAAGCTCTGTTCGCCCATCGAGCCGCCGGTTCGTGTGCTCGGGCAACTCAAGCCCAGCCGGGTGGAAGGCGACACCGCGTTTTTCGACGTCTATTCATCTGGCTGGCCGCGCCTGAGTATCGAACACGGCAAGGCCGGGCAGGTGATCGAGTTCACTGGCGAAAGGATGGTGGAGTGCAGCTTCACCTTGGCCAAAGACGGTCCGGCAGTGCTGGAACCGCGGTTCATCTGGAGCTCCGGCCCGCTTAAACTCCAGGTCAAAGGCCTGGCGGAGCCGTTGCGCGCCGGACAGATCTGCATCCAGCGGGTGGGCTCGGATAAGCGCACCGTAAGCGACTTTCACTGCTCCAACCCGTTCCTGAATGAACTGCACGAGGGAGTGCTGCGCACTGAGCGCAACTACGTCTTGGATATTCCCATGGACCCGATGCGGGAAAAGAAGGGCTGGACGCAGGACATCGAGGCCATTTTCAACTCCGCCGTTTATCTCACCGACATCGAAAACCTCTATCGCAAGTGGTGGCAGGATATTGCCGATACCCAACTGCCCAACGGGCTGGTCAGCGCCGTGGCGCCGCTGGTGCGGGAATACTCCAAAGATTGGAACTGTCCCTGGTGGAGCGGCGTGGTGGTCTGGTTGCCCTGGGAACATTACCTCTACTACGGAGACCGTCGCTTGCTGGAAGAGGCTTACGAGCCGATGCGCAAATACGTGGATTTCCTCGACCGCTTGGCTTCGGCTGGGGGGCGCGCCAAGGGATTGAGTTATTTCCCCGATTTTGAATTGAATCTGGATACGGAAGCGGCCAAGGAACGCATGCTGGTCTGGACCGGAGCGGGGGATTGGATGAGGCCCGCCAATCCGCCGCCCAAAGAGCTTCTGCCCATGTCGGCCTGGTATCACTATGCCAGGATTGTCAGTCAGACCGCCGTCATGCTGGGCAAAGCGGATGATGCGGCCAAATACGCGGCCATGGCCGAGGATATCCGCCAACGGACCAACGCCAAGTTCCTGGACCCCAAGACCGGAATTTACGCGGAGAGCCGCAAGGGCCATTCCGAAGCGAGCACCAAGTGCCAGTCGGCCCAGGTCCTGCCCTTGGCGCTGGGTCTGGTCCCCGAGGCCGTGCGTCCGCTGACCTATCAGCGGCTGCTGGAGGCCATCCACGCTTACAACGATCATCACGCCTGCGGCTTCGTTTCCCTGACCTATCTCTTCCAAACCCTGATCGAATCCTACGAATCGGCGCTGCTCAACCGCATCGTCAACCAGAGCGATTATCCGACCTGGAAGACGTTGATGCATGGCGGGGTGTTATTCGAGAAGTGGAGTGGTGAAGGGGTTCAAATGCCTCCTTGCGGCGGGGCGGTGGGCCGGTGGTTTTATGAAGGCGTGCTGGGCATCCGGCCCGACCCCGCCGGGCCCGGCTTCAAGCGCTTCATCTTGGCTCCCCAGCCCGACCCTGCCACCGGACTGACCGAAGCCGAAGGCTGGTATGACGGCCTCTATGGACGGATCGCCTCCAAATGGAAGATTGCGGGCGACACGTTCGAATTGGAGATCGCGGTCCCGGTAAATACCATGGCGACGGTGCGTATTCCCACTTCCAAACCGGACTCGGTGATGGAAGCCAAACGTCCGGTGAAGGAATCCGCAGGCGTGAAAGTGTTGCGGCAGGAACCCGGAGCGCTCTTCCTGGAAGTCGGTGCAGGCCAGTATCACTTCAACGCTCCCGCGTCGGCCAGCAAGTGAACCGGATTTAGAAAAAGACCATAAATAAAAACAAAAACCGATAGGAACAAAACAATGAGAATCAATTACATAGTTATGGGGTTGGTGCTGGCGCTGGGCGCCAGCCTTGGAGTGGCTGCGGAAACAAAGGCTGAACCGGTGGCACCGCGGCCGAATATTGTGTATGTCATGGCCGACCAATGGCGCGCGCAGGCTACCGGATATGCGGGAGATCCCAACGTCAAGACGCCCAACCTGGACCGCTTGGCCACGCAGGGTATCAACATGGCCAATGCCGTTTCCGGGTGTCCGGTTTGCACCCCTTATCGCGGCACCCTTTTCACGGGACAGCACCCGCTTACAACCGGCTTGTTCATTAACGATGTTCCCCTCAATCCCAAGGGGGCGACCCTCGGCGAGACGTTTCGCTCTGCCGGGTATGCCACGGCCTATATCGGCAAATGGCACGTCAACGGGGGTGGGCGCAAAGCGTATATCCCCCCGGAACGCCGCTTCGGGTTTGAGACGTTCAAGGTGTTGGAATGCACCCACGACTACAACAAATCCCACTACTACGACGGCAACGATCGCACCCTGCGTACCTGGGATGGCTACGATGCCATTGCCCAGACGCACGCGGCCATTGACTGCATCAAAAATCGCAAGCCCGACCAGCCTTTTCTTCTGATGTTGTCCTGGGGCGCCCCTCATGACCCTTACGGGGGCGCCCCTCAAAAATACCGCGACATGTATTCCGCGGGGCAAATCAAAGTGCGTCCCAATGTCCCGGCGGAGTCCGCCAACGCAGTCCGATGTTTGCTCGCCAACTATTACGCCCACTGCACCGCAATGGACGACTGCATGGGCGAGTTGATCACGGCCCTGGACCAGGAGGGTCTCGCTGAGAACACGATCCTGGTCTTTACCGCCGATCATGGCGACATGCTGAAGTCGCAAAACCAGATTCATAAACAGCGCCCATGGGAGGAGTCGATCCGGGTCCCGTTCCTGATCCGCTATCCGGCGAAATTGGGTCACACCGGGAAGAGCCTCGACGGGATGTTTGAGACCGCCGACATCATGCCCACCCTGCTGGGACTGAGCGGGCTTTCCATCCCCGGCAGCGTCGAAGGCAAAGACTTCAGTAAATATCTCTTGGGGCAGGGGACAGACCCCTCCGGCGGCGCGGCGGTCATTGCCAGTTACCAGCCGATGACCGACTGGCTCACCGATGCGGGAGGAGAGTACCGGGGACTGCGAACCCCGCGTTACACCTATGCAAAGAAGCTGGATGGGCCGTGGCTGCTCTTTGACAACGAGAAGGATCCCTATCAACTCACCAATCTCATCGCAAAACCCGAAGCCGCCGAGGTTCAAAAGCAACTCGACGACGAATTGACCCGCCGACTTAACGAGCGCGGCGACCAATTCCTGCCGGGGGCGGAATACTTGAAAAAATGGGGTTACCGTCCCATGGAAAAATGGGGTTACCGTCCCAATCCGCGTCCCAGAGCAGCGCAAAAAGAAAGAATCCCATGAAAATACGAACCTTTATAAAACTAGCGATGATGGCCGGGTTGCTGGGCGGGACCCTGTGCATGGCGGCGGATGAACTTGAAAGCGGATTTCAAAATCCGCCCGACAGTGCCAAGCCGCAGACATGGTGGCATTGGCTCGGCGGCAACATCAGCAAGGAGGGGATCACCGCGGACTTAGAAGCTATGAAGCGGGTGGGCGTGGGCGGTGCGCATATCTTTTCAATGAAAGCCCCGCAGGAGCCTAGTCCGATTGAATTTATGTCGCCGGAGTGGTTTGATCTGACGACGCACGCCACCAAAGAGGCGGAGCGTCTCGGTATCGAATTGGGGATGCATAACGCGCCGAATTGCAATGGAAGCGGCGGACCCTGGATCAAGCCGGAAGACTCCATGCAGATGCTCGTCTGGAGCGAGACGCGGACCAAGGGCCCGGCGCATGTTGAGCGGGTGTTGGCGCGGCCTTGGGCGAATCAAAACTTTTACAGGGATGTGGCGGTGCTGGCATTTCCGACTCCAGGCGCAGAACATCTGAGCATGGCCGAGGCGGGAGCCAAGATTACCTGCGTATCGGCGGCCGAGCCGGTGGATGTGAGCCCGCTGATGAGTGGCGCCGGCCCGCAGAGTATGGTGTTGCCCACCCCGAAGCCCGGCCAGCAGCATACGCTGGATATCGAGTTCCCCGAGCCATACACCGCTCGGTCGCTGACCTTGGCCATTTCGGCATCCGGGCACTTGGTGAGGGGAGAAATCTTGGCTTCCGAGGACGGCTCGACTTTCAAGACGGTGGCACCCTTGGAACTGTGTGGGCCGTGCGATGCGGTGAATTTCGAGCCGGTCAGCGCGCGGTTTTTCCGTATCAAATTGGGAGGCGGCTGGCTGGCGCTGCGGGGGCTGGCGCTCAGCGGTGCGGAACGCATGGAAGGCATGGCCAGCAAAGCTCTGTTCACCCATAACCAACCGCATTTCAAAAGTCTGAAGCGGTTGGGATCCGGGAGCGCGGTACGCCGTGAGCAGGTCATGGACCTGAGCGCCGGGTTGGACAAGGAGGGTAATCTTTCCTGGGATGTCCCCGAGGGGGAGTGGACGATCCTGCGTATTGGGCACACCACCACCGGCGCCTCAAACCATGTCGTCGGCGGGCTCGAGTGCGACAAGTTGAGCCGCAGCGGAGTGGAGGCGCATTTTGCGGGGTATGTGGCGAAGATATTGGAAAAAACGCGCGCCCACGGCGCCAAAGGGTTCAGATCCATCACCATCGACAGTTGGGAGACCGGCTCCCAAAACTGGACGCCGCGGATGAGAGAGGAATTCAATAAACGGATGGGCTACGATCTCTTGACCTACCTGCCGGTGCTGACGGGCCGCCCGGTGGATGACGCTGAAACGTCGGAGCGGTTCTTGTGGGATTTCCGGCGCACGGTGGCTGATCTGCTGGCGGAAAACTACACCGGGCGCATGGCGGAACTGGCGCACCAGAACGAGTTGCAGCTTTCGATCGAGGGCTATACGGGGCCATTTGATAGCCTGGCGTATGCCGGCAACGCGGACATTCCCATGGGCGAATTCTGGGCGACCGCGCCCCGGGAGTTCCCCCGGTGGCATTGGGTGAAACAGATGGCCTCCGCCGGGCACACCTATGGCAAGCCGATCGTGGCTGCGGAAGCCTTCACGTCCAATCCCGGGAAATGGCTGAACCACCCATTTCGTCTCAAGCCGCTGGGGGATGAAATATTCACCTCGGGGATCAATCGGTTGGTGATGCATTCTTTCGTCCATCAACCTTGGCTGGATCGCAAGCCGGGCTTGGCGTGGATGTCCATCGGCATTCATTTCGAACGGCTCAATACGTGGTGGGAGCAATCTCGAGCCTGGCTGGCCTATCTGGCACGTTGCCAGTATCTGCTTCAACAGGGCCGGTTCGTCGCCGACTTCGCCTGCCTGATGCCTGAGCGCACCACCGACAGTTATTATTGGTCTCCGACACCCATGCACATACAGAGCCTTCCCTCCGGCTACGATTATGACGCGCTTTCGCCGGAGTTGCTCTTGCGGGCAAAGGTGGTTGGCGGAGCTGTGACGTTACCCAGCGGCATGAGCTACCGGGTGTTGGTTTTGCCGCACGCGCCCCGGATGCGGCTCGCGCAGCTGCGTAAGATCCGCCAGTTGGTGGAGGACGGCGCGATTGTCTATGGGCCGCCGCCGGTTTCCACGCCAAGCTTGTCCGACGGGCCCGATGGTGACGCCGAGGTGCGCCGGCTGGTCCGGGAACTCTGGGGCGATTGCGATGGTGTCCAGATCGTTGAGCACAGGCTCGGCAAAGGCCGGGTGGTCTGGGGCGCGCCGGTGATGGATCTGCTGCGGATTCACAAGGACTTTTCTGTGCTGGGTACCGGGGGAGGGGACAGCAACCCTGTACGTTTCATTCACCGCCGTCTTGATGGCAAGGACGTCTATTTCCTAGTCAATACGCAAAGCGAGGCGGCCACCTTCCAGTGTGATTTCCGGGTGACGGGGAAGCCGCCTGAGCTGTGGCATCCCGACAGCGGCCGCATGGAGCGGGTGGGGATCTTTCAAAGCGACGGCGGGCAGACTCGCGTCCCGATCCGGCTGGAGCCCTACGGTTCGGTGTTCGTCGTCTTTAGCGACGCGAAGCCGGCGACGGATCCGGTCGTTTCAATCCGCCGGGATGGCACGGAGCTGGTTTGTCCAGCTAAGCAAAAAGTGATGTCCATGGAATTCCGGGACACGCTGGACGCGCTCACGTTGAGCGCCCAGGAGGACGGTTACCGCCTGGAAACGACCGAACCCGGGCAGTACGAACTGCAGACGGCATCAGGGAAAAAGCTCTCGGCCACAGTCGGTGAGCTGCCGGAGCCGGTGAAACTCGAAGGTGCGTGGGAGGTGAGCTTCCCCAAGTGCGGAGGGGCGCCGGAGCAGGTGAATTTTCCGAAGCTGATCTCCTGGCCGATGCATCCCGACGACGGAGTGAAGTATTTTTCGGGCACAGCGACGTACCTCCGGGCGGTGAAAATTCCCGCGCAAATGCTGGCCAGCGGCCAGCGGCTCTATCTGGATCTGGGCCGGGTCGAGGTGATGGCGGAGGTGAAGCTCAACGGCAAGGACCTGGGAATCGTATGGAAGCCGCCGTATCGGGTGGATATCACCGAGGCGGCACGGGCGGGGAGCAATGACTTGGAAGTACGGGTGGTGAACCTGTGGGTCAACCGGCTGATCGGCGACGAGAGGCTGCCCGAAGACAGCGAACGATTTGGCGCCAAAGCCTGGAACGCGCCGGAAATCAAGAAGTGGTCACAGTGGCTGCTGGATGGGAAGCCGAGCCCAACTGGACGAGTGACCTTCAGTAGTTGGAATCACTGGCAGGCGGGTGATCCGCTGCTGCCCTCCGGCCTGCTCGGGCCGGTGCGGCTGGTGCCGGTAGCGGTGACAACAATTGCGGACAAATAAGCAAACAGTTCAATAAAACGAAATATATAAAAAAACAACATGACCTCGACGCCACATCATCGCTCCAGACGAAATTTCATCCCGACCAGCCAATGCCTGACAACAATGGCGTGCATGTATTCCCCAACGGATCTGTATAAGTTGTTCCTGCCGGTACTGCGTGTGGTTGCAGCGGTTGGCCTTACCCTCTTGCCCTTGTCCACCGCGGTGGCCCTTGACGCACAAGACCCGGCCGTAGCGGCCACTGATCCCGGTTCACTTCTCTTCAGCGACCCGGCGAACGGACTCCCGGCTCCGGCATGGGCGGTCGGCCAGGCAAACCGCTCTCCGGATCTCGACATTCTTCCGGGGTTCCAGAAGCCACCAGCGGGGTTCGGGGCCGTCCCGTTCTTCTGGTGGCTCGGCGACCCGCTCACCAAGGAACGGCTGGGATGGATCCTCGGGCAGATGAAGGGCTACGGGATCTCCGGCTACCAGATCAACTATGCCCACGGGTTCCATGATGGCGGGCGGTCGTGCGGGCTGACACAACCGAGCGATCCCACGCTCTTCTCGGAGGAATGGTGGAAGCTTGTCGGCTGGTTCATGCAGGAGGCGAAAAAGCAGGGTGCGGGGATCAGCCTGAGCGACTACACGCTCGGAATCGGCCAGGGCTGGGTCATGGACGAGATCCTCAACCAGCACCCGGAGATGGCCGGATCAGTGCTGAAGATGGTCGATGGCAAGGCCGAGGGGGCATTGACAACCCGGGAGATCACCGGGGAAGGCGGACAGAAGCGCGTCGTTTCTGTCGTCGCAGTTGCCAACCCGATCTCGATCGATCCGATGAACCTGAAATCCGGCGAGGTCTATGCCGACAAGTTCTTCGGACAGTTCGAAAAGCGGTTCCCTGGCGAGGGAGGAAAAGGTCTAAACTTCTTCTTCTCCGATGAGCTGAAATTCGAGGTCAAGGGAACACTCTGGAACGACCGGTTCGCCGCCGAGTTTAAAAGAATGAAAGGCTACGACATCGTCCCCGAACTGCCCGCGCTCTTCGCCGACCTCGGCCCGCGCACACCAAAAATCCGTCTCGACTACAGCGACGTGATGGTCGCACTGACCGAGGAGGGTTTTTTCAAACCGGTTTACAACTGGCACCAGCGACGCGGGATGACGATGGGATGCGACCACGGCGGGCGCGGGATGAAAGTCGTCGAGTTCGGGGACTATTTCCGGACCCAGCGCTGGAATCAGGGGCCCGGAGCCGACCAGCCGGCCCTTGGCAAACAGCTGATCAAGACCAAGGTCGCCAGCTCGATGGCCCATCTCTACCAGCGCCCGCGAGTCTGGCTCGAGGGCTATTACGGAAGCGGATGGGGGACGAGCTCGGCGGAAGTCGTCGACGCCACGTTTGCCGATTTCACGATGGGCTACAACCTCCTGTCCTTTCACGGGATGTATTATGCCACCCACGGCGGCTGGTGGGAATGGGCTCCTCCCGACAACACGTTCCGCATGCCGTATTGGCACCACATGAAGGGGTTCATGGAATGCACGCAAAGGCTGAGCTACATCCTCACCCAAGGAACCCACGCCTGCGATGTCGCCATCCTCTACCCGGTCGCTCCGATGGAGGCCGGACAGGAAGGGAAGGAAGCGGTCGCCGCCGCGTTCCGCCTCGGCCAAAAGCTTTACGCCAAATCGATCGATTTCGACTTCATGGATTTCCAGTCGCTCGACCGGGCCATGATCGCCGGAAAGGAACTCCAAGTCTCCGGTGAATCCTATAAAATCCTGATCCTTCCTGCGATGGTAGCGATCCGGCAGTCGACGATCAAAAAGGCGCTGGAGTTTAAGAAGGCCGGAGGCATTGTCCTCGCCGTCGGCGCATTGCCCCGCACCAGCGATCGTGTCGGCATGGAAGATCCGGAGCTCGATGCCATGGTCAAGGAACTGTTTCCCGAAGGCGTGGCCGCCGATGCCGTGCAGTCGGTCACGGCCAGCCTGCCCATCCGCGACTACGATGGCCCAGGCTACATCCAGCACCGCAAGCTCGGCCGGCGCAACCTTTACGCGATCTACAACGCCCCGAAGGACACGGAGGTCGCATTCCGATCGTCAGGGAAGGCCGAACTCTGGAACCCGTGGACCGGAACCATCAGCCCGCTTCCGGTCGTTTCCCAAGCCGATGGGATCACAAAGCTGAAGCTGCCTCTGACAGATAAAGAGATCCAGCTGGTCGTGTTCAGCCAGGGCACGCCGGAAATGGCCAAGACCGCTCCCAGGGAAAATCCTCCGCAGGTATTGAAGGTCGAGGGCGACTGGGAGTTCGAACTCCAACCGACCTCGGACAACCGGTTCGGAGACTTCCACTGGCCGCCAACCCAGGAATTGATCGGTGCGGAGGCCCGCCAAGTCTGGTATTGCGAGGGGGATAAACCCTCCGAACCCTGGCGCAAGGTCACCATGCTGTTCGGTCCCCGCTTTCTGAAATATGAGGAAATGCCGGATCCTGCCGCCCTCACCCCACTCAAAGGCGGCGTCCCCTGCGAGTTCTCATGGAGCCGGGGCATCGAGAACGATCCCGGCGTTCAGGGATTCCACGGCCTCAAGGAAAAGATGCGCGACGAGACTCTCGCGATCGGCACGAAGAAAGCCCAGAGTAGCAACTCCGCGTGTTCCTACGCCCCTGGGAAATCCGACTCGTTCTTTTGGACGACCGTCGCCGCTCCACAGGATATGACGGCGAACATCCACACCGGCCAGATCAAGCCGGTCAAGGCGTGGCTCAACGGAGCCGAGATCGACGGCAAGGCGGTCCATCTCAAAGCCGGAGCCAACCCGCTCGTCCTGCAATTTGCGAAGGACAAGCCGGGGCTCACGTATTTCGTCGTCTCCACATCCGAACCGACCGCTCCCGCTCCCGTATGGATCCGCCATCCCGCCGGCGAGCAGCCGGTCTTCAAACTCAGCCCGCTCGCCTCAAAATGGGCGGACGACAAAGGCCTCCTGCCATTCGATGTCAGGCCGGACGAGAAATCTCCTGTCGGCTGGTATCGCTTCGTTTCCCCTCCCGGGCTGCGCGCAATCACCGTCCCTGCACAGGGAAGCGTCCAAGTGCTCATCGACAACAAGCCGTTGGAGAAGACCGCCACGGGCGGATTCAAGCTGGCGCTACCGCTGAACGAACCCGCCACCGTGCTCGTCCGCATCGAGCAGACACGAGGATCCTATGGAGGTGCCGCCCTGCTCGGCCCGATCAAACTCGACTGCGGGGCCGGCAGCTTTCCCCTCGGCGACTGGTCAAAAAATGAGTGCCTCGCAAGCTACTCGGGCGGTGCCTGGTATAGGAAAACGGTCTCCATCCCCGCAGGAAAATCCGTCACCCTTGACCTCGGAAACCTGACCGCCTCCGCCGAAGTGAAAGTTAACGGAAAGCCCGTGGGCATCCGCGTCTCGCCGCCATGGACGTTCGACATCAGCGAATTCGTCAAACCCGGCGAGAACCGCATCGAAGTCCTCGTCTGCAACACGCTGGCCAACCACTATTCCACTGTCCCCACAACATTCCGGGGCTCGCCGATATCCGGTCTGCTCGGCCCGGTGCGGGTGGTGGTGGCAGAATGAAAACTCATAATACTAATGAATAAACCTCATTCCAAAACCGCCGGTTTTAACGGTGCCTGTCATTTTCTCTTTCTGTTATTGACGCTCAGTGTCAATGCCTCGGAATAGTCGGCAAGCCGCTCCGAATTCGCTATGTGCGCGGGCAGAAACCGGCGGAAACGACCATCCCCAGCCAGCTTTGATTCTCAGGATAAAAACAAACCAGATCCGTAATGAAACCAAAACGTCTATTGCAATCGATCGTCCTTAGTATCATCGGCACTATTCTGGCGAGCCAACTCTTGGCGCAGGAATCTAGCCAGAAGATTTCTGGCTTTTCCGAGAAGGGGATTGTGAAGGATGACGGCGGAGCCGTGGTCATCCATGTTGCCCCGGCTGGGAGCGACACAAATCCCGGAACCCTGGAGAAACCGTTGGCAACGCTCTATGCCGCCCAGCAAATGGTGCGCGGCTTGCCACGGAACGATCGGATTGTCGTTTCGATTGCCGACGGGAGTTACTACCTGGATAAGCCGCTGATTCTTGGCTCCGCTGATTCTGGAGCTAGCCGGGCGCCGGTGAGCTGGCGGGCTGTTGGAAGTAAAGCGCGGCTGGTCGGCGGCGTCTTACTCAGAACAAGCTGGGAGAAGCATGCCGGCAATATCTGGAAAACTACGGTGGATAAGAATATGGCGATTGAGCAGCTGTTGATCAACGAACACCGCCGGATCATGGCGCGATACCCCAATTACAGCGGTAAAGGAGTTTACAACGGAGCGGGACCGACCTGGGAGCGCATGAAAAGCTGGAAGAATCCGGAAACCGCCACTATTCATGCTCTGCACAGCGCCGCCTGGGGAAGCGGTCACAGCCTGATTCAGCGGAACAATGCCGGCGAACTTGTTGAACGGATTGTTTCCATCGATACTACGACACAAGGCGATGCAGCCACCCTGAGTGAGACGCAGCGTTTTGCCGAGAATGTCTTTGAAGAGCTTGATGCCCCGGGCGAATGGTATTTCGACAAATCTGCAGGCGTGCTGTACTACCAGCCGGTGGATGGTGAGGATCTTGCGTCCGCAAAAGTCGAAGCGGTTGGCAATCCGCACCTCGTCATGTTTGAGGGGACGGAAAAGGAGCCGGTCAGGTTTGTGATTTTTGACGGGTTTGTGTTCGCCGGTGCGGCCCCTACTTGGAAACTGACGACGGATCACCTGCCCAATGGCGGGGACTACGTTGTTCATCGCGGAGGTGCCATGACCCTGCGCGGGACTGAAGACTGCTCGGTTCAGAACTGCACTTTTTCCGAGCTTGGCGGGAACGCTTTATTCCTGGACTCGTATAACCGCCGGGGTGTGGTGCGTGGTTGTCTGATTCGGAATGTCGGGGCGAACGGCATTGCGTTGTGCGGGGCTCCGGACAGTATGCGCGGCGAAAAATTCTTTACCGTATTGCCTGAAACCGTCCAGCACGGGCATCAGGTGCGCAACAAGTGGGCGCCTCCGGTCGGTTGGCAGAAAGTTCCGGAAGATCTTGTTCCGGGGCCCAGGACGCAGCATTACCCTTCTGAATGTGTGGTGGAAGATAATCTGATCACCGTGGTTGGCGAGCTGGAAAAGCAGAGCGCAGGCGTTCTGATGTCGCTGACCATGAATAATACCGTCAGCCATAACACCATCTTCGAGCTTCCACGGGCGGGAATATGCGTTCAAGATGGGGCTTGGGGCGGGCATATCATTGAGCACAACGATGTCTTCGACACCGTCAGAGAAACCGCGGATCACGGTCCGTTTAATTCGTGGGGGAAAGACCGGTACTGGTTGTGGAAGGATCATTCCGGCAAGCATTCAGCGAATCCGGATGCGAAGAAGAATAGTCTGGTTGATGCCGTGACTCCGACGCAGATCCGCAATAACCGTTTTGCGCATCCGCTGTTCGGTTCGCATTCCTGGGGCATTGATCTGGATGACGGCTCCACCAATTACAAGATCTACAATAATCTCTGCGTCGGGTGTTCGGTGAAATTGCGGGAAGGGTTTTTCAGGACGGTTGAAAACAACGTGTTTATCGTGTGCGGCGGAAATGTTCCGGGAAAGCATGTGTGCTTCGAGAAGAACGAGGATATCTACCGGAAGAACATCGTGGTCAACCTCAACCAGGCCTGGGTCTGGAAGGGAATAGCGCACAGCCCGAAGGAAATGAAGGAAATCGCACGCAACTGCTACTTTACTCCAGGTATCACGCCAAAATGGGGTGGCCTGGGTGAAAATACGTCGCTGGAGTCCTGGCAGAAACTGGGATTGGAAAAGGATTCCATCATAGCGGATCCGCTGTTTGTTGATCCGGCCTCCGGGAATTACCAGGTCCGTTCCGGTTCGCCGGCGCTGAAGCTGGGGTTCAAAAATTTCCCCATGGATGACTTTGGAGTAACCTCGGAGAAGCTCAGGAAACTGGTTCCGGGCCGGACGTTCCCTGTGCCTGGTGATACGAGCATCCATAAAGAGTCCGAAATCTCTGAAGCGCGGATTGCTCTGACCGACTTCCTGGGCGGAAAAATTAAGAACATGACCACCGAGGCGGAGAAGTCCGCGGTCGGCACAGGCGAGATTTCCGGCGTACTGGTTGACAAGGCGCCGGCGGAATCTGTTCTGGCACGGGCCGGCTTCAGGGTTGGCGACTTGATGATCAAGGCCAACGGCCGGAAGGTCGACACTGTTGCGACGTTTCTGGCTATATACCAGCAGAGCGGTGCGAGCAGCGTGAATGTTCAGATTCACGATGATTCACAGACGAGAATGCTCGTCATTCCAGGAAATACTGGGACTGCGCGGTAACCGCATGGAGGCGGCTTAGGATGAAAATATGCAAAAACTAAATATGCAAAAACTAAGTGCTTTGACGCTTCTTCTATGTCCGCTTTTTAGCAGCGGACTCCGGGCTGTGGAGCCGGAAATGACGCGACAGAAAATGCAGGATCCCGTGGTGTTAAATCCCAGGACCATCAATTGCCTGCTGGCCGGTGGCGGAATTGATCCAGTCCGCCTCAAGGCGCGGTTGACGGTGGAGTTTGTGCCGGATGCCTTGCGACGAGCGTCAAACGATCTTGCGCAAACCTACCACGACCGGTGCAAGCTGCCGGAGAAG
>Ga0194054_10000574_pt1 | contig 18311 bp, 20 predicted proteins | sample SepL2210m_MetaG_FD_163628 | JGI IMG/M metagenome (GOLD analysis project Ga0194054, IMG submission 163628) | Anoxic zone freshwater microbial communities from boreal shield lake in IISD Experimental Lakes Area, Ontario, Canada - Sep2016-L227-10m | ecosystem: Environmental > Aquatic > Freshwater... | reverse complement strand
GACTTGGGGGGTGACTAGGGGGGTCGTTTTCCTTAACGTCACCATGAAGCCACCGAAACACTCCTCAAAATCAACCTCTAACCGGCGCATGCCCTAAGCATACCTGCGGTGAGCCTGTCGAAGCCGCCGAAGGGGTGTTGCCGGTCAGGCCAATTGGACTTTCAGTTTCTTCCCGAGCGCAAGCGCAACGCTTTCCAAGGTGAGAAGCGTAACTGAGACGTTTTCCGGATCGAGAAGGCGGTGGAGAGAGGATCGGCTGGTTTTCATCATTGTCGCCAGAGAGCTCTTGGAGAGATTGCGTTCAGCCATTTCCTTCTCTATCTGGTAAGCGATAACACGTTTCACGGCGGTCGCCTCGGCTTCGGCAAGCAGGCCTTCCTCCATGAGAAAATCGTCGAAACCGCTGCCAATATGCTCATTCTTTTTCATGATAGTGCCTCCTGATACTGCTTGAGTCGGGATCTGGCCGTATTGATCTCCGTCTGCGGGATCTTTCTCGTTTTTTTGATGAACCCATGCAGCAGGATCATCATCTGTCCGTCAACGGTGAACAGAACTCGGGCAATCCCATCTGGAACCTTACTGCGGACTTCCCACAGATATGGCTCGATCTTCTCCACCAATGGCATCCCGAGCGGCCAGCCGAACTGCACGGTTTTGATATCCTCGCCAATAGCCTTTTTATGAGACGCAGGTAGGGCTTTCAGCCACTTCCGTACAGGCTCCGTTCCCGACTCCGTCCGAAAGAACACAACATTGAGTCTTATGTCACCGATACTCATTCAGCATTACTGTACCACAATAGGTACTTCCGTCAAGTTGTTCACTCCGTTTGTCAGGGAGATATGCGGCGCGACGGCCCTTCTCAGACTCCCATCGAAATCTGTCGCGGCGCATAGCGCCCCTCCCACAAGAGGCTTTATTCCCATCTGAAGCGCTTCAGATCGCGGATTGCAAAGGAATTAGGTGGCAGCCGCCGTCCTCGGCGGCTGATTGATCTGGCAAGCGAATCGTTCGCCGAGGACGTCGAACGCCACCTAATATTTCCCAACGGGAATATATTACCTCTTTGCAACCATGGCGATCAAAGAGCTGGTTCGCGGATTATTTTGCGGCTTCAATCAGTTGCATGTCAGACTTAAGCAACCGGTTGACGACGGCCGAAATGTCAGAACGCCTACTGGATGCAATTTTTTCAACAAAACTCAACACATCTGAGTCGAGGTAGACGGGCAGGTTCATTTTTGCGTCCGGTCGAAAGAATTTGCCGCGAACTCCCTTTGAAAAGTCATATTCCTTTTTCATATCATTTCTCCATGTATTGACTAATTTCACGCCTGACGGCCTTTCGAGACGAAATAATCCGGATGCAGGCATTTGATTCGCCGCTCTCCCGGAAAGTGTGGTGAACTACCAAAACTCCACCGCTTGACGAAAGACCAATCTTCATCGGGTTACCCCTCTTTTATTCAGGTGATCGGCATTGTATGACAACGGAAGGAAAAATCAATTCGATGTCTTAATCATTTTCTTGCGCGAACAACGCGTTCGATGTTCGCTTTCTTGTTTTTCCGGCCCCCATTCGCCTATCTTCGGGTCCAGCTGGCATCAAGGTGGATGAGGACATCCACCCCACATCGAAAGCCAAAATGCAGAGTTGCGCCTACCAACACCCAACCAGGGATATATTGTCCCTTGACTGACGTTCCGGTGGGAGGGGCGCTAGTTAACCACTCACGACCCACTACTCACCACACAGTGCTTTGACTCTCACCATCTCTGAATGCTCGAATGCAGGCGCAAATTCCTCGACTTCAGCCGCAGTTAGTCCCACTTCGGCACTCAGCGCTAAAGAGCGCCACTGGGTAACGACACCATAGACCTCTGCCAAGACAGTGAGAGCCTCTGGTTCCGACAGGTGGAAGTAGCTCGCCTTTTCAAGCAAGGTCGCGATGGTTGTGATGGGACCAGTATCTTCGCTGAGCCATGTTTTTGACTCACGGTCCTTGTCTGGAAACGGGTTGAGGTCGAAGGCCGGAGCCAACCGCCACAGCCCGTTGCCCGCATAAAGAAAACCTAAGTTCTGAAGATGGTCGTCGACGTTTGTGATGAGGTGGTTGAACACCAGTCGTCGCCACAGTTGTTGGGCATCCGCTTTCGCCTCGACACAGACCGTTTTCATGGCATCGACCACCTCGGTGTAAGCGTGCTCTTCATTGCGGCCGGCCTGCAAGAGTGAGGCCGCAGACAGATAAGCAATCCGGCCATGCTCATGGGTTCGGTCGAACCGACTGATCACCGCTATCGGGGTGTCTCTAACTATCACGATACGCGCGTTCGAGGTCTCGATACCCGCCTGACGGGCGAGACGTAAAGCAAGCACTTCGCCACGGGTAATGCTGCGCTCGTCTTTTACGCTTGGAAACTTACCCAAGGCGAGCGTACCGTCATCATCCAGGACCGTGCACTTGGGGCGCATCCCGCCCAGCGAGGTACCCTTTCCAAGAAGGTAGCGCAGGTCCTGGGCTGACTCCTGACTACGCTCCACGGCACGGCTGGCCTCGAATATGTGCTCCAGTTCCAGCAAGGGCGCCGCACCCTGCCGACCTTGCTCAACCGTGCGCAAAAAATCACCCTGATCATCGCGCAACCGTAGTGCGCCGATGCGACTAAAATCATCCACGGCACACAAATAGTCCAACTCCGTCAACGCCTTTAGTGCGGGGTCTTTTTTGCGTTCTTTTGCGTGTGCCCGGGCAATGACCCGCCGCCCCCAGGCATCAGGCTCTGTGTCGGCGAGCGCCAGGAAGAATCGCGTGTCATCCTTGGTCGGCGGCTTACGCACCTGGTGACCAGACACAAGGGCCAAGTCAGGCGAGATGGCAAAATGGGCCGGATGACGTAGCCAATCCTGGCTGTAGGCAAATACCGAGTACTCGCGGGCACCATCCTTAACGTAAGCGAGCTCCCCCACAGGCAACCCTTCCTTACCGATGCATACATCGAGTTGAGTCTTCTGTGCGCTCCTGGTGTTTTTGTTGGCGCCCATCACAAAACCCCACTCCCCTGCTTGGGCTTGCGAACCCGCATCGGAACCTGCTCATTCATCAGGATGAGCCCGACAGTATCCTTCGCAGAGTCCAATAAGTCGCTGAGTTTATCCAACTCCCCGAACACTTGCAGGGCGCGCGCCAGGTACTGCAGGGCTGTCCCGGGATGCCCCGCCTCCATCCGACGCACCGTCATGACGGATGTGCCAAGCCGCTCAGCCATCATGGCTTGAGTCAGGTTACGACGCCGTCGCGCCAATGACAAATCCACCCCAAGTTTCTTGAGCGCTCTATCAACGGGTATTGGCAAAGGGAGATTCATATAAAACACACAATATATCGCCTAAACATTGTTTATCGCTCTTATTAGGATCTTTATATAAAAGTTAGCCCACATAAGTCAAAGGATTTTACAACATTTTATCATCTGAAGCGCTTCAGATCGCGGAACGCAAGGGAATGAGGTGGCAGCCGACGTCCCCGGCGGCTGTCCTATTAGCAACGTTCGCCGAGGACGCCGAACGCCACCTAGTCCCTGACCCAGCATAGCCGGAACCAATATTTTTGACAGAATGCACAAAATTTACAAAATAAACCCGTCGATTACTCACCATTTTGATCATTCTGTTCATTCTGTCAAAAATTCTTTTCTTCTCCGAATCCTGACAATAGTCCCTATAAATCAAAAAGCCACGCCTGATCAGGCGCGGCTATCTGGACTTATATATGAACGTCAGTATCTTCCCCCATCCAAAATCCAGAATTCATCATCCAAAATCTCTACACCCCCGCCTGTGCAAATACCTTCTCTACGGCCTTACAGGTGTCGTGCATATCCGCCTCATTCAAGGTCGGGTGAACCAGGAACATGAGACTGGTTTCGCCCAGTTCTTTGGCAACAGGCAAGCGCACCTTCGGGCCATAGCCGGCATCAATAAAGGCTTTTTCAAGATAGATTTCGCTGCAACTTCCACTGAAGCAAGGGATGCCTTCCGCAGTGATGGCATTCATGACCCGATCCCGATCCCAGCCGGGCGCCAGCCTCTCCGGCCGGACAAAGACATAATATTTATACATGGCATGGCCGATTCCGGCGGGAACGGGTGTTACCCGCAAGGCAGGAATGCGAGAGAAAGAGTCCGTCAGGATGGCGGCATGCCGCTGCCGGGCCGCAGTCCAGCTGGGCAACTTGCGAAGCTGAACTCTGCCAATCGCCGATTGCATCTCGGTCAGACGCCAGTTGGTCCCAAACGATTCATGAAGCCAGCGGAAGCCGGGTGGATGCTGCCGATTATAGACGGCATCATAACTCTTGCCATGGTCCTTGAACTCCCAAGCCTTACGCCACAATGCCTCATCATTGGTCGTCAGCATGCCGCCCTCGCCACCGGTGGTCATGATTTTATCCTGGCAGAACGAAAAAGCGGCGACATCACCCAGCGAGCCAACCGGCTTACCCTGATAGGTTGCCCCGTGACACTGCGCGCAATCCTCAATCACTTTCAGCCCGCGTTCCTTAGCCAACGCCATAATCGGCTCCATATCGCAAGGCCAGCCCGCCAGATGAACACAGATAATGGCCTTGGTACGTGCGGTGATCAGGGGGCGAATCGTATCGGCCGTGATATTCTGGCTTACTGAATCAACCTCCGCCAGAACCGGTACTGCCCCGCGCGCGACAATCGCACTGGCCGACGCAATGAAGGTCCGACAGGTGGTGATGACTTCATCGCCAGCACCGATTCCATAGGCGTATAAGGGCAACTCCAAAGCCACGGTGCCATTCGTCAAAGCGATTGCGTATTTGCATCCAGTATAAGCGGCAAATTCCCGCTCAAACTCACGTCCCTCAGTCCCCGTCCAGTAATTGACCTTGCCCGAGCGAAGCGGGGCAGTGGCCGCATCAATTTCATCCTGATCGAAGAAAGGCCAGTGTGAAAACGGAATGCCACGAACAGACTTCCCGCCATTTATTGCAAGATTCTCAAAAGTCATAATAATTCCTTTAACTCAACATTCAGAATCTAACATCACTCATCTTTTCAAAACTTTAGCCGGACTCCCCGCCACGGTCATGCCATCAGGCACATGCTTTTTCACCGTAGAACCGGCCCCGATAATAACATTACTCCCAATTGCCAGATTAGGGATAATCGTTACCCCCGCACAGACAAATGTGCCAGTTCCGACAGTCACCGTACCACACAAAGTGCTACCTGGCGCAATATGAACCGTATCACCAATCCTACAGTCATGATCAATGCTGGCTCGGGAGTTGATGATGACATTTTTCCCAATACGAACATCCGCATTTACAACTGCTCCCGCCATGACCACGGTGCCGGCATCAATGGTAGCCCCACGCCCGATCTGTGCCGAAGGATGAACGGCGGAAACCAAACTGAAGCGATTCTCCTCCAACCATCCAGCGACAGCACTTCGCGCACGGTTACTGCCAATGGCAACAATACCACCGCCAACCCGATCCCGCGCTTCAAGCAGTGCCTGCTTGCCTCCAATAACGTGGTACCCGAAGAACTCTGTGTCCTTTAATGCGGGATCATCGTCGATCAAAAAAGCGATATCACAGCACCCTTGCCGCTCAATAATGTCGATCACCACCTTGGCATGACCGCTTGCACCAAAAATAAAGATTTTTTCTTTCATAAAAAATCTGATTATAAATTTTGAATTTTTGATTCTGAATTGGTTGGTTTCGCAGATGTTTTCACAATTGACGTCAATATGTTTACGAGTGATTCCGCATCAAACAAAAGCGGATCAACATCACATTTTGCAATAGTGCTGCTATCCCGCAACAGACGCAGCCAATAACACGTTTCCCTTGCCTCTTTAGAGGCTATCGACATTTTTGACACAAAATCGGCCCTGCTCTGCGCCGCCTGCGCCTCCTCAATATTCGCACCAATACTTGTCCCTGAACGTAGCACCTGTTTCGAAAGAATGAACTCATTATCCTTAACCAGTTTCCGGTACAACCCAATGATCTTCAAAGCGAAATCATAACTCTTTTGCTTGATAATGTTCTCTTTCATTCACACCCTGCATTTAGAATTTAAAATCCAAAATTCACAATTCTATTCGCCCCCCATAAACTTTTCCATTGTCGCCTGACCGTCCTGACTAATACCTTCCCGTTTAAATACCTTACTAAAGGTCATAACAAGGATCTTTACGTCTAGCAGTAACGTGTGACGGTCCACATACCATAAATCCAACTTGAATTTATCTTCCCAGGAAATGGCATTACGCCCATTCACCTGTGCCCACCCGGTGATCCCGGGCCGCACTTCGTGACGCCGCGCCTGTTCAGGGGTATATCGCGGCAAATATTCCATTAGGAGCGGACGTGGCCCTACTAGACTCATTTCACCGCGCAGCACATTGAGAAATTCCGGAAGTTCGTCAAGACTACTACTTCGCAAAAATCTACCAAATGGTGTCAGTCGATCGGAATCAGAAAGGAGCTGGCCCTTTACATCCCTCGCCTCTGTCATTGTCCGGAACTTGAGTAGCATGAAGGGCTTCCCATGAAGACCAGGTCGCTGCTGTCGAAATAATATCGGCCCACCTAGTTTTCTGCGTACTACGAGGGCAAGAAGCCCCAGGAAAGGCAGCCACAACCAAGACGTTCCTATTACCAAAATTAAATCAAATGCTCTTTTCATGATACTTCTCAACGTGTTCGTCACTTAATTTGTTATCAGCTCACAGGTTACAGCAAACACTTATCACAGTGGCAGGATAGAAATAACGCGAACATTGAACATCAAACGTTGAACATAAAGGCGCGATCGCACCGTTCGATGTTCGAAGTTAACTGTTGAATTGTTCATTTCCTTGTTTTTCGTCGTCATCTGAGGGGTTTCAGATCGCGGATTGCCAAGGAATTAGGTGGGAGCCGACGTCCTCGGCGGCTGTACGATTAGCAACGTTCGTCCTGGCCCACTCAACTGCGCACCATTCGACTTTGCACAGGGCAAGCCAGGAAACGCCACCGAATACTTTCCAACAGGAATAATATTGCCTTGACTCCCCCTACACGAGCCCAAGGGCCTCGAGGATTACCGCATTTATCTTATGCACATCATACTTCTCCTCAGCAATCTCGCGACTGCGTTGCCCCATATCAGAAATTAAAGCAGGATTATCTATAAACATCCGCATCGCGGTAGCGACTGAAGCCGCATCACGCGGGCGAACCAAAAACCCGTTTTCACCTTCCATGATGGATTCACTGTTCTTTCTTTGATCCATACCCTTTGCTGTCAACTTTACGGTTTCGCGGCAGCCCGGCACATCAGTAGTGATAATTGGCCGGCCCATGGCCATGGCTTCAAGAACCGTCCGCGGGGTGCCCTCGCGATAAGACGGCAAAACATATACAGAGCATTCCGCCAACACAGGCCGCACATCACCCAGTTCGCCACGATAGTCGACAATCCCCTCTTTCGACCACTCTTGAATTTCAGACTGTTTAACGGATGATGGATTAGGGTCGGATGCCCCTACAAGAATCGCGGCATTCGACTTGCCATCCGATCGGACTATGCGTATCGCTGCGACATACTCCTGAATCCCTTTATCTACCAACAAACGACCTATAAATAGAAATACTGGCGACACAGGCAAAGGGGTGACGGGATAGTGAATAAGATCAACGCCGGAACCGTTAAGAAGGCGAGTTTGCGCCTCGAGTACAAGTTGACGATTGACAAAAAGCTCCAGGTCATCAGGATTTTGAAAGAAGACCGTGCGACTGTAGCGCAGGCTAATCTTATAGAGCTTGGTCGCCACCATGGACGCTAGGCGCTGCCGCGCATTTCCGGCCTCCATAAATGCATACCCAAGGCCAGTGATGAGCGAGTGGGTAACCGGAGCGCCCGCCACGCGTGCGGCCAGACCGCCCCAAATTACCGGCTTGATAGTATAGGTCAGCACGACATCAGGCCGCACCCTACGCATGAGCGCAAATAGGTCAAAGAATGTCAATAAATCGGCAAAAGGGCTCATTCCTGCACGGGTCAGTCGAATCCGATAGAATTTAACGCCCCATTGGCAAAGCGTTTCCTCTACGCGCTCGTCTGACTCACCCGCACATGCCACAACCACGTGTCCTGCATCCCGAACCGCACGAATTAAAGGTCCGCGAAAATTAATCAGCGAACGAGAAAAGCCTCCAATTATCAAAACTTTCATGAGTCGTCTATTGATATTCTTTCAAAGAACCTGCTTGCTTATTAGAAAGATCTCTTGCTGATAATATTTGTTAAGCGCAACACGCATTGCACGGTCACCAGCCTATAAAACAGATAGTTCCCTATAAGCACGATACCTAATGTCCAAATGGCGACAAGCCCAGCATAAATGCACCAGAGCTTCAAATCGGACGCTTTCACCAGCACAAATCCGACGATGAATGGCAGTCCCGCCATAACTGCGCATGTCGCGTTCAATGCAACTTTTGCAATGATAACCCCAACCGACCGTCTACCGATATGCCTCGAGAAATAGATGGCTAAATCAACCGTACGATATAATGATGCGATCCCCATTGCGACTAGAATGCCTTGGACACCAAACAAATTGGCAAATACCGTCCCTGCGCTAATGATAATACATGGCTCGATTATTGCACCAACCCGCGTTTCCTTAAACTTCCCTGCAGCATTCACCATGGTTAGGTACGGGAAGCGCATGCAATAAAGAAATCCCGTAATTACCATAAGAATGACAAATGACGGGCGGAAATAGTTCGCGTCTTTGAATCCCTGAACATAGACGTTAATGAACGGAATATAGAGGATGGCCGTACAGGTATATACCCACGTAAGAATGATGAAAAACAAATGCTCATAACTCGCAAAAGCTTTCTCCACTCTGTCTGTGTTTTCTTTCATGATAAGTTCGCCAAATCCTGCCGTCATCCCATTCGAGCAGGATGAAATTAACATCGTTACCGCAGCGATGATCATATAATACACAGCATAAACGCTCACTTCAGATAGGCCGCAAATGATTGTAATCAACACAATAGGGGAGTTCGATGTCAGGACAAAACCAAGCTGATGAAGCATAGCATCCCAGCGCTTATCTCCCGCGCCTGATGATGGCGCAACGCATTTTTCTAGAAAGGGATAATTCTTCCGCACGTAGAGCGTGAGCGTAATCGCTTGTGCTGTATATATTATCGTAATAACTCCCTGTATTACGACAATATGCACACGGAATAGTATCAGGAATACGCAAGCTGTTGTAGAGAGAATCACTGCTGCGGCTTGATTTAGCGAAATTACAAAACTACGCTGGTCAGCAGTTAGCAATACCCGGTTCTTCCCCATTAAAAAGTAATGCGAAAGACTGCTCACGCCGATAATTATCACCATTAGAGATGCCGTTGACGCACTCACGGAGTGTTTTACAATGTGCGGGTATACTGTCGCAAGGACGACAATTAACCCAGTAAGAAGCACCCCTGCATGGTTATAAAATCTTTGAGCAGCTGCAAGTATCCCATTGATGGCGCCTTTATCCTTTAGTGCAAGAGGTGAGTATAAAGCCACAATGGTAGACGTCCCAATGCCTGTTTCTACTAGATTGAGGTAGTACATGAAGCTTTTAATGGACGCAATCAATCCATTTATGGATGATCCATAGGCAGAAATAAGCAGCTTGGGAATAATGAAACCTGCCAAGGATGTGACAATCTGCAATGTCAGGCTTGCAGTCACGTTCGATAATGCCTTTTTACCTCGCATTTCCGCAAACTCCTTCACCTTCGGCTTTTATCGATCAATAGTTATTATGATCTACTCGCCGATAGAAGATATTTCCAATTACTAAAACGAGCAGGAAGAACGTGCTGTATTTAGCGAGCGATTGCAGTGTCATCAAGTACACCGCCATTGCCATTAACGGGAAATATGCATCCAAGTTCGCCTTAACCTTCCCGAACTTGCACTCCATCGCCACATAGAGTGAGTAAAGAAAAACCCCAAAGATAACCGCTCCTATGATCCCCCAGCTCACAAGCAATTCGAGATAAGTATTATGAGTTCCGTTCTCGTAATTATAATCACGCAGGTACCCGATTAACCCGGATCCCCAAAGCAAATGCGATGATGTTAAAAATAAATTATTCCAGTAGTATTTGGCAATAGCGATACGATCGCTACTTATGTCATTGATATCTGACGAGAAGGTCCAACGATAAATCATTATGTCAACCAGCGGCGCAAGGTATGTCCATAACGAAAAAGCCAATACCGCAGCAAGGGCAACAGTACTACCAATAAATGTCCGAACTCTTTTATTGCCATGGAGGCAGACGTAAAACGCCGCGATGGTCACCATCACAGAAAATGTGATGATAAACCCACGGGAGTAAGTTTTTAGACAGAGCAGGAGGACTCCAACGAATCCAATCACATACCGCGCATCCCGCCGCTCTCCATGCCGATAGAGACTGAACAAAAAGAATGCGATAATAATGCCCATCATGGCATATCCATTGGGATCGCCGGCCACACCTTCGAACCGTTGCAAGCGTCCTTCAACGACAGGGAGATCCACATTCTGATTGGCAACAATTCCCGACACAGCGGACACTAAAAAACCGAAAAGCAAGGCATGTACAGCACGTTTGTGATCGTACCGAAAGTTGCTATCGATAACCAGCAACACTGCATAGAAAAAGAGAACTACCCAGCGAATCAACTGGACCACCTCATCCTTCGTATATGTAAAGGCATGCGTCAGCTCATACGCGATCACGGCCATCGCTGAAATAAAGGGGAAAACAGCAAGGCGCATTTTTCTGGCTTGACTGGCAACATGTTTCAACAAGCAAAAGAACAAGAACACTGTCGCATAGGAGAACGACATTCCCTCTGATTTAAATAACGACAATGACGGCAACAGAAACAGAATAAGGTAGAAAGACGCGACAGGTGTCCCAAAGATGACCATAAGAAATAATAGGCCGCTACATGCAATCAATATCTGGATGTTTTGCGTGTATGAGTAACAAATCAAAAGGATTGCGCTCAGAACGACGGGAATTACCAGCCACGCCTTTGCTCCCACTACTAGTTTTTCGGGTGAATTTCTTTCGCCCCTAAATCCATTCCGTTCTTTATCCATTCTCGCATTCATATTGTGACAATCTGATCGGACGAACGAAAAAAGCACACGTTATACGCTGGCTCAAATATCACCCACGTTTATATATTCACTTACCGGCCACATGGTCATGCTAACAAAACTTATTGAACGCTTGCCTCGGGACCGATGGCGGGAGCATATACGAATGGAACACTACACGAGAAAAAGTGATAATCTTCAGTTAATGCCATATAAATCGAGCAAACGCTTAATATTCTTTTGCAGATCATATCCGGCACCAGAGAGTGCTTGTAAGGCTACTATTGAGTCGCGCTTGCCGTTTCCAGATATTTCCTTAAGTTTAATTGCCCAGGCCACTGCCCCATCCTTAAGGTCCATGAAATGAGCTAAACCTATCCCAATATCTGCGGCACGGGGGACACCAACGGACATCAAACAAGGAGTGCCCATCGCCTGTGCTTCAAGCACAGTAAGAGGAAGCCCTTCAAAGTGAGAAGGAAGAATTAAAACATCCAACGCATGCATGACATCTGGGATATCAGAGCGCAATCCCAGAAAAGCAACACAACTATCGAGCGACAACTTGGACGCCTTTTGCTCCATTTCCGATCGTAAAGGCCCGTCTCCAGCTAAAACTAATTTAAATTTAACACCGTCCGCATGAAGTCGCGATGCAACTTCGAGCGCAAAGTCGTGATTCTTTACAGGCGAGAATCTCCCCACATGGCCAATCACCAGCATGTCCTTGCCAGCCCCAAGTTCGTGGCGCAAAAGAGACCGGTCACGTGTTGCCGCTATCCGATACCGTTCAGCATCGATCGCATTTGAGAGCACCTCAAATTGATGTCGTCCATAGGAAAAGACACCGGCATCATGACTGCATGCAAGACGAATTGTGGCGTTGCGAAGAAGCAGCCAGTTTAAAAACGGAAGCAAAATGCGTCTCGACTTCATTTCTAGGTTGCTGGTATGGATATGAGCAATGCGACGATTGATACCCGCCTGATGTGCCGCCCAAAGGGTGAAGCCGTCGTGGTAAGCCCGGTGGGCATGTATCGCCTCATAGGGACCATGCTGAGCAATTACGGCTCGAAGGCTTGACATATATGCGGGCAGCCCTTGTTTTTTCATCAACTTAAAGTAAAAGACTTTTCCTCCACGATTGGTTACCTCAGCGGAGTATTCCCCTTCAATAAATGCGACAAAATCAAACTGCACCCGAGAAGTGTCGAGATTACGATAAATGCTCATCAGCATCGTTGAGATGCCTCCAAATCCCATAGAGGGCACAACTTGCAACACGCGTTTTACCTTATCACTCATTTGCATTTCCTATTCTTCCGACTCACAATACCGTCATCTAACTTCATTCCATAACTAGATAAAAACATTTGGCGCTCGTTCACAATTGTAAATCCCAGCCTTTGGAATGCATCACAAATGGTCACAAATGGGACACGCGGTTTTCCAGCGTCACGCAACACAGCGTCAGCCCACTCTTGAGCATCATTCAGAGACAAAAACTCCACTAATCCGAGTCCCATATCGACGGACTTCGGTATGCCTTGGGCTAAAACACATGGGGTTCCTGCCGCCTGGGCCTCGATTGCGGCCCCCCCTAAACCTTCAAACAGGGATGGCATGGCGTACACATCGAACATCCTATTTAATCGCGCGATGTCATCGCGAACTCCCAGGAAGTTGACAAATTCATCTATACCCGCATTCCTTGAAAGGGACTCTACACGCCGCCGGCGTTCTCCATCACCGACCAGAATCAGTCGCGCATCGACTCCACTCGCGCGTAATTTACCGAGAACTATCAGCAGGAATTCTTGATTTTTCATGAAAGAGAATCGACCGACATGCCCAAGGACAAGTGCGTCCCGCGGGATTGCAAGCTGTTTGCGCATCGCCAGATTATCATCTTCACAAAGGCAGGCATATGGCTCTAGATTGATAGCATTAGGAACAATTGTTACTCTGCCCTGGCGTACTACGCGATTCCCAAACACGAACTTTGCCGCATCTTCACTGATAGCGAGAAGGCTTGTTGCATTGGCACGGATCAATGCACGTCCCAAGGCAACAATCATGCGCTTAATCGGCCGGCGTGACTCAAAAGTTGATGTCGTGCGGGCGTGGGCCACGCGATACTTGACTCCTGCTAAGCGTGCCGCAAGCAGTGCCAAACCGGCATGGTATGAGGTGTGCGCATGCACTGCTCGGAAAGGCCCTTCTCGCCTTAACATTCTTAGGATATCAATAAAATGCACAAGAACTCCCTGTGCTCGAGGATCGCTAATGGTGTATTTTAACCCTCCCATTGATTTAATGGCCTCATCGTAGCTATGTTCCCCAGGCTGATGTACAAGAAAATCGAATTGCAGGCGATTGCGATCGATTTCGCGATAGAGCTCAACAATCCGAGTTTCAGCTCCACCACGGTTAAGACTTGCCAACACGTGAAGTACATGTTCCATTGATTAGCCTTCCAGAGTTTAGCTTACTCTTTTAGTTTTCGGAGTCGGAATGCAGCGCATTCATCTTTATGATTCTTGCAGGCACGCCTACTGCGACAGCGTGTGCGGGAATCGAGTGCAACACCACCGCATTTGCTCCGACTTTAGCATAATCTCCAATCGTCACCGGACCAAGTATCACCGCACCTGCGCCAATAAACACATGTTTACCTATCACAGGAATGCCGTTCAACTCCTCCGATTTGCCATTCCCTCCGATGGTAACATTCTGATATATGACAGTACCCGAACCAATAATAGCTTTCGAATGAATGACAACGCCTAATCCGCTATGGGCAAACTCAACCCCCCTATCGATCTCAGCGGTAAAGGGGAGATCGCACGAGAAAACAATCCGGATACATCGCTTTATGATTTTCGGCAACACAGGAATCTTTGCCAGATATAGGCGTCGTGATAATTGATACCATTTGCAGACTGTACGCATTATGTATTTTCTCCATGTTTGCAGGACAAATTATTTATTTCGAATATTTTGCCGCTTTTTAACCTCGCGATGCCTAATTCAGGAGATCGTTCCCGAGGAATATTTCACCGAATTTGCGCCGTTAATATTCGGTGATTATTTGAAATTTGAATTTTCTTCAGAGTATATACTCTATTGTGTCATCGCGAAACAAACCATCACACGTAATAGAAAGGCAACATCGCGCACCGGTCATTAAATTTCGGCGTTAGACATCATATTACGCATTCGGTAAACCCTGAACAGAGCCCACTTTGATTCAGCCGTGAATCCTTGCGAAATTTCTATAAAACTTTGCACCCCTTGTACCACTCCACAAACTTCGGAATCCCGACGCTGATCGGCGTAGTGGGCTCATAGCCGCATTTCTGCTGAATTCGCCTAATATCCGCATAGGTCGCAGGGACATCTCCAGGCTGAAGCGGCAGGAATTCCATCTTCGGGGTGACCCCCAATGCATCTCCAAGAATACCGATCATGTCGAGCAGGGCTTCGGAACGATTATTGCCAATATTGAATATTTCGTAGGGGGCTAACTTGTCGGAAAACAACGAACCGATGACACCTTGAATGATGTCATCTACATAGGTGAAATCACGACGCATCTGACCATTGTTGAATACCTTGATAGGCTTTCCAGCTAGCATAGCTTCGGCAAATAACCACATAGCCATGTCCGGGCGACCCCAAGGTCCGTAGACTGTGAAAAATCGCAGGCCGACGGTCTGCATGCCATAAAGGTGTGTGTATGTGTGAGCATTCAATTCATTTGCCTTCTTTGTGGCAGCATAGAGACTAACTGGGGTATCTACTGAGTCAGTCTCACTAAAGGGAAGTTTCGTGTTACCGCCATAGACGCTTGAGCTTGAGGCGTATACAAGACGTGGCGTCTTGGCATGCCGACATGACTCCAGAATACTCAAAAACCCTTCGGAATTAGCCCTTTGGTAGGCAAAAGGATGCGTGATTGAATATCGAACACCTGCTTGGGCCGCCAGGTGACAGACTCGATCGAACTTATGGGCCTGAAATAGGGATGTCATGAGTTTGTAGTCGCAAATATCCGCTTCTACACCTGTGTAGCCCTGCCGCTTTTCAAGAATCGCATGCCGGTCCCGCTTTAGTTTTACGGAATAGTAATGATTGAAGTTATCAACCCCAACAACCGTATGTCCAAGATCGAGAAGTTTGTTGCTTAAATGTGAGCCGATGAAGCCAGCAGCGCCTGTAACGAGGATATGCATGTGGACCCTTAAAAGAGTTTCGAGTTTAAAGTTCAGAGACTAATGTTGAAGCCTGAGAGTCAGGAGTCATGGAAGGACCTACAGTCGCCCATCAACGAGATCTTTTGCCAATACCGATTTAATATCAAAGATCACTACGTTCTTCTTGGTGAATTTAGAATAATCAATATCACTAAATTTATCGTGGGAAACAGCCAGAACAACTGCGTCAATATCGGCCTCAGATCCACCATTTGGGCGAGAACTAAGGTCGACGTCATACTCATGGCGGACCTCACCGGCATCGGCCCATGGATCATGGATTATAACACTACACCCATAATCCTTGAGTTCACGAATAACCCCAATCACTTTTGAGTTGCGGATGTCAGGACAGTTTTCCTTGAAAGTAATCCCCAACACCAAAACATTGGCTCCTTGCACCTTGTGGCCTTTTTGGATCATGAGTTTGACAACTCGATTGGCAACATAAGCGGGCATATTATCGTTGAGTCGCCTTCCCGCCAGAATGATCTCAGGGTGATATCCAACTGACTCCGCTTTATGGGTAAGATAATAGGGGTCCACACCGATACAGTGGCCCCCCACGAGTCCCGGCCTGAACGGCAAAAAGTTCCATTTGGTCCCGGCGGCTTCCAATACATCCAGAGTGTCAATCCCCATGCGGGCAAAGATCAGCGCCAACTCATTTACAAACGCAATATTGATATCACGCTGGGAGTTTTCAATGACCTTTGCCGCCTCTGCCACCTTAATGCTGGGTGCCAGATGTGTCCCTGCGGTGATGATGGAGCGATAGAGCTCGTCCACGGCCTTCGCCACTTCTGGAGTTGAGCCTGCGGTAATTTTCTTGATCTTGGTAACGGTATGCACTTTGTCGCCGGGATTGATACGTTCGGGGCTATAGCCGCAAAAGAAGTCTTTGTTGAATTTGAGGCCACTAAATTTCTCAAGAACTGGGACGCAGTCCTCTTCAGTGCAACCAGGATAGACCGTGCTTTCGTAGATGACCACCGCACCGGGCTTGAGGGCTTTGCCAACTGTCTCACTAGCCTTGATGAGAGGTGTAAGATCGGGACGGTTATAGGCGTCTATCGGGGTAGGAACCGTAACGATGAAATAATCGCTTTGCTTAATGTCTTCAATGCTGCTAGAGAAAGTGAGATGGCTGGAATCCTTGAGATCGGCAGCACTAACCTCAAGGGTACGGTCATGGCCGGCGCGGAGTTCGTCCAGTCGTTTGGCGTTGATGTCAAAGCCGACGACGGGAAACTTCTTTCCGAATTCGACGGCCAAGGGAAGCCCGACATAGCCGAGCCCGATTATAGTTATTTTTGGGTTTTTCATAAAGTTTGGTGGGGTTTACAGGCGTGCTTCTTTACATTTTAAATTACTCATCTTCTTGTTCGGCTACTTACTTATTCTCATTCTTCGAGCTCGCGACCAAATGGACTCTTCCATCTCAAGGTGGCGTTCAACATCCTTTATGGACACGGCTCACACAAGGTTCGCCCTCCAGGTGGTTCCCGCCCCTCTGCTCCCTTTGGCTGCATCGCTTTTGCCTGTTAGTTACAACGTGCGATCAGGTCGCGAAGGGACTTCTCGTGTGCTTCTACCCGCTCACAAAGGCGGAACTGGACAGCGGCACGATCCAGATTATGACGAGGATGGCGGGTCTTGAAATAGACGTTACCAGCCAGATGATCCTGAAGAAACCTGAGCCCCAATTCGAATGTAATCAACCGGATAGAGTCATAGAGGTAATATCGATCCTCCCCGGTCATGAAATCCGCCGCTTGGCCGATATAGCCCGCCGTAAACGCCTGACAAAGCTCGAGACTGAATTCAACGGCCTCAAGGTCGGGAGCATCCTCTCCCGCAGGGTTGCAGAGCGAACGGACAGCATCCCCATAATCCCATTGGATCAGGCCTGAACCAACCGTGTCGAGATCGATGATGCTAGTCCCTCGCCCGGTGATGTTGTCCATCAGAATATTGTTGATCTTGGGGTCACCGTGCATGATCCGTACACGCAAGTCTCCACGCCCACGCGCGGCATCTAAAATCCCGCATAATTCCCGGCGAGCACTTACAAAACGACAGAGATCAGCCGTCAGATTATCGTTATTAACACACTCTCGTGCAGCCGCCGAATCTAGCGTGCGGTCATAGGCGGCCAGATACCCCGGAGTATGATGAAAACCAGGAATTGTGACTTCCAAACTTTCCGGGGCCAAATCCATGACCAGTCTGTGAAACTGACCCAAAACTGTGCCAGCCTCACACGCATGCTCAACCCCTTGGGCTTGATCGTAAGCCACAGCGGAGTCAATCAGGGTAATGGCACGCCAATATTCGCCAGAGTCATCAAGATGAAAATCCGCACCCGTCTTTGCCGGAATCAGCCGCGGCAGTTGCCAGATCCGGTCGGCGGTATTCCGCTCTTTTTCAAGCCGGTGATGAACATGCTCGGTCACCAACCTGAGATTTTTCACCAGCGCTTCAGGTTTGCGAAAGACCTTTTTGTTGACACGCTGGATGATACAACGGGTTTCTGAATAGCTCGTGCGATAGATCGCCAGAAAGGTATCATTGATGTTACCCGATCCGACGGGAAACATTCCGACGGGAGTGCCAGGCGCATCAAAGTGCAGGGCGACCTGTTCAGTGAGACGTGCGTCTCGACTTTTATATTTAAGTTGAATGTTGCGAAACATAGTACCTCATCAACTTCGCGGGATCAGGGTCACCCATCAAAGAGTAGGTGTCAACAGACAATATTCCACCGCCCCGCCGTGAGGCGGATTTCTTTTTTCTTTTCATGTCTTTGCTCCGTATACCCCGTTAGTCTAGAAACAAGCGC
>Ga0194054_10000571_pt1 | contig 18343 bp, 12 predicted proteins | sample SepL2210m_MetaG_FD_163628 | JGI IMG/M metagenome (GOLD analysis project Ga0194054, IMG submission 163628) | Anoxic zone freshwater microbial communities from boreal shield lake in IISD Experimental Lakes Area, Ontario, Canada - Sep2016-L227-10m | ecosystem: Environmental > Aquatic > Freshwater... | reverse complement strand
CGGAATGGCTCCCGTCCGGCATATCGGCCGCTACGGCGATAGCGCCCCCCAAAAGCTCGGCGGCCTCAGCCTGATCGAAGGCCCGGGCAATGACGGGGTTTCCTGCACGGCGCTCGCCGCCGCCGGCGCCCATGTGATCCTCTTCACTACGGGGCGGGGCACGCCGCTCGGGGTGCCGGTGCCGACTCTCAAGGTTTCCACCAACTCCGACTTGGCGCGGCGCAAGCCGAAGTGGATCGACTTTGATGCCGGGACGCTTCTCGATCCGGATGGCAGCGACCCTGCGGAGGATTTGATGAAACTCGTTCTCGCCGTCGCTTCCGGGCGGCCGGCCCGCAATGAAATCAACGGCTTCCGAGAAATCGCGATCTGGAAGCAAGGCGTCACACTTTAAAAACCACCATGCAACATATCAACAACGCACTACTTCAATCGGGCGGGGTATCCCGTGACCTGCATCCCGGGACGCTGCCCGCACGCCGTGAAACCATCCTGCAATTCGGGGAGGGAGGATTCCTGAGAGGATTTTTCGACTGGATGATCCACCGCTTGCAGCAGCAGGGGCTTTACGAGGGAAGCATCGTCGTGGCGCAGCCGATAGCCCGGGGAATGGTCGCGGAACTGCAGAAGCAGGACGGGCTCTACACCGTGATCCTGCGCGGAATCGACGAGGGCCGCACGGTGGAAGAACGCACGCTCGTCTCCTCGGTCTCCCGCGGAATTGACCCATTCACTGCCCATGACGAATGGCTCCGCTGCGCCACCAATCCAGACATTCGCTTCATCGTTTCCAACACGACCGAGTCCGGGATCGCCTGCAGTCCCGACGACCGCTTGGAAGACACTCCGGCGGTATCGTTTCCCGCCAAGCTCACGCGATTCCTCTATGAACGGTTCATGACTTTTAGTCCCGGCGCTGGAAAGGGGGTTGTCCTGCTGCCCTGCGAGCTGATCGAGAGCAACGGGACGAAGCTCAAGAAATGCGTTCTCGAAACGGCCGCCAGGTGGCAGTTGGAAGCCGGATTCGTCCGTTGGCTTGAGGAGGAGAACATCTTTTGCAACACCCTGGTTGACCGGATCGTGACCGGTTTCCCCGGCGCGGAAGCGGCAGCGCTTTGGGAGCAGTTGGGCTATGAGGACCAGTTGCTCGATGCGGGAGAGTGGTTTCACAACTGGGTGATCGAAGGCCCGGCGTGGATCGGACGGGAGCTTCCATTCGAGGCCGCCGGCCTCAACGTGGTCTTTACTCAAGACTACCTGCCCTACCGCAACCGCAAGGTCCAGATTCTGAACGGCGCGCATTCCGCCTTGGTCTGCCGTGCCCGACCGATGGGAATCGAAACCGTGAGGGGGTGCATGGAACATCCGGATGTCGGCCCTTGGCTGGAACGGCTGCTTTTCGAGGAAATAGCGCCAACGCTCGAGGGTTGCGTCGAGAACCCCGCCGGGTTTGCCAAAGACGTGCTGGATCGCTTCCGTAACCCTGCGATCGAACACAGGCTCAGCTCGATTGCCTTGAACCACGCGGACAAGGTGCAGGTCCGTCTTGTGCCGACCGCGCACCAATTTGAGGAGACATTTGGAAAGAAGCCGCCGATCTTGAGCCAGCTCGTCGCACCCTACCTGAATTAAGCCAACTCACACTTTCTTGCATGAGCCTCTTTGATATCCAAGTCAACGGGTTTGCCGGGGTGGATTTCCAGCAACCTGACCTCACTGCGGCAGAAATGCGCCGCGCGGTGGACGGGCTGGCCGCACACGAGACCAGCCGGATATTCACCACCCTCATCACCGCCCCCATCTCATCGCTGAGCGCCAAATTCGAAAACCTCGAACGTATCCGCGCGGAGGATCCCGTCGTGGCAGCCGCGGTCTGCGGCTACCATCTGGAAGGTCCGTGGCTTTTGCCGGAACCGGGCTATTGCGGCGCCCACGACCCGCGGTGCATGGGAGCGCCCGATGAGCGGGACTTCGACCGGCTGCAAGCAGCCGCAGGAGGAAATATCCGTCTCGTGACCCTCGCTCCCGAGTGGCCGGGCAGCGCGGAGTTCATCCGCCATCTTCGCGGCCAGAACGTCCACGTTTCGCTCGGCCACACGAATGCCTCCCTGGGCGAGATCGAAACGGCCATCGATGCGGGAGCCCGGTTCTGCACTCACCTCGGCAATGGTGTTCCGGCGGAGATGCCCCGGCACGACAACGTGACCCAGAGGTTGCTGTCTTTCGACGAGCTGACCGCATTTTTCATCCCCGACGGAATCCACCTGCCGCCATTCGTTCTGAAAAACTTCTTCCGTGCCAAGCCCAGAGGCAAGTCGCTGTTCACGACAGACTGCATGGCTGCGGCTGGCGCACCATCGGGAATCTACCGCATCGCTCACCATGAACTTGTGGTTGGCGAGGACAGGGTGGTTCGTGCCTCTGGCACATCGGGTTTCGCGGGATCCGCGCTGTCCCCTGACGAGGGAGTCAGGAATATCCGCCGCTGGCTGGGACTGGATGAAGACGAGGCGCGACGCCTGTTCTCGACCTCCATTGCCGATGCCTTTGGCCTTCCGGCCTTAAAATGACGATGAAAAACATTCCGCCTGTTAGCTTCAGCGAAACCGGGGATTTATTGCGTTGGATGATCGATGGATTGGATTTTGTCGAGTGGCCCGCTTCGCGCGCCAATGCCCCGGTCGATTTTGGAGGCATCATGATTTGGGTGAAAACCGATCATCGCAGCAGGCCCTCGAAGTTTCTTTCCTGGCGTGAAGACTCCAGTGAGCCCGCTGAAAAGTGCGGCGAACGCTCTTGGAAGCGACGTGGACTGGACTGGGAGCTGGCGCTCGATTGGTCGACGGCTGACGAGGGGTGCACACTCGCTGTCGATCTGTCGCTGTGCGGCTTTTCGCCGGAGCGGCTTTACCAGATCGAATATCTCTTGTGGATTCCCCGGCGCGAAAACGAGTGGCCAGAGGTGCGGGGGCAAATCAGCGGGGCGACGCAGGCTCATCTCCTGAAGAATTACGGAACGATTGCCGAGCAGTTTTTTGATTCAGGAAGTGCGGTCGAGGCCGTGTGGCCGGATGGCGGGTTCATGCGCCTTTCAAGCAGCGACCCGATGAGCCAGCCGCATTACTACCACCGTGGGCGGCTTCTCAAGATCGGCTCGACCTCGGGGGTGACGCCTGGCGGGGAGGCTCCTCTGCGCGTAAAGTTCGTCGCGGAAGCCGGGATATCCGAGCCCCGGAAAATATCGGTCGGGGAGCGCCGTTTGCCTCTGGCCGAAGTGCCGCAGCTTCCGAACGCAAAAGGCTTCGAATCGGGATTGATGCTTCACCTGCAATATATCGGGGGAAGCCGAGCGCTGCTCGATCAGTGGTGTGCGGTTGCCAGGGGGCTCGGGTATGATTTTATCCTGATCGAGATGAACCGCTCGCTGGCCTGCCACCCGTCCTGCCCGGAATGGTCGTGGTCGTGGGACGATCTTCAGGCTTTTGCGGATGCCGCCGCCGCCAACGGCATGCGAATCTTTCCCGGCTACAATTTGCTGGGGCATCAAAATGAGACCGGATTGCTCGAGTGGCACCCGGATTGGCGCGAGACGCACCACGACTGCCTCTGCCCATCGCATCCCGAGGTCATCGCTTTTGCTTCCGGCCTGATCAGCCGGCTCGCGTCCGTGTGCCATGCGCCCATGGTTTTCGTGGGCGGAGACGAGGTGAAGTTTCCCTCCGACAGCCGCCCTGCTTCCGAATGTCCCCGCTGCGGCAAGTCTCCCAACATGGATGCCATCGTGCGATATTGGAACGAGTTGGCTCAGCGGGCCGAGGCGGGCACCCGGTTGGTGCTCTGGGCCGATATGTTCCTGCCTCATGGGGAATTTCCCTCTCCGCTCACGGCCAACAACACCGATGGGCGGGCGCTGGAGTATTTGGAAGCACTGGACAAGCGGATCATCCTGGCAAACTGGCAATACAAAGTCGTCGAGACGAAAGGCTCTGTGGAATTTCTGCGCAAATTCGGCCATGAGGTCGTATTAGCAGCGGGGCAATACCACTTGGAAAACCCATTCCTCCATGCCGCTACGACCCGGAAACTAGGATTGCCGTTTCAACTCCAAACCACCTGGGCTTCTCCGTGGCCGGATGACATCCCCCTGGAAAGCGTGGCAGCAGGGGCGCTTGCGCATGGTTCGACGGAGTGGGGACCGGACGTGGAAAAACAGTGCATGAAACTCGCTCAATCTCTGGTCCGTGCCCTCCCCGTTCGAGGGTGAGATGGCCCACAAACGGCGGGTTGGCGTTTCAAGCGCAACGTCAACCAATCGAGCGCGTTGCCTCAAGTCAAAATGACACCGGGGCATCAAAAAAACAGGGATACGTTGACTCATAACTGATGACACTCTGGAGGGCTGGGGTTTCGCGTGAAAACGGCCCTCTGGAAGGAGCCCGGAGGGCGACTGGAAGAGGGCCGTTTTCACGCTCGCGATTTTCGTCCCCATGCCACTCATGCTGCGGCTTTCAGCCGGCTCCGGACTGACGGGCTCAACACCCGGCGCAGTTTCCTTTCGATGCTCCGCTTCAACTCGAAGGGATTGAGCGTGGCCTTGAGTTCTTCCATTCGTGCGATCTCTCCCGCATCGGCCTGCGAGCAGGCTTTGAGCCGATCGAAGGGCGTCAGGGGTTTATCGTATACACGCTTCTTGCGGCTCCCCACCACCTCGGTCCTCTGATGCTTCATCGCCGGGCAGAAGAAGTTGCGGAACTGGCTCCACTCTTTGGCGTAGAGCGCGTCCAGAAGTTCGGCCTGCTCCGGCTCACCCAGCCGCCCGTAGCCCACCAGTTGCCTCACGTGGGTCCAGTTCTTCTGCTCCACCCGCGCATTGTCGTTCTTGTGGTAGGGCCGCGATCGGGTGAACTCCACCGGCACCGGTCGGCCTTCGAAATAGTCCTTCATGTGCCAGTTCAGGAACTCCCCACCGTTGCCGCTGTCGAAGCCCAGGATCGCGAACGGCAGGGCCACCTCGACCTGTGCCACCCGCTCTCGAACCCCGTGTTGGCCTTTGTTCCAGACCGCACGGGTCTCCGTCCACTGCGTGTGTACGTCGGTCATGGTCAGGCTCCAGCAAAAGTCTCCGGACATCGATTCCCCGCAGTGGGCCACAGTGTCCGCTTCGATCCAGCCTGGTCCTGCCACGTCCCAATGCTCGGTGCGCACGGGCACCATCTTGCGCAGCAGTGTCCCAGGACGGGTGCCGCACCGCCGACGGCTCCCCAACGCCACCCGACAAGGTGCCAAGAGCCGGTCCATCGTCGCCGCGCTCGGGGAGAGCACCCGCCCGCGAATCCCCGCCTCCAGCCTGCCTCGCTCGGCTTCGTAGTGCGGCAGCCAAAGCCCCACCAACGCTTTGAGCCGCTTCCCGCACGGCTGCTCGGATGCCATCCAAATCACCTTCAATACCTGCCTCTCCGCATCCCCATAGCGACGCCTCGGACCTCCCCTGCGAGCCTGCTCCGCCCAGGCGACTGGCAGCTTTCCTCCCAACACCTTGATCGCGTGCTTGCGCCCGTAGCCGCACATCTCACACACCTCGTCGATCAGCTTGCCTCGACCCAACCGCCCCCGCCGCTTATAGCGTTCCCGCATCTTCAGCAGCATTTCCCGCGTCGTGTTCTGGCTCATTTGTGATGACATTCCCCCCGGTGTCATCAGTTATGAGGCAACGTATCAATACTGCCGCCCCGTTCATGACTCCTCTGGTGTCATTTTATTTGAGTCAATTCGTCGAGTGAATTTAAGTGAAATTATTCTTGAGCGGAATCGATTTGCGAGTAGTGTGAATGTTACCTATGAAGAACGTTTGCTTTGCCGTTGTTGCCATGGCCTGCCTTTTTCCGCTGCAACGGCTCCATGCGAAGTCCGTGACAAAGGGCGAGGCGACCCCGGAAAGTAGAAAATTCGAGATGGTGAAGGATGGGATGCCGATGGCGACGATCATTCTTCCTGAGGAAACCGAATTCGACCGGCAACTTCGATCACCAGCAGGAGTTCGATGTCACCTCCTATGTCAAGCCGGGACAAAAGAACACGATCGCGTTTCGGATCGTCAAATCATTCGACCATGCCCGGACATATGATCGGGTCTTCTTGCTCGCCACCCCCCCTCCGAATGCCGTGAAGAACTGAGCAGAGCGATAAAATGAGAGTGCGCAAAGCAAAAGTGACACTGAGCCAGAAGCCAACGAGCATCGTCGAGCGTGGCGGGATGACGTTTTTCTGGATTCTGAACGACGCCTGCGATCGTGCTTTGTTGTCCGCCCAGCTGCGCGAGTTCCAGAAAACCGGGGTGGAGGCACTGGTGTTGCATCCGCGCGGGGGATTGCTGCTGCCTTACGGGAGCGCCGATTGGTTTGAACTCATCCAGTGGCTGGCCGGCGAGTGCCTGAGCCATAGCATCGAGCCGATCCTCTACGACGAAGACCCTTATCCCAGCGGGAATGCCGGCGGACGCCTGATCGCGGATTTTCCTGAGCTTGCCGGAGCAGCCATAGAGCGTTTCACTCCGTCCGATCCTCTCGCCGAGGGCGCGCTGTTTATCTTTCCCCGGGGGCGGCTATGCTGGGCGGGAATTGTTTTTCCAACGAACCCGAAGCGAACGCCGATCAACCTGACCTCCAGCGTGGGGATGATCCGGAGGCATTGGGAAAAGGCCGAGTGGAACAGCAAATGGTATTATCCCGCCACGCCAATCTACTCGTGCCCGCGAGCGTTTGCGCTCCATGCCGAATTCGCCCTCCGCTGTCCGCTCGTGCCCGCAGGCGGGAAGATCGTCGCGTTTGTCGCCCGGACGATTACCAATGGAGGTGAGTGGGGTGGCTTGGTGGATACGCTGAATCCCGAGGCGACGCAGCGATATTTGCAGTCCACTCACGACCGGTATGCCCATTATCTCAAGGGGATGCTGGGAAAGAGCGTTCGGGCGATCTTCACCGATGAAGCCAAACCACACGCGACCTATTCCTGGACACCCGGGATCTTCGAATCGTTTCAGTCGCGCTACGGCTATGATTTGCGGCCCCAGCTCGAACACCTTTTCTCTCCCCGCGAATCGCGCCCGAGTGACACCCCGGCGAACCTGCGTTTCATGCAGGGGCAATCTCCCGAGGGGATGCGCGTGCGGCTGGACTATCGGGAATGGATCGCGGAGCGGTTTGATGAGGTTTGGTTGAAGCCGGTGGCGGAATGGTCTTCCAAACATGGGTTGGCATTGATCGGACATCTGAGCCCTGAGGAAGATCCTGTGAGCCAATCGGCATCGATCGGGAACCTGTTTCCTCTGCAGAAGCGGCTTGCTCTCCCTGGGTTTGACTTGATCATTCCAGCTGTCGGCGACAAGGATCATCCTCTGCTGAATGTCGCTTCCGTCTTGTCGATCTCCGCCGCCCAGCAGAACCGGCAGGACGGGGTCTGCTGCGAATCGCTGGGGGCCTTCGGATTGAGTGTTCCCCTGCGCAAGGTCGCGAGTGTCTTGGCTTGGCAGGTTTTGCATGGGGTGAGCCTTGCTGTTTTGCACGGGGTCTTCAGCTCCAATATGGGGCTGCGGCGGTATGAGGCCCCTCCTGATTATGGTCCGACCTCGGATCTTTGGGAGCCGATCATGCGAATTCGCCGGGTCTTGGAACCATTCTTCTCAGCCACTCTCGGGGCGAAGCAGGACGCCCCGGTGGCGATCTTGTGGCCGATCCGGTCGTTTCAGGCATTGGGGCTGGCCTGGCAGCCAGAGAATTCCGGGCTCCGAAAGGATTTGGTGGATCTGCTCAACTGTTGCCTGAGGAATCAGATAGGCGTTCACCTCATCGACGAGGAGGGTCTCACGGAGGGGGCGGTCGAGGGGGATCGTCTTGTTGTCGGCAAGGCTGCTTACCAGTGGGTCCTCATTCCTTCGGCTACAGTCATTGGTGAGGCGGCTTTCAAGAGGCTGAATGCTATAAGAAAAGCCGGCGTGCGGGTGCTGGGAGTCGGAGCTCCTCTGGAGTGGGTCCGGCCAGATAACGCGCAGCTTCGTCGGGCAGGAAAATGCGAATGGCCGCAGCATGCCGCGAGCGAATTCTTAACTAAGGTCGTCGGACTCCTTCCTCGACTGGTGGACATTCGGGGAGAGGGGAGTGAGGAGTTTCACACCACGGTTTGGCAGAGCGGGCGAGGCAGAGAGCTGCTGGTCATGAATTTTGGATCGAAGCGCCGTGCCATCACCCTCGCCCGGCACGGCATGGAATTTTCTCCTGGTGAACTCGTCTGGTTCCAGGAAATCAACGGCTCGTGGGCGGTGCATGCGAGGTTCGCCCCGGGCGATTATCGCGGGACAACCCGGCGGGAAGTGGTGGCGCGGTTCGGTGAGTGGCGGATTCACTTGCCCGGCTGGAAAACGAACCGTTCTTCCCAGCCTCTTGCCGCTTACCAACTCGTAGCGGGCGGGGCATCGGAGTTCGTCCATACCATTGTGACGAGGGAAATGAACGTTGCCGGAAAGCAGGTTGCGGAGTCGATCACCTACGGCGTGGATGTGACGTTTCCCCGAGGGTTCAAGCGGGCAATCCTTTGCGTGGAACCCACGCTCATGCGCGGGAAGTTCACCTTGAAAATCGGGAAGATGAAGTGGGAATTTGCTGTGCACGATACCGAATCAACAATACAGCAGATTGATATCTCCGCAGCCGTAAAACCCGGACGATTGGCCATGGCATTTGTCCTTCATCAACCCGAAGCGCCGGATGGAATCAAAAGCAATCCTCGGATCCAGCTGGAGATTTGATGGCGAAACCGGTGTAGAGGATCTCTAGCCAAGAACCGCACGGAATGGCGATGCGGGAAGTCCGGCACCATTGTAGAGGTTGCAGTCGGGATTTTCCTTCCATCCGTACCGCAACTCGAAGGGGGCCTCGGCACCCGGGCATGGGATCACGACGGATGTCCCGTCAATGACCGCAGTGCAGTCGATAACGGACTGCCCTTTTGCGAGGATAGAAAACCCGCGGGGGGGCTCGCCTCTGGCGGTGCAGAGCCCGTGCGCATGGGAAAAGGAGATCCGGATATCGCCGTCGGCATTCCGTGACACTGTTTCATAAGCTGGTCCGGAATATTCGACCTGTTCGCCATAGTGCTGATGCCGGGCGATGAGGGCGAGGCGTTCGCCGACGTCCTGCTTGTTGAGCGGGTGGATATCCTCGGGGGTCCCGAGATCGATAGCCACGGCCATTCCGGTATTAGGGAGTTCGAGCGCCTTTGCCTGCGCTTCTCTGAGCTCAGCCCAGGACGAGCAGGTATCGGTATCCATATTTGCCACATAGTTGGCGAGCTGGACGAAATAGAATGAGAAGTTGGCCTGCCAGCTTTCCCGCCAGCTGGCGATCAGCAGCTTGAATGCGGCCTCATACTCATCTGACCGGGCGGCGTTGCTTTCGCCCTGATACCAGATTGCTCCCTTGATCGCGAAAGGGGTGATCGGGGCAATCATGTTGTTGTAGAGAATTGCGCGGGTATTGGGGTTTCCTGCTCCGGGGGGCAGGCCTGGCATGAACCTGTGGGTAGATGGCCCGAAATTGTGCTCGACGAAATACTTCCAATCCCCAGCGAGGGGCAGGCTGGCTCCTTCGGCGCCAGCACATGTGATTTTCATCTCCTCTTTTCTGCCTGTAAAGCCGCCGGCATAAACGTGGCTATAGATCCTGACCGCGATGGTGTTTTTCCCCGCTCTCACCAGATGCGCAGGAATCCGATACTCGCGCGGGATGCTCCAGGCTGCCTCGTTGTCGTCAATGCTCATCGCCCCGACCTGGGTGTTATTGAACCATGTGGTGTCGGATTTATCGCAGGGTCCCAGCGAGAGAATGCAGTCTTTTCCTTCCCAGCAGCCCGGGATTGTGACCTCCTTGCGGAACCAAAGGACCCCGCAGAAATTCAAGCCTCTTGCCTGCCAGCGCCCGGGGACCTCCATGGTCTCCCACTGCGCATCATCAAAGTCCGTCGCGGCCCATCCCCTGCCGAATCCGCTGTCGCCGGGATCTTGAATCTTCTGCTCCTCAATCCATTCTTGAAGCGTCTGCTGGTGGCTTTCCGGTGAGGTGGCCTCAGATTCCTCGAGCGCTTTTCGTAGGCGCGGCTCGCTCGCCAGTGCCGAGCGGCTCATCCACGCCTCAACCATGGTCCCGCCCCATGCCGACATGACAAGGCCCAATGGAATCCCGGCGTGCAAATGGAGGGATCGGCCGAAAAAGTAGCTGACCGCAGAAAAGTTCTCGACGCTCGCAGGGGAACAGATTTCCCAATGGCCAATGACGTCCTCGATCGGTCCAAGCTCGGCCTTCTGGGTGACTTGGAATAGCCGGATTTCCGGATAGTCAGCATTTCTGATCTCCTCCTCGGCCTGCGAGATGTTTTTCACGGGCCACTCCATGTTGGATTGTCCGGATCCAAGCCAGACATCGCCGAATAGGATATTATGGATGGTGACTTCCGATCTGCCGACAACGCGCATGGTCGTTGTCCCGACATGGCTCATGGATGGAAAAACGACCTGCCATTTCCCGTTTTCGCCCACTTGTGTTTCCGCGACATTCCCCAGCAGCTCGACCGTGACCTGGAGGCCCGGTTGATCCCATCCCCAGATTTTAATGGGGGCGTCCCGCTGGAGGACCATGTTATCGGAAATGATGGATGGTAGTTTCATGTTGCTGAACATTTTTCTGCGCGGACTGTAGTTTCGTCTTTGAGCAGGGTTTCTATGGAGATCGCCTGCCCCTCCGCAATCGAGCGGTTGCCTGCAATGCCGATGAGGATGGACATGGCCCCGGCGCGCGAAGTGGCCATATGGCCGAGCGGATCCGGTTGCGGGGCATCAAAGAGCATCCGGTGGAGGCGGGCGTCGCTTCCGCCATGGCCGCTGCTGTGGTCGGCAAGAACCTCGAAGGTCTCGATGGGCTGCTTCCAGTGGTGAATGGAGATGCGCTGCGGCCCCTTGTCCTTCACCACATCGGGACCGCTGTGCCACTCTGCGGCTTCGAGGCGGCCCTCGGTGCCATTGAAGGCGATGCGCCAGCCTTCATAGATGCAGTGGGCATTGAGCGAATACGACATCTGGGTGCCTCCGGAGTAGCGCACGGCCAGGGTCATCGTATCTTCGATGTCAATTTCTGGATCGAAGACGCAGCCGTCGCGGATGTAGCCGTCGAGGTGTTCCGTGTCCGCATAGAGCTCCTTGTTGTTGATCGGCATGCCAACAACGGTGGAGGCGTTGATGTCAAAGTAGAATTCGCAGGTTTTTGCGTGGTCGCAGCTTCGGCAGTTCTTTCCGCGCTCGTTCCGGTTGGGCCCGTAAAACTGAAGCGAGCCGTAGGCAAAGACCTCTTCGGGATCCTGGCCGAGCCACCAGTTGACGATATCAAAATGGTGAGTGCTTTTGTGGACAAGCAGACCGCCGGAGTTTTCCTTGCGCCGGTGCCAGCGCCGGAAGTAATCCGCCCCGTGGCTGCGGTCGAGCTGGTAGTGGAAATCCACCGAGAGCACCTTGCCGATCATCCCCTGAGCAAGCAGCTCACGGACTTTCGTCACATACGGAGAAAACCGGTAGTTGAACGTGACCGTCACCTTGCGTCCGGTCGCCTTCTCGGCCTCGAGGATCTCCCGGCATTTCGCGTTGTCGGTCGTCATTGGTTTTTCGCTGATGACATCGCAGCCGTAAGTGAAGGATCGGAGTATGAAATCGTGGTGCAAGGAATCCGGCGTGCAGACAATAACCACGTCGGGCTTGACTTCGCTCATCATCCTGTCGAAGTCGGCGAAGCTGGGGATATCGGTCTTCAAGAAGCGGTTGAGGTAGTCCATCCGTCCCTGGTTGATGTCGCACAGGCCGGCGAGGACGGCCTTGGCGGAGAAATTGTTGACGATCGGTTCGGCAAACATAGTCAGGCCGCGTCCGCCGCAGCCAACCAGCGCGTATCTTGTGGGAATGGACAAGGTCATTGGTGAGTTCTCAAGGGTTAAACTGACGCGCCTCGAGGACACGGAATTGGTAGAGGTCGTTAAGGTTGTCGGTATCGGGATTCACGGTCGAGAACCGTGGATCCGACGGGTTCAGGTAGCGCTCGATCAGCCGGGATCCGCGGAATTCGGCGAGCGGAACAAAATCGGCCTGCCCTGCGCGGAGCGCATCAGATTTCGGCAGGATCTGGACCCGCATGTGGACGCGGTAGGTGTTCGATTGAGTAGTGAGCTTCGGATAGAGCTCGGCGTACGGCTTCTCGCGGGAGTTGTCCCCGGTCAGGCGGTGGGTGGGCCAAAAATCGGTGGCGGATGTGCCGCTAGTGGTGGCGAGGGTTTGGCCGGTTGGCACGAGGAAGAGCGAACAGATTTCGGTGGCCAAATGGAAAATATCCCCGGCGGCAAAACGGGTCTCAAACTGAGACAAGGTTGCGTCAATGTTAATGGCGCTGCGCAGCGGCGACCAGCATGTGCCTCCTTTGTAGTTGGCGCTTTCATTATCAGGGACCGCAAAAAATTTCAGGGCCTCCAGCAGCGAATACCAGGAACTCGCGCGCCGGATATAAGAAAACGGAGCGATCGCGTAGTTCATGTTGATCTTGCCGTCCGTCGATGCCGGCCCGCTCATGGCATACGGCTCGACGACCGGCATGCGGAAGAGATCGAGGAGAAGGTGGTCCGGCGCCGTGGTGAATGGCGGCAGGGCTTTGGGACCAAGCCCGCCAAAGCTGCTGGTTCCAAAGCCCGGATGGCTATTCCCGGCGGAAGGATTCGGGCAGAAAAGGAGCGTCCGCCAGGGAATATTGGCCTTCACGCCGGTCGGCAGGGAGCCGAACATGGCGGCCGATGGAACCTGGCGCAGCGGGGAGAATAGCCCATTCGCCACGGTCCACAAACATCGGCCATAGGGCATTTCCGGGGATCCCCAGGGATCCAGGTATGCCAGACACCCCTCGTCAGGCATGTTCAGGAAAGGGCCATCGGAAAAGCCTCCCACCCCATTATCGAAGTCTCCGTTCCAGAATTTCCCGTTCAGGTCTTTTTGATTGCGGAGATCCGTGATCGTGGGAGGTATGTCGGGAGCATAATTGGGAAGGATGAGCTTTTGCGCTTGGCCCTGCCAAATGGTGCTCGTCCAATAGGTGAGGCCCTGGACATACCCTCCCACCGTCCCTCCGGGCCAGAGAAAAGGAGAGCTCGCACCGCCGCGGAAGCTGTGAGCAAAAGCTTTTGTCGCATCGGAGTAGTCCCTGTGCTTGGTGAAATCCGAGTAGGGAGAGGTTGCGCTTGTCGCCGCCATGAGGGCCAGCCGGGCATCGCCGTGGCTGAGCTCCACGCTTCGCAGCACATCCCCATCCAGAGGGCCATAAAAGTTGCAGCGAGCCCTCCACCAAGGCCGTGTCCCTCCGGCGTTGTCCCCGTATGTTATAAAAGCACCGGTAACCGGGTTTGTAATGATGTGAGGATTTACCGTGGGCAAAGCGAGACCGGGGACGCCCGGGAAATCAAATCGATACCTCTGGATCACGTTGCCCGCTACGCTAATGCTGACATCTACTGTCCCGCCGACGATGGAAAAGGTAGTGCCGCTTCCAACAGGGATGTCCTGGCTGAAATACGTCATCAAGTCCCCAATCTTACTGCCGCCGTAACTCGTCGGCCATAAAGCCCCTTCGTATCCTCCCGGACTTGCCGCGTCATAACAGCCGGAATTCAGCGGGCCGTAATTAATCGTTGCGCTGTTTCCTCCAGGGAAACTGCTCACGGCGGGTTGCCCGTCAACGGCAAACGTAACCGAATTGGAATTGTTAAAAACGACACCGGCTCCCTCCCATGGCATAAAGCCGCACATGGGGACGGTGGTCTTAAGAACGAGCTGGGCTTGAAGCATTCTTACGTTGGAGGCGCTCTCCACCAGTGCTGGATTTTGCAAATGCTGGACAAACCAGAGGCCGGCACCTTGAATGGCGGGGAAACGCCCACCGCCCCGGGTGGTTCCAATCTGAATGGGCACAACGAACCCGGCCCCCGCCATGGACGAATCACCTCCTATTAGGTTGCCTGCCCCAGTCAATTCAGGGGTATAGCTTTTGAACCCAGCGGCACGGCCCTGGTAAGTCTCGTTGAGGTTCGTGCATCGGATGTAATCAAAAATCTCCGTCAGGATCTGGTCGCGGTCGGCTCCGTATTTTGACGCGAAGTTCGAGCCTCCAAACCCTGGAACCGGAACGCTTGTCAGCCCTTGGAGGTAGGAGTAGAGGGCTTGATTGCGTGGAAATCCTGTGTAGTCCGCAGTCGGGCTCAAGGGGTTGCTCCGGACAAAGTGATACACCTTCCCCCCGATGGTTGAGGAGAAGGCGATCAGGTTGTCAAAGGGAGTGCGGTGCGTGGCATCGTTCGTGGCGGAAACCGGCCAGATCGTCACTCTGGGCTGGCCGAAGAGGTTGAGCTCTGGAGCCCGGCTGCTCGTGGTTAAGAAAAACTGCAGGCTTTCGATCTGGTCTGCCGTGGGAAGCGGGCGCAGGGTGGTCGGCGAGTTCTGGCTCTGGAAAAGCAGCTCATCAACGGTCGCGTAGGCGCGATCCTCCTTGTTGGTGAGGAGCGAGGTGCGGGTTGTCGTTGGTTTGATATCTTTTGTTCCGTCTTCGGACCCGCCCCATCGGTAGCGAGATGTGATGTCAAAATAGCTCGCGCTGCTCATCCCTCCCAGATTTCCGAGAATCGGGCGCAACGAAACCATGGCGGGGTGGCCGGGGTAGCGTTGGTATTCGTTCTGCGCCGGTTGGTTCAAGGCAAGGGCAGCTTCTATGCCGCCGCTCCTTGGAACATCAAAGCCCCGCGGCACATCCCAGTAAGAAGCGCTGGTCGTGGGGGAAGCGGTGTTCAGGTTCACCTTGCACGTTTCGTCGTCCGTCCAAAAGGCGATCCTCCCGATGATCGGGTTCGTCGCCTTGTTAATTCGTGCGTCGCCAAGCTGGCACAGCGAGCCATCCTCCAGCACATAGATCCAGCGCACGGGCATCGGAGCTGGGTTGGCATTTGTCGTTCCGGTCTGCACTGGCGCGTTGGTGATCAGAAACCCGTTGGTGTTGGTGATGCCGGTCGCCGTAGGGTTCAGCGCTGCCGCCGAGGGATTCACGATCGGGTAGTTCGTCAGGGCACCATTGACCACCGGATCGTTCATGTCGGTGAATTCGGATTTCCGAGAAAACCAATTGGTCGGCACATCGGCCGCCAGCGCAGCATCCGTTGTTTGCATGGTATCCGATGAGTAGAGCTTGTAGATGTTCCGGAGGGTGCCTGCCGGGGTGAACACCCGGATGGCACCCGGCTGGCTGGCCCAGGTATCGCGGCTGGCCAGGGCGGTCGTCGGCATTTGGTTGGTGGTGGTGGCATCGCGGATCTGGGCCTGGACGACATTCATGGCCATGTCGGAAAGCGATCGGACCTGGGCAACCTGGCGGTAGGCTGACGCGGATTTCAAGCTGCCGGTATTCCGCTCCATCAGGATGACCACCATCAGGGCGCAGAGTACCGTGACGAAGAGGACAATGATCAGGGCATAGCCGTGAGGACGGCGCGGAGGGTATTTCATGGGAATCATGGCTGGTGGAATCCGACCCGGGCGGTGACGGGATCGAGCACGATGGTGATAAAGTTATTCGTCGGGTTGGGGCTGACATCATGCGGATAGACGGTGAGGAACCAGTTGCTTGATGCGGTGAGGGAAGTTCGCCCGGATGGGCGGTTCGTGATCTGCTTGCAGACGATCCCTTGCTGGCCTTGGATTGCGTTCGTCGAGTTGGGCAGGCTCATCAGCGACGACCAGGTGGGATCCTCGGCAATGCTCATGCCGGCAGGGAAGCGCACCGGTTTGGTTGCGGGGTTGCTCGAGCCGTCGGGCTGGAGGAGATAGAGCTGGATGAGGTTGAACCGCTTGCCCCCGGAAGCGTCTGCGGTTTTGCAAAAGCTCACGATCACCGGAAGGTTGCGGGTGCCAGCCAACTGGCGTGCGAACTGGAGATTGTCCCCAATGAGGGCCGCCGTGCGGCTCAATTGATACGAGCGATTAAGGCCGGCAATCGGCGGCACCATGAGCACCATCAGGATGGACATCATGGCTATCACGACGAGCAATTCCAGAAGGCTGAAGCCGCCGGTGCGTCGTCCGTGGCCGGGGGGGATGGCTCGCCGAGCCGTCCGACTTCCTGGATTGCCCGCGCCTGTCGGCGCAGGGAAAAGTGGGGCACCTCGGCGATGCTCCCCTACCAACAGAACGCTGGTGCGTCGTCCGTGGCATCGCGGGTTGGGGGCATCTGTTTTCCTCGCTCCATGATTTTCACTGGCTGACATCAGGATCTTCATAGGTTGGCGTTCGCGGGCGGGAGAGCGACCTCGGCGCGGAAGATCTGAAAGTTCAGCAGAGGCGTGTGCTCGCTCAGGGCTTTCTCCAGCCTGATGACATCGTCCTCAAATTTCGCGGCTTCGGTAAAGAGGTCCGAGGGAAGCAGCGGGGGCGGGAACGACGCGTTTCCCAGGCGGGCAGCGCTCGCTCGTCAATGACGGCCATAACGATTTTCAGCGCTCGGGGGAGCTGGTTTGATGAAGTCCGGCTATTCCACAAATACGCCGTAGGGACCGACTGGGCTTGTCCGGGCAGGGCTTGCGGCACGGGCAGGATGGCCAGCGCAACCACGTTCTCCGCCAGCACCTGGCAGCCGGTCAGCGCGCCTACGTCGGTCTTGAACCAGTCGGTGCCGGAATAGGTCGTGTTGCCAACGAGGATCCCTCCCACATCGTGAATCGTGTATTGGTAAACTGTCATGTTCTCCCGCGGCTGGAGGTATTGGAACAGGCGGTAGCGGAAGCGTTGAGGCGTCAGATTTTGGATGGCTGACGGGCGATAGGGATCGTCGCCGTAGGCAAGGAAAAATCCCACGGCATTCAGCAGAGACGTTGCTGGCTGCAACAAGGCGGTATCGGCCACCCCCAGCGGAGCTTGAAAGAAGACCGCATGGGTGGAGCCGGCGCCAGTTTGGGAAAGTGACAAGTCGCTCTGGGGGCCGGAAAGAAAGTGCAAATCGGACTTGAGCTGGAATGCCGTGGGTGCAGTTGGGTCGTTGTATCCGAGGTAGGAGAGCAGCGTAGCCTGCCGCAACATCCGGGCCATCGTGTCAAATGCCGCGCGGGACGCCTCGAATGTCTCGAGCTTTCCGGTGGTCCGCGTGTAGGATCGCATGGTCATGCCGAGCAGGGAGGTTAACCCGACAAGCAGGAGGGCCAGGATCGCGGTGGAGACGAGGATCTCCATCAGGGTGAACGCGTGCTGACTGCGCAGCTTCCTCATCGTATGCTACGGCTGATTGTTGAAGAGCAGATAACAGAATGTTCGCTCGTTCACTCCGTGCTTGACCGTAATCGCGATGCGCCGGAGGTTCGGGCTCACTGAGTCCTTGACCCATGTGCTCGCCTCGTAGATCGCCAAGTTTTGCGCGACTTCATTGCCGGAGTTGTCGAACCAGTGGGTTGTCGGCGTGGCGCCGACGGAGATCGGGGTTTGGGAGAATTCCAACTGTGCCGCCAAGGCGTCTGCCGATTGCGTGGCGACGGCCATATCAAACGCGTTGCGAGCGGATTGCAAGGCCACCGGCAGCACGCCGAGAATCGCCGTCGTGGCAAACACGAAGATCCCCATGGCGATCACCACCTCAACCAGCGTAAACGCTCCGCGCCCCGCCCGAGGGGCCGGCCTCGCCCAATCTTTGGAGTCACTGAACATTCGTTTAATTTAAGCTTACTGCCGCTGCCCGTCAAGAGGTTTTTGAATGGTTTTTGAATGGCAAAGGCTATCTCATGAAAAACACCCTCGGAATCACCGCCAACAACGAATCTCGCGGTTGATAAATCGATTCTCTTGACCATGTTAAATTCAGTAAAAATAATTTGCATCTGTCGCGGCGCGCGATATTTCTCACAGGATGGCGAGATCGTCAAATCCTTCGACGAGAAAAACCCGCCTGCCCCAGTGCCCGTTCCGGATGGAATGGATGGCACGGTCTGGTGCCTGGACTGAGTCGGTTTCGCCGCCGGGCATCTCTCCTTTGACAACATTCCGAACGACATCGACTCCGCCCCAATCGGGCTGCTCCTGCCAAAAGCCCTTGTCGAAAAAGACGGGCTTTAGCGGGGGATGGCGCTAAGCGACGCCCCGAGCCGAAGCGAAGCGGAGACAGCCTGCCGCAAGGCAGCCCCGAAGGGGGGAGCGCAGCGAAGCAACGGGCAATATCCAACAGCCCAGGGTTGCAAAGCTACCCTGGGT
>Ga0194054_10000570_pt1 | contig 18366 bp, 16 predicted proteins | sample SepL2210m_MetaG_FD_163628 | JGI IMG/M metagenome (GOLD analysis project Ga0194054, IMG submission 163628) | Anoxic zone freshwater microbial communities from boreal shield lake in IISD Experimental Lakes Area, Ontario, Canada - Sep2016-L227-10m | ecosystem: Environmental > Aquatic > Freshwater... | reverse complement strand
TTGCAGCGGTTCAATCGCTGCAAGAGTGATTCAGTAATGTGCAGCCCGGCCGTCGGCGCTGCCACGGCCCCCGGTGTCCGTGCATAAACCGTTTGATAATACAGACGATCCCGAGCCAATGTCGCCCCATCGGGGACTTTGGCGCGCTTGATATACGGAGGCAGTGGTGGAATCCCCACTTCTTCAAGCACATCCAAAACAGGCCGGTCACACTGCAACGTGACCATAATCCCCACATCCCCGCTCCACTCCATGACGACAGCAGTAATCCGCCCCCCCGCCATAATGAGGCGCGTCCCGGCAACAGGGCGACGGGATGACCCGCATAGGGCATGCCACTGACCATTATTCATATCTTCAAGGAGAAGCAGTTCAACCCGTCCGCCCGTTGCCTCCTTATGCCCGTAAATCCTGGCAGGGATCACACGCGTATCATTCAGCACCAGGAGATCATCCGCCCTGAGAAACGAGGGTAGGTCACGAATCGTATGATGAAAGAGGGTTCCGGTGGTGCGGTCCACCACCATCATGCGGGCGGCTTCACGATCCAACCGTGGCTCCTGGGCAATCAATTCAGGCGGCAACTCGAAATCGAATTCAGAGGTCTTGAGGCTTTCATTCATCACTCTTTTCCCCATCGTTTCCATGGTTGACCAAACGACCGGTAATTGCGCAACACCGTCTTTACATAGGACCGGGTGGTTGGGTAACTGATCACGTTGGTGAATTCCTGTGGGTTTATGGCATTAATCCGATCCCAACGCGTGGCATTAGAGCGACCCGCATTGTATTCGGCCAGTGCATAGGGAAGTGGGTCCGCCTGACTTTTCCATCGTTTAATAGCGCGGCCGAGATACCAGGTGCCTGCCAAAACATTGGTGCCGGGATCAAAAAGGCTTTCCGTATCAAAATTTTGAATGTGCTCGGCCTTGGCCCATTCACTGGCGCTGGAAGGCATAATTTGCATAAACCCGATTTCTCCTGCTTTGCCGCGACACAGGGGATTAAACCGGGTCTCCTGCCAAATGACTGCGGCAACAAGTTTCGTGGGTACCTGATAACGTGCCGCGGCATTATCAATACAGTCGCGATTGCGATAGTAACAAATCTCAAAACGATAGGCCCATAAACTGCCAGTCAAAGGAATCAGCAGTACCGCAGAAATAAGAATGAAGCCACAGGCCCCCCGAGACAGAGCGTTCATCCGCCAAGACTGCCGATATAACGTTCCGCCTCAAGTGCCGCCATGCAGCCTGTTCCGGCCGCAGTAATTGCCTGCCTATAATGGGCATCTTGCACATCTCCGGCGGCAAATATCCCAGGAATATTGGTCACGGTATGCCGCGTTACCAGATACCCCTTCTCATTCATATCCAGAATCCCTTTAAAGGGCTTGGTGTTAGGCTCATGTCCGATCGCCGCAAACAGCGCCATGACGGGAATCTCGGAAATGGCCCCCGTTTTAATATTCTTCAAACGCAGCCCGGTCACTTCATTCCGCGCCACATCCAAAACCTCCTCAACAACTGAATCCCAATGGATTTCAATTTCGGGATGGTTGATGACTCGATCTGACATGATTTTTGAAGCGCGGAATTCATGACGCCGATGAATCAGAGACACTTTAGACGCAAACCGTGTCAAAAATAAAGCCTCCTCCATGGCCGTATCCCCCCCACCGACCACCGCCACAGGGACATCGCGGTACAGTGCCCCATCACAAGTGGCACAAGCGGAAACACCCCGCCCCATCAATTTGGTTTCGGAGGCGAGGCCCAAATACATGGCACGAGCACCGGAAGCAATCACTACGACTGTGGACTCAAGCGCCTGGCCACCTTCAAGAATAAGCTTTTTTGAACTCCCGGAAAAATCGGCCTGCACGACATCACCACCCACAAAACGAGCACCAAAACGCTCGGCCTGTTCGCGCATTTTCATAACCAGCGCAGTACCATCAATACCTTCAGGGAAGCCCGGATAGTTCTCCACATCGGTAGTCGTCGTCAACTGCCCGCCAGGCTGCATCCCCTCGATGACCACAGGCTTAAGATTGGCGCGGGCTAAATAAATGGCCGCGGTTAAACCCGCGGGGCCGGTTCCGACAATGATTACATTTTCCATATTATGTATACCGCAACACTTCTTCGACAGTCGTATAGCCGTCGAGTATATTTTTAATCCCATCCTGACGCAATGTGCGCATCCCTAACTGGATTGCCTTATCTCGGATAACCAAGGTGGGTTGACGCTGATTGATCAACTCACGAATCGGATCCGAAATGCTCAGGTACTCATAAATGCCTTTTCGCCCCTTGTAACCGGTATTGTTGCATTGCCCACAACCGGTCCCGTAATAAAAATTCTGTTCCCCCACATCCTGCCGAGTGAGCCCCAGGCGTTCCAGCATCTTGTCTTCAGGCTTGAAAGCCGTCTTACAACTGTCGCACACCTTGCGAACCAGCCGCTGCCCCACTACCGCCTCCATGGTTGAAGAAATCAAATAAGGTTCCACTTCCATGTCAATCAAACGGGTTACCGCACCGGCCGCATCATTGGTATGAAGGGTACTGAAAACCAGATGTCCTGTGAGCGAGGCATGAATGGCAATATGCGCCGTCGTCAAATCACGAATTTCACCAATCATCAACACATCCGGATCTTGCCGCAAAAAGGCACGCAAAACGCGTTCAAAGGTGTTGCCAATCGCATCATTGACCGGAACCTGAATAATTCCATCAATTTCGTATTCGACGGGATCTTCAGCGGTCAACAGCTTCGACTCCGTCGTATTCAAACGCCGCAAAGCGGAATACAACGTAGTCGTTTTTCCAGACCCGGTAGGCCCGGTGACAACGATGATACCATTCGGTTTATCGAGATCGAGCAATAACTTTTTAAGAATGTCATCAGGCATCCCGAGATTATCAAGATCCAACGAGACAACCCCGCGATCCAATACACGCAGCACGACGCTTTCGCCAAATTGAGTAGGCAGACAAGAAACACGAAAATCGATCTGTCTACCCCCGATGGTCAATTGAATACGGCCATCCTGAGGCAAACGCCGTTCTGCAATATTCAAACCTGACATGACCTTAAGTCGTGAAATGACAGGGATGGCCAGCCGTTTGGGCGGAGGAGCCATTTCATACAAAGCCCCATCCACACGATACCGGATCTTGAATTCATTCTCAAACGGCTCAAAGTGGATATCCGATGCCCGGTCCTGAACCGCCTGATATAGCATGAGATTAACGAACCGGATGACCGGGGCTGATCCTGCAGCTTCTTCAATGCCGCGGGTATCCTCCTGGGTAGTATTCAGTTCAAGATACTTATCGGCCTGATCGATTTCAGATTCCAGCGCATTGAGCATGTCGCTTACAGAAGTGCTCTCATCGCCGTAAAGCTGATTGACGTGCGCCCGGATATCTTCTTCGCGCGCCATCACCAGAGAAACGTCCTTGGTCAAAACAAAGGCCAGCTCATCCATGGTGGCCGGACTCATCAAGTCACACGTCGCCAAGGTAACCGAGTTAATCCCCCGTTCGACTGGCACCACCATATACATACGCGCCACACTGGCGGAAATGGAGTGAACCACCTCCGGCGGAATATCGGTTGCGGCCAGATTCACAACTCGGGTTCCCAGGCTCTCGGCAATCATCTTCAGAAGCGTGTCTTCAGGACAAACATCAATATTAATGATGATATCGCGCACCGGCTTACCGCTGCGTTGATGCTCCTCACTAATTTCCTGGAGCTGTTCGGGGGTCACCAGACCATGCGACTCCAGTAATTGAAGAATCAGTTCGTTGTGATGAACATCCGGCATAGGTCATTTACCTTTTCTTATTCTTATGAGCCTCTTCCAGTTTCAACACAATCGACTCCGGATCCTGAGACTTTGTAATCAGATCCTCGTAGTTGATCCGTCCTGCCTGGTAAAGCGCCATGAGATGTGCGTCCAAGGTAATCATGCCCCATTTGGCGCCCGTCTGAATTTCTGATGTAATACGATAGGTTTTACCTTCACGGACCAAGGACTGAATGGCCGGCGTGGAAATCATGATTTCGAACGCAGCGACACGTCCCGGCGCATCTGCCCGCACAAGAAGCAACTGTGAAATCACCGCCACAAGTCCGGAGGCCAACTGGGTGCGAACCTGGGCCTGCTGCCCCATGGGGAAGGCATCCACAATACGATCAACCGTACGGGCAGCCCCGGTCGTATGCAGTGTGGCAAAAACCAAGTGTCCGGTTTCCGCCGCCGTGATGGCAGCCATCATGGTTTCCAGATCGCGCATTTCACCGACAAGAATGACGTCAGGATCCTGGCGCAACGCCCGGCGCAAGGCCTCACCAAATGAGGGGACGTCCACACCAATTTCCCGCTGAGTCACCACGGATTTTTTATGAGGATGATAATACTCAATGGGATCCTCAATGGTTATAATATGCAGATCGCGTTCCTCGTTAATCAGATTCAACATCGAGGCGAGTGTTGTGGTTTTCCCGGATCCAGTCGGACCGGTAACCAAAATCAGGCCCCGAGGCCGGAAAATCAATTCTTTAACTTGCGGAGGTAGCCCGATCCCATCCAGCGACATAAGCTTGGTGGGGATCTGGCGCAGAACCATCCCGACGTTCCCTTTGGCCTTGAGGACGCTGACACGGAAACGAGCCACTGTACCAAAGCCGAAACCGAAGTCTGTTCCCCCGCCTTCCCTGACTCTCTGCTGATGATCTTCCGAAGTAATGCTCTTCATGAAGCGCTCAGTATCTTCCGGCTTCAGCACTGAGGCATCAATAGCCTGCATGCGGCCATGAAGGCGCAGTACGGGTGGGACTCCCACGGTAAGATGCAAATCCGAGGCCCCTTCATCCACGACAAGCTGAAGCAATTCGCTCATCTCAATCTGGCTGCTATCGATCATTATAATGCATCTCCCATGGTGGCGCGTAACACTTCATCCAGGGTTGTTGTCCCGATCACAACTTTCCTTAAACCATCTTCTCGCAGCGTTCTCATCCCCAGCTCACGTGCTTTCTGGCGGATCTCAATCGACGAAATTTTACCAAAAATCATTCTTTGAATTTCATCATTGATGATGAGAATTTCGAAAATACCAGCCCGGCCCGAATACCCGGTAAGCGCGCACTTGTTGCAACCGCGCCCACGATAAAGTTGAACTCCGGCGAACTGCTCGGCAGCGGCTCCGAGAAGAAGCAATTCATTAGCCGTAGGCTTATGCTCCTCCCGGCAATGTTCACACACGGTTCGGACCAATCGCTGCGCGATAATCGCACGCACAGACGAGGCAACCAAAAATGGTTTTACGCCAATATCCTGCAAACGCGTAATGGCACTCGGAGCATCATTGGTGTGCAAGGTGCTGAACACGAGATGACCGGTCAATGCTGCCTCAGTCGCAATACGTGCAGTTTCGTTGTCCCGAATTTCACCAATCATTACAATATTCGGTGCCTGACGTAAAATCGAACGGAGCGCAGTTGCGAAAGTCAGCCCGATATCCTCTCGAACATGCACTTGATTGATACCTGACATTTGATATTCGACGGGATCCTCAACCGTGATGATTTTTCGGTCAGGCTTATTGACGAAATTAAGACAGGCATAAAGTGTCGTCGTTTTGCCTGACCCAGTCGGGCCGGTAACCAGAATAATCCCATCCGGCAAACCGATCAACCGGGTGAAAGTCTCCTGATCATCAGCAAGAAATCCCAGTTTAGGCAGTCCCAGAGCCAAATTTTGCTTGTCGAGAATACGCATGACAATACTCTCGCCATGCCCGGTGGGGACCGTCGACACACGCAGATCCAACTCACGACCTTTGACGTTTACCTGAATACGACCATCCTGGGGAACACGTTTTTCGGCAATTTTCATGTTCGCCATGATTTTAACACGGCTGATAATCGCCGCCTGCAGGCGCTTCGGGGGACTATCCACCTCCTGCATGACACCATCAATGCGATATCGCACACGGAATCGCTTTTCCAGCGGCTCCAGATGAATATCAGAAGCACGGTTTCGATGCGCTTCATAGATGATCAAACTGACCAACTTGATAATGGGCACATCGGACTCGGAAACATCAACATCCTCCCGCAAATCTGCCCGTCCGGCACTCACCATGGCGACCGTACCCTCGGTGAGCTGATCAATCATGGTCTCCATGGAAGCTTCGGTCGCATAATAGCGATCCAACGCAACCGTGATCTCAGCGGGAAGAGCAACCACCCCTTCAATGTCACATTTAAGCAAATAGCGCAGACTATCAAGGGTATCGACCTCCAAGGGGTCACCGATGGCCACCGTCAATACGTTATCATGCTTGGAGACAGGCATGACCTTGTATTTGCGCGCGATATCAACCGGCACCGCCGTAATCGCCTCAGGGGGGATATGGAGATTTACGAGGGAAATCATTTCCATACCAAAACGGCTGGAAAGGACTGAAAGGATTTCTTCAAAGGTGAGCACCTTCGTACTGATGAAGGTATCCACTACAGAGCTATGCATGGGCATGCGCTGTCGAGCCAATTCAATCTGCTCATCGGCGACCAGGCCCTCTTCCTTGAGGACCTCCAAAACATATTCATCGTTTGAGGTCAAATCGCAATCCTCTCAGATCTAGTTGGATGACGGCGTGTACAACTCTGTCAGGTAACACCTTACCACCATCCCGCGTCATGGTCAATTGGACAACTTCTTTTCCAGCAGAGCACCCGCCATTTGGGGATTGGCCTTCCCTTTACTAAGCCGCATGACCTGTCCGACCAGAAATTTCATGGCTGCCGCCTTACCATTCCGGAAATCTTCCACAGATTTTGAATTTTCCGCAATGATCTGATCAACCACTGCCTCAATCGCCCCGGCATCACTCACCTGCGCCAATCCACGGGCGGCAACAATATCCTTAGCGAGCCCTCCCCGCTCCAACATAATGGCAAAGACATCCCGCGCCGTATTAGAATTGATCACCTTGGCATCAGTCAGGTCTACCAGTTCGGCCAGGGCCGCAGGTTTAATGGCAAAGGCGGAAATAGAAATCCCCTTTTCAGTAAGTGTCCGCAACACATCGGTCATGACCCAATTTGAGACAGCCTTCGGATTGCGCGAACACCGGGCAGCATCTTCAAAATAATCGCCTACAGCCTTCTCCGCCGCCAACACCTGAGCATCATATTCTGGCAATCCAAATTCCCTTACAAATTTTTCGCGCCGCTGGGCAGGCAGCAAAGGAAGCGCAGCGGCCCATTCGGCGACAAGGGCCTCAGGCAATGCAATCGGCATCAAATCTGGTTCAGGGAAATAACGATAATCATGGGCATCTTCCTTGGTGCGCATCGAGAACGTCTGCCCCTTATCCACATCCCATCGGCGGGTTTCCTGAATGATCTTGCCGCCTCCCTCAATCACCTCGCGTTGCCTCTCGATTTCATAATGGAGTGCGTTATAAATCCCCTTGAAGGAATTCATGTTTTTGATTTCGACTTTGGTTCCGAATGTAGACTGCCCTTCGGGCCGGAGGCTGATATTCACATCACACCGCATATTGCCCTCTTCCATATTGCAATCACTGACTTCGGCATACACCAAAATCTGACGCAACGTCTGGAGGTAGGCCAAGGCCTCGTCCGGGCTTTCCATGTCAGGCTCCGATACGATTTCCATCAGGGGCACTCCGGCACGGTTGTAGTCAATTCCGCTCCAGGTGGTGTAGTGCATATTTTTCGCCACGTCTTCTTCCTGATGAATGCGCGTAATGCCGATCCGGCGAGCATTCCCCCCCACCTCAATATCCACGCCCCCCCCCAGACAAAGAGGCTTGTCGCATTGGGTAATCTGGTAATTCTTTGGCATGTCCGGGTAGAAGTAGTTCTTCCGGTCAAATTTACTGAAGGAATTAATGCGGCACCCAAGCATCAACCCGGAAATAACTGTCCAGCGAATCGCCTCACGGTTCATGACCGGCAGGCTCCCGGGGTAGCCCATGCAAACAGGACAAACATGCGTATTGGGCGAAGCCCCGAAATCCGTACTACAGGCACAAAACATTTTGGACTTCGTCTTGAGCTGGACATGCACTTCCAGCCCGATGGTTACCCGGAAAGTCGTCATAATTGCACCTGTGATCCTGCATTCTCTGTAGCGATGCCCGAACGCTGAGCTCGCCAATGTGTCGCCTGCTCAAAAGCAAATCCCGTTCGCAAAATGGCCTCCTCGCCCAACGCAGGACCCATCACCTGAAGCCCGACAGGAAGCTTCCCGGATGCCATGCCACAAGGAACAGACAGCCCGCAAATCCCCGCCAAATTGACGGGGACAGTGAAGACATCTCCAAGATACATCTGGAGAGGATCAGCACAATTCTCGCCAATCCGATATGCCGGAGTCGGGGCCACTGGCGAGAGGATCACCGAACAGTGTTTGAAGGCCTCCTCAAAATCACGCCGAATCAGGGTCCGAACCTTCTGGGCGCGCAGGTAGAATGCATCATAGTAGCCGCTACTTAAGACATAGGTCCCCAGAATTATCCGCCGTTTGACCTCAGGACCGAATCCTTCCGCCCGGGTCTTCTTATAAAGATCCAGAGGATCTAAAGCCCCCGCTGCCCGATACCCGTAGCGCACACCATCAAAGCGGGACAAATTAGCCGAAGCTTCGGCCGGAGCAATAATATAGTAGGTATCCACGGCCACTCGCGTATGCGGCAGGGACACTTCAACCACCTTGGCCCCCAATTGGCGGCACACCTCAATGGCCTCCTGAACACACCGTTCAACTTCAGGGTCCAACCCACCCACAAAGTATTCCTTGGGCAGCCCGACCGTTACCCCTCTCAAATCCTTCGTCAACGAAGCTTGATAGTCCGGAACGGACACAGACAATGTCGTGGAATCCGCTGCATCAACGCCCGCCATAATCTGCAACAATAAAGCCGTATCACGCACATCTTTTGTCATCGGCCCGATCTGATCAAGTGATGAGGCGTAAGCAGTGAGTCCATAGCGGGAAATCCGTCCATAGGTCGGTTTCAACCCGACACACCCGCAAAACGACGCCGGCTGCCGAACCGAACCGCCCGTATCGGACCCTAGCGCCGCCACACACTCGTTTGCCGCAACCACGGCCGCAGAACCACCGCTTGAACCACCGGGGACACACTCCAAATTCCAGGGATTACGCGTGATGCCATAGGCCGAGTTTTCCGTGGTTGACCCCATGGCAAACTCATCCATATTGGTACGTCCGACAAAAACCGCCCCTTCAGCTCGAAGCCTGGCAATGGCAGTGGCATCATACGGCGACACGTATCCCTTTAGAATTTTGGATCCACAGGTACAGGGTTGACCTTTGACATTCAGAACATCTTTTACGGCGATGGGCACGCCAAGAAGGCGTCCCTTCACACCATTCCCACGGGCAACATCAGCCGCACGGGCTTGCTCCAGGGCATCCGACTCATCAAGCGTCAGATAGCCATGAATCCGGTCATCTGTCCGATGAATGGCATCCAGCACCGAGCGAACCACATCCACAGAACAGCATTCACCGCGATTTAGGTGCTCTAAAATTTCATGAATGGTAAGGGTATTCAGCATGATAATTACTCCACAATGGTTGGCACCATCACCAGACCGGCAGACTGCTCGGGTGCGTTGTTCAGAATCACGTCCCGGTCCAACCCCGGTTGCACGACATCTTCCCGAAATACATTCTGGATGGGGGTTGCATGTGCCATCGGCTCAACGTCATCCACCTCCAAGCTCCGTATCTGGTTAAAATGATCAACAATATGATCCAGTTGCGACTGAAATTCGACCACCTCATCGTCCGTCAAATTCAAACGCGCCAGATTGGCTACATACCGGACATCCATTTTCTTGGCTGATTGGGTTTTATCGTCACTCATAAATAATCTTACTCTCCGCCGCCTTTGGCAACTGAAAAAACACATTCTCTGAAACAACAACACCCCTGTCAACTGCCGTCGTACAAGGGCTATTAACGGTTACTCAAATTCTGAACCGTTACGGGAACGGTCAATCCGGCGAACCGTGCACACACTCCCCAACCACCACCGAATTACGAAACTTTGAGAAGCAGCATATTACTGCCGGCACGCAGTGTCAGCCGAATCCGCTCCTGATCCACGGTCACCCCACGCGCGACATTCCGTCGTTGTTCCGTAATGGAGTCGCCGAGAAACACTATACGATCATTCGTTTTTAATAATAACCCGCTCGTCATCGCAAATCATCCTTCCCCGAGGTGAATACCACAGATCACTGCCTTCATAAAAAACCAAGAATATATGATATAATCAAACAGGCCATGCAAGCACGGATCTGAGCATTTTCATCGTTCGCCGGAGCCTGCGGATTCACCGACATCCGGACTGGCCCTTGTAGGGTTACTCCCCATAGTAGAGCTCCAGCCAAAGAAGTAGCATGAAATTGAGATAAATACATAAACAACAAAAAAGGCAGATGACTATGAAGATTAATTTTTTAACGGTTCTTGGAATTGTGGCAGTTGCAGGCATTATGGGTTTCGTCAGTTGCAAACAGAAGACGGCGACACCCGGTCCTGCCGAACGAACTGGTGCGGCTATTGATAGGGCTACGTCTAATACGGTTGAAACGGCCAATGACGCTGCCGAGAAAACCCGCGAGCTCGCAGTAAAAGCGGCGGAGGCAACAAAAGCCGCTGCGCAAAAAGTAGTCGAAAAGACAGGCGAAGGCTTGGAGAAAACCGGAGAAGCCATCGAGAAGACAGGCGAGAATCTGCAAAAATAATGGCTCAGTCGATAGGCGAAGCTGACATTATTCGATAGATTGCATCGCGCCTCCGGGACTCAAAGTGGTAGTGACGTCTCAGCTCTGGCTTACCCAGCAGCGGCGAGACGCCGCTGCCACTTTTTTTCATTAACCTACGCATAGAAACCAATATCCATACGCTTTAGCACCACATCTCGGTCGGAAATTGGAATGACTATTCTGCCGCAGTTTCTTCCGGTACGGGTGGAGCATATTTCTTTACCATACGCTTCAGTGCGGATTTTTGACGGGGGGTCAATGATTTACGCTGTTCATATTGCCTGGACAAGGAGACGTAAAACGTCTTGTCGTCAAACGTCTTGCCTTTCTTCTCAACCGCCTCTTTCCACTCAGTAACCGTCTTGAGCTGGTCCAACAGTGCCGCACATTCCGGATCTTCGACCTGGGGCCCTTGAGCTTCCAGAACCAGCCGCGACTTGATGACCTCAAAATCAGGAATTCGATCGGCATACTTCAACACCATTCGATTTACCACGTTGAGCTGTGCTGGCGAAAGTTCGCGATTCTGGTCAACCCGCCGTTGCAGGGAGTCGATAAACTTTTTCTCATCGAAAGTGCGACCCCGCCGGGCTTTCGGAGGATCAAACTCCATCCCTTTAAGCAACGACATCTTCTCAACCGTCGAGGGCTCCGGCGGCACATCCGGCTTCTCCTCCAGCAACAGGCCCAGTCCGGACTCGGTGATGGTGGCCTCGACTCCAGGAATCTGTTCCCGATAGCGCAGGGCTATCCTTCCTAGCGATTCAAACTGGCGCATCGACAATGGCTTTTCAGCCTTTTCCATCTGCTCGCGAATGGAGTCGGCGAACTTTTTATCACTATAGGTGCGACGTCCCCGCTTCACCTCAGGCCCCCACTCCTTGATGTGCTCCAATACCGCCAGCACCCGCCCCACTTTGGCACTATCCGGCGCTGGCCCCTTGGCGGCCTTCATCCACTCCACGAAGTTGACATAGAAATTACGGAGCATATCCGTCCATTCAACCTTACCGGCCTCAATTTCATCCAACAGCAGTTCCATCCCTGCGGTGAATTTGACCTCAAACAGCTCATTCAGGTATTGAACCAATAACCCATTTACCTGAAGCCCGATGTCCGTGGGCGAAATGGCCTTCTTTTCTTTGGCAATATAACGTCGATCATAAAGCGTACCGAGAATCGAAGCGTAGGTACTTGGACGCCCCACCCCATTCTCTTCGAGTGCCTTGATAAGCGAGGCCTCACTGAATCGGCCCGGCGGCTGGGTCTCTTTACGTTCCTCAAGCCATTTCAGAACTTCCAAGAGTTCGCCACGTTCAACGTTTGGAAGTTGATCAACTTCCGATTCCTCTTCAGCGCCGTCTTCCTTATCAGAAGGATCCTTTTCTTTTACTTTCTTCTGAACTCCACTGACTTTCATGTACCCCGGAAACGCAACTTGTGACGCCGTCGCACGGAAAAGGTAATCAGGCACATCTCCCATCGCACCGGTGGTTTCAACTTCCACGGTCTTCTGTTCGATCCTGGCTGGCGCCATCTGACTGGCCACAAACCGCTGCCAGACCAGGGTGTAAAGCTTGAGTTCATCCGGCGTCAAAATGTGGGACATATTCTTCGGGGTGCGATTCACATCCGTAGGACGGATGGCTTCATGGGCTTCCTGCGCATTCCCGCGACTCTTGAAATAGTTCGGTTTCTCGGGCAGATACTCCTGCCCGTATTCCTGTTCAATGAACGTGCGGCAGGTATTCAGCGCATCCTGGGCGATATTGAATGAGTCCGTACGCATATAGGTAATCAAACCGGTCGGCCCATCACCAAGGTCCATTCCTTCATACAGCTTCTGGGCGATCTTCATGGTGCGACTGGGGGTAAAATCAAATACCCGAGAGCCCGCCTGCTGAAGACTGCTGGTAATGTAGGGGGGGGAAGTGCGTTTTGAGAGTTCACGGCGGATGATATCCTTAACGCGAAGTTGCCGGCCATTAAGTTCGTTTCGCACGGTCTCGGCTTGTTCCGGCGTTTTGACATCCGCCTTGGCACCCTTAATACGGGCTAAACGAAGGGCAAAGGGGTCACGGGGATCAACTTCTTTGCGCACATCGGCGCCAAATAGCCAGAACGGTTCAGGAATAAAGGCTCGAATGGCCATCTCGCGTTCACAAACCAAACGTAACGCCACCGACTGCACCCGCCCCGCGCTCAAGCCTCGGCGAATACGACTCCAGAGGAGTGGACTGACCTTATAACCCACGATTCGGTCCAGAATGCGGCGTGCCTGCTGGGCGTTCACCAGCTTTTCATTGATCTCCGAAGGATTGGCAAAAGCTTCCCGCACGGCACGAGGAGTAATTTCATTATAGGTAACCCGAAAGAACTGGTCATCAGCCACCTTCCCCTTGAGCAAAGCCTTCAGATGCCAGGCAATGGCCTCCCCTTCCCGATCTGGATCGGGTGCCAGATATACGGCATCGCATCCCTCCGCAATATCACAAAGCTCTTTGACGATTTTTTTGCGATCCGGGGTCACCTCATACTGGGGTTTGAAGTTTTTCTCGGGATCCACTCCAAGACTTTTGACAGGGAGATCACGAATATGCCCCATGGAAGCCTTGACCACGTAGTCTGCGCCAAGAATCTTATTGATGGTCTTGGCCTTAGCGGGGGACTCAACGATTACTAGATTTTTTCCCATTATATGCTTCCTTTATCCCTGAATGTCAGGCAACCGGAGAAGCCTGATATTCAAGGGTCGTTATTACTGCTTTCTCAAAGCCACACGCTGCCCGGGCAACATTTTGACAACACGCTTCAACTCCAGCCCTAAAAGAAGGGCGCTGATTTCAGAGGGCTTGCGACCCGACCTGCGAATTAAGGCATCCAGCTCAACCTCACCATCCTCAGCAATCACCGTCACCAAACCAGCTTCTGCCTCTGTCAAAGTCGCCAGGATTGAAGCCCCCTCGACCTTGGCTGACGTTGGGATTAAACACCCGAGTTCTTCCAGAATGTCTTCAACACTTTCGACTAATTTCGCACCATTCTTGATCAACTTATGCGGACCGCGAGCACCAAATGAATCAATCCGGCCAGGTACGGCAAAAACGGTGCGCCCCTGATCCAAGGCTTGATGAGCGGTAATCATCGCCCCACTGGCCACATCGGCTTCCACCACCGTAACCCCTTTTGAGAGGCCACTTACTATCCGATTCCGGACTGGGAACGTGGTCTTATCAGGCTGACGGCCCATTGGATATTCCGATAACACAGCCCCTTGTCGGGCGATCTGGGCGGCTAATTCCGCATTTTCAGGAGGAAACATGCAATCCAAAGCACCCCCCAATACAGCCACAGTACGGCCCTTCCCCTTGAGCGCCCCCTTATGAGCGGCCGTATCGATTCCTCGTGCCAAACCGCTAATCACGGTAATTCCGCTCTGCACCAACTGAGTGGCAAGTTTTTCGGCTGTTTCCAAACCATAATGCGAGGTGCGTCGCGAGCCCACAATGGCCACGCCATGTTCGTCACGCAACTGAAGGGCTCCCTGGACATACAATGCCAGAGGAGGGTCATAGATTTGCAGCAACCGTTTCGGATACTCGGCATCCACAGGCGTGATCAGATGTGCGCCAACCGCCGCAGCGGCCTGTTCTTCCTTCTCAACATCCAGTCTGGCTCGCTGATCAAGGAGTTTACTTACAATATCCCGACTGACGCCAGGAACGCTCATCAAAGCATGCTTATCCGCCTCAAAAATAGCAGGGACGGAACCCAGGTGGGTAGCCAACGTACGCACCGTTACCGGGCCGACTCCCTGCATCATATTTAGAGCAATATATGCCTGCCGCAAATCCAATACAAACCTCCATCCTCAACTTAGGGAACAAAAATGAGTCGGTAGAAATAGCACACATCCTTCACCTGCGCAACTAGAGACAATTAAAGATTTCAGAATTGCGTTATGCTCGTATTTAAGGAAAACTACATCACTTTTTATTCAGGAAATGGAAATTATGGGACTGGCTCCAATCGTCGCTCTAGAAATCGGAACCTCGAAGATCATGGCCCTCGTGGGCGAACTCCGCGAGGATAACCATATTGTCATTACGGGAATGGGCGAGCATTCCTCCACGGGAATTCGCAAAGGCGAAATGGTGGACTTTGAAAACGCCCGCATCTGCGTCAAACAAGCCTTAGGTGCGGCTGAAGATAACGCCCAGGTGGCCATCCATCAAATTCATCTGGCCCTCTCGGGCGGGGACATCCAAAGTATTGTCAACCGGGGGACCATCCCCATCACCTCCGCCTCCGAAGGCGTGACACGGGATGATGTCGAACAGGTCACCGAACTTGCCCGCTCAGTCAATCTTCCCCCTGAGCGCCAAATCCTTCATTCCATCGGGCAGATTTTTTATGTGGATGGTGAACGCGTGGCCCGTCCTGAAAACTTCGAATGTGACACCCTCGCTCTCGACATGTTAATCCTTCACGCCCAAAGCAGTCACATACGGAATACCGTACGCATGCTTCGTAACGACCTTGAAATGGATGTCGCAGACACCGCCTTTGGCGGGCTCTGTTCGGCTCTCGCCGTCCTGACGCCCGAGCAAAAAGAGGGAGGCGTACTGGTGATTGACCTTGGCGGTGGCACCACCACCTTCACAGCCTATGCGGCAGGCACTTTTGCGGCCGCCGGGGCCTACGCCATCGGTGGTGACCATGTTACCAACGACATTGCTCTTGCCTTTAATATTCCTCGCATGCAGGCCGAGCAATTAAAAAGGGAGCAAGGCAGCGCTATCACCGAAGAATCCGGCGGTCCGACTCGCATCGATCTGCCAGCAGAAGGCGGCTATCCGGGAAGAAATATCAGCCTCCCGGGCCTGCAAACAGTCATACATCTACGCATGACAGAGATTTTCCAGCTCATTCTCAAGGAAATCGAGCGTAAGGGAATTGTTCATCAGATCGGGGCCGGAGTAGTGTTAACTGGGGGGGGCTCGCAAATGAAAGGGTTAACCAAACTCGCTGATCGCGTCTTTCGTATGCCATGCATGATTGGTCGCCCCATCGGCTATAGTGGCCTGGCAGCAGCAACTGAAAAACCGGAGTGCTCTACAGCTGCCGGCCTGTTGCGGTACGCCTTCAAAAACGTGACTGCGGCTCGTCGCCGTCCCTCGGTCTGGTCAAAGTTTACAAAAATCATCGGCGGACGCTGATGTTCGGAGCAATTTTATTATGAGAAGGGTCGAGAACATCATGGCCACCAGCCGTATCAGCGTGGTGGGGGTTGGTGACGGCGGTTGTAATGCCGTGGATAGCATGGCGACCCATTGGGAGAACGGGCCATCCCTGATCGCCATCAACACAGACGCGCAGGCCCTCAAAACTACACAGGCCAGCACCAGGCTCCAAATCGGTGAGCAAATTACACGCAATATGGGGGCAGGCGGTGATGCCAATATGGGTGCCCTTTCCGCAAACGACGACTTCGACACTCTTCAGGGGTTATTCCGCGGCATGGATCTGATCTTTTTAGTGGCCACACTGGGTGGCGGCACCGGCACCGGAGCGACCCCGGTTGTAGCCCGCGCGGCACGCGAAACGGGAGCCATGGTTATTGCCTTCGTTACCCTTCCATTCACCTTTGAAGGGGATCGTCGTATGTCGCAAGCCCGACAGGGCCTGCTCAATCTTCAGGATCAGGCCGATGTCGTCATCGTTATTCCCAATCAGGCGCTATTTGCTGCGGCAGGCTCCAATGCAACCGCCGAGGAAGCGTTCCACCAATCCGACTACTATCTGGGCATGGGCATCTTTGCGATCTGGAAACTGCTGACCCAGCGGGGTATCATCAACCTTGATTTTGCGACCCTCCGCATGGTGGCACGTTGCAGCGGCGGAGCCAGTAGTTTCAGTTATGGAGAAGGCAAAGGATCGGAACGGGCCCAACGTGCGATCCAAACCGCACTTCACAGCCCGCTTTTAGACAACGGCGAAACTCTTTTAGAGTCGGAATCCATTCTAGTCAGTATTCTGGGCGGATCCGATATGAGCATCCGGGAAGTTGAATCCATTATGTCCGCCGTCGAAAGCGCCACCCGGAAAGATGCCCACATCCATATGGGAACATCCATTGATGATTCATGGAACGACGCGATCTCAGTCACCATTGTGGCTTCACGTTTCTGGCGCGCCGAAAATGAGTCCGACGAAAAAACGCCCCCCGATCCCGCTGTTCCCGAAGAATCCCCCACTACTCCTGCCGGAAAAAAGAAAAACAGAAAAACAGAAACCACCCAGTCCCAATTGATTTTTGAAGGCATCAGTAAAGGGCTCTTCAAGGATGTTGAACCCACCATCATTGCAGGTGAAGACATGGATGTCCCGACCTTCATCCGGCGACGTGTGGCGGTGTCCAAATGAAACACATCCTGCTCCAATTCAAAGGGAATGAGAATCACACCCCTCTTGTTCAGTTCATCAAATACGGCATTTCTGGCGGACTCTCAACGCTGGTTCATATCTGCCTGTTTTACTGGATGGCCACTCAAATACTGCCGGCGCTCAATGCACATGATGTCATTGCCTCGCTGCTTAATCTATCGGTTCCGGAAGTGTCACAGGGTATTCGCGCCCGGAACTCCATGATCGATAATACGGTGGCCTTTCTATTTTCAAATCTGACGGCCTATGTCATCAACATTTACTGGGTGTTTTCACCAGGCCGCCATCACCCCGTCCTGGAGTTTCTGTTTTTCTTCGCTGTCTCCGGAATCGCCATCCTGATCGGAAGCACCATTATGGGCTTTCTGATTCACACCTACGGGATCACAACCACTTCAGCATTTATGGCGAATGTTTTGGTATCGTTGCTGATCAATTTTTTCATCCGGAAACACATTATTTTTAAAGACTGAGTCCTTCCCCATGGTTAAAAAATTGACAATTTTGTTATCCACGGGCTTCGGACTGGGCCATAGCCCTCTATTTCCAGGATCGGTCGGTTGCCTCCTGGGTATCCCACTGGTCTGGGCCATTCAATACTCGGGGCTTCAACTTGGGATGGAGATTCCCTTCCATATCACTATGGCGGTTCTTCTCAGTTTGATTGCCATACCTATTTGCCATGTAGGCGAAAAAGCGGCTGGCAGCAAGGACCCTCATTGCGTCGTGGCCGATGAATACCTCACCTTTCCCATCAGTATGATCGGACTCCCTTTTACCCCCCTCATGATTGCCATATCCTTTGTGACCAACCGGATCCTGGACATCTTCAAACCCTATCCTGCCAGCCAACTCCAAGCTCTTCCCGGCGGTCTGGGAATCACCATCGATGACGTTTTTTCAGCGACCTACAGTCTCGCACTCAACCACGTGGTATTCTGGTGCCTGCGCCACTACGGCTGGCTGTAATACGATCTTGACCCTCTCCGAGTCGCCGCCTAAAGTATGCCCCTACATATGCGCTTCATCATTCATATTTTATTACTGATGTTATTTATTATCCCT